>SDBU01009773.1_pt1 | contig 10724 bp, 10 predicted proteins | sample 2277071 | NCBI WGS metagenome assembly SDBU01 (sample SAMN10397929, study PRJNA504765) | marine sediment metagenome | isolation source: marine sediment core GS08_GC12, 126 cmbsf | place: Arctic Ocean: Gakkel Ridge, Loki's castle | collected 2008
CCTCTTCTTTTGTATATTTTGTAAAATACTCGTTTAGTTGAGAGCCAATTGGAATACGTATTTCTGTGTGATGACCTGGAAACTTAAGACTATAGTGCTGGAAATAATCTCTTAATTCTAACGTAATTATAGTGTTATCTCTTCTTCGTGAAGCCCAGTTTAATGAGCCATGTAGTTTTAGTAATGGCATAACTGTGCAATCTTTTTTATCAATACAATAATCATAGGCTATGCGAGATTTATATAGTGCTATATCTATGGCTATATCATAATTGAAAGTAATTATCGAAGCAGTCCTGTGTGGAGAAGCTTCATTACTTATATAACTCAATACTTCCATAAAATGGTCATATGGTCGAGGTATACCTATGCCTTCTCCAATAGGAGGGAAAATAACGGTATTTTCGAGAGTAGCCACAATAACTTCTTTTAATGAATCTATTACTTTTGGTATTTCATCAGACGCATAACCTGGTAGTTTCTCAATAGTATTGGCAATTTCCAAGGCGTTAAATATTGATTCTATATTATATAAATCTAATTGTGCTTTGGAATGAACAGCTTGTAGTGAACCTATCGCTTTAAAGACTCTTTCAAAATGTTCACTCTTAGCTTGAACTTTCCCTGTACTATGTAAATAAGATGCTGTATCTAAAAACTCCCTCATCAAAGGAGCACCAGCGAGTTTAGAGCAACCTGCGCCAAGGATGAATACTACATTACTCATTAATTATTATCTTCTCCAGCAATCCCTCTCGTAGCAATTTTGAATTTATTACATAATCCATATTATCAACGCCAACATGAAGCGGCCTTTGCATCTTTTTCCAACCCATCCCATCAGTAAGCCAAACAAACTTCCATCCGGCAGACGTTAGAACCCTGTTTCTATCTGTATATGAACTTACAATTTCACTGGGTTTTGATCCCGTACCACTGTAAAAATTGACTTCAATGTTGGTAGCTTTGCCTTTATTGATAACAGCATAATCAAATTTGCGGTCTTTTAAAGTTGGTGGAATTCGGACATTATATTTATTCTCTACATATCCGAAGCTCTTTTGCTCAACAAAAACCAAGTCTGGATTACGGTCTGATAGTTCTTTAAGAGTTTCCGTCACCATTTTTTCTAAGAATAAGCCGCTTCTGTTTTTTCTAGCGTTTGTATCCAAGCCTACCTCAACGCCTAGTAAATAATCAGTTGCGGAGTCCATCTTACAAAGCATGTCAAGAAGGCCAGTTTTCTTTGTGAAGTGGCCAATATCGTTTATCTCTTTGGCATCATAACTGCGTTTAGAGAAATTAAAACTCTTATATTGTAAGCCAGTTTCAATTGAGTTAAGTACCTTGATGATACCATCCCGACATGCAAGTAGAATCGGTATGACTTTTATGACTTCCGGATATTCAGTTAGTAGATCGCAAAAATCATTAACAGGATTTGAGCTATTTTTTAGGCTCTTTAATAGGGCGACTTCATATTTGAAAGCATCTCTATTCTTATTGACTTTATCCCAATTCACGAAAAAATCATAGGTATAGTTGGTTTCGATCAAAGTATCGCTTAAGGCTTTGCAGATTTCATCAATGCTTGAGAGGTTTAAATGTTTCTTGTAAAAATCAATAGCAGCCATACTTCAAGCTAATTCCTTAATTTGTCTGGGATTATCACTTTTATCGCCTAGCTCTTCCTTAATTCTCTTTAATGATAATTCTAGATATTCAGTGTTGCTATCAATCCCGATAAAACGTCTGTCATGCCTGATGGCTGCTACTCCGGTGGTAGATGAACCAGTAAAAGGGTCTAGGATTAAATCACCTGGATTTGTTGAGGCCAAGATAATCCGTTCTATTAATGCAAGTGGCTTTTGTGTTGGATGTTTACCGTGTTTCTTTTCTGCCTTTGCTGGGGTAGTAATCGACCATATATCCTGAGGTTCATCTTCAACGTCAACATCCATCCATAAAGAACGCATCTGTTTCCCACCAGCAATTTGTTTCATCAACTGATAATCAAATTTATGTTTACTTTTATCAGATTTGGAAGCCCATATTAAAGTTTCGTGGCTGTGGGTAAAATAACGGCACGAAAGATTGGGAGGTGCATTTGGCTTGAACCAGGATATATCATTTAGCAGCTTGTAACCAAGCTGTTGCAAAGCGAAGCCAATAGAATAAATCTTGTGCATTGTACCGGAAACCCAGATAGTGCCGTTATCTTTTAATACACGCTGGCAAGCAGTTAGCCAGTCAATATCAAATTCATGGTCTTGCTCAATACCGTTTGATTTATCCCAATCGCCTTTATTTACTGATACCATGTGGCCAGCATGACAGGTAATTCCACCATTAGACAGGTTGTAAGGTGGGTCGGCAAAAATCATGTCAATAGAACGTTCCGGTAGAGTATGGAGAACTTCTAAACAATTTTCCTCATAGAGTGTGATTCTATCGTTTTTATAAAATGGGTTGCTCATCGTCAAATCTTTAATTCCTATTCTTATGGCAATTATAATCCCTGCTATAATGTAAAACAAATCTTAGACAGCCATTTATACTAAGGTTCCTTTTTTCGTGTCACATCTTACGCTTAACCCTTAGGCGTGAAATCCGGCGGACCTTTTTATCAATGTTTAACAATTAGATGCATTGTTACCCGAGGCTAACACCCTGACCCGCCGACCAGAAGTAGTGCGTGTAAACAAGACATTCTAATACCGACAAGGCTTTCTCTTCCAGATATGGTACGATGATGGAAAAGATGGAGTTTGCAGTATGAATGGCACAGGTCGTCTTAACATAAGATCGGGCTTGCGGGTCTTAATAGTATTGAAGACAGACCAGCAGTCTGGAAAACTAACTGAAGGGATAGTCAAAGACGTTTTGACCAAATCACCTGTTCACCCCCATGGTATCAAAGTCCGTTTAGAAGGCGGTCATGTTGGTCGAGTTAAAGAGATAAAAGTCTGAGATTGACCTCCACCGAGCATTACCGAATGGACGCGAAACCAATCCTTAATGTATTTAAATAAGAGTAACCTGATAATCATCATTAAATCTGGTTATAGTGTAGTGTAACAAGCTTGAGTCTTTCTGGAAATTATACTCAAGGTATTCTACGGCATGCTCCCAGTCCACAAATTGTTTTTCGCTATCCCCCATACTTTTAATGTTTGCTAACAATATTAATGGTCTCAATTGAACGTATCCCCCTACAGGAGCAATGATATTATAAGCACCCCGAATGAAAGGGAGAAATTCGTCCGCACCGATGATCCGGAACTGCTCGGTCTGGCCCGAATACGACACTAATGAATGCAAGTAAAACTGAGAATCAAGTAGTGTTGTGACACGATTTTCAGGATACCCTTTCATGTTTTTATAGGTATCAGCAATTACTTTCAACTGAAGACCGATTTCAGTGAACTTCCAAACTCTGTTATTAATACGTACGGCAATACCCAAATCAACTAGCCACTCCATTCGTGTAATTGTCAGATGCTCCCGTCTTGAACTGGATCCCTCCTTTTGTTTCTCCTTTTCAATGTTGTCTTTTACCGTTTTACTAGCATTTTCAAGATCCTTCCATATGGTACGATCACCACGTGTATTTAAGGAAAACCTGAAATTATCTAATACCTCTAAGAGAGCCTTGTATAACACATTGCCGGCCTGTAAATAATCAAATGGTTTGGAACCGAATTGCTCAATCAACAATCGATAGAACGGAATCAAGAGGTCACCATCTGCTCTAAGAAGGTTATAGAGGAAATAAATCTGCTTGGGTGCTTCAAAGATGAATGGATTTAGATCGGAAATAGACTTAAATGCTTCAATCTCTTGGCTTGTAAGCAAGCCATTTAGCAACACGGTTCCCATTTGCGTTAATTCATATTTCGCATTACATATACCAAGTTGGACTGGCATATAATTGATATATTCATGAACGCCATCATCAAAAAGCCAACCACTATGAGATGGATGGTTGTATATATAGTATCGCTGTAGGCTAATTTCAATATCGTTCTCTTTTGTCATATAGCCAGATAACGGGACAGGCCAGTTACTATATGATTCCTTAAATGCGATTTTGAAGGGCTTCTTCTCTAGTTCGCTGGATATAAGCATAGACATTTGTTTAGCATTCCTTGCCTTATCATGATAGATTACGATGGCGTTCAGGAATCCTAACCTCTGCATTGATTGTCGAGAATTCTTTAACCAACGAATAGTCATAACTAAGCTTCAAAACCCCCATGTGCGGAAACTCGAGGTCTTATTTCCATTACAAAAGCCCTATCCGTATTTGTATCTGAAACTAGTGCTTGCCCAATGCCAATATCTCGAATTAATTCCTTAGCTGTAATCGTAGTATTTCCATCTTTTATTTCCGAAGGTAATGGCGACTTTAGATTATATAGAATATGTTCAATGTCAGTCTGGGAAGCTAACTTGTGAACTATGAAGGTTTCTACCTGTGACAAGATGTTGACATCAAGTGCCCTGGGTTGTTGCGTAGTAACGATAAAAGACAGCCCGAAATTCCTGCCCTCCTTTACGAATTTTGTGATGTTTTTCGTAGCTGATGTAAAGCCGCTAGACGGTACTAGATTCTGGGCTTCGTCGATCACTACCGACGTTTTCGGAACTGATTCCTCAACCAGCTTCTTCATTTTCGTTCTTTGTTCTACAGATATATTTGGATTGATCATCAAGCCTTTCGCAATTTCTGAAGCCTCCGCTCTTTCTTTTAGAAGACGACGAATGAGTATTGAAACCAATACTCCTCGGAGGTCTTCTGGTAAGAGGTTCAAAAGAATAACCGAGGCTCGCCCAGGTTTTATCAATTCCTTTAAAGGGGTCCCTGATTCTGAAAAGACGGCATGTTTCGAATACGCAAGTAATTGCTGTAAGATCGCTCGCCTTGTATCAGAACGATACTCCTCAATATCATTGTCATTTCGGATACAATCAACTAAATCGCTGATGGAATATTCAAGGTTTGGTGAATGCTCGACTCCATTATTGTCAGTCCAACCGATGTTAACTACTTTGTTGAAGATCTCAGAAAGAAATTGTCCTTTAATATCCCGAATAATATCAAGTTCAAGTAGAGAACCCCAATCGTCTACTGTTAGGTCGGGCACATGGATGTAAAAGTTCCTATATAGATCCGGATACATCTCATAACGATAGCCAGCAGGTACCCAAATATCTACATCCAGTGAGATTGTGGGTAATGACCATGCTTTGAGCAATGCTGCTTGATTCTTCATTTCCGCAGACTGATCTGCTGCCGCATTTACAGAGACATTCGTCCATTGGAATATATTCAAGGTATCAAAAACAAGCACGCCACGACTTTTACTAATACTAGATATCTGTGTTTCCATTTCAGAGGTGCAAAGACCTTCAATAAATGATCCTAAAGTATAAGATTTCCCTTGACCCCGCTTACCGAAAATAGCAATTACCTTTTCCTTAGTAACGTCAAAATGCACGGGATAACGATTTCCATATTCTGACAGTTTACCAATCAAGATCCATTCCTTTGGCTCACCACTTTCGGAACCGCATAATAATGAATCTTCTAACGTGGGAAGTTCCGGATATAACCCAAATCTCTTCATTTAGAACCTTCCTTATAACTTCATTGTGGAATTCACAAAATCGACATCCACAGTTAAATACTTATCATCTGCTTTTGCCTTGTGATATGCTGTCACTTGTAAATTGGCTAGCTGATTGATTATCATCCTTGGATTTCTTGTGGCTTCGCTTTGCCACAGCATATCAATGGCTCTGTTAAGGGCATCTCGTTCGAATGGAAGTTGTTCCCACGATACCTTTGAGCCCAAACCAAACTCCTTGATTATATCCTCAGATTTTTTTTGATTCTTCGTTCCTTTCAAAATATCGTGAACGAAGCTTTCCATATCTTTCTTAACATCTATCACTTTCATTAGGTTAATGATTGCTTCATCAAGATTTTCGATAGTGACTCCCATTCTGGAGAGAATATCAGGCGGAGTTGAAATGACGGGCGGAATACTCTGAATTGTATCGCCAAAATAAGCGATAATGAATCCAACGTCCTGATTGAAATCTGAAGCCATCTGCAAGAAAGCATGATGTATCTCGGTTTCTCTCTTATCAACTTCCATTAAAGCCTGCGATTCATCCATAAGGAATACCAAGCTCTTTTTATAAGTTTTACGTACAAGGGCTCCAATATTCATCAAGACATTAACCATGTCGCTTGCGTTCTCTAACAGCTTAGTGACGCCCAGATCTGCAATGTCGGTCTTATCAACCTTCGCTCCTTTCAACCACTGCCAAGCTGCTGCCGTAGACTTCATTTCACGTAAGAATTGGCCACAAAAAACATTAGCTAGTGACCTCCTTAAATTTTCATCCCCAAACTTAAACTCCTGCTTCATAAGAGTGGCCAATTCAGCTGTTCTGCCAACTGGGAGTTTTTCGAAGTCACGTATAAGTTGCCTTAAGAAGTCTTCTCCGATTTCATCCAGCATTTTTCCTTGCATGTATTTCCACCCACCTAGATTGGGAGTACTTTCATCATATGGTGCAACATTAACAAAGACCCCAATTGCAGGATAGGATTCTGGATATTTCTCAAAAATGTGTTTTAAATAATAAAGAGTATGCGTTTTACCGCAGCCAAATCTCCCAAAAAGACAACATTTTGGAGTACCTCGCATATCCATGTCATTGACAACTCTAGTCAGAAGTTCGTCATTAACCTTTCTATTTCCAAAAAACCATTCCGCATCTGCCTCAGGGTCAACTTGGAATCTTGCTCTGTTGAGACCACAGTAATCCCGAAAATCCATATCCTTGACTTCCATTTCTTTCCCTCCAAACAATAATTAATAGACTGCTGTTCCTCTTTCGCGTTGTTTATACAGGCTAGTATGTGCTCTTCCCGGGATATCATATTTCCCTAGAAGTGCTAATTCATCAATAATATTACAGCCGTGTCCCTTGCCTTCTATGAACACTCCTATCTCGAGGGCTCTTGTTGCTCTACCAGAGAGATTTGCCGAGCCAATTAGCGCGAAGCCGAAAGGATCGCAATGGCACACATATACTTTTGCGTGAAGATCATTATTATAGTAAATTGTTATCCAACGAGACTCTTCAAAGAGTTTCAACGCATCAATGTTCAAGGATTCATGCTGTGGATCACGCGTAATAATTATTGTTGGCACTTTTTCTCTATTAATCGTGTAAATGATTTGGCTGAGTTTAATACGTTCTGACTCAAGATCCGTAATCCACGGTGAAATGATGATTAATTCTGTTATCCCCGTAGCCACCACAAATCTATCAAAGAAGGACAGGTGACCTCCCTCTTGGACGACACGTACGTATTTCTCTTCTACATTCATGACATTCAAATGGCGTCAAAGGTATTTTCGATATTGGCAGACCGAGTCTCCTCACAATAATCCAAGCGGCTAATTATTAGCCTAAGGAAATCGCGAGTCGTACTAATACCTCGAAGGCTGCAATTCCTCACAAATCTCCGTAGTAGACGTTTATCGACTTTAGAGTTGTTCCAACCATACACTCTGAAGTGTAAGTCTCTAATCTTAGAACTCAATTCGAATAAATCTGGGTTCCTAAGATACTCCACATTGGTATAGTTATGATAGCTTTCTGAATAACGATTTACTTCTGAATTCATAAAAGCCGGGGTAGTTGCGAAAGCGAAGTATGAATAGGGTGTGTGTACGTATGCCTTACTCAGTGCATAGGTATTAGCAAATGCCTTTTCTAATAATTCCGGATCCATAATCTGAGAAATTATGTCTATTTCGTCCATGAGAACAACTAAACCACTTTTACCTAGGAATTTCAACATTTTAGTTAAGTGACCTAGCATTGATAATGCGTTATTATCAGTTAAGTTTTTGGACACCTTCAGTTTTCTAGCATCCGAGATATTTGTTTCACCTTTGATCCATCTTAGGGCCAGATATTTTTCAGGCAACTTCTTAAACCCGGAGCTTTCAAAGTATACAGTCAATGCTTGAATGAAGTCACGGTCTAGTTCCTTAATTTCGTCTGGGATTAGGCGTAATATCTCAACCGTTGCTTCGTATTTTTCAATCAAACATTCGGCCCACTTATCTAAAATATCCTCAATTGTGTCATTCTTGCTACCAATACCCATGTTTCTAACTATGAAACGATATACTTGAGTTAAATCATGCATTGGACATTCTCTATTTGACAGGGTAATAAAACTGGTGACAAAATTGTGTTCAATTGCATATTCTTCAATGACGCGTAATAGAAACGATTTTCCAGCTCCCAACTCCCCATTTATTATTCTCAGGGAAGAAGAGCCATCTTGTGCTGATTTCAAATCCTTACGTAAATCAAGAAAGAGTTGCTCCCGACCAACTGCAATGAACAAAGCTCCCGACTTGGGTGCTACGCCATCGCGACAACTATCAATTATCGATTCAGCAACGTCGCTCGAGACATTTTGAGGAACACCATTATCGTTTATCTCGCGAGCCCGCTGCAAAATCCCTGCTAATCTGGGATCGTCTCCGATATTGGCCATGCGTCCTCAATTCATTCCAGATTCAAACTCTATTCCATCGATTACTTGCTTAAGATCAGCACCTGGCTGCTCATTAGCGACGTCCAACGTATAAACGAGACCTTTGATAAAAGTCCTTATCATTCGTACGTCTCCGTTCTGCAAAAAATGGCTGATATATTGGCGCTCGTAGTCGGGTTTGAATTTTTCTTTGGCATCCCATTCATAGGCCACTTCATGAGTGTTGATAACTAAGGAAGCCAATTCTCCTAGTATTTCTTTATCTAGCTCTGGTAGATACAAAATAACTGATTTTGTAGTTTGGAATAGCTCTCCATGACCTGTCATATTCCTTATTCTTGTCCACAAGGCTTGGTATGATTGAGCACCAGTTTCCTTGTTATTCAGAAATTCCAGTGTAGTTGAAAATAAAATATAGATACCCCTGTTGTTGTCTGCGTTATCCAATAGTTTTCTGATGTTCTGATTGGCATCCTTCCTTCTCTGTGACTGTGACAGCGAAGTAATAGCCTCAGCTTCATCTAGTAATAATACCAACCCACCATACTTGCACTCATGGATGAAATTAAGAAAAGAACTGAATATCTCTGATACATTATCTATGGTGATATTTGATTTGATTCCTGCAGTTTTTGATACTTCTGATACAACTCTAGCGCCTTGTAACCAAGCAACAATTCCTTGCAAATACCTGCGATGGTCCGGAGAATCAGTATTTGCATATTGCAAAGTTGCACGTAGAGCAGAACGGAAATCCAGGGAAGGCGATATCCTCCGAAGTTCTTTGTCCACTTCTTGGGCTTCGTAGAAAGGGAACTTCTTTGCCCAGTTTTCAAGCATATATTCAACTCCATTACCGTCCGAAAGAGCTACATTTTTCAAGATCTTGTGAAATATCACCTCAAATTTGTCAAATGGTGCCTCTCTTGAATGAAGCTCTACATAGGATACGACCAAATTACTTTCTAGGGCTTTTTGCTTAGCGATAGTAAGTATATGAGTTTTCCCTCCGCCCCAAGGAGCAGCCAAGAATCTCACTTTCGAATTACCAAGTTTGGTTCTTTCGTAATCTCGTATTATTGCTGAAAGATAATTTCTGTTGCGGCCAAGCAGGTATAGTTCTGGATGAATTGCCGGAACGGTTCCCTGGCGAAAAGAATCAATAATAGACTCTGCATCAAGTGAGCTAAGGTTATTGATATCTTCCATAATTCCTCCAACAGATAAGCATGCTGTTTGCATTCATGGCATATCTGCATTGGCAATAGTTAAAACCAAGTCCTTATAACTAGGCCGATTATACACCTCTCATAGTACGTGAACAAAACATGACCATTTTGGAGTGTCTCAGAGATTCGACTATATACAGATTAAGGTAACAATTTGACGTTTCGTGTGAAAAGATAACAAATGTTATCTTCTGAAGCAAAAAGTGGTATAATTGGTATCAGCGGTAAGTCGGTATCGAGGTAAGGCGAGGCGAGGCATGGTTCATCTTCGTCAAGAATTTACCAGTACAAAAATAGAAAAGGAGGGGACTATGCACGCTGAAGTTTTTAAAGGTCAGTTAATATACGTCGATACCGAAGAAGGTCAAATCCAGCTAATGGATAGGGCCGACAATCGGGTGACTGCTCTCAATATCGACGCAGACACTAGTCTTCCTGGAAGGAATGATTGGGAAAGTCTTGTGGGTGACGATATTGACGTTGTTGTCATCGACGGCAAGACAGAAAATGTCTATGTAGAAGAAGAGTAGCAATTAATCGCTACCACCGGCTTACCACAGGACCGGCTACCATCGATGGTAGCCGGTCCGCCTTTTCTTATCTGCTTGGTTTTTCCTGTTAGAACCAGAGTGGCCCAACGCTTCACACAGGGAATCATCCTGAACAGAGTATTGGCACAATCTCAATTCCATCTGCCACCCAATGTTGATATAAAAAGGTGCGCCAAGTTTCCTGCCTGAAGGCTAGGCGTAGACTAGTGAACCAAAAAAGGAACGATTGTTAATATATAAGCTACCAGGGTATTATCCAGACATCAATACTAAGCGAAGTTACTACGGTAATTATAGTGAAATCTATAAGCAGAATTAAGGATGAAGGGAAAGTATCGTATGGGG
>SDBU01009774.1_pt1 | contig 10723 bp, 33 predicted proteins | sample 2277071 | NCBI WGS metagenome assembly SDBU01 (sample SAMN10397929, study PRJNA504765) | marine sediment metagenome | isolation source: marine sediment core GS08_GC12, 126 cmbsf | place: Arctic Ocean: Gakkel Ridge, Loki's castle | collected 2008
CCACCGACTATCTCTATCCCACACTTAGGACATTTCCAGAGGTCAGCATCGTATAGCTCATGTGGTTCAATGTTGACAAATGTGGCATCTTGCCCCTGTGTTCTCCCTCTTTCTACCATGTCAAGTAATCCAACGCCATTAGTCTCTGGGCGCAACTCACAATGGCACTTGACACATACTGGTCTATGATAACCGGATACAACCTGTTTCTTCGTTTTCTCCATTGTTCCCCTCCTTATTTCCTGTATAGTTCACTAACACCAAGAATATCTGCACAGTCCATGCAAAGACCAGCATAATCATACCTTAACGTTTTCCCACAGATTAAGCATGGGTCATAGTTGGCAGGAAAACCAGGTTCCAAGATGGGTTCTTTGGGTAGTTTGCTCTTTATTCTGTCATAGAGTTCCTGTAGCCAGCACCTTACGTTGCCGTTCTCTTTGAGGCATCGTTTTGCAAGGTTGGTCCAGCGGTCTATCTCTTTTATTGGTGCAACAAAACCAGCCCATATATCGATAAAGATGAAGTCGAACTTCTTGTCAGTATTAGAGAGGTAAGTTTCGCCATCACAAAGCTCGAGTGTTGTCTTGCGGGACCTCATCTTACTGTACACGAGTGTTGCCACCTCTCGGTTCTTCTCAACAAAGGTTGTAGACTTTACAGTCGTATTATGCATCCTAATGAGGGTTAGTAGGAGACCAAGACCCAGCCCAATGATTAGAATATCTCCCTTGGCAATAATGGATGGTATCTGCAAGCCTTCTTGTTCCATCGGGGTATCTGACATCCAGGTCTCGCCTCCTTCGGTCAGCTTAACGATGGGGAAGTCCTGGTCTAGCTTGTCGTGGTAAAAGTATCCGCCAGGGTGATAGGTTCGCACGAGGGTGCCTTTAGGAACGATGTCCTTCTCTATTGCGAAGTTTCCCTTAGATCTCTCGGTGAACTTCTCAGATAGAGTTGTTGTGTAACGGCTAGCTATTATCATTCGCCAGCCTGAATAGTTTTTCGGCCTCCTCCTTTGACAGTGTGTCAACATTCTCGGGGTGTAAGTCATTTGCTTCCACCCAACAATCAAGCAAGGAGTTTACTTCCCCCAGAGTCTTACAGTCTTGGACTTCCTTGATTAGTATCTCAAAAACGGCCCTGCATCCCCCCTCAATCCTGAAAATTCTACCTTGTCCCATTATTCTCCTCCTAAGAATTCCTTACCTGCCTTACACTCCTCACACACACTCAACATACCACCTTTCCCATCATCAACAACCCCCAACACAGCATTGTCTTTTGCTCCTCTTCCACAATGCACACACCTAAACCCATCTCGTTCCAATGTTGCATACCGGTCGCCAAGATGAGTTAAGGTCTCTGCATCAAGTTGAGCAAGTTTTCCATCAACTCTCTTCTTCTGTGCTTCAATCCTGCACTCGGGCTTACAATAAGTCTGCTTCTTCGGCATAGTCGTAGAGAAGGTATCGCCACAATTCGGGCACACTTTATTAACGGACTCACTGCCAAAGTGCTTCTTGTAGTAAGTGGCCCTACAGTCATCACTACAATACTGTTGGCTCTTTCGCTTAGGCTGAAACCTCGTCCCGCAGTTCTTGCAGTCTTTCTTCAAAAGTAGCATCATAACTCCTCTTTTTTGAGTATCCCTTATGTCTGCTATACACCTTACCTAAATCTTCCCCGAGAGTTGTGGCTCCTTTAGATACTGGCGTTGGTTGTCTATAGAGTCTACAACTGGAAGTGTTGCAGGTGAGAGCGTCACAGCTTGTATTCCAATGCAGTATAATCATAGGCTTACCGCAGCATTTGCAGTTATTGGGCATATTGGCCTCCTTCTAGCTCTTAACTGATGCTCTAAGTTTGCTGAGTTTATCTAGGGTTGAGGGACCAGTTGGCTCCTCTGGTAAAGAGCGTGTCCTTGGAGATTTCCTTACAGGATAGCGAGCTAACCCCTTTTCTCTCTCCTTCACAAGCTCAGCAATCAGGATAGTTGCCTTGTCTTGTAGTGCCTGGATAGGTGTCTCGAGGCTTATCCAGAATACCCCTTCACCATGTTTGTTCCAGTTACCAACAATCTCTGCGTCTTCTGGAATGTAGTTGATGCAGCCGTGGCAGTCCTTAACAACACCCCATTCGTGCTGGTCTGAACCCTCAAGCACCAAATGAGCTTTGGCTTGGTACTCAGGCTTTTGCTGATGTTGCTCATTTTCCTCTGTGTTCCAACTTGACATTATTCACCTCCTCCTTCTTATCTTTGTGTCTACCTGCCCTTAAGTAGCCTATAATTGTACCGTAAATGTAGTCAATAGCCAGCTTGCCTCCACAATCACAGATTTCCCTGTGTGCTAGGTCCCAGCCACTATATAGGCGACCGCAAGACTGGCAGACAGCTTTAGGACAGCTCAATCGCTTCCTCTTCGGTTTTCCAACTTGACATTATTTACCTCCTTTCCGCCAATACCATACACCTAATACTACAAGAACTACGACAAGGATAACACCTACTATCTCTCTTGGTGACATTATTTACCTCCTTATTTGTCTAGTAACAATCTCACTGATGCGTCGTATGTGACTGACGTACAAGTAACCATTCTTCTTTGTGTGGGTGATTCTAACCTTATAGTCACAGTATTATCGACTTTAGTGCCATCATTTACGTCTAACACTTCACCGTTATCTAGCTCGATAGCAATATGATTAACTGCCAATGGTATTACTTTCACGATATTCCTCCTATTGCCTTGTCAAAGCACTGCTCACAACGAGGTGAGATATGTTCTGGCTTGCCAGGATAGCTTCGTTGATAGAGCGGGTAGTCAAACACATCCATCACCCACAGTTCGAGTGCTGACGGCCAGTAATATACCCCTGTATCCTTTTTGCATACTGGACACTTCACTTCTTCTCCAAGGAAGCCACTATGAACTTCCCGTGCTTCGGGCACTCAAACGTGGCAGATACATGTTTCTTCACTACCAGCTTCATCTGCTCGTTGCAGATAGGACAACGAGCCTTCTGCTTCTCTTTTGGCATAAAGCCTCCTTAAGACGCTGGTTCGATCGTAACTTTAATCTTGACTGGATTACCTAACAGCTCAATTGCCTGCTTCTGGACGTACAATGGGCCAACAGCCACATCTTTGTCGCTCCAAGCAACGTCGCCGAGGACCTCATCGAACTTGACAGTTCGCTTGGTCTTTCGGTCTTCCTGGAATACGAGTTCGATTTTATCTCGTTCTGGCATTATTCACCTCCATTTTCATAGCCTGTCAACTCACAAGCCTTTTGACGATTCATTATGACCCACGTTCTTGGCCTTCTCTCATAGAAGGAAAAAGCGTGGAGTTCTCTTTGGTTGAAAGCGAAACCTGCAGCTTCATAATGTCCGTTGTCCACCACGCAAATAATGGCCTCATCCGGCGTAATGTCTTCGAATGATGGCGGACTAGGAACAATCCGGCCACCATATAACTCGACTATCTGTTGAGCCTTACCCTTATCCTCCGGGACCTCGATGTAGTAGCCCATTATTCACCTCCTTACCATTCTTTCAAAACCAACCTACCGCCGATAGCTCCTTCCATCCCTTCCCACTCTCCCAAATACCTCTTACCCTCAGGGTTATACCCTATCTTAGCCGACCAACAAATAAAAGACTTTCTATTCTCAACTACCATCACTGTTAGGATCTCCTCTCTATCATCTAATGGTAGTCCGGATATGGAAATTTCACCGCTAAGCACTCTCTTAGCTCTAGGTGAATTCATTACCAGCCTTGTTCCCCACGCCTCATTAATATAGATATAGGCATAGGCATCAAGTTTTCGGAGTAAACCACTAATACGTTGCCTGAAATTATCTTTGTTAATCTCTACCATATGAATGAGATTAACCCCTCCAGAACTAAGAGCAAGCATTACTGGTTGGTGTTCCTTTCCAGACTCAACAATGGTTCTTGCTTGCTCCTTGGCAAAATCGGTGATTTCTTCTAGGATGGTCATTATTCACCTCCCTTTTCTACTGTTTCGTCTCGAGCGATACAGGTTAGGCATAGTATGTATGTATCTCCTGATTTGCAACCTTTCTATAACACGACATACATCGTCCTGTATATCCAGGTTGTTTAGTATTACCTTTCTGCACCCACCTTTCACAACCGCACTCAGGACAAACGACCCATGCCTGCAGTACATGCCCTACTCGTCTCTCATCACCAGCTGTTGACATCACTACCCGTCTACCCTCCCGTGCTCCACACTTCTTCAGAATGTTCGAAACAGCTCCATTTCCGCTAAGACCTGCACTCTCAGCAATAGCCTTATACGACAAACCCAACTGATAGAGCTCAACGACTCTCTTGGCCCTCTTCTTCCTCTCCTCTTTCGGAAGCCATCTGCCCATTCTGTCATCTCCCAAAACGACATTATCGCCTCTTGTGTCTAACAACAATACATAGTACCACCAGTGTTCCGATTGATATACCCAGAGCTATGAATGCTGCGGAGCCGATAACCCATTCCATCACTTCCATTATTCCACTCCTTGTAGTCGTTCCCTCATACCACCCAACTGATTCCTCAAGTCATCGAAGAATATAGTGTCCTTATCGCCCTCTTTTGGCTTGAGACCAGTTCTGGGGTCGTGCTCAACGTCACCGTCCGGGATAATAATTGGTGTAATGTGCTTCTTCTCAAGCTCGGCAAGTTTCTCTTCTGTTGCTCCAGACTCCCAAATCAGGAGCTCGAGTCGCTGAGGTCTGAAAGCATAGAATACACCGGGAATACCGACGGTTTTGCCATCTTCGTCCTTCCGTTCACCACAAGCTTTGATGCTGGCAAACAGCACCCAGGTCTCACCAAGCTTGAGGTTGCGTGGGATTGCTGCGATACGTCGAGATACACCCATTTGGAGTGCTTCCTTGATGAAGGCTTCTGGTGTGTAGAAGGATTCGCCTACCCAGAGTAGACCATAGGGCTGCTCCTCTGCAATTGGCTCACATACAACACACCTTGGTAACCTATGGTCGTTGCAGTTCTCGTGATCACCTGCATACTTTCCCCAATCCAGCCACGTAAACCCTCTGCTGAACTTCACCCCAGCTCCACATGTCGGACAAACCTCTAGTTCGTATGGTAACCTATCACAATCCATACCCGCACCCCCACCACACAAATACAAACCTCCGACTTTGCGGTAACCACAACCGCGAATTGCTTCAACTGACATTTGGTTCACCTCCTTTCTCGTTCATTCAATTTTTGGCTTCTCTGAGGCCACACCGTAAGCATTCCCTCCGTTGTGTCCCAAACCCAACAGGGGCAACTGGGTCGTATTCCCAGGGCGTAAACTTATGGAAGCCTAGTGAGCAGAGCAAGCTATGGATAGCTCCCCAAATTGCTTCAACTGACATTTGGTTCACCTCCTCCTAGAACTTTTCTCGTCCTAGATAAGTGTACGTGAGTTCGGTCTCATCACTACCCGAAAGTCTTTCTTCAGTGAAGATTTCTTTACCAGCTATAGATATTGAGACCTTGGTATAAGTACACCTGTTGCAAAATATTGTGCGCTTGCGTATGTCTGCAACAATAGCCTTACCGAGGTCCTCAGTGGTAAGGTTACAGTCATCAGAGTTACATTTCGGGCAAGATATTCTCGTTGTGTAACTAGTCATTTCCGTTTCCTCCTCTCTTAGAACTTACCATCATTGAGCAGGTTTCTTGCAGCACTCATTCTGTCTTTGGCTTCCTGCTCAAGTTCAACCAATTTGTCACTTGCATCTCTGTAGCCTTTCATGTCAGTGATTAGGTTCTCGAGAATTTCCAGCTGGTTAAATATCCTGTCATGGGTAAGTTCCAGAGAGGCTATCACGCCATTAAGGTCGAAGTTTTGGCCAGGTTCGATTGCACCGACCGTTACTGACTTTGACGTCTTAGCTGCCTTTGGTGTTTTCTTATCTGCTGGAGACATTTGTGCTCTCACTATGGCACAAGCTTTGCAGTTGCCTTCATGATACCTCTTACTGACAGTCAAAATACCACAGAGAGCCTTATTGTGTGCTGGCAAAGACGGTAACTCCTGCTTCGTGCACCCTATGTCCTTGGCTATCTTGTCAAGCCAATGGAGTTCGCTGGTCGGTACACCAACAAAGAGAGCTTTGCCACTTCCATGAATGATTACAGTAGCACGACCGTTCAGGTTTTTGAGCATCTTACGGATATGTGGTATTGAACCTTCAAGTCTCACAGATGCCAGATTAGCATTTGTCATTTGGTTCACCTCCTTTTTTAACATCCTCAAAGCACTTCTTACAAAGTGCGTAAGTACCAATAACAGGTACAGGAAACTCTTCAATCTTCTCATTGCAGAAGTCGCAGATGACAACATCGTCCGGTATGGGAATTCGGTCATAATAGGTTGACGAGATTACCTCTGTGACCCTGCTCCTAAATTTCTCCTTCGGCCACCATTCCACCTTAGTTTTCCCGTCTACGGTCTGGATGTATGTGATTTCCATCAGCTATCTCCTCCCGAAACCGCTCCGGCATTTTGGCTCTAAGCACACAGCCGTGAGGCTCGAATGGCACTCCTTTACGGCTCACAAGCTTCTTTATGTCTGCGTAGGACATCTCAACATAGTTATCTTGACGGAACGTTGTTGCGAAACAGCCTCCTATATCGTGATAGGTAGTCCCGTGCTGAGTATCAATCAAGAACTTTTCGGTTTCTTCCGGCTCTTTCATTGTGTCTCCTTATTCTGTATACCAAAATGATAGTCCGACCACTGTAATGCCTCCAAGAAGAAGACCACAGGGAACAGCGACTACGCTTGGGAGTCCTCCAATGACAACCGCCAGTACACCCCACACAAGCCCTACAGCTACCAAAGCTGCAAAGGACAACGCGAGCTTCCTCCAATTTATCATTATGGTCGTCTCCTTTCCATCTTATCAAATTCAATCCCATCATATATTACCTTACCACACTTCGTAAACCCACTCTTCTCATAGCATCTGATTGCACGAGCATTTACCGGAAGCACCTTCAACCAGATACGAGTTATGCCAAGTGTGGTAAGACAATAGTTGACAAGTGTTGACATTGCATCTGTGCCGTACCCTTTATTCCAGTAGTTCTTATCACCAATCCTGATACCGACTTGACCATAGCGAACATCATAATTGTAGACAGCACACGTGCCAATATGCTTACCGTCCAATGTCTTGATGGCGAACGATAGAGTATTCACTATTATGCCGACCATTGGGTCGAGGGCATTCACCTCTTCGTCAGAGTTCCAGATGGCTTCACGCATTAGGTCGGCGTGCTCTCTTGTGCATAAGTTCACTTTCTTGCCTGTTATCATTCTATCTCCTAATTGAACTGACTCAGACCATACTTATCATAGAACTCGGGAAACTCGTACAATGCCACAGACATCATTACACCAACTCCCATCCTGCCAAGCGTAGGTTTGTCATTGGCCCAAATTGTATCTGGTGCCTTTTCCGCGAGCCATTTGCAGACTGTGCGGACTTCCTCATCAGACATTTCAGGATTGGGAGTTGCGATATTACATGCCTGCTTAGCTGTCTCTACAGCAAGACCTGTGTCTTGATAGTCTGTTCTATGTTCCATCACCCTCACCTTCAATAATCACAATAATGGTGTGTTCCCCGTTGCTGAAACGGAAAACCTGTTCACCTTGACTATAGTTCTCAGATTTTAGCTCATAGCCTAAGCCTTCCAACGCCTCACCAACCCTAACACATTCTCTTGTGTAAGCGGAATAGTCAGGGTTCTTGAACGTTTCTCGGACTTTATTAGCCATCGATTTTCCTCCCAGTTTCATCAATAAGCTTACCATCAAGATGGTCGATTTCGTGCTGTAACATTTGGGCAAGCAAGTCTGCGGTCTTATAGCTCTTAATCTTGCCGTAGATATTGAGTCCCTTGACTTTGACCCTTTTGGCTCTCCTGACCCCAAACGCTTCTCCTGGAATGCTCAAACAAGTCTCTCTGAGTATGGCGAACTTACCCGCCTTTGTGAGTTCGGGGTTGATTAGCACGTTAATGCCTTCCTTCTGCCGGTATGATGGATTAAGATAAAAGGCAATCACACGGATTGACTCCCCCAGCTCAGGTGCAGATAAACTACACGGGAAAGGGTCGTCTGTACGATGGTCATACAGGAAGTTTACGAGGTCTTCTGCAGTTGACTTGACCCTATCGTTGATCCTCTTTACCGGTTTACAAGGAATTCTGAGGACTTTATCCGGTACTGTACGTAATTCTCTTGTCATAGTTCGTCCACCTGTTTCAGTATGTCCTCAATATCGCAAGCGTCAATATCCTCAAGGCAAAGCCCACAGACATAGAGTACTTCACCAACCTCTTTCACCCACTTACCTTGCTTCTCGTCATACCGGATGTCGTAACGGTGTTCGGCAAAGATTACGTCTGGTTCTTTGCCACAAGATTGACACTCAACCTTAGGTTCAGCCATTTTAGACCTCCTTCATACTCCGAAGTATGTCTCGTGTATCAGCATCACGAGGGTCAATCAGCTTGTATTCGAAGGCGTATTTACCCCCGTCATATTGCCAAACTAGGACTTCACGTATCTTGAGCAGCACGCTGAATCTGGTATTGCACTTCTGGAAGTAGTTGAGAACACATAAGGCCATTACCTGCCTGTTGGTCAAGTTGGTCGTGTCAATTCCCCTATCATCTTCCAACACGGCAGCGAGATGCTCAAGATACTTGAAGTCTGATGTAGAGCATTGCCCTACAATACGTCTAGCCATCTTAGGTTTCCTTCAGCTGTAATTCACCAGCACATGGGATATTCGGACAAGCAATAACGCCACGGGGTTCAAAACCACCCTGCCTACACATGTCTGCCCATGCTCCCTCGTGCTGTTTCGCCATTTCGATGCTTTCCTTGTCCGTGTACTCAAGGTCGCACTTATCGCACGTAAGCTTTTCCACAATTCACCTCCTTATGGATATACTTGCTTCCACGGACCAGGATTATCTGGTGTAGGTAACTGTATGCTGATATAATCAAGACCTTCCACACTCTGGACTTCAAGGACTTCCTTCCAGTCGTCATCGTGCTCCGAGACGAACTCAGTCCCAAAGTGTGCAGCAAGGGTATCGAGAATGTCACCAACGAAGTTCCGACTGTACTTCGAGAACCAGGTGTAGTTGAAGGAGGTCTTTCCTGCCCAGAGGTAGTTCTCTCCATCTGTCAGGCAAGCCTTCTCCTCGCTAGTGTCCGGAGTTTGGTGCTCTTTAACACCCTCAATGTTCAGACCCTTGAGCTTATCAAATGGAATAGGTGTTCTGGGTAGGTAGCTTGTGCTCATTGCTCACCTCCTTTTACCAAGAGTTCACGATTGTGCTTTCTGCCATAAAAGTACCGAGAGTTTTTCTCAAAGCAGTTTCACAGTCAAGAACTACGACGCTTAGTGTATCGTACAGTAACCCAACGTCTTCAGCGTTGAGTGCAGGAATATCAACGATTGAACCCTCACGAAGAGCATCTTCGGTATTCTCGAAAGCTTCTGCATAAGAGCACTCCGACATAAACTTGTCGCTAATGATGCGCTCGCACATCCCGACTAGTTGTTCCTTGGTGATTTCGTTGCCACTAGGTAGTTTCATTGTTCACCTCCCTACAGTTCGTATTCGCTTATAGGCTCATAAGCGTCTGGGTGAATGGTTATCTCAGGTAACCCTTTCTCTTTACGGATAGGATTAGCCTTCTCAATACACTTTCGGCAGACAGGTTGTCTCACACCTTCACCGTCTCTAACACTAGGCACACGGTGAGGATTGAAACTTATCACTGCTCTGCAGGTATAACAGGAACTTACTACCAACGCATAACCCATTGTTCACCTCCTCTCGTAGCTTTTGTTTATGACTTCTTGTTCAGCCAGGAAGTGCTGCATCCGGGTATTCTTCATCCTTTCTGGGTCTTCGAGGTTAGCTTGATGCTCTTCGCCAGCTATATGCTCTTCCCAGTTTTCAGTCTTATGTCCGCATAGCCCACAACGTGTTGTCATCATTTGTCTCCATTACTCGTCTTCCTTATCAGGTAGAGTACACCACTCTGGTATGTCAATGTTATTGATGTCCTCAATCACTCGTGCACTTGCATAACACCAATCGATTTTCACCCTATCATCACTAGGTGTCCTATACCAAGGACAACCAAAGCAAGACGTTACTTTTATGGTTAGAGTCTTTACTGTCTCCATTACACCTTCTTACCTCCTCCACTAATCCATGTCTACATAGATTATTGCGTTCTCGTATGCTTTTGGGTCAGGGTCAATGACGAGGCTATTCATACACTCTGGTTGGGGAACCTCGTTGATTATTGTGGGTTCGGTAAACTCTATCTCGCCACTTATAACGTCTTCTATGCAATTCTTGCAGAATTGAACTACTTGGTATTTCATCATATTCTCCCTTTTCTTAATCTCCTCATTCCAGCCCACCAACGCTGATGAGCTGAGTCAGAAGATTAACTACCCTTCTCAGCAATCCGGCAGATATAAACGCCGTGATATTCTAAATGTCGCATACTGTTCTCTGAGCATTGCTCTAGTTCAAAGGAAAGAGCAACCTGCCTGTATAGCTTACTCAGCCAGCCAAATGCACTTATCACCTCTGGCGTCGAGTACCCTTCCTGTCTAGAGGTATGG
>SDBU01009775.1_pt1 | contig 10722 bp, 9 predicted proteins | sample 2277071 | NCBI WGS metagenome assembly SDBU01 (sample SAMN10397929, study PRJNA504765) | marine sediment metagenome | isolation source: marine sediment core GS08_GC12, 126 cmbsf | place: Arctic Ocean: Gakkel Ridge, Loki's castle | collected 2008
GATTTGGTGGGCTAGAGCCATGACACGTTGGCAAGCGTCACCGGCCCATGCCTTGGCGATTGCTACCTCCTGGGTGCAGGGGAGACCTTCACTCATCATCCAGGCAGCTTGATAGGTTGACAGCCTGGTACCATCGACATCGGTTGCCATATCGGCGCAGTAGTGTTGTATTACCTGGAAGCTGCCGATGGGGCGGTCGTACTGTTTTCTTTCCTTGGCATAATCGACAGTCATGTCTAGTGCCTGCTGAATACAACCGACCATCTCACAGCATTTGGCTACTGCCGCCCGCTGTACTATTTTCTTGACCGGGCTCCATCCCCCGTCCAGCTCACCCAGGATGTTCTCTGCGGGCACCTTTACCCGGTCAAAAACCACCTCACACAGCTTATCATTGGCGATGGTCTTCAAGACCGTGGCACTTATGCCCGGGCTTTTGCCATCTACGACAAAGATGGTAATCCCGTCCTCGGGCGTTGCCCCATCACTAGTTCTAGCGACGCACAGTATGTGGTCGGCAATGTGAGCATCGGGGACAAACAGCTTGGTGCCGTTTAGAATGTAGCCATCTTTATCACTGGTAGCCTTAACTTGAATCGCCGCCGCATCATAACTGGCACTGGCTTCAGTCAGGGCCAGGGTGAAGACTAGCTCGCCACCAGCTATCTTGGGCAAATACTGCTGCTGTTGCTCCTCACTGCCGATATCAAGGACGGGCAAACCGCCGAGAATGACGGTGGAGAAGTAGGGGCCAGGGAGGCAAGCCCTGCCCATCTCTTCCAGCAATACTGCCTGGTCAAGGAAGCTCATCCCGCCGCCATCATGCTCCTCGGGGAATACCAGTCCCATCCAGCCCAGCCCGGCCATCTCTTTCCAAAGCTCTGGTGAGTAGCCCAACTCACTCTCTTCTATCTCCTTAACCACTGTTTTGGGGAACTTATCGGTCAGGAAGTCCCGAGCCATGCTCCTTAACATTTCCTGCTCTTCAGAGAGGACCAAATCCATTATCATTCCTCCTTCTAGCCCGAGATTAGTATTTCTCAGTAGAAAAGACTATTGCTTACCCGGTGGGTAATTCCAGCTTTCTCAGCGCCAGAATGTTCTTCAGGACTTCCGAGGTACCGGCCTGGAGGCTATAGCCTTTAGATGACAAATACGAGTGATAAGCCATACCTTGCATGGGCACCCACTTGGATGCAGGCGAGAGCTGCCCATAGAGTCCCAGAATCTCGATAGCGGTGCTCGCCAGACGCTGCTCGAAGGCGGTGGAGTATGCCTTAGACATGGACGACTCCCAGTTGGGGGCACGCCCTTCGTCCATAACCAGAGCCACTCTATACATGTGTAGCCGACCGATTTCCAGCTCTATTCTAAGCTGCGCCAGTTTGGCGCGAATAACCGGGTCCTCCGATAGCGGCTTACCGTTTCGCCTCGTCTCCCTGGTGTATTGGATGAGGGCTTCAAAGAGGGGATAGTTGGCCATGAGCCGCTCCATCCCGCTTCTCTCGTAGTCAAGCTGGTTCAAGACCTGTTTCCAGCCCTGGTTTTTCTCTCCTATGAGGTATCTCTTGGGGACCCGCACACTATCAAAGAAGACCTCGTTAAAGTGCACCCCACCCGTAATATCCTCTATAGGGCGAACAGTGATCCCGGGCAGCGTTGCATTGACAATAAACTCGCTGATCCCTCGGTGTTTGGCTACAGTGGGGTCTGTCCTGGCCACCAGATAAATCCAGTTCATGTGACTACCGCCACTGGTCCAGACTTTCTGCCCGTCAATGATATAGTCATCGCCATCTTCAACGGCGCGGGTCTTAAGCGAGGCCAGGTCCGAGCCAGCCTCTGGCTCGCTCATGCCCAGACCAACATAAGCTTCCCCCTTCAGAATCAGGGGCAGTAACTCCGTCTTTTGCTCGTCAGTACCAGAATGAACAATGGCACCACCTATTTGGCGGTCGGCGAACCAGTGGCAGGCGGCCGGTGCTCCGTAGCGCAGCATCTCTTCAGTAACGATCAGCCGATCGACAAAGGAGCGACCCTGCCCACCATACTCTTTGGGCCAGGTTAAGCCAATCCAGCCCTTGGCGGCAACCCTCTTGGTGAACGCCAGATCGTGACCCATTATCCAGGCATCGCAACTTGGCTGCCACAAACCCTGCTTTATCTCGCCTTCCAAAAAGTCGCGAACTTCCTGTCTCAGTTTCTGTTGCTGTTCACTAAACCTAAAATCCATGCTTATATTTTGCCCTCCTTCAGTCGGACCTGGCTTATTCAGATTGGGAGTGCACGTTCTGACCCGGGTGGCTCATATTGCCAGGCAGGTGACAGTTCGGGAAATGCCAGGAACAGGGTGGATTTTGCTGGTAACCAACTCACCGATATCGGTCAGGCTTTTTCCTTCTACCATGGCGATTATGTCATAGGGACCGGTCACGGGGTCAACCGATTTCACTCCTCCTAGCTCCTTGAGGGCACTGGCAACCTCCTTGGTTTTGCCCACCGCCGTTTCAATGAGAACAAAAGCCTTTGCTGCCATCGAGTTTCACCTCCTCTCTACTAGCATTTTATCGAGATGCTCCATCTCGCTACCCATTTTACAGTAAAACACCTGAAGGCAGCTAAACATCTCACCCAATGGTCTATGGCCTGGCGTTTAACTGCTCCCGGTCTGAACCCGCCAACAATGAGGTCGGTCACCTCTGCTGGCCGGCGGGTAGGATGCGGTTTTGATATCTTATGGTAAGCCAATGTATCTCTTGATACATAATGACGTTAGCGCTGCATCCTGTACTGTGGAAGAGCTGGGAGAGAGCGTGTTCATTATAGTTTGCCCCACCTCTGCTGTCAACTGCCTGTGCTGCCCCCTTTATCCCCCTCTCTTACCTGCACTCCCCCTTCCCTTATCAAGGGGGTCAGGGGACAGGTTGTTAGATAATCTCCTGCTAAAGCCTATTGACACGGTATAGCATAATACATTATATTTCATAGAGACCGTCGAGGGAGGGATGACATGACCAAGATATTCAAACCTGTTTGCGTAATGGTGGTTCTGGGATTGGTGCTGTCTATGGGTGTAGTGTTGGCACCTGAGACGAGGGCACAGGTCACAATAACAAATGGTGGTTTTGAGACTGGAGACGTGACTGGCTGGACAGTCAATGGTTCGATAAGTTATGTCGAAGTTCTCCAGGCGACTAACTTCACTCCTAATATCGGCGTACCGGATGGTAGTTACTTCGTTCTGCTGTCTAATGGCCCCTGGTGGCCGAATCCTCCTGATGAGGTTGGTGACCTGGATGGGAATGGCGCTGTTGATGTTAACAGTTCTACACTCAGTCAGATCTTTACATTGTCTGCAGGTGAAGTCCCGGCTACCCTGAGCTTTCAGTGGAGCTTCTTGAGTGCGGAGGTAGCACCTGGTGTACCACCCTATTCGGGGTATGATTATGATGACTTTTTCAGGGTCCGCCTAGATGGAACTAACATTCTCACAGGGAGTGTGCCCGGAGCTGCTATTTGGCCGTCACCATTTCCCGATGTACCACCTCTTGACGGAACTCTCTATACCGTGACCAGCTCTGGTCCAACTGCTAGCTCGTATTTTGACGATGGCATGTGCTCATTTCAAACATTCACTTATCCAATAACTACTGCCGGCACATATACTCTGGAGTTCCTGGTTGCTGACCAGGGGGGAAACGGGGACATTGATAGTGGTCTGCTGATAGACGCCGTCTCATTAGAAGTGCAAGCTTTAGACGCTGATTTTAGTGCCGACCCAACATCGGGCATAGCCCCGCTGGAGGTTGATTTCACTGACCTGTCCGTTGGTGACATTGTTTCATGGTCGTGGGACTTTGGGGATACCGGCACCAGCGCTCTGCAAAACCCCTCGCACACTTATACCGCAGCGGGTACCTATACCGTAGGTCTCACGGTGACCGACAGCGGCGAGAATACGGATACCGAGACCAAGATCGACTATATCACTGTGTATGAAGGGGTTAACGCCGATTTCAGTGCCACACCAACCTCAGGCACCGCCGCGCTGGAGGTTGACTTCACCGACCTGTCTGTTGGTGACATTGATACCCGGTCGTGGGACTTTGGGGATGGCGGCACCAGCAGCGATCAGAACCCTACTTATGAATACACCAGACCGGGGACTTATGACGTCAGCCTGACCGTCAGCGGTGATGGAGGTGAAGACACCGAGACCAAGTCTGACTATATCGAGGTGTCGCCGGCTACCATCTACAGTAATTGCGCTACCACGGAACCTGCCATAGACGGTGCTTTTGGCTCGGATGAATGGTCGGATGCCACTGAGCTCGACTTCCTCGCCGCTGACCCCGATAATCAGTTGGAAGCCTATGGCTACTTTATGAATGATGACGAATTCCTGTACATTGCCATTGATGTCCCCGACGACATTACAGAAGATATGGCCGATGCAACGACACTAGCTTTTGACACCGGGAATGATGGTGAATATACTGTTGGTCACGACGATGTTTTTGGGATGGGTGAACGGGACGGTGGACTGACGTGGCATCTTGTTTGGGGTGCGGAGGATAATGGGGGAGGCTATACCGACCATTGTGTGCCGTTTGACACCAGTGAACCGTTGCACGGCGGACTGGATGGGGATTGGGGACTGGGTTCCAGCCCCAACAGCGCCACCGACCACCGGATTTACGAGTATCGCATCCCGTTAGATTTGCTTCTGGCTTCTCCGGGAGACACCATCGGCTTTGCCATGGATGGCATAGTGTTGATGGGTATCTATGATGACGATACTGACTTAGGTGACCAGTGGCCATTTCTAAGGTGGGACCCGATTGACATCGATGAATACGGTGACCTGGTGCTTTCCGTCTGCGCTCCGGAAGAGCGACCAAGAATCGACGTCAGGGTTGTGCCAACAGCGAGTGGTGAGGCACCGCTAACCGTCAGGTTTGTTCTCGAGGAAACCGGTACCATTGATGAATATCTGTGGCGGTTTGGTGATGGCGCCACCAGCCGTGAACGCACTCCAAGTCACACCTTTTATAATGAGGGCATCTACACCGTCAACCTTACCGTGAGCGGCCCGGGGGGCGAAGCCAGGGACAGAGTGGAGATCGTAGTCGAAGCCGGGGCAACACCGTCCAGGCTGGCGGTCCGCAATCTAAACATCAACCCGGTTCAGGCTAAGCCGAGGCAGGCGATTACCATTAGTGCCAATATAGTCAATGAAGGCGGCATCTGGGGTTCGCAGACGGTAAACCTGCTGATAAACGGACAGTCCGAGCAATCCCTGGGTGTCGGTGTTTCCCCGGGCAGCGCCTCTCCGGTGAGATTCACTGTTTACAAAGTGGAGGCCGGGGAGTACAGGGTTACCATTGGCGATGCCACGGGGACGTTCTACGTGACGGAGGAAGCGGCAGCGCGGGCGTCTGAACCTCCCGGGCTTTTGCCGGCTGGCGTGTTTGGTGAGCTAGATACTGGTGCCATTATTGCCATCGTGGTTATCGGGATTATCCTTGTTGGCGGGGTAATACTTGTGGTTCTGCTGGCCCGTCGGGTTTAGCAAAATCAAGCTGATGGTAAGTAACCCACCTTTGGCCAGATAAGAGTGGGGGAGCGGTGACGCTCCCCCACGTTTAAGAATCGCGGTAGAGATTATAAGGAATAGCAATCGCACCGGGGGCGAAAGTCCCTCTTCACAGGGTGCGTCGTCGTTGCGTAAAGAGAGGTCGATTGATAATCTCGTTGACGAGCGTTGACAGAAAGACAACTATAACGCATAATAGATTAGTATGGTGACGAACCTTGAGTGAAAATTCGCAGATTGAAAAAGGACGGCAGAGGTGGTAAAGATAAGATTACGACGGGTGGGCGCTAAGAATAGGCCGAGTTATCGGCTGGTGGTAGCTGATTCTCGGGCGCCCCGTGACGGGGCATTTATTGCTGTTATCGGGCATTATGATCCTCTGACTGACCCTGAGACGGTAGCCGTAGATGAAGAAAAAGCACTAAACTGGCTCAGGGCAGGGGCACGGCCGACGGCTACTGCCGCTAGATTACTATCAAAAGTTGGCGTCATGGACAAGTACAAACTAGTCAAGGAGCAAGCATGAAGGAACTTATCGAATACATCGCCAAGTCAATTGTTGATCAGCCTGACGAGGTAGTAGTTACCGAGGAAACTGATGACCGTGGCCTAGTGCTTAAGCTTCAGGTTGCCGACGAGGACAAGGGAAGGGTTATCGGTAAGCAAGGGCGAGTCGCTGAAGCAATGCGCACCCTGCTCCGGGTAAGCGCCGCTAGACAGGGCACTAAGGTTAGTCTCCAGATTCTCTAGATAATTAGCTCGTTGCCGCAATGAAATCACCCGAAGTGGAGTTTGTCACTATTGGTGAAGTTCTAGGCGTGTGGGGTGCTAGCGGCAAAGTAAAGGTAGCAGTAGCCACCGACTTCTCACAACGCTTCGCCTCCTCAGCCACAGTCTATGTTGAACGGCAGCCGATGACTATTGAGAGCACTGAGTGGCACAAGGGGAAGGCAGTTATCAAGCTTGATGCCATTGATAGTGCTGAGCGCGCTCAACAGCTCCGGGGACAACCGGTGGAGATACACCGCAGCCAAGTCCATCCTCTTCCTGAGGGACAATACTACCATTTTCAACTCGTCGGTCTGGAGGTATGGACAACCGAAGGGGAATTAGTGGGAAGGATTACCGAAGTCCTGACTGGAAAGAGCAATGACAACTATGTAGTCCGTGGAGCTAAGGGAGACGTCCTTATTCCGGCCATTGACGACGTCGTAAGATCGGTTGACCTTGGCACGGGGCGGATCACTATCGAGCCAATCGAGGGCTTGCTGTCTTAGATCGAAAGCACAAGCCAGTCTCTCAGGCGCCCGGTCTTCGTTTTCTCCTTCTTCTCTCCACCACATCAAGACGAGCCATAGCACGGCGCAGTGATGCCTCAACTTGAGACACGTCCAACTCAGGGGAAGGATGCCTGAGCCGTTCTTGGGCACGGCGCTTTGCCTCTTCCGCCCGGGAGATGTCAATTTCCTCAGTCCTCTCCGCAGCATCAGCCAGGACTATTACCCGGTCAGGGCGCACCTCAAGGAAGCCACCGCTAATCGCCAGAGAGAGATCCTCCCCAGCCTTCCTTACCCACAGCTCGCCCGGTTGCAGCATGGTCATCAACGGGGTGTGGTGAGGCAAGATCCCCAGCTGACCTTCGACCCCGGGGGCAACAACCACCTCCACGTCCTCGGAGAAGACCAGCCGTTCTGCAGTAACGATATCAAGCCTTATACTCGACATTATCTCTCTCTTACCTCACCTGCTGAGTGCCTGCTAACTACACAGCACTCAGTTGTTTCGCCGTCTCCACTGCCTCGTCGATGGTGCCCACCATATAGAAGGCTTGCTCCGGCAGCCCATCGTGTTTTCCCTCCAGAATCTCATCAAAGCCGCGCACCGTCTCTGCCACCGGCACATATCTCCCCGGTCTACTGGTGAAAACCTCAGTAACAAACATCGGCTGTGACAGGAATTTCTGGATTCGGCGTGCCCGAGCCACAGTAAGCTTGTCCTCCTCGCTCAGTTCCTCGATACCCAGTATCGCGATTATATCCTGAAGGTCCTTGTACCGTTGCAGCACTTGCTGAACGGCACGAGCTACCCGGTAGTGCTCCTCACCGACGATGGCCGGGTCGAGTATTCGCGAGGTCGAGGTCAGCGGGTCAACGGCAGGGTACAAACCCTGCTCGGCAATAGACCTCTCCAGAGCGACCACCCCATCAAGATGGCCAAAGGTTGTGGCCACTCCCGGGTCAGTATAATCGTCAGCGGGAACATAGATGGCCTGGAAGGAGGTTATTGAGCCCTTCTTGGTCGAGGTAATCCTTTCCTCGAGGTCACCAACCTCGGTGGCCAGGGTAGGCTGATAGCCCACTGCCGATGGCATCCGCCCCAACAGGGCCGATACTTCCATGCCGGCCAGAGTGTAGCGGTAGATATTATCTATAAACAGCAAGACATCCTGCCCCTCAACGTCGCGGAAATATTCGGCCATGGTTAGCCCGGTTAGCCCGATGCGGAGGCGAACCCCGGGCGGCTCATTCATCTGGCCGAAGACCATCACCGTCTTGTCCATCACGCCTGAAGCCTTCATTTCATTCCACAGGTCATTACCCTCCCGAGACCTTTCTCCAATACCGGCAAAAACAGAGGTGCCGCCATGCTCGGTGGCAATGTTGCGGATGAGTTCCATAATAATGACTGTCTTACCGACTCCAGCACCCCCGTAAGCACCTACCTTACCCCCCCTGGTGAACGGCGCAATCAGGTCAATAACCTTGAGCCCGGTCTCCAGCATCTCGGTAGTAGTTTCCTGCTCCTGAAGCGAAGGTGGCGGCCGATGCACTGGCCAGTGCTCTTTGGCTTCAACGGCACCAAGATTGTCCAGCGGCTCACCCATAACATTAAACAGGCGTCCCAGAGTGGTTTTGCCTACTGGCACAGTAAGGGCTGCCCCGGTATCTATAGCTTCGGCACCTCGCTCCAGCCCGTCCGTAGGCGATAGTGCCAAGCATCTCACCCAGTTATTGCCAACGTGCTCTTGAGCTTCAAGCACAATCTTACTGCCATCCATCGGAATATCAATAGCATTGTAAAGTGCTGGTAGTTCATCCGGCGGAAACTCGATATCAACCACCGTTCCGATTACCTGGGCCACTTTGCCCTTTGCCATTTTTCACCCCCTCGCCAGCTTATCTCAAAATTCAAACGCTTTCCGTCCCCAGGGAACAAAAATGCTTTTCCCAAGCTTGGCTAAAGCCTCCTCTGCCTAAGCCAAAGCCGCCGCTCCGCCAGTAATATCAAGAAGCTCTTTGGTAATGGACTCCTGACGGACCTTATTATACACCAGCGTTAGTTCGTCAATCAGTTCCTTGGCACTGTCGGTGGCATTTCGCATGGCCACCATTCTTGCCGATTGCTCGCTGGCAATAGACTCCAGAATAGCATGGTATAACTGCATCTCAACAAATCGTGGTAGTAGTTCTCCCAAGACGGCATCTGGTCCCGGTTCATATATGTAGTCTACATTCTGCGCTGTGGGAATTGCTGCTGGCTCAACTGGTAGTATCTGTTGCAGAATTGGTCTCTGGACCATGGTGGAAATAAACTGGGCGTAGGCCAGATAGACCAAATCGATGACGCCATTAGTGTAGTCGTCAATAATAATCCGGGATATGGGTAGGGTGTCAAGCAAGCTCGGTTGGTCGCCCAGATTAGTAAACTCAGCGTGAATATCCCGGCGGTGTCGGCTCATGAAATCCAGCCCCTTGCGACCGACAATAATAAGGCTAACCGGTACCGTTTGCTCCAGGATGAAACCGCCTGTACGCCGGTTAATACTAGCATTGAGTCCGCCGCACAAGCCTCGGTCGGGCGTAATGTGAACCACAGCGATTCTGGTTGCCGGTCTATGCTGCAATAGCGGGTGCAGTGGTCTATCGGGCTGGGACAAGGCCGCCAGGTCGGCTATCACCTGCCGTATCTTTTCGGAATAGGGACGCCCGGCCAGCCCACGCTGCTGTGCCCGCCGCATCTTTGAGGTGGCAATCATCTCCATAGCCCGGGTAATCTTGGCTATGCTCTGAATACCACGTATGCGGCGACGAATTAACCGAATATCAGCCAATCTTCAACCTCTCCCCCTGTGTCCCCCTCTCCTTGAAAGGAGAGGGGGAAGAAAGGTGTTTGAAGGGGCTTCGCCCCTTCAAACTACCAATGCTTCCTTACGAAGTGAAATATTACATACCCTATCCCACATATCACCACAAGGATGAATAAGATTAACCCTACTTCCCACGCTCCCATCCGAAAGGGCATCTCTCCCTTTAATTAGAGACCTTCAAGACTGCGCCGAGAAACTCTGCTTGAACTCTAAAATGGCTGCCTTCAACGCCTCTTCGATCTCAGCCGCAAGCTCCTTTTCCTTAACAATCCTCTTACCTATCTCCGGGTGGTTTGCCTCCATAGACTGGTGAAAATTAGCCTCAAAAGCAGTGAGCCTGTTCACGGGTATGTCATCAACGTAGCCATTGATGGCGGCATACAAAATCATAACCTGTTTCTCTACTCGCATCGGAGTATACTGAGTCTGTTTCAAGATCTCAGTGATTCGCTGCCCGCGCTCAAGCTGGGCTCTGGTGGCCTTGTCCAGCTCAGCCGTACCGAACTGAGCAAAGGCAGCCAGCTCCCTAAATTGAGCCAGTTCCAGCCTGAGCCTACCGGCCACCTGCTTCATTGCCTTGGTCTGTGCCGCGCTCCCGACGCGCGATACCGATAACCCCACGTTTAATGCTGGCCGTTGACCGGCGTTAAACAGGTCTGTTTCCAGATACATCTGCCCATCGGTAATGGAGATAACGTTAGTCGGGATATAGGCCGACATATCACCCGCCTGAGTCTCGATAATGGGTAGTGCGGTGAGCGAGCCACCACCGTACTCCGGCGCATATTTAGCCGCTCTCTCCAGCAGCCGGCTATGTAGATAGAAGACATCGCCCGGGTACGCCTCCCGTCCCGGGGGACGGCGTAGCAGGAGCGAAAGCTGGCGGTAAGCCCAGCCGTGCTTGGAAAGGTCATCGTAGATAACCAGGGCATCCTTGCCTTGTTCCATAAACTCCTCGCCTATGGCACAGCCAGCATAG
>SDBU01009776.1_pt1 | contig 10722 bp, 6 predicted proteins | sample 2277071 | NCBI WGS metagenome assembly SDBU01 (sample SAMN10397929, study PRJNA504765) | marine sediment metagenome | isolation source: marine sediment core GS08_GC12, 126 cmbsf | place: Arctic Ocean: Gakkel Ridge, Loki's castle | collected 2008
TTCGATTTCGGCGCAGGTGCTAAGCGTAGAGAACACAGACGGCTGGGCCAAGGCCGGCTTGATGATTCGTGAGTCGCTGGCCCCTGGCTCAAAGTTCGCTTTTGTTTTTGTTTCACCGGCTAACGGATGCAGATTCCAGGCCAGGGTCACTACAGATGCTGACGCCATAAGCGATGACAGCGTTACGACGCTTCAGGCCATCGAGGCGCCGCACTGGATAAAACTTGAACGTAACGCTGCTGGTGACTTTAATGCCTATAACTCCAACGACGGTGTTACCTGGTCTCCACTCGCATGGAATCCGCAGAGGGTATTAATGTCTCCGAATGTCTATATAGGTATAGCACTGACCAGCCATAACCCTGGTGTGACAGGCATAGCCGAGTTCTCCAATGTCCAGACCACCGGTGCGGTTACTCCAATGATATGGACTAACGAAGCTATCGGCGTAACTATGGCCAGTAACAACACTGAGGCGATGTATGTTGCTCTTAACGGCAATGCGTTAGTCTATCACGATAATCCGAATGCAGCGTTGATAGATGTTTGGACGGAATGGACTATTGACCTGCAGTCGTTCGGTGTGAACCTTGCCAATGTTAATACTATTGCCCTTGGATTAGGCAATAAGAACAACCCACAGGCTGGTGGTTCAGGTACAATTTACTTCGATGATATTCGTCTGTATCCTCCGCCGCCGGAGCCGGCACCTTAAGCCGGGATTTGGTAATTAAGATTGCGCGGTTGATATCAGATTATCATCACTTCGGGGCTTGTACTGATTGATTCGGTACAAGCCTCTTTTTAATCGATAATTGATTCTATTTGAGGGTATTGAAAAGGCATCCGTAATTTAAGGGATTTTCCTTGACGGGAGATGGGCTGATTTGGTATAAATGAAAATGTTAAACCCCGTTCCTGCTGCAGGGGCTGGGTAAAGCTTGTGTCCGCACAGTCGGGCATCTTTGGATTCGAGGTCATCGGAGCGGGTGCAATTCGTGTAATTTTTCAAATAGAGGAGGAGTTATTACGCAAGACACATAGATAGCTGTAACGTTGACTTTGCGCTTGGCGGTTATGTTTTTTTACAATTCAATTAACAACCTATATTTTTTAAGGAGGACTATTATGTGTAAGAAATTGATTTATTTAACTTCTTTTGTTTTGCTGCTGGTGCCGGCCGGCAATGCCATGGCTCAGATCGACCCGGCTACTGTTACGACAGGTCATGTATACCTTTTTGACAATGTCAGTGGCGGTCAAGTACAAGATGATTCGGCAAATAGTAACACAGGTACTATAGTGGGAGACCCACAGGTAGTTGATGGTCTCAAGGGAAAAGCGTTACAGTTCGATGGAGTCGATGATGGAATTACCATCCCGGATTCTCAGTTTATCAACATAACCAATGGTCCTTGGCCCAATCGTACTGTTATTGCCGTATTCAAATGCGATGATGTTACCAAACAGGAAAAACAGACTGTTTTTGAAGAAGGCGGCAGAACACGTGGGCTCACCATATATGTCTTTGATGGTGAAGTCTATGTGGGAGGATGGAACCGAGCAGAATATGACTGGAATCCAGGTTCATGGCTCTCTGCTCCTATCAATTCCAACCAATGGTATGCAGTTGCTTTTGTAATCAGAGATGGTGCTGAAGCAGTCGAAGATGACAAGTTCGAGATGTGGATGGACGGAAGATTAATAGGTAGAGCTCCCGGCGGTCAAATACACAATCACTCTAATGACAACGCTATAGGGTATACAATCGAGAACAACGTGTTTCATGATGACAGTGGTTCTGGTGATGGTTGGTATTTCGAAGGAATAATTGACGAACTTTGGATTCTGAATGTTGCACTGACAGAAACCGAGCTGGGTGCTTTTGTGGGTAAGGTATGGCCTTACGCTCTTGGCCCCACCCCGGCCGATGGTGCCCTCTATGCAGACACCTGGGCGAACCTTGTCTGGAGGCCGGGAGGTTTTGCGGTCTCACACGATGTGTATATCGGCGATAATTTCGAAGATGTAAACAGCGGCGCCGAAGGTGTGTTTCAGGGTAATCAAGCCGGAACAGAACTTATTATTGGCTTTCCCGGATTCGCCTATCCGAACGGCCTTGTTCCTGGTACGACCTATTACTGGCGAATCGATGAAGTCAATGATACCGAGCCGAATAGTCCGTGGAAAGGCGAAATCTGGAGCTTTATGGTTCCACCCAAGACCGCCTATGACCCCATCCCTGCTGATGGTACCAAATATGTGGACCCGGATGTAACTCTCAACTGGACAGCAGGTTTCGGTGCGATACTACATTACGCGTACTTCGGTGACAACTTTGAGGATGTGAACAATGCCACTGGAGCACTCCCTCTGGGAGATGCAACCTATACGCCCGGCACTCTTGAATTGGATAAGGTTTACTATTGGCGTATCGATGAGTTTGACGGCGTCGTAACCCTTAAAGGCAATGTCTGGAGCTTCCGAACGCCGCCCGATATACCTATTACCGATCCCAATCTTGTTGCCTGGTGGACGCTTGAAGAAGGTAGCGGCACTGTTGCCCTTGACTGGTCAGGCCATGGCAATCATGGCACTTTCACTAATGACCCAAAGTGGGTGAATGGGTATGACGGCGGTGCGCTGCAATTCGATGGTATCAATGACAGTGTTATATATCGCCTTGAAGCAGAAGAAACCTGGTCGGCCTACACCGTGGCCGTATGGGCGAAAGCGGGTAGTCTGTGGCAATCAGTTAATAGCTGCGTATTCGCCAACCATATGATCTTCGCCACCGACACCCCCAGTTTCCAGTTTTCCTTTGATGCCGTGAACAACTACCAATATCATGGTAGTGTCGACCAAATCATGGGTCCGGTCACAACAGCCTGGGTCCATCTTGCTGCAACCTGTGACGGCCCTACTACGACCCTCTACTATAACGGTGATTTGGTGGCGAGCGTAAGCACAGGCGCCATCAATCCTGTATTTACCAAGTTCGCCATAGGTGTAAACAGGGCTGAAGACAACTGGTTCGAAGGTACCATTGACAACCTTCGCATCTATGACAAGGTGCTGACAGCCGATGAGATTCAGCAGGCCATGCGAGGTGACCCATTACTTGCCTGGGTTCCAAAGCCGAACCCCGGCTCAATACAATATATCAGAGATGCGACGCCCCTTAGCTGGTCTCCGGGAGATAACGCATCTGAGCACGATGTGTACTTCGGGACTGATAAAGATGCTGTGGCCGGCGCCGACGCCTCCGACACGACCGGCATATATCGAGGCCGACAGGGTGCTACCAGCTATACTCCACCAGAAGGCGTTGAATGGGGCGGTGGGCCTTACTACTGGCGAATCGATGAGTATAATACCGACGCGACAATCAGCAAGAGCAGTGTATGGAGCTTTACGGTGGCAGATTTCATTTGGATAGACGATTTTGAAGACTACAACACCGGCGAGAACCAGATATGGTACGCCTGGGAAGATGGGCTTGGCTATGGCACGCCGGGTACCGAACCATACTCTCCCGGTAACGGGACCGGCTCGGCGGTAGGCGATGAAACCACGAGCTCTTACACCGAGGAGACCATCATTCACGGAGGCGGCAAGTCGATGCCGGTCTTCTACGACAACAGCGTCCTGGGGTATTCAGAGGTGGAGATGACGTTGAGCTCCCAACGAGACTGGACCGAAGAAGGTGTTGGGGTATTATCGCTGTGGTTCTACGGTGAAGCGTCTAATGCCGCTGAGTCCTTGTATGTTGCTATCAATGGCAATGCGGTAGTTACTCACAATAATCCAAATGCGACACAGATAGAGACCTGGACGGAATGGACTATCGACCTACAGTTATTTGCTGACCAGGGCGTGAACTTAGCCAATGTCAATACGATTGCTATTGGTCTTGGTAACAGGAATCCCGATGTATCGGGAGTTGCCGGTGGCTCAGGTACGATTTACATTGATGATATTCGGCTGTATCGGCCGGCACCACCACCAGAATCGGAACGAGAGGACAACTAATTTATGCCGATTGATTTTGGTTCATTCAATTCATACAATGGAGGCATCCATGCACATTAGGTGCGCTATAAATATAAAAACTTTATATAGAGATGAAAAAATGAGACGCAAAAGCATCATTCTGGCGGCTGTTTTAGTCTTGTCATAATTATGCAGCAGCCTGTGGGCACTTCCGACAACGGCATACGAAGCGGAAATGGCAGTGGCAGGTTGGCTCAAAGTAGATCCTCAACCGCTCGATACGGCCCTCGGACAAGAGGTGGTGAGGGTTGAGACCTTCACCGATGATTATGGTGAGGCGGTTTATTACATCGTCTATTTGGAGCCATCCGGTTTTGTAATTGTCTCAGCGGACGATTTGATTGAGCCCATCATCGGTTTCGCTGATGACGGTAGTTATGACCCCTCGCCCGAGAATCCGTTGGGGACATTAGTAACCAACGACCTCAACGGGCGAATGGCGGCAGTTCACAACACCTTCAGTCTGCAAGCAATGGTTGGAAAGGCACCATTTACCTATACCCAGAGGAAGTGGGGCTACTTTATCAGCCTTGCCGAGACATCCGAAGGTGGATTCAGCCTAATGGGGCGGAGCTCGGTCTCTGATGTTCGGGTTGCTCCACTGGTGCAGAGTAAATGGGGCCAGCTACAAGCCTGCGACAGAAACACCCATAACTATTACACTCCTAATAACTATCCCACCGGCTGTGTCGCCACAGTAATGGCCCAGTTAATGCGTTACTATCAACACCCCACGGCGGGAATTGGTGTACATGAATTTCCGATCTGGGTTGACGATGTCGAACAAACAGCGTCCACGCGTGGTGGCAATGGCAATGGCGGGGCGTACAAATGGGACCGGATGGTGCTTGAGCCCGGCTGCAGCACAACATTGGCACAACGAAAGGCCATCGGAGCACTTTGTTATGATGCGGGAATATCTGTCAACATGGATTACACGGCTGATAACTCAGGGGCCATACTGTTTCTGGCGAGGTTCGCATTGCAGGATACTTTCCAGTATGACAATGCGATCAGTGGCTTGAACTTCGATTTATCTACTTTTGAGTTTCGTGATCTCGGTTCAGCGCTGGAGGGCATGGTCAATCCTAACCTCGATGCCGGCCATCCTGTGATCCTGGGCTTAAGAAGTGAGGAGGTCGATGTGGGGCATGCCATTTTAGCCGATGGATATGGCTACAACTCCTCAACCCTCTACCACCATCTTAATATGGGCTGGGAAGGCCATCAAGATGCATATTACAACCTGATCTTTATTGATTCCGATCCTTCTTTTAATGTCGTTGATGAAAGCATTTATAATATTTTCACTTCCGGTTCCGGCGAGATAATAAGCGGACGGGTGACCGACGCGTACGGCAGCCCTATCAGCGGGGCTACGGTGACGGCTACAAGGCAAGGCCGCAGCGAGACATACACTGATGAAACTGATAGCAAAGGTATCTATGCCCTGGAAAAGGTCAAGTCACGAACGACTTATACCATTAGCGCGGCGAAATCGGGGTACGTATTTACATCCCAGGATGTGCTTACGGGAAAGTCCGAAGATTTAGAGCCTGTTTCGGGAAACAGATGGGGGATCAATTTTGTGGCAGGCGGTTCCTCCCCTCCCTCCGGCGGCTCCGTAGAGGATTTTGAAACGAATGATTTCAAAAAATTCCCGTGGGAACATGAAGGAGATACTCATTGGACCACTACATCGTGGGAGAAGCGTTCGGGAAATTATAGTGCCCAAGCCGGCTCGATTGACCACGACGAAAGCACTACTCTGAAGGTGACACTTGATTGCGCAGCAGGAGATATCACGTTCTATTGCAAAGTCTCTTCCGAATCAACTTATGATTACTTGAAGTTTAGCATCGATGGAGTGGAAAAAGACACGTGGTCGGGCGAAGAGGATTGGGCCGAGGTGTCCTTTCCTGTGACAGCGGGCACAAGAACCTTTGAGTGGACCTATTCAAAGGACGGCTCGGAGTCATTTTACGACGATACCGCGTGGATTGACGATATAGTATTTCCAGCCCAGGTCCAAGCGTCTCCGCCTCCGCCCCCGCCAGCATCAGAATGGGCCAACCAAGATATCGGCTGGCCCGGAGCGACCGGCAGTGCTCGCTATGACAGCGCTACAGAAACGTGAACCATTCAAGGCGACGGACGCGACATCTGGGACCAGTCAGACGCCTTCCACTACGTGTACAAGCCGCTCTCAGGCGATGGTGAAATCATCAAACGTGTCGTCAGCGTAGAGTACACAGACCCGTGGGCCAAGGCCGGTGTAATGATCCGCGAAAGTCTGAGCGCAAGCTCGAAACATGCTCACTTGATTATCGCGCCGAGTCATGGATGCAGATTCCAATTGCGCAGGATAACGAGCTCGTGGAGCGAGAGCGATACTCCGGTTACGAATCTTCAGCACATCAGACCACCCCACTGGTTGAGATTGGTTCGTCGCGGGAATCAATTTAGGGCCTATAATTCAAATGACGGCAGAAACTGGGAAGAGCTTTTATGGAGTCCGCAGACCGTCGTGATGAGGAACGACGTTTACATAGGCATGGTCGTGACCTCGCATTCCGATGGTGTGCTGTGCACGGCTGTATTCGACAACTGACAGAAAAAGGCCAGTAATCCAACACCGGGTGATGGTGCGATACATGAGTTCACATAGGCGAATCTTAGGTGGCTGCCAGGTTTTGGCGGTCAGTTGCACGATGTGAACAACGGCACCGACGGCTAAACACCGCCCAATAAAACTATTGTCTTCGGCGGGGTCTGAAAAGTGCCGCCAAACCTGTGCCGAGTGTTAGCAGTGCCACTGTGGCTGGTTCCGGGGTCGTGATGGCAAGCTCAAAGCTTTCCAAAGTGCCGGTGTCGTGATGATAGGCATCGTAGATTTGGAGGCGCCAAGGGCCATAAGCGTCCTGGCCGTCAAAAATTTCCAGCAAGTTGCCGGCGTCGGGTCTGAATCGGCCTGTAAAAGGCGGCTGGGCCTGGCTGATGGAGGTCTGGGCTTCATCGTCAAATACGGTCTGTGAGTAATCTGCGCCCTGAAAAAACTCATTATAAGGATTGTACGCATTTAAGGAAATGATCGTTCCATCAGGGCCTTGCAAAGAGATTTGCAAATCAAAGACGTTGGAATGCGTCAAAGTGATGCCGACGTCGATGTCAAGAATAGTTAAATGGAAGTCGATTTCAATAACTGCATCAACCATCCATCCTTTGCTGGTGTCCGGCTCGTCAGGAATTTGTAAGTTAAACTCACCTTCGTATTTATAAACCTGGTCGGCAAAAACAGGAAGACAAAAAGCCCCTACCCCCAAAAGAATTGCAACACTCCATTGTGCGCGTCTGCGAGCTTCCATTCTCAACCTGTCAGCAGGTTTTATAGTCGAACTCGGCAAGCTGGTAGTTTACCTTACAAGGCAAACAGCTATATGTAGCCAATCCTGCTTATTGTAGTAGTAATTGTAACCTTAATAGAGCACTGTTGGCAAAGAAAAAAAATAAAAAAATGTGGCGAGTAACAAAAAAAAGGGCCCCGAAGAGATTACACCCCTTTCGCCAAGAGGTTCCTTTAGGGCTCTTTTTAAGTAGATTATTAGAAAGTTCTACTTGAAACTATACGAGATTTAGCCGGTCGTTACCGAGGCGTATCACCCTGGAACATACTGACATTCAGGTTATTTTCCACAACAACATTAGAGTACCGGCGGCCGATAATCTTAACACTTTGTTCGGCCCGAACAAACTGCGAGCTTGCACTGAATCTTCCACGAGTGGCTTGCGTCTGACCCTGCCCACCAACGAAAGACTGTGAGCCTATTACGCGGCCAATGCCCCCACGAGGTTTGCGGGCAATTGTGTTAAGGTTCAGATTCAGACTCTGCCCCTGTTGATGTGAACCTCTACGTCCATGGCCGATAAGCTGCTTTTGTGAACCATTAACGGCTGCATTCTGCCTGACACCAATTTCACCGCCCCGGGCCTGAGCACGTGCATGTTGGGTCAATGTGCCTCCCTGCTTCATGGCTGCACTGCCTAAGCGAGCCTTGCGTTCCATCTGCCTTTGGCCAATTTCCAGATAGTTTCCTCCTGATGCCCTGCCGGGGCCTCCAACTACCTTGACCTTATTCACCGCGCCAATTTCAAAAGCCTGGACCTGGCCAATGTTTGCAAGGGCACCGGAGGACAGTAGTAAAATAACCGCTACGGAGATTAAGAATTTCTTAGGCATAGTAAACTCCTTTTCTTTTTATTTTTTCAGATTCCTTTCTAACTGCTAACAAAGCATCAGCAATTACAACACTATAAACAACTTTTTTCGCTCTATCTGCGACCTCCTTTCTCCCTCACAGCGAAGACATCATATCAGTTTCTTAGGACTTTTAAATAAATTATCTTCCATTTTTGTCTGGCTGCGGCTTCGGCTGGCGGCCTCAGCAAAACTCGGACTACCAACCAGTAGGCCTGCATTTTGCTTCCTTGCCAGCCTGGTCCTCGCTGGAGCCAAAACGAAACCTAATTTCTTTACCAGTCCTTAGAGATTTTTATCTCTATGAAAGTTACTTTATTGTTACGTTATGCACTCTCTGATGTAACCCAAATCCTGCCATGTCATAAAGTTGTTGGCTCACTTCAATACCGTGGATGTAACGTTTCCTTTTAGCAGGAAAAGTGGCAGGAGCTTCTTCGGCTTCTTCGGGAGAAACATTCGACTGAGGCGTTTTTTGTTCTGACACGGGATTTATTATCACCGGTGCAGGTATTTGTTCAACCTCTTGAACAGGTATTTGCACAGGCTCTTGAACAGGTATATGGGCCGATTTTTCAGCAGGCTCCCGAGCAGGCCTTTTATAGAACATTGCGTGGAATTTCTCATAGAACGCCTTAGGAATTCTTCTTCTCCGAGCAAGGGCCGGGCAATACCTGTAACCTGCAGCGCTGACAACAGCTTTGCCTTTGCCTTCCGTAATCCCGCTCGAGACAGCACCAAACATAGAAATAGAGTAGTTAGCCTGGCTGTATGCTCCGCCGGCTCCAGGAAAAGAAAGATTTGAGCCAACGGTAACACCCTTCATTCCGCCGGAGACAAGCAGGATATCAACATCCCATGGCAAGGCCTCTGCTACTGCAGCATCATAGACGTGATCCCAATTGCGATCCACCGCGCCTTCTAAACTTACCTTTCCAACATAAACGTAACCGGCTTTGGTCAAAAGATTCGTATCCACATTAGAGTCAATAAAGACCAACAGAGGCTTTCTCTTAGGTCTGCGAGTACGCACAAGGGAATTTGCTATTTCAAAACCTCTGCCGTGATGGTAATTATCAGGCCCACCAAACACGGCCCCAACACTATTAAGGAAGCCGCCGAAAACACCAAACGGGCTTTCATAAGGTAATGATTTAAGAACACCCCTGAGTCCTCTCATATCATCCTGGTTACGAGGATTGAATATCCGTTCATACACCTGGTCATCACTATTAGGACCATTCGGGAAGTATGCCTTTATAGTCCCCCAGCCTCCATGAGTCCAATAGGGCAAGTATGGAGGGAACGTTGTAATCGGCGGTGTCCTGGTCCTGTAGTTGGAAATTTCGGTGGAACTTATACTCACATTTGAACTGGCTTTAGAATCGGAGTCGCTGCCTACGACAGAAACATCCTGATACTGGCTGGTAGCGACATCCGTGCTTACATTAACCGCTGTTTCGGGAGTGCTACTTGGGAATTCACCGGTTTGTCCTTCTACGTCGGAATTCGCAAAAAGCATCAACATGGAGACTAACATTGCAATCAGCTTTTTCATCATTATTCTCCTTAATAATAGAAATTTCGCTTTCTCATTAAACTAACACTTATCAACACCCTCCTGATGTATCAAAATAAGTGTTGTTTTCCTTGCCGATATCGCCTCCTTTCCTTCCCCCAAAAATTACAATTATTATCAAATATCCAACTTTTACCGGTATCAGGCTGGGCAGGAATTGGTTGATTTAAGTCGCCTTTGCGAGAAGAAATCGGATAGGCAAATAGAGGGTAACAAGACATCAACTGCGCGAATAGAGATGCCGCAATCCACTTTAATCCGTTAAGAGCATCCATTCTCAACCCACCAACAAATGTTACACAATCACAATCACCCTCCTGGAAATCATGGCTATGTAATTTCAATTATAGCATTATCGGACGTGATAGCAAAGGAAAAAAAGAAAAATTTTAACCTCCTCCTCAGCAGCAAAAGGATATTATACCGAAAACTTGAGATTAGAACCGATACACGAGAGTATTTGATTAGTACTACAACGCTACTTAATAGCAAAAACCTGGTTTATTGTCCCGAAATACGAAATTCTCCGCAGTCCTAAGGACTCCGCCGGAAGGCGTCCCCAAGCGGACTTACGGAGGACAGCTTACGATGGAAACAATATAAGCCCGGATTTCCCAAGTAACTCCGTGCAAAATTTTGAAATTTTGATAGTATAGGGCTTGTGGATGCTGTTTAAGACTGTTTTGCTGTTCTGATTTGGAGAACCCAATGGGTGAAAGCAAAAAGGATGCTTTGCGAGTCAATTTTGATCGAAAATTGAAGCTCGAATTTCATGGAGTGAAAGTCACCAGCGATGCGGGTTTGTTAGCATACAGAGAAATAGACGATGCATTTG
>SDBU01009777.1_pt1 | contig 10721 bp, 9 predicted proteins | sample 2277071 | NCBI WGS metagenome assembly SDBU01 (sample SAMN10397929, study PRJNA504765) | marine sediment metagenome | isolation source: marine sediment core GS08_GC12, 126 cmbsf | place: Arctic Ocean: Gakkel Ridge, Loki's castle | collected 2008
TCTTTCAAACTTCCCTAAGTTTGCGGCGATCTCCGCAATGCTACTGAGACGAAAAATCTCTCCGCCGAAACTCCAAGTTTATGGCCGAGTCTGGTATAATAATTTCTTCCGTCTCTGGATCGAACTCCCTACAATGCAGAGAGTAAACACCTTCAGCCCATGATGATATTTGTTTTATGGAACAGTTTCTGCTTAATAATTGAATAAGATCGGTAGCAATTGTTTGTTTTAAATCTGTGCTTTTCATTTGATTTCAACTTTTTAAATCAGGAAGGTTTTCTGGATGTAGCCAAACTGCGATAAGCTCTTTCCCATCCATCGTAGCAATGCAATTGGGAGCAAATTCAATCAATTGTTTATCTTTTGTATTTGGGTTTCCAAGACAGACCCATCCTTTTTTCTTATTAATATAAATCGGCCATCTGCGATCTTCATTCAATCTAAAAGAAATGCCTGGAACAAGAGGCTTATCTAACGAGGCAACTAAGCTATGCCTTTTGTATCCATGAGGAAATTCATTTGTTTCTTCATGCTTGGCAAGCGGGCAATATCCCCATGCATACATAATTTTTCCTTCATGATCAATTTCTAATTGTAATTCGTTAATCATAATGGATGTATCTCCACTCCCATCAAGAGGCTCTATATCAAATGAGTAATCTTCACTTCGATATACAAGGAAAAAATTTTGATCTTCTTGAGATTCTTGAATGAAAAATTGCATGCTCTTACCTATTTGAAATTAAAGTGGTAAATAATTTGGCTCTCTGGATGTAGTACAAGTTCCCACGTCCCTTCGTTTCCTCTAAAGGTTCCAGGAACATCCCAACGCAATCCTCCTGCTAACCCTCCTGGATCTGTTATTGGTTGTTTGGCTGCCATAATTTCATTTATTGTAAGAGGTGATTTCATATAGGGTCGTGATAATCTTCCTGCATTGGGACCTCTTCTGATTACTTCAGTAAAATGTTTAGCCGCAGTATTGGAATATTTAAAATTTCCTGCCTTTAAGGAACTGTTTTTACTACTTTTAAAGACTTTTCCAGTTACCAGATTCGTTTTAAGTAAAGTTGGAGAGACATGTGCAATTTTTTCCGCTTTCAGGATAGCCTTGCCAGCAGATGCTGCAGTTTTCATCCCAGCAAACGGAAACAAAAACCCCGTTGAGAAGTCAATTCCCGTATAGACTATTCCACGGGTGAGATGGTAGAGATCACTTCCCGCATAAGGAGAGGTTGCCATCCAGTTGTCTGTTCTCTTGATGAGATGCTCATTTGCTTGTGTGTGAGCTGAGTAAATGTCTGTAAAGGACATATCTTCAGGGCCGTGGTACCCTCCGAGGTACTTCCCAGCGCTCAGGGTTGTATCACGCGCGTAGGAAAGCGATGCGTGATAGAGAGCACTACCTACCTCCTTCCAGCGGCTAGGATCAAACTCAGGCTTTTCGGTGTATCGGGGGATGAACTGCAGGTTCGGAGGGTAGGCAAAGAGTCCGTAAGGATCGTGATGGGTAAGGGGGTTATTTAGGGTATAGGCATAGAGGTTAGGGCTATCGAGATAGCCTTCTGGATCTGGTGTAATGAAGCGCGAAGTATCGGGGTCGTAGTATCTTCTTCCGAAGTAGATGAGGCCGCTTTGGTCATGGACTTTGGAGCGGTATCCCCAGCGGATATTGGCCTCTCCTTCACCAAATGCTGTAAAGTTTTGCGGAGAGGATTGTTCTAGGATTTGAAATACATCCCCTGTAGCAGTGTGGAGGGGCTGAAGGAGCTTGCCTTGATTATGTATAGCCACAGAGGATCCGATTTCAGCAAACGGTGTCCTTCCTAAAATGCGGTAGGAGTTTAGCTCTCCCATTTCGTGCTGGCCATCCCAGAGGATAGGAGTACTATTTTCTAAGATGCGGCGGTGCTCGGGATCGTAAGTGTAGGTTGTCGTTGTAAACCAGGTTTTTGCTTTGATGAGGCGACCCAATGAGTCGTATTCGAGAGAGTAACTTCCTTTACAGAGGAGGTTGCCGTTTGGGTCGAACTTGAGCTCTGTTTCTTGATTGAGGCTGTTATAAGTGGTCGCCTCCTTATCTTTCTGGATCCGATTGTGAAGTGGATCATAACGATAGGTGTGCTGGGGTTCTTCGATGAGGTGATCGAAGGAGTCATAGCAATAGCAGAATTCTTCTCCATTTCGCGTAATTTTGACTAGGTTTCCCCTTTGGTCATATTGAAGGGTTTCTTCGAGGTGGGGGTGTTTGCGGTGGATGAGGCGGCTATCGAGATCATAGGTGTAATAGGTTGTGCTTCCATCGATATGGCGTTCTTGAATCAGGTTGTTTGATTGGTCATAGGTGTAGTCGTGGGATTTATCATCAATTGTGACGGTGGCGAGGTTTGTGCCTGCGTGGGTATAGGTGATGGTTTTGTCAGGTAGGATGAGATCGACTCTTCGTCCTAGCTCGTCATAGCGGTTTTTAAGACGTATGTTATTTGCGAGCTCTTCTTCAAGGATATTTCCGTGGGGATCGACGATGCGTTTTGTCTGTGTTTGATGGATCAGATCTTTTGCCAGAAGGAGATGGCCTTGGTTGTTATAAGCATAAGTATAGTGGATATCTCCCTTGGAGGAATGGAGGCTTATGAGGTGTCCTAGGTTGTTGTAGGTGTAGCTGAGTTTTGTACCATCTGGCTTTGTCAGGGTTTGGAGTTTGCCATCTGGATAGTAGGTAGAATGGGTGGTTTTTTGCCCAGATTCTGTCTCAGTGATTTTTCTATGGCGATTGTCATAGGTCCATTCGGTCGTATGGGTGTTTGTAGTTTGCTTGATGGGATTGCCGCAGGAGTCGTAGGTATACTCGGTCCTGCGTAGTGCGGCTCCTGAGGCATCTTTTCTCTCTTGTGTGAGGAGCTGATCAAGCGCGTTAAAGGTTTGGATTTGCGTGATTCCTCCCATCTCATGGGTAGTGATGGTTTTTTTGCCACTTTCGATTTGGTAGGTGGTGGTCGTTTTATTGCCTAAGGGTGTTGTGTGGGATGTTTGCCTCCCAAATGCATCATAGGTGGTTTTTGCAATTGCGAGTTCATTGTTGGGGTAGGTTGTGACCTCAAGGGGACTGCCTTCGGCATTATAGGTAGTTTGTGTTTGATAGATTAGGTGGCCTTGGTCATAAGTTTTTTCTGAGGTGATGTGGCCCTGTTTGTTATATGACCACTCAGTACGTAGGGCTTTGGTTTGCTCGGATGTCACCCTGGAGAGGGGGTCGTAGGTAAAGTGGGTTGCTTGCCCTGCGTATGTTTCTTTACTCTTTCGACTAAGCTCGTCATATTCATAATTGGTGGTGTAACCATCGAGGTTGATTTCTTGGAGGAGGTGGAAGGCATCGTAGATCCAGGTCTTTTTCGCTTCTCCTAGGATTTCTTCTGAAGCCAGGTTGTTAAATGCATCGTAGGTATAGAGGGTGGTGATACCAAATTCATTTGTGTAGCTGGCTTTGGTTCCGTCGGGATTATAGGTGTAGGTTTCAACGGACCCATCAGGATGGGTGTGGCACAGGGGGCTATTGTAATGGTTGTAAGTTGTTCTTGTGGTATTGCCAAGGGGATCGGTTACAGAGATCTCATTTCCAAGTGCATCGTGTGTATAATGTGTGGTGTAGCCTTTGGGGTTTGTCTCTTCGATCAAATTGCCAAGCGCGTCGTACTTGCGGTAGGTAACCCCGCCTAAAGGGTCAATGACCTTTGTGTAATGGTCAAGGGGATCGAAGTCTTGGTAGCGGGTGATAAGGGTTTGTCCGCATCCAGTTTGTCTTTCTTCAATCAGCCGGTTCACACTGTCATAGGTATAGTGGATCTCAAGGCCCAGCGGGGTCTTTTTCCAGGTGAGATTGCCATTGTCATCATACCTAAACTCTGTAGCGTTGCCTTCAGGATCGATCTCTTTGATGATTTGGTCTTTTTCATTGTAGATAGTGTGGGTAGTCGTTGCGAGTTTGCCATCAGAGCCATAGCAATCCGTTTTCGTTACATTGCCAAAGCTGTCATATGTGAATTTGGTCTTTTTGATGAGGTGATCTCCAGAATACTCTGAGATAATCTCGGGCATCCCATAAAAGGGCGGTTTTTTTTTGCGCTGGATCTCTTTTCGAAAATAGGTGGTGCCATCATCTATGGTCTCGGAAGTAAGGAGGCAGTCTTCATCGTAGCGATATCGAGTTCTCTTGAGCAATTGGGCTTCATTGTATGTACAGATCTCTTCGGGAAGGGTCGTACCTTTAAGGTAGGTATATGTGACTCGCTTGCCATTATCCTCTCTCTCTTCTTTCAAAAGGTGCTGCTCGTTGTAATCGTAGGTGTAGGTATGGGTTTCATGATCTTTGCTAATTGTTTTGTGGCTCAGATCGAGATGCTCATTGTATTTGCAGTGGATTTCGAGAAAAACCTCTCCATCCCCAGAGGAAATGGTCTTTTGCTCAAGGCAACCAAAAAGGGTCCATGTGTAGGTTTCTGTTTTGAGTAAGTGATCGAGACTTTGGAAGTAATGGATTTCGTCTATGCGAAGCGTTTTAGGGTCATACACGTAAACAGTTTTGTTTCCGCCTCGGTCAATCGAGGTGGTCACTCCCTTCTCATACGTAATCATCGCAAGAATTCCTTGAGGGCCTTGAAGCTTTGTGACTCTCCCTGCTTTATCATACTCGCAGGCAAGGCTGCGCTCATGATCAAAGTGTCTCTCTTTGATTCGCATCGACTTCTCTTCTCGCTTCAATCTTTCTCTTGGATAGAGCGAGCCAACGACGTACTTGAGTAGTTTGACCCTGCGCTTCTTGCCTCCAAGCTTTCTTTTGTAGTCTCTATATTCATACTCAAGCTTACTTTCATCTGATCCCTTAATTAGCAGTTGATTATCTTTTTCAGAAAATTCTACCTTGCTAAATACTTCCCCTTTTTTCTTTGCAGCAGATAAAGCTGTGATCCCCTTGAGGTTGTCTTTTTTGTACTGATAGTCGATGAGCATTCCATTAGAGAGTCGTATTCTGCAGAGGCGAAATTCAAATTGACACTCGGGCTTCGTACTCACAAATCTCGCTTTTTCGTATACTCTCAGTTCTCCAGTGGATGTTTGGACAAGCAAAGTGGTGTCATTGGACCAATAAGCATGGTTATTTGCTGGGTGATACCGATTTCCTAAATAGTCGGTACAATATCCCGTGATACCTGTTTGGAAAAGTCCTCCAGCTGGCTGGTAAACTCGATTTTGGGACTGAAGGTAAGTAAACACCATTCCATTGGGCTCAGAGATCGATAAGCGAGTGATATGGATATAGTCTGAAATTCCCCACCCAAAAGCTCTGCGATGGGGTAGTATTTGATCTTCTATGGATGCTTCATGCGCAGAGCTGAAATACTTGCGAGGGATGACAATGGTTTGGGCCCCTTTTACCACCATGTCGGGTTGCTGGAAAAGAAAGTCCCCAGTCACTGCATGCACGCATCCACAAATGAGCGCAGACGGCTCAGGCTCTATTGATGCAAGCTCTAGAGCAGACGATCCCTCGTAAGACATAAGGACCTTTGTGCATGCAAGTAGAAATAGGAAGGTTCGAAAGAAGCATTTGTTCATGGTCGCTAAAGCATCCATTAAGTAGCCACGATATCGCGATAGACAGTTAAAGAAAAGAATTTTGTGCGATGTAAGAATTAGAAGCGTCTATCAAAAATTGCCAAACGAACCCATTTATACGTGCAAAAAAATTCACTTTGCAACAAATGATCGAAAAAAGGGATTTTTTGTTCCCTATCGTGCATGCTGAGGCCGATTATCGTCTTCCATTATTCGTTGGAGATGAAGTGGAAATTCATCTCTTTCTTGAGGCGGTAGGGACTTCTTCTTTTACTCTTCAAATCCGTATTTTGAAAGACGGGGAAGAGGCTGGGACAACGAAAATTATTCATGTTGTTGTGGGAAGAGAATCGGGAAAGGCGATTCCTGTACCGGAACTAATTTTGAGTAAGCTTCGTGAGCTTTCGATTTTGAGTAAGCCTTGTGAGTTTTGATTCCAACGGGTGCGTTTGGACATGGATTTTTTCGGGAATTTTATAGGTGGGAAAAATCTCTTTTAATTTTTCTTTGATTGAATCTGCTGTAAGAGGGATTTTGGAATAGATTTCTGCTTTGGGTCTCATCCCAAATTCAGGATCTGGCTCGGGGGTTATGCGTGCTTCAATGATTGAATCGAATTGTAGAAGGGCTTTTTCAATTTCTTCGGGTTGAATGTTTTCTCCTCCTGAAATGAATTGTCGATCTTTTCTTCCAACAATTTCGATTTCTCCATCTGCATGGATTGTTCCTAAATCGCCCGTTGCAAACCAATCTTCTTTTTTTCGGATTTCGCCTTCCCAGTAATGGGAAAAGAGGCTCATCCCGCGCAGAAGGATTTCTCCATCATCTGCCAAAGTAAATTCGATGTGAGGAAGAATTTGGGTATTATTAACCCGAGCCCCAAACAGGTGACAATCTGCTACCTGCGACTTTGCCATATCAATTCTCGCTCGGGAGCCAATAGTGTTACTATTGCCCCCGCTCACTCGAATCGCTTCGCTTTGATCTGGCTGCGTCTCGTTGACGCATCTTGTCATCTGTTTGAGGCTCGGGTTAATATTTAGCAAGGCCATCGATGCCGTTTCGGTCATCCCATAGGACAAATAGAGGGGAAGATTTTTCCTCAGCGCTTCTTTGTAGAGTTTCTCACTAAGAGGGGCTCCTCCCATAAGAAGACATTTGATGTTTGGGAGGTTGTAGTCGTTTTGGAGCATGCGAAAAAGTTGAGTGGGAACGAGGGATATATGGGTGGCTTGTTTTTCATTTTCTGGAAATGTGAGTTGTGCTCCGGCTAAAAAAGTTCGCAGGAAAGTGGCGATCCCTGACACATGGAAAAGAGGGAGATTGAGACTATAGATCGTGTCGTGAGTGATGTAGAGGGCTTTGCAAACGTTTTGCGCACTTAGCAGGTGGCTATGTAAAGGATGACATACAATCTTGTTTGCTGATGATGTTTCGAGAAGGGTCGCCAAAAGGTGAGGATTGATCTCTTCGATTTCGAGAGATTTGGCCAGGGAAAGCTTTTTTGTTTCTACCCACTTGCTTTTTGTTTTTTCGATTCGCTCTTGTATAGACCGAATTGGAAGGCGTGGATTTACAGGATACACCGCTTTCCCAAGTCGCCAAGCTGCAAAAAAAAGGGCGATATCTATCGGGTTTTTTTGGGGGGCAAAACAGATAGTCGGCTGGGGGATTTGTGCGATTTCATAGCATACTTTCTGAATCAGCTTGTCAAACTGCAAATAGGTAAGCGTTGGAAAAGCAAATGCATTAGGGCAATGTTTTTTCCAATAAGCAATCGGACAGAGATTCTTCATTTGAGTGTTCAAAATAACGCAGTGTATCTAAGCCGTGTTTTGTTTGCATGAGTCCATATCGATGAACTAATCGGCAGATCTGGCTAATTCCGATTGGGCTTTCAAAACTGCTTGAAAGGACAACTTCTGGCCCGAGGTTGAGATAGGGGGCTACTGGATAGGTCATCGTTGGTTTGAGGATAAGGGCTTTCAGATTTTGGGATTGGATATAAGGGGTAAGGTCTTGGAGATGGCGCAAGGTCTCATCAAGAGCATAAGGGTAGGGAAAGTTGAGGAGATCTTCCACTTTCGTTGTTGGTTCTTCGATGTATTCGAAAAAATCTTTCGGGTAGTGGCCGCAGAATTCTATTGTCTCTTGCAAGTGCCATTTTCGGTTGAGATCGAGTTTCAAGCGAAATTGCTTACCAAGTTTTTGTACAATTTGATGGGCAATAGCGGCTGTAAAATGTCCCATTTTGATTTTTGCATGTTGAAAACCTTCTTCTCCAATCTCTTTGGCCTTTTCAAAAATTTCATCGCGGGATCCGAAGAGGAGTGCATATCTGGGGCAGGGAGGAGTGGTTTCTTGTGGAGAAAGGAGATCTAAAAGGGCTGTTTCTACTCCAAAGTAAACCGATGGGTAGAGTCCAAGATTAGACAAGTGATGGAGAGCGCCCTTTGTCCACCAGGTCGTAAGGAGTCGTCTTTGGAGTTTTTTTAGCTGTTGGAGTGCATCTTCAAGGGTTTCTTCGCTGAATCCTGGGAGAGGGGAAATTTCTGTTGTTGTCGTTTTTCCTTCTTGATTGGTGAGATGGAGAAGAATTCCTTTTCGGAAGCAGCGGCTATCAATCAATATTGTTTCTAATGAGAAGTCTTTGATGATCATAAAATGAGGCTAAAGCAATAAAAAATGGTGTAAAGGGTTAAAATTTTTCCGGATTTCCCAAAAAGGGGATTATACTCACGTGGATTTGTGTTTTGGAAAATGGCTTTTATGAGAAGAAATCCGGGAATGATCGTGAGTATGCTGAGGAAGACAAGAGGGTTTCGCCCAAAAGTGAGAAGGGGGGTGAGACAAGCCAAAACAATTGCGAAACAATATTCCCATTTGCCGAAGGAGCTTCCAAAGCGGACGACAAGGGTTTTTTTCTTCGCCTGCTTATCTTCGGCGATATCTCGCAGATTATTGATGATGAGAATGCTGCAGGAAAAAAGACCTGGGGCCATTCCCGCTGCAAAAGCAACTTTCGAGATCGTATGTGTTTGTAAATAGTAGGTCATGCCACTTGCAATGGGGCCAAAAAAGAGAAAAATAAAAAATTCTGCGATTCCGAGATAAGCTAAAGGAAAAGGGCCTGCAGTATATCCGAATGCCAGAAGGAGTGCTAAAGGCAACAAGCATCCAATCAAAAGCCCCCCATGGATGGCGAGGATCGATCCAAAAATGGTCGTTAGGGCCATCATGAAAATGGTCATCTTTTTTACAGCAGCCACACTCATCAATCCACTTGATGTGACGCGAATGGGTCCTTTGCGATTGGAGGTGTCGGCCCCTTTTAGGAAATCGAATAGATCATTGACAAAGTTGGTCGAAATCTGAATACCCATACCGGTCAATAAAGTGAGGAAAAAAATCCAAAGGTTGAAAGATTTCTCAGAGACTGCCAGTGCTGTTCCTATGCAGATTGGACTAATGGATGCAATGAGCGTTTTTGGGCGACACGCAATGAGAAATGTTTTCATGGCCTTTTTGGAAATTTAGAAAAGTTTGGTTTTTGTTTTTTTAAAAAAGATCGATGGCCCTCTTTTGCTTCTTCTGTCATGTAATACAAAAGTGTGGTATTGCCCGCGAGCTCCTGTAGACCGGCTTGCCCATCGCAATCGGCATTAAAAGCGGATTTTAAGCAGCGCAAAGCAAGGGGAGAATGCTCGAGCATTTGATTGCACCATTCAATGGTCGTTTCTTCGAGTTCTTCGAGAGGAACAACGCAATTGACAAGCCCCATTTCAAGGGCTTCTTCTGCGGTGTATTTTCCACACATGTACCACATTTCGCGTGCTTTTTTTTGTCCGATAATCCGAGCTAAATAGCTGGTGCCAAAGCCACCATCAAAGGAACCGACTTTCGGTCCTACCTGGCCAAAAATTGCATTGTCTGCGCAGATGGTGAGGTCACACACCACATGAAGTACATGTCCTCCTCCGATGGCATATCCAGCAACCATTGCAATAACGGGCTTTGGACAGGTTCGGATTTGTCTTTGGAAATCGAGTACATTGAGACGATCTATTCCCAAATCATCGGTGTATCCCGCATCTCCGCGGATCCGTTGATCTCCACCAGAACAAAACGCGTCTTTTCCTTCTCCGGTCAAGATAATGATGCCGATTTTGTCGTCCATGCGGGCATCTTCAAGGGCTGAAGACATTTCTTCAACAGTTAGGGGTCGGAAAGCATTGCGAATTTCGGGCCGGTTGATGGTGATTTTGGCAATCCCTTCCATCTTATGGTATTTGATGTCTTGGAACTTCTTGACTTCATGCCATTTCATTTGGGGCGCTTCTTTAGTGGTTTCTGTAGTACTCATTGATCTCCTTTTCGATCACTTTTGCACAAGCTTTTGGATTTTCTAAATGAATAGCGTGTCCTGCATTTTTTATTTCATAAGTTGTATGTAAACGATTAAGTCTACGATATGCTGTTGCATATTTCAAGTCTTCTTCGCCACAAATGAAAATTGTCCCAGGATATACCTGAGAAGGTTTTTTTTTGGCGATGGAATATTGCAGCAAAAATTGGGCTAAAAAAGTGGGGTTTTGTTTTTTTCGCCTTTCCAAAAGTGCGGAAAAGTAGGTGCTATTTTTCAGAGATTGGAAAAGTTTTTGGTCGTACCATTTTTCCAAAAAAGATTCGAAGGGCGCGCAAGTGAGCATTTCAATCCATTGCTGATCTATTTTCCAGCGCTCCTTTCTTTCCTCCTCGCTTTTCAGTCCAGTGTGAGCAGAGATGAGAATGAGTTTTCCAAAGTCTTTCGGAAAGCGCTCTTTCAATTCGAGTGCCACCCGTCCTCCTGCTGAATAGCCGATGACAAAATCGGCAGAAGGGATTTGCCCTTTGACGGCAAGGGCAATATCTTCCGCGATTGGAGACTCGCCGTGTCCCGGTAGATCAATGGCACATGACGGAAATGGTAACTGGGCGCGAAGAAAGTCCCAATCTTCTTTTTGTCCTAAGAAACCGTGGAGAAAGAGGAGCATAATGTGTCTCTAATACTGAAGAAAAAGCTCTTGTAATTTACGCCATTAAGTTATTGCGTGTTTTCCACTTGAAGA
>SDBU01009778.1_pt1 | contig 10721 bp, 11 predicted proteins | sample 2277071 | NCBI WGS metagenome assembly SDBU01 (sample SAMN10397929, study PRJNA504765) | marine sediment metagenome | isolation source: marine sediment core GS08_GC12, 126 cmbsf | place: Arctic Ocean: Gakkel Ridge, Loki's castle | collected 2008
GTGTCAATATTGACTTTACAGACCCCAAGTTTTGCCGCCCTGCCGATCGCATCTTCGGGGACACCCATCGCATTGGGCATCTGCCCACCGTACTTGTTGATCAACTCGATGAAATGCCGGGGTACGGAACTGCTCCCATGCATCACGAGGGGGAATTTTGGCAGACGACGCGTCAATTCCTCAAGCAGATCGAAGGCGGTCTCCAATTGAGCCAGCGTGGTTCCTAGCATGCTTTCCCGCACCGGCTTTGCAGGTTCTGCTACTCGTTGCCTCAATTGTTGCATTCCTGGTAAGGCGTTTCCGCGTACCGTATACCGTGGCACTTGTCCTTGCTGGTTTCGCACTCTCTTTGAGCGCCGATGTGGATATTGAGCTCAGCCCTAACATATTTCTTCTTATATTCCTACCACCCTTACTCTTTGAAGCCGCCTTCCATTTGAACGTTCACGACCTCAGACGAAATTTCTGGACAATCGCAATGCTCGCTGTGCCTGGCGTGGTACTGAACACGCTAATGGTAGGAGGAGTTGTCGCGTGGGGGGCAGGCTTATCGATTGGAATTTCGTTGGTCTTCGGTGCTCTCATTGCAGCGACCGATCCTATTGCCGTCGTCGCCATCTTTAAAAAACTCGGAGCGCCAAGACGATTAACGGTTTTACTTGAAGGTGAGTCGCTTTTCAACGATGGAACCGCAATCGTGATTTTTAATTTGGCGGTTGCAGCCTTGATAACAGGAGATTTTGACCTTGTTGAGGGCATCGCTGATTTCGTCCGAGTTGCAGGATTGGGAATCATCCTGGGCTTATCGTTGGGTTGGATCGTGAGCCTTTTGGTTGCCCGCATCGACGATCACCTTGTTGAAACCACGCTTACCACCGTCCTGGCATTCGGGTCGTTTCTCGTTGCTGAAGAGTTGTTGCACGTCAGTGGTGTTCTCGCGGTTGTGACCGCAGGGTTAGTTACAGGAAACATTGGCCCGAAAGGAATGTCACCTACCACTCGAATCGTCGTTAATAACTTCTGGGAGTACATCGCCTTCTTGGCGAACTCAGCCGTTTTTCTTTTAATCGGTTTCCAGATTGATTTCCTCGAACTGCTTGACAACTGGCAAACGATCCTATGGGCAATTCTTGCGGTTTTAGTCAGCAGGGCGGTGGTCGTATATTTTGGGTCGGGACTTCGCCAAGATGTTCCCATGGCATGGCGGCATGTTCTCTTTTGGGGCGGATTGCGGGGAGGTATTGCCCTTGCGCTGGCGTTGAGCCTTCCATTGGAAATAGGTCCTGAGCGATCTACGATAACGGCAATGGCTTTTGGCGTGGTGCTGTTTACGCTCCTGGCTCAGGGTATTTCCATGGGGTGGCTGTTGGAACGACTTAAAATCGTGTTCAGGAGTGAGGGTCAGCTGGAGTACGAGCGCAGACACGCAAGGGCTTTAGCTACAAGGGCAGGATATGAGCATTTAGAAGAATTGCACTCCATTGGATTGATCTCATCGCATACTTGGGAGAATATTCGCGAGGGCGTTTGGGGACGAGTTGAGGCGCTTACGGAAGCGGTTCAAGAAACGCTGCACGATTCACCTGAGTTAGAAATCGAAGAGCTGATAACCGCACGTCGAAGGGAACTGCGCGCACAAAGAGGTATGTTGGGAAGTCTGCGCTTCGAAGGTGTTATTTCTGATGAGGCACATGATGAATTGGTAGCCGAAATTGATCACGCACTTGAAACAGGTGTGGAAAGTTGGGCGCAGCAAATCCTGGCCGAGCACATCGTCCCCAACATACGCCAATTATTGTTAGTGATAATCCAACAGAAGGATCTGGAAACCACCTCGACTACACTTGCTTCACAAGGTATTCCAGTCACTCATATTGCGAGTTCAGGTGGCTATATGAAAAAACCAAATAACCTGCTGGTGGTCGGAATTCCAGAAGGCAAGCTCGAACTTGTGGTCGATGCCTTAGAAAATTCCACAAGTGGGACAGTGGAGTACCAGTCAGAAGCGCTGGCAGGTCTTCCCATCACCACCGGCGCGCCGATTCCCATAAAAGTTCGTGGAGCAACCGTGTTCGCATTCGATGTCGAGCGCTATGAGGAGATCGTATCGTGAAACTCATGATGGTAATTCTGAATAACAGCGATGCTGATGATGTCATCAGCCGCCTCATTGAGTCTGAGTACCGTGTGACTCGTATTGCTTCTACAGGCGGATTCCTTCGACGCGGGAACACAACATTATTTGTTGGAACGGAAAGTGACACAATTGAGGGCGCATTGGAGATTATTAAGCAGGCTTGTGCGGAACCTAAACAACCAGGCCAGAGGAAAGCAACGGTCTTCGTGCTGGGCGTGGATCACTACACACAACTCTAGTGTCCGTCCAATATGATTCTTTAGATAGGATAGACAAAGCACTAGTCAAGTAATTGGTATTTTAGATCGATGTCGAAGGATGGGTGCAGTGATTATGGCTCCACCCTTAAATCTGCGATGGTTTTCTCTCGTGAAATGACTTAACTTGATACGTGTGTATGGAAAGACTTTCTGTTTTCCAATGGTCGGGATGGAGGCCGGCTTTTTCACACAGCATCGAAAGGAAGATGACCGGGCTGGGCATGCGCTCCCAAACTTGTGGCAGAAAAGTCGCTCGATTTTTTTGATGTTGAATGATGACTCCATCAATGCCTGGACGAAGTGATGATAAGAGTTGGTCAGCGTGAGAGAATTCCAGCGGTGTCAGGAGACTGAGCACTGAAATTTCGATGATGATCTTATCTACTTCATCTGCGCTGACTGGAGGGAACCTGAAGTCATGGCGCGCAGCTGCGTATGCATGCTGTTGGACATCTTCTGCAAGAGAGGTACGGGGCTCGAGTGCTCCAATGCAGCCTCTTAGTGTCCCATCTAAAGTAAGTGTCACGAAAGTTACACCCAATTCACGCAAAGGCTTGTTCACAGCCGTCAGATCAAGTGTGGGTAATGGCTGCTGCTCACCCGCACACTTCAGCGCTGCGCGAGCGAGAGAAAGCAACTCCTCCTTCAGATGATCATCAAGTGGTTCCACTTCTTCTCCCACAACATTAAGAGATGGCCCTTGAAATCATCATACTTCCCCGTTTTCTCGGGGTCAAGATGAGCCAATCTCAAATTCTCCAGTTTCTTGAAATTTCGGTTGCGAGAATTGCAATGCCGTGAATGAGTGCACTGAAAAAAACACTCTCAATGCGAGTGGAGAGAAATGTGGGGCCGTCCTAAAAGGTCGTTTCTCATCAGTCATTGGCTCGGTGATATTACATTTCCAAGACGATTGTCATAAACATCAGGTGTACGGGCAACTGGCAGCGTGCGTCAGCACGCGTTGCCCGTGCGCTCTGTTTTGGGCAAAACTATAGTGCATCTGATACCTTTATAGACTGTCACATATACTGGTCATCTTCTTGCGATTGACCTATTTTCAGTGGGGTTATGAATATTATTTGACTCGATTAGATAGCGCTTGTAATACAGCGGGGTAAAAGTTGGTAAGATCCTTATGACCAGTGGTAAAGATGCGTCTCAGCTCAAGAGGGCCAATAGCCAGCGCAGGAACAGGGTTCAAGGTGTGTCTTCTACCACTCACATCCTCCACATTGCCATGGTCAGACGTGATCACGATAAGGTCGTCATCGACGTCCCATGCGCCTATAAGACCCCCCAACACAGTATCAAAGGTTTCTAAAAGCTCAACTGCCTCGATTATGGTTCCACGGTGGCCAACATAATCGCTTAACCAATAATCGAACCATGAGAGGTTATAACTGTGAGCGATTTTCGCCAGGAGTTCTCCTGCCTCGAGGGGCGTGTACTCAGGGGCGTGTGGGAAATCTGAGCGAGTGTTCCAGCCAACACCTGTGAAATCCGCCGAGATCGCGAATCCGGCTTGTAAATCTTCGAAAGTTTTTAGACGTATCCCTGCTGCGACAACGGCCATAGGAATGGAGGAGTAAAGCCGGTGCCTTGATTCAATTGCCGCAAAATATCCTGGTGGATATGCATTTAATAATACTCCTGTACCTGCTCTTCTCATCACTTCCATGAAAAGATTGTCGGATTCCAAGATTTCCCGAATAGCCGGGTTAGGTTTAGGACCATAGTGCCCACCAATCTCTGCTGGGATATTCCGACCTGTGAGCAATATGGCTTGTCCTGAAGCGGATTGAGGGAGCCCGGGGAGGCCCAATTGTGCATCCCATGCCACCAGCGAGGCCATTTCGCCCTCAAAAGGTGCCGTATCCAGAACCAATGATCCCCCGTCCAGCAGCTCAGAAATGGTTGGCAAGCAGGCAGCTGCCAGGGGGTTTGTTTCAGGATCGTTGGAACCTAACCCAAGGCCATCCATAAAAAGGACCAATACGCGCCTCATTAAGGACGTCTTCTGAACGTGAACCAGGCAGATGAGCGTACTCCGTGTTTGTCTTCGCCGTGTTCGACTTGCATAATTTCAAATGAATTTTCGAGGAGTTTTCGAATTTGTGGCTCTGTAGGCGACCAAGATCGGTCTGCTTCATTAGCTTTTAGCCAGGTATAGAGAAGAAATGTTCCTCCTGGGGCCAACAATCTGCGCAGGTTGGCCTCGTGAATTTTGCGACTATCAGCAGGAAGACCGTGGAAGCAACCAATGTCGAGGATGAGATCGAAGGGTCCTGAAATTCCATCGATTTTTGTGGCGTCACCTTGGTGAAAATTGATGTCCACTGAAGCACGTTTCGCCTTTCGGCGAGCGCGTGCAATGGCGATACTTGATAAATCAATTCCTACCACATCCCAACCGTGAAGAGCGATTGTGATTGCATTGGTACCTGTTCCACAGCCTATGTCGAGTGCGCGGCCTTCCGGTTTCTTCGCAAGAAAATCTGTTAGCTCAGGTGGGGAGATCCCCGTGTCCCACGGCGCGTTCTTTACCAGATATAGAAACTCATAAGTGAAACGTTTGATCACAGATCGCTCATGAATTGACGGACATCATCGGGATTGATCATGCCAACAGATCTCCAGACTTCGTCTCCCTGGCCGTCGATTAATATGAAGGTCGGTGTAAATTCAAAGCGATATTTCCTACCAAAAATCTGGCCTACCGTATCCTGGACATTGAGCCGGATCACCGTTAATTGACCCTCAAATTCTCGTTCTAACCCATCAACGATGGGCTTTGCCGTTAGGCACGCGAGTCAGTAATTGCTTTGGAATTCCAATAAGACGGGCTGTCCTTTGGCAATCTGTGCCGCTACTTCTTCGGATTCGAGTACCGTGCTCTCGCCCGGACGGAATAGTAAAAAAGCCATCACTAAACCCAAGACTAATGCGCCCAATGCAATAAAATCATTCGACTGGGCACCGTCTCGAAAAAGTAATACGCCCGCAATGATCACAATCACAAATCCAGCGATCGTGAATGAGTGTTGATTGAAGAATGCCATCCTACCTCCAAATATCTATGCTGATTGTAACATCGCAGGGTTGCCTTAAATCAGGACAGTGATCGACTTAATTCAACTTAAGGCATTTGGAGCCGGGGTTCAGGCAATTTCTTTGACAACTCCCACCTCCTGTCTTACAATCGACATGTCAATCACCCATAATTGTATGAGGCCTCATCATATGAGGAATTAATTTAATACAATTATCAGTCTCGATAATTTTCACGAGAGTGGCAACGCGTTTAATATCCTCTCCTATGAAGGGCTTCCGAGTTATGAAGGAATATGGTTCTGAATTGATAAAAAATGTAGCGCTTGTATCCCATGGCGGTGCCGGAAAAACGTCGTTGGGTGAAGCGATGCTCTATCTCACAGGCGCGATTACCAGAATGGGAAAGGTCGAGGATGGCAATACGACTTCCGATTTCGAGGATCAAGAGATCCGAAAAAGTCTGTCGTTATCCACCGCGGTCTTGGCGGTTGAGTTCAAGGATCACAAAATCAATGTGCTCGACACGCCAGGATTTGCTGATTTTATCGGTGAGGTGATCTCCGCGTTACGAGTGAGTGACGCTGCCGTCGTGCTAGTTGATTCCGTATCAGGGATAGAAGTGGGAACGGAAATTGTATGGGGCTACTGCGACCAATTTAATTTACCTCGATTTGTTGTAATCAGCAAAATGAACCGGGATAACGCCAGCTTTCGAAGGACGATGACCTCACTGGGGCAGCTTCCAACAGATGCCACATTTGTGCCTGTGCAATTACCCTGGGGAGAGCAGCACGACTTCAAAGGCGTTATTGACTTATTTTCAATGAAAGCACGCCCAGCTGATGGAAGCACCAGTGAGGAAATCCCTGCTGAATTCGTTGATGCTGCCGAAGAAGCGCGAATTAATCTCGTGGAAGCCGCAGCAGAAGGTGATGATGAACTCCTTGAAAAATACCTGAATGGTGATGAATTAACTGCAAGTGAAGTTGCCAAGGGTTTTCGCCAGGCAGTACTATCGGGCCAGTTTGTCCCAGTCTTTGTGACCGCTGCAACAGCAAATGTGGGCATCGCTCCACTTCTTGAGTCAATTGTTACGCTTTTCCCATCCCCTGTGGAAGCACCGAATGCGGTCGCCGAAACGCCCAAAGGGGAGGAAGAGTTAGAAACATCCAGTGCTGCCCCACTTTCAGTTTATGTCTGGAAGACGACGGCGGATCCATTTGTCGGAAAACAAACCTATTTTCGGGTCTATTCAGGCACGCTCTCTTCGGACACGCGAGTTTGGAATCAGGCTAAAAGCTGTGAAGAACGCCTGGGAACATTAAACGTGATACGTGGAAAAGATCAGCTTCCCATCAAAGTTCTCCACGCTGGGGATATTGGAGCTGTTCCGAAGCTGGGTGAAACGGGCACAGGCGACACCTTGTGCGAGAAATCTCACCAAGTTAAATTGCCCGTTCCCGACTATCCCAATGCGCTATATTCAGTCGCCGTCATGCCAAAAACCCAGGCTGATTCAACCAAGATGGGAAGCGCTTTGACGCGACTCAGCGATGAAGACCCAACCTTATCCTGGCATCAAGAGAGCAGCACCAATCAAACCATCTTCGAAGGAATGGGTGACCAGCACATTGACGTTGCAATCCGCAAGGCGGAGGGGAAATTTCAGGTGGGTCTGGCAACTGAAATTCCGAGAGTGCCATTTAAAGAGACCATCACCAGGGAAGCTAACGCGCAATATCGGCATAAGAAGCAGACCGGAGGTTCGGGGCAATTTGGTGAGGTTCACCTGCGCGTTATGCCTCTCGAAGATGCGGAGTTTGAATTCGCCAACAAAGTGTTTGGTGGTTCCATATCCCAGGGTTATATGCCTGCGATCGAGAAAGGCGTTAAAGGCGTGATGAAGCAAGGCGTATTGGCAGGCTATCCGATCGAAAAGGTGCGAGTTGAGGTCTATGATGGAAAAGAGCATCCGGTCGATTCAAAAGCTGTGGCTTTCGAAGTTGCCGGTAGAGAGGCATTTAAGCTTGCATTCGCTGATGCTGGACCCGTGATGTTAGAACCGGTGATGGACATCAGGATCACCGTGCCGGAGGGGAACATGGGTGATGTGCTGGGTGATCTTAACACCCGCCGGGCTCGAGTTCAGGGAATGGAGACCGGACATGGACGGAGTGTGGTTACTTCTCAAGTTCCATTAGCGGAGATTTTGCGATATGTGACCGATCTGCGATCTATGACCGGAGGCCGAGGGGTTTTCGAGATGAGCTTAAGCCATTATCAGGTTGTGCCATCCCATGTGGCGGAGGCGATCATTGCAGCAAGGGACAGGGAGAAAAACGACCAGGATGATGGCTAGTTGATTTTACAAAACTTTGGGCCGGTTGAAACCGGCCCATTTTTATTTATGTGATATGTCTGACTCCACTGAAAAAAGCCATCCGCAAGAAAAGGATAGAGATTGGGAATGCCATCTAAAAGAACAAAGTTCATCCCTGTTCAATTTGTAGGTGAAGAAATAAGAGCTCAATTTGATGTGGCTCCGATGCTCTCTAAGAAGCCTGGTCCACCTTGCTCATTCCACTGGGGGCAGGAAAGCTTTCGAGTGACCGAGACTATTTCCCAGTGGTTTGATTACGATCGAAAAGGCCGCATGGCGAAGAATATGAAGGATGAAAATCTGCGCCAAGCGGAGCGTAGAGGTTCCTGGGGAGTGGGTCGTTATTATTTCAGGGTGCGGACTGATTCGGATCGTGTTTTTGACCTATATTACGACCGCGCTCCCAAGGATGCGAGCGATCGAGAGGGGCATTGGTTTTTGTGGCGGGAGATGGAAGATGTGTGACCAGGGGATAGCGGGCTGTGGTCAGTGCTTAATCATTGAAAGTTCCAATCGATATATGAGGGGGAGAAGAATTCACTGAAGATTACCGACGCATAATCAGTAGGTTACAGATTCGATCCCTGTGCGGGTCACCTAACAAATCAAGGTTGATGCAGATAGAACATCGATCTGTCTGAGCCACCAGGCGAATGGATATGAGGGTGCCTCGATAGAGCCTTCAGAAGGAAGGGAGCAAATTGTGATCAAGACGCGTGTCACCGAATTATTCAACATTGAATATCCTATCATCGGCGGATGCATGATGCACATTTCAACCCCGGAATTTGTGGCATCCATATCCAACGCTGGCGCCCTCGGCATGATGGCATCCGCAATGTACGATACAAAGGATAAGTTTCGGCAAGCTGTGCATAAGATCAGATCCCTCACGGACAGACCTTTTGGTGTCAACCTTACCCTGTTTCCTGCGTTGAAAGCGCTTGACAATGAGCTCTACGTTGAGGTGGTCATCGACGAAGGCGTGCCCATCGTCGAGACCAGCGGCCACCGGCCTCCCGAGGATTTGCTCGAACGGTTAAGGGCGGCGGGAGTGACGTTGATGCACAAATGCCTCAGTCCACGACATGCACTGAGTGCTCAGCGCGCAGGCGTCGATGCCGTCACCATATTTGGCAGTGAGGGTGGGGGCCACATTGGTGAACTGGGTCTGACGACGATGACCTTGGTTCCCCTGGCGGCAGCCTCGCTCGAAATACCGGTCATCGCGGCAGGGGGTATCGCTGACGGCCGCGGGCTGTTGGCTGCATTGGCGCTAGGAGCCGAAGGGGTTACGATTGGCTCCGTATTGTTGGTAACGGAAGAATCCCCCATTCACGAGAATCTGAAGCAAGCCTTGATCTCCGCGTCTGAGCTGGACACGGTTCCGATCCTTAGTTCCGTGCATAACTCCCTGCGTGTATGGAAAAACGCGGCGGTAGAAGAGGTGCTCGAATTAGAGCTGCGCGGGGCGGGGCTAGAGGAAATATTGAGGGTTGTGGCTGGGACCCGGTCTAAGGAGATGTACGCAGAGGGTGATATCAACCTTGGGGTGATGGCGTGCAGTCAGAGCATCGGCATGGTGGGCGAAATCCGTCCCGTCGCTGATGTGATCCAGTACATGGTTGAAGAGGCAGCAGCCCAGCATGCTTCCATAATGCAGTAGGAAGCGAATCTTGGGAGGGGAATCCAACGATGCCAGAGCAAGATGAATTGCAATTCTACCTGCGGGCTTTCAATTGAACGTCACATAATATTGGGTCGATCGAGCTGAAACGAATGCAAGGGTACTTGGCGAACGGCCCCTACGAATATTTGGATTATTGTCCAGTCACTTCAGAATAACCCCTCAACACTCAAATACCTCTCACCGGAATCTGCCAGCACGCAAACGATCAGCTTATTTTCATTCCCCGGGCGATTTGCGATTTCCAAAGTTGCATGGACGACGGCACCAGATGAAATGCCGACCAGAATCCCTTCCGAGCGCGCAATTTGTCTGCACATATTGAACGCTTGCTCCTCAGAGACGAGGAAGATCTCATCGAGCAGTTCCTTCATCCGCCGGGGTTAAAATCAATTCAGCCCCAAATGCTTTTAAAACCTTTTGCCGTTCCAAACTTTGAATCTCCGACATCACCAGGACGGCGCGGTATCCTTTGATTGCTGCGATCGATGCGACGGCGATTCCGGTGTTGCCACTGGTTACCTCTATGAGCGTCCCGCCCGGCTTGAGTTGTCCTGAGCGTTCCGCCTCTTCAATTATCCACAAAACTGGCCGATCTTTGACGCTCATCGGGTTTAGGAATTCGCATTTTGCCAGGATCTTATCAGTTCCAGAAAGACGCTTCAGGTTAAGAAGGGGTGTATTGCCGATGAGTTCGGTTAAATCGTCTGCATATTTCATGTCGTTTTCTTTCAACGTTGAACCCGAGCTAAGAATTATCGATCACGTTCTAAGATGTAATGTAAAATGTCGGAAAGCATCGACAATTTACATTGCGCTGAAATACATTGTCGAATTTTTTCCCTCTCGTTCGGATGAAACAGTTTCAAGCAAGCTTTAATTTCACGAATAACTTTGGTGCTGGATATGAAATCCAAAAACCGACGAGAGCGTAACGTATGAACCTCAATATATGACCGAGCAGGCTGGGTTCGGATGGAAAAATCCACCGAAGTCCAAAGTAAATAATTATCACTCCGGTGACACCAACCAAGAAGCGCAATAGGCGTTTTAGGTAAGGACCTCCGGCGTTAAAACCGCCCCAGGAGAACAGCAACACCCCCCCCGAGCCCAATCCAAGAAGCACAGCCGAGGAGGAAACAAATGCATCAATATCAGTCGGCGAGATGGGCTCGGCCTTTGGAAAAGCTGCTCCAGCCCTAT
>SDBU01009779.1_pt1 | contig 10720 bp, 8 predicted proteins | sample 2277071 | NCBI WGS metagenome assembly SDBU01 (sample SAMN10397929, study PRJNA504765) | marine sediment metagenome | isolation source: marine sediment core GS08_GC12, 126 cmbsf | place: Arctic Ocean: Gakkel Ridge, Loki's castle | collected 2008
TGATAGATATTCTTTTCAGATCAAATGATGTCTTTGATGCTGTGTCTTCAGTGTGTCTTTTTTGCGAACGAGGTCTTGACAAAACGTGTCCCCAAAAAATAATCCAGAGGAAATGTTAGGATTAGAGCATTCAGGTTTGATCGAAGTAATTTATAATATGACTTACCAGGATGGTATATATAGTATTTGTGGGGGATAGAACAAAGTTTTAAGGATATGTTATATTAAAGAAATGGATAAGCAAGCTGCTGATTGCATGGTGAAACGCTCATAAAATGACTGGTAAGATTTTTCTAAACTATCGCAGAGCCGATTCAAAGGGATATACCTTTGCGATATTTACTGTGTTGGAACAGCACTTTAGCAAAGAACAGATCTTCATGGATGTGGACACGCTGCTCCCCGGGGTTGATTTTGTCCAGGCCCTGGAAGAAGCTGTAGAAGCTTGCGATGTCTTTCTGGCTGTGATCGGCGCACGCTGGGAAAATATTAAAGACGATCAGGGCCGAAGGCGCATAGATAACCCAGAGGATTTTGTCCGAATTGAAGTTGCCCATGCATTAAAGCGCGGCATCCCGGTCATTCCGATCCTTGTGGATGGCGCTCAAATGCCTTCCTCAGAGAATCTCCCAGACGATCTCAAAGGACTATCCCGACGGCATGCTTTTATCTTCGGTGATCGTTTACGATCCGATGTGCAGCACCTGATCAACGTTTTAGAAAAAACCTTCGAACACCAGGAAGCGGAACGCATCAAACAGGAGAAAAAAGAGGCAGAGCGCCAAGAGTTTGAAAAAGCTGAAGCTGACCGGAAAGCCAAAGAAGAGGCAAAACAAAAAGCCAAAGTGCAGGCTGCGGCAGACAAAAAGGATAAAGAAGAAAAAGAGCGCATCGCCCGTCAAAAAACCGAGGCTGACCGCCAGGCAGGTGAAAAAGCGGAATCGGTACCAGGTGTGGCGCGCCAACCGGCTATCGCCGACATTCAGCAAGAAAATATTGATACTTTACAATCGCCATTTACACGCAAACGAGCTTCTCTATTACGGAAGGTGCCCGCCTGGGTGTGGGTGGGGAGTGTGTTGGCTTTAGTTGTGATGGTGTTCGGCGCAGCAGGCGGATTTAAGCTTACCCCTTCAGATGAACCAACCTCGACCGAAGTTGTGCAGATCCTAGAAGTGTTAACGAAAACACAAACGCCAGAATTAGCCACCAGTACACCAATCCCCGCAGCAACTGTTACTCCAGCACCAATCCCCGCAGCAACTGTTAGTCCTACACCAACTCTGGGTGTGGGCTCAACTCGGGTTTCTTCAAAAGATTGGATAACAATGGTGTACATCCCGGCAGGAGTATTCTTGATGGGGAGTGATAATGGAGATTATGGTGAAAGTCCGGTTCACGAGGTATATCTTGATGCATTTTGGATAGATGAGCACGAGGTAACCCATGATCAATACAATAAATTTATGAAAGAAGCTGAACATGAGGATGCTTCCTACAATGAAAATGGAGGGAGTCGTCCAGAAACTTATGCGACCTGGTTTGATGCTCAGGCTTATTGTGAATGGGCGGGGAGACGTCTGCCGACAGAGGCAGAATGGGAGAAGGCAGCCCGGGGCAGGCTGGATGGGAAAAAATATCCCTGGGGTGATGAAGATCCAGTTTGCGATGATAGCGCTGAAAATGGTGCTCAATTTACTGATTGTGAGTATGGAACTGTTCCGGTAAAGAGCTTTTCAAGGAATGGTTATGGGGCAATGGACATGGCAGGCAATCTCTGGGAGTGGGTCTCGGATTGGTATAGTAGTGGATATTATGAAAATTCTCCAGCGGAGAACCTGCAGGGTCCTGCTTCCGGGGAATATCGTGTGTTGCGGGGCGGCTCGTGGTACGACCACGCGGACCTCATGCGCGTAGCCAATCGGTTCAAGCTCGTTCCGGTTGATACGAGCAGTAATATCGGTTTCCGTTGCGCCGCCTCGGAGTAATGCTGAAATCCTGGCTCCCTGTGGTTGTTATGCCCTTGGAGCCAGGTATATGCAGGCTACTCAATTTTCTTTGCGGGCTTAGTATTTCATATTTGTTTCTGATTTATTTGCTGCAAGACAAAACACAACGGTTTTGTCTTGCAGCAATAGGGAATTGTTTGTATAAAACATTTACCTATTGGGATTTCCTTCTACCCTGACTGGTCACTGGATGGGTCACAGATTGCTTTTTCCTCCTTTCGTGACGGGGATTCTGAGATCTGGATGATGGATGCCGATGGCAGCAACCAGCAGCAGCTTACCTTTACTGAAGCGGAAGATATGTTACCTGCCTGGTCGCCGTTGTGTAAGTAAATAGAAAAATGAAGATCAGTTGACTAATCCTTTCCTGGAATGTTGAAGTGAAGAATTGGGTGGACAACTGAATGCACTCAGTTCATACCGCATTCAAAAAAGGGATACCTAACACGGCCTAAACACTGTCAGGGCTGTAGCCAGGTAAATCTCGGCGTTTTATGCAATTATTTTCCCCAATGAATTGATGTTGGGTTTTGTAATCAGCCCTGCAGGTAATGTTATCCGTTAGGTTAACGGTCGTGATCAAAGGTTCTTTGCGGAGCTAAAATAAGACAAGGAGAGGTTTAGTAATGGATATAAATGAATCTGCTCAGTTAGTGATCAACTGGCTGGATAAAAACCAATCCCAATTTATCGAAATGTCCGATCAAATTTGGCAATCCCCTGAATTGGCGTTTAAAGAATTCAAGGCTTCTCGCCAACAAGCTGATTTTCTGGAAAACGAAGGTTTTTCAGTCACCTGGAATGTTGGGGACCTCAATACTGCTTTTGTGGCGGAGTGGGGGGAGGGAAAGCCCATCCTCGGTTTCATAGGTGAGTATGATGCTCTGCCGGGATTATCCCAAAAGAATCAGCCCACCAAGGAAGCCATTGAAGATGGTGGACCAGGACATGGATGCGGGCATAATTTGTTAGGCACTGGTGCCGTAGCGTCGGCTGTTGCTGTGCAAAAATGGCTCAAGTCCAACGGCGAATCAGGAACCATTCGCTATTACGGATGCCCTGCAGAAGAGGAAGGCAGTGGGAAGGTTTATATGGCCCGGGCAGGTGCTTTTGACGATCTGGACGCGGCATTGAACTTCCATCCTGACAACATCAACATGCCCGCTAAAGGGGGAGCAGTAGGAGTGAATTCAATATACTTCCGATTTTTTGGCCGGACTGCTCATGCGGGCGGTACTCCGCACAAAGGGCGTTCAGCCTTGGATGCGGTTGAACTGATGAACGTCGGGGTCAATTATCTGCGTGAGCACGTCAAAGATGACGTGCGCATGCATTACATCATTACAGAGGGAGGTAAAGCGCCCAATATCGTCCCTGAAGAGGCTGAAGTGTATTATTTCATTCGAGCCGCTAAGCCCGACTATCTAGCGGAAGTGGTTGAACGCGTCCACAAGGTTGCCGAAGGTGCAGCACTAATGACTGAAACAACTTTTGAGGCACGTTTTAAAGAAGGATGCTCGGCTGTACTGAGCAACCACTACCTGGCTGATCTGCAGTATCAGGCTATGCAGTTGATCGGCTCGATCGCCTTCACGCAGGAAGAAATTGACTTTGCCCAAGCGATCAATGAGTCATTCACGGGCACGAACTCTGACCATATTGATGATATGATTGAATATTTTAAGCCTTCGCCCGAGATCGTTGCTGCACTTGATGAATACCGCGACCAACCTCTGATTGGAGGAAATTTCATCGCGCTCGATGAACACATTATCGCAACTGGCTCCACAGATCTTGGCGATCTCAGTCAGATTGTACCGGTGAGTGAACTGGGGACTACCTGCTTTCCCACTGGCTGCCCTGGGCACAGTTGGGGGAATGTCGCTGCCTCTGGGATGTCTATTGGGCACAAAGGTATGATGCACGCAGCCAAGATTATGGCGGCAACTGCGATTGAACTTTACTCAGATCCCAGCCATCTTGTCGAAATCCGTCAGGAGTTCGAGCAAAAAACCGGAGGCAAGCCATATATTCCCCCAATACCCAAAGGTGGAATGCCGCCACGTTACGAACCAAACGGCGATTGAACCCCCACCCTCGCGTTTTAAACTAACACACTCTGCGAGTGAAGGTATCCGTTTTTCAGGTGTGTAATCCCAGCGGCGGTGGCTGAACCTGGCCGATAGTTGTCTTTCAAATAATTTATTATAGCCAGGTTGGATTTATACATTAATCCGCCAAGCCGCAGGCAGCAGGTTCGACCCCTGCCGGATGCGCCACTATTGCTGTATATCATTATTCGATGTCTGGTTTTTGCTTGTTTAAATTGAATGCCCTAATTTCTGAATTATTACATTGAGATGCTATTCTGATTATTCCAAAGTTAGTAAAAAGGTGATCAGGTCATTGATTTGTGAATCAGTGAGTTTTTCACCAAACGTGGGCGGCATAGTTAAATCTTTCTCAATCTCAACCTTGTAAGCAGCCGGGAAAAGTATCGATTCTCGAATATATTCCTCTGCCGTGTATCCTTCGATCATATCGACAGCTCGAGTAGCAATCCCATTTAAGGGCGGAGCATCACCACCTTCACTTATATTAGATATATCATGGCAATCAATACACTTATTAGTTTGGAAGACATATTTCCCGCGAGCAATCGGATCGGAGGCCAACGATTCTAGTGGATCCATACTTTCGGGAGTTGCCACAAATCCCAAAGCATAAGCTTCATAATTCAATATAAAAGCAGCAATAGCACGAATTTGATCCTCCCGAAGAGGACCTCCATATTGTTCTGACCAAATTGGCATGACAGAATTGCCATCGCCTGGAAATTGATCAGGCCTGGAAGATACCGCTCTACCATTAGAAACAGTATATATTACATACTCCTCAAGACTTCCTTCCCACTTCATTGCCTCGCTTCTGTTAGTGAAAAAATCTTCGCAATTTAAACAAGGAGCCATATTTGTACCTATTGCGTTCTTTCCATGGCAACGAGTGCAATTCTGATCAAATAAGAACCCACCAATTTCAATTCGTTCTGCAGCTTGTTTTAGCGCATACATCTCCATCCTTGCTTCCTCTTTGAAAGCAAACCAGACTATTAACAAAGTGCTTGCGATTGAAAGAATTATTCCTAAGATTATTTCAATTTGTTTTTTCATAGGTATCTCCAAATGTTAATCACTGCGATCTCTGTTTTTATGGAGATAATAGTGCATTTCATACACCTGCCATTCGTTTGATTCGGGGGAAGTCCATTCAATATGAGGTGTTATTTTCTTCAGATCATTTTGCCAATCTTCGATGACGAGTGCGCCTTCGAGGTTTGGCAATTCGCCGTTAGATTCTGCATCTTTCAACCGCTCAGAAAACTCCATGAATACAGCAGTTAAGGACGGACACCCATTGATAATAGTGTTTGGATCCAGGTCAGGTTCAGGTTGATAAACTAGATCCGGGCATAAGTCTGAACCATAGTCTTCACCTACATAATATATGCCTTGCTGCAATTCTTCGTAAGGAATCAAATATAATGATCCTTCCCCTTCTTCAGGAGCAAGGTCCTGAACAATTCTAGTTGCAGGCGGTGTTTCTATACCATACAAAGGGGTACCCATATAACTTAGAATTACTAGGACCACGATCCAGAGTATCCCCCAACCAATTGCGAAAGGTCTTTTTTTTGCTAAGCGATAAGGATTCCGATCTATATAGGGAATTGCCATGAGAATGAGAACAAAAAGTGGAGGTAATATTAACCCCATAATAACTTTGCTGTCGAATAATGTTCCCAGATTTAAATTTATGCCGATATATCCGAACAACGTCTCAAAAATTTTCGCTGGATCTATTTTCAACATCCCCTGGAGCCACCAAAAATACCAGGGAGCTTTAGTGTCCAAGGGGGTTTGAGCTGGGTTGGCAATGGATTCAAGAGGTGATCCAAACCAGTTTATAGCCAGAATTGCCAACAAAAGAAAAACACCCAGGCATGCTAAAAATATTTCGTGGGTAATCAAATCTGGGATCCAATCAATTTTTCGCTTGGCTTCTTTTATTTCTTCTTCCGACAAATCACCCTCTTCAACAGCTGCAGGTAAAGAAATACCATGTTCCCGAGCAACCCTATAATAGTGGACACCCACCATAAGTAATGCAAGAAATGGAAAAAGTGCAACATGCTGAAGATAAAATCTCAAAAGTCCTCCAGCACCAATATCCAGGGCACCACGCATCAATATATTTATTTCAGGACCCAATATTGGAGCTGAATCAGTCACACTTGTACCTACTGTAACTGCCCAATACGATAATTGATCCCAGGGCAGCAAATAACCAGAAAAACTAAGCCAGGAAGTAATCAATAATAAGATTACACCAGTAAGCCAGGTAAAAGAACGGCCATGTTTATATGAACCTGTGAAATAAGTGCGGAAAAGATGCAGCCAACAAAAAATCACCATTGCTTCAGCGGTTATCCGGTGCAGATCCCGAAGAAGTTCTCCAAACCAGACCCCACTCTCAATATTCAGAATTGAGTCATACGCCATAGATGGATGGGGAGTGTAATAAACCATCAAGATCACACCCGTTATTGAACATACAAAAAAAAAGAACATTGTTAACCAACCCAAACGAAAAGTATGGTTAAACTTGGTAGAAGCTTTCATATATGTTTTTGGACGCATATGAGCAATAAAACTAATGATCTGGAACCTGTAACGAGGATTCGGGCGTTCAGTTGGAGGATCTCCTCGAAAAAGTGCCCTCAGTTCTTTGAAGCTCAAACCTGAAGTAATTGCGCGGATTTGGGAATCGATCTTCTTTGAAAATCCTTTGGCAAAATCTTTAGATTTTATAGCAGATATTCTTTCGCGCAATTTAATAAATTTCATTGATTCCTCTTAAAATATTGAATTTAATTATGTTTCAGTCCCAAGAATTTTTTTCCTGTATCAATTAGAACTAATGCATCAGGGTTATCGGGTAATCTTAGAGGTCCACCATCTACCTTATTGCTTGCTAATTCTTCTCCACTTTTTGGATCTATTATATAAATAGCGAAATAATCTAAACTTCTCGGTGTAGGTCCAGAAATATAATCTCCATCATTTTCAAACTGCGACCCGTGGCATGGACAAATGAATTTATATTCCTGATCATTCCAGCTGTATAAACACCCAAGATGGGGGCACACTTTAAATAAAGCATGCAGGCCAATTTCAGTATTCACGATCCAGAGTTTCAGCTTTGCAATATTAAAAGGGGAAGAACCAACCTCTGGCAATTCAGAAACTTTTCCAAATTTATAAATTCCTCCAAAATCCCCTTCTTTGAAGCGAGGATAATTAAAGACAAGAGTGATGCCTCCCAATGAAACAACCATTACTCCCAATGAAGCAACCCATGTCAAGTTCAGAAACTCCATTCGAGAGATCTTTTTTCTGTTCCCATCAATATTCACATTATCAGGTTGATTTTTTGTCATTTGCACTTTTCCTGAGTTGCTCGTCAATCGGTAATGGAAAAAGATTACCTCCTAGGCACCAGCTAAGAGGTAATCTCTAAAACAAATTACAAAATGGATATCTTAGTTATATTTTCTCTCTTAGCTTGATGGTAAAGCCAGGATCTTGATATTCATGGTAGGTTCATGTTCATCACAAACCAGAGTGTAATATCCAGCTTGATCAGCGGTAAATTCAATTGTATATTCACGCCCCCGGTTCATTACTATTTCCTCTCCCAATGTGCCGTCTGGGGATTCAAGCCAAACTGTGTGTTCATCACCATTTATTACGATTGTTCGTAATGTGACAAAATCACCTTGAACAACAGTAAATGCAGATGGGCTGAATAGATATGTTGAAACCTGCCATTTGGCTGGGTTTGATTCATCATACTCACCAGGGGCTTTAAACCGATAACCCGAGGATAATGATTCTGGATTTACTCCGGGTGCTGAGATACCATCAGTGGCACCTTTGATTTCAATAATGCTGATATCTATTGTGACTTTGCTAGGTTCTAAAGTAGTTCCTCCACAAGCTGAAACCAACAAGGCCAGTAAAACAGGTAGAATATATAACATTTTCCTAGACATTTCCTATCTCCTTTAGTTTGGTATACCGATGACCAACACACATGGTAAGTAATATTAAATACATTATTACTTACCAGATTTGCAATAACAATATGAGAAAGTATTCTATTCTTAATACTTAAGTATATTAATTATTCAGACTTTAGTAGCATCCCTCCAGCTGAAGATTCAGTATAATGAGACTAATATATATGATTGGAGACAAGCGATGATTGAATTTTCCAAATTCAGTTTAAGTCGCCAATTTATGCTCATGAGCTTCTTCATTCTGCTTATTGGCATGATGGTGATTGGTAGTTTCTTAGATAATCGAATTACAGATAATGTGTTAAATGAAACCGCCGCAGTTACGGCTTTATTTGTCGATAGTATTATCTCTCCACATTTACAAAGTTTATTTACTGAAGAGAATATCGATGAATCCCACATAATAGAATTAGATCGCTTATTAGAGGATAGCCCTCTGAAGGATCAAATTGTTTCATTTAAGGTATGGTCACCTGATGGCCGAATTATCTATAGCCCAAACGCCGATTTAATCGGTAACAAATACACTATCGACCATGATTTGGAAATTGCGCTATTGGGGCAAGTAAGTTCTGAATTATCGAGTTTAGATAAACCCGAGCATGAATATGAGAGCCAAAACTGGGATACTTTAATTGAGACCTATGCGCCTGTTCGTGCAGATAATGATGGATTGGTGATTGCAGTGGCTGAGTTTTACCAATTACCTAACCGTCTTGATGCACAACTAAGGAACGCGCAAATTCAAAGTTGGTCAGTCGTTGGAATATCAACATTACTCATGTATTTTTTATTGGCCGGTGTTGTAAGGAAAGCAAGCAATACCATCCAGAACCAACAAGAAGAATTAAATCAACAAATAAAGCAATTAACGGAATTGCTTTCGCAAAACACGAAACTTAATAACCGGGTGAAAAAAGCTGCAGCTCGAACTACAGCGCTAAATGAGCAATTCTTGAGACGTATATCAGCTGATTTTCACGACGGACCAATTCAGGATTTGGCCCTGTCCCTTTTGCGGATTGAAGAAGTTTCGGAACTCTGTCAAGAATGTCCAACTCAAAACACAGAAGGATATTTAATTTCTCAAGACCTAAAACTAACCCAATCCACACTGGCATCTTCCCTGAAAGAGTTCCGTTCAATCATATCCGGTTTGCGATTGCCTGAATTGGAAGAACTTTCACTTATAGATATTGCGAACCGAGCCATTCGTGATTATAGACGAAAGACCAAAAGGAATGTCTCAATTACAATTGCGACCATACCAGAAGAAGCTTCACTGCAAGTAAAAATTACCATTTATCGAGTCCTCCAAGAAGCCCTATTAAATGGATTCCACCATTCTAAGACTGACAATCAATCCGTTAGATTAATGTACAATAACAATGAACTTCATCTTGAAGTAAACGACAATGGTGTAGGGTTTGATCCAAATACCATCAATAAAGTAGATCGTTTGGGGTTATCAGGGATGCGAGAGCGGATTGAAATACTTGGAGGATCCTTCACAATAATTTCAGCCTTAGGAGAGGGAACTTGTATTAATGCTATCATTCCACTATAAATTTCAAGATGATCGATTAACAAAATATACTTATTACTGATGTAAGAATGCCAAGAGAAATTCAATAGAGGTACATGAAAGAAAATGTCGGAAAAAATCAAAGTTTTAATCGCAGATGACCACTTAATGTTCCGTGAAGGTCTTACACGAATATTATCCAGAAAGAAGGGTATCTCTATCGTAGGTCAGGCATCCTCGGGTGAAGAAGCAATAAAGTTGTTTGAAGACTTATTGCCAGACCTGGTTATATTAGATATCACCATGCCTGGGATTAACGGTATTGAAACATCCCAAAAAATATTGCGAAAATATCCAGCCACCAAAATAATAATCGTAACAGCATCCGAAGATGAAGATGACATGATAGAAGCTCTGAAAGCTGGAGCTCATGGATATGTATTAAAAGGTGCCTCAGCAAAAGATCTAGCAAATGCCATTCACATAATTAATAAGGGTGGGACTTATATTGATTCCGAAATGGCTAATATTGTTTTGATGGATCTCACCCAATCCCAAGAACCAGATCATATGGATAAATTATCCAACCGTGAACAACAAATAACCAAACTGGTTGGTAAAGGTTTTACCAATAAAGAGATAGGCGAACAGCTCCATTTATCCGAGAATACAATTAAACACTATATGAGTATTATTCTACAAAAATTGCAATTGAGGAGCAGGGTCGAGGTTGCTTTACTTATACAAAAAATTGAACTGAAGGAATAAATAAACTCACAGAGGTTGACAGATCAGGGAATAAGAAAGCAGGCACAACACAGAATTAGGAGAAACGGATTCACCTACCCAAACATATCTGCTGTTACCAATAGCCTGTTCCGTATACTTAGTTTTCTTGCTTACCTATTGATTGACTCAAGCAAATACTATTAACCAGGCATCCCCAGAAGGACTTTTAAGCCATTGGTTAGGTTTACAATTCTCGTCACTTCATCCCTTTTTTGCTAACATATAAAAATATACTACCGAACAGGAATTATTCTTTTA
>SDBU01009780.1_pt1 | contig 10720 bp, 13 predicted proteins | sample 2277071 | NCBI WGS metagenome assembly SDBU01 (sample SAMN10397929, study PRJNA504765) | marine sediment metagenome | isolation source: marine sediment core GS08_GC12, 126 cmbsf | place: Arctic Ocean: Gakkel Ridge, Loki's castle | collected 2008
AGAGCAGGTGACTCATAAACCGAACCGGGCATTTTCCGTAACTGCCGCATTTTCTGCATCTTAGCTCATTCCTCGACGAGAAAAGGCCCTTAACGCCTGTGCAGGACGTATCATTGCACGACAGGAAAAACCGTTAAAAATCACGCCGTATAGACACCCTGATGGACACCTTGCAATTGTATATAAAGTTCTTGACAGGCTTGAAAAAGTGCCTAAAATGAGTTACAGTTTAGATGGACAAAAAAGCCGAAGGATAACCTACCCGGTGGGGCCCTTAGGCTTAAATAGCTCCGGGAAATCGAGTTAAAAGGGTGGGGCCAAAATCCCCACCCTTTTTTTGAACATGGAGGAATCAATGACGAGATTGGCCATATTTATCGATGGAAGCAATTTTCATGGTGCCCTTGGCCGGTTGACTCAGGTACATCATGAAACGAGAAGAATCAAACCGGAGGAATATTATCAGATCGATTTTAAAAAATTAATCAAGTTTTTATCAGAGTTAGCTTCAGATATTAAGCTCGTCAAAGTTTATTACGTAAGATCAGAGACTGACGCAGATTACGAAAGAAGAAAAGAATTTTATAGCAGACTTGATTATTTTGGATATAAGGTCGACATAAAAAGGCGGCTTGCAGGGCGCAGAGAGAAGGGCGTCGATATGGCCATAGCCATGGAGATGCTAATTTTAGCGCACAACAACACTTATGACGAAGCAGTTCTGATTGCCCAGGATGGCGACTACTGTCAATTGGTCCGAGAAATTCAAAGGCTCGGAAAAAGGGTGGGGTTGGCGGTTTTTAGCCTTGACGACGCCGGCCTTAATGCAACTTTAGCCCACGAGGTCGATTCGATTGTAGATTTGACGAAGGGCGACTTACTAATTAAACTTAGATCTGAGAGAAAAGACGCAGTATCTAAAGGAACTGTTTGACCTAACAAGTTCAAAGAATATTGATAGAATTTAGGGTCTGTTTCAGGCCCACTTTTTGGCCCCCGCACCCTCCTCGGAGCGGGGCTTTTTCTTGTTGGCGTGCGGGGCTGGCGGTGGGATAATAGGTTGTCAAAGGACACTTGGAGGGAGCTGACAGGCGTTGCTGTTAGACCAAGGGGTCGAGTATGGAAAGTCACGTAAAGTGCAAGTTTTGCGGTGAAATGGTCGCGCCAAAGCATTTGGTTACAATGGATGCTTTCAAGATACATTGTTTCCGCTGCGGTTATTACCGCATAACTGGGACTGCCTTAGAGACACTTTTGAGCCTGTCCCTGGACGATCTGCTCCTTTTTTCGGGTTATCTGCGCAATAATTCCTCAGAAGACAATCCCATCCTTTTAACTTCAGAGAGTTTGATAGATATTCAGGCGACGATCGCGCAACTGAAGCGGTTGACTGTACTCGACAGGATTAATCTTGTCATTCGTTATCTTGGAGATCAGACAAAGTATCTTGGCGAGCTGATTCAGATTGATGATAATATAGAATACACACGATTCTACTGTAAAAATTCTGACGAGTTCGATCATATTAATAGTTACATGATCGACGCAGGGATTATTTCAGAGGAAGTGCCCATCGGAGCTTGGAGTCTTACTGTGGCCGGCTTGCAAAAGTATGCAAGCCTAAAAGAGATCAATATCGAAAGCAAGAAGGTTTTTATAGCAATGAGTTTTGATCCGTCGCTGGAGCCTATCAAAAAGGCTATCAAAGCGGCCTGCGACGAGTGTGATTTCGTGGCCATCCGTGTGGATTCGAAGGAACACGTCGAGAAAGTCTGCGACAAGATCATCGGCGACATCAAGGAGAGCCGGTTTGTCGTGGCGGACTTTACTCAAAACAAGCAAGGAGTCTATTTCGAAGCCGGTTTTGCCCTGGGCCTCGGGCTCAAAGTGATCTGGACCTGTAAGGACAACGAGAAAGAAAAACTTCACTTTGATACCAGGCAATATAATCACATCTTCTGGAGGGATCCAGAGGATCTGAAGGAACAATTGGTTCAAAAAATCAGGGCGGTGATCAAATGAATTTTCTTGACAGGATTACTGCGCGGCATTAAATTAGGCATTGCACAGAGATCCGGCAGGCAACGGCCTGCAACGGCCTGGAGAGAAAACTAGGCCGAGCAACAGATCGGCCGGAGAGGTCCCGGGAGGCTTCTCCGGTTTTTTGATGAAGTCCTACTTGACAAATATCAAGGGGCTTGAGAGAATGAACCCATGGAAAAAAGACTCTTATCAGTAACGGAGACGGCAAAGAGGCTCAAGATTTCGAGGCAGGGAGTTTTCTACCTTGTCGGAAAGGGCCTTCTCAAGCCGGCGGGAAATATCGTCGGAAGAGCTAAGTTTTTCGATGAGGCGGTGATCCTGGAATATCAGAAGGGGCGGCAGAGATGAACGCGAGAGAGAAAAAGCTACTGCTAATAGCAGCCGTTAAGAAACACAATGAAGATGCAGCGGATTCCGAAGATCGCATAATTCCATCGGATATTTTTTCGCCTGAAGAATTAGGGAGTGATCTTTGCGTTCAAAAATTTGTTCTCCAGGCGCAGCAAAGAAAAAAGAAACTTGCCCGGAGAGTCGGGGACGCGATGCTCGAAAAAGGAATAAGGTCAAGTGATCAAGATCCTTCAATGATGGATCCGGCCAATAATCCGCTGATTCAGACCGAAGAATTTACCGACGAGGAAAAGGCGGCATGGGAAAAACAGGGAGAAAAGGAACGCGCACATCAAAAGAAAATCTTAAAATAAACTTGATTTGCGGATTTCTCATGCTATACTTAAAACAAGAAACAGAGGGTTAAGCGTTCCCATCAAAAACGTCCGACTTGTATAAACCGGGAGCCTCGGTAAAATTGAGAGCCCGGGTTAGACCAAGGGATCAGAGAAGAATCTGGCCTTTGGTCTTTTTGTTTTTCAAGGGTCCAGACAAAGCTGGGCCCTTTCCTTTGGCCATGGAGGGTTTTATGCAAACGACGGATATCAATAAGCTCGAAATGTTCGGTCTCCAACGTAAGCGATGCGGCCTGACGCTGAAAGATCTTGCTAAGCAGACGAAAATCTCGATTTGGAAATTCGAATTCTATTCCTCCGGGCTGTCGAATGCTGCGAAAACCTTCTCAGATTCCGAAAAAGTAAAAATCGCGAAGATACTCAACACGCCCGCCGAACTGCTTTTCGATACGGACCCGGCCGCTGATGTTTCATAAATGAAAGGACGCCATGAACGCCAAAAAATTAACTGAAAAGGAACGCTTCGAAGCGATTAATTTACCAGAGATTAAGGGGACGACACTAGAATCTTTCGATCCAAAGGATTTTCCGAAAAATGAAGGTCGTCTGCGGCAGATTCTTTCTTATGTTGAAAGAAAATTGAACGAGATTGGGCAAAAGCGCGAACGCGACGCCTTTGCCAATTCAGAAGCGGGAAAAAAGCATAAGGCGATGATGGACGAGTTGAACCGCACCCATGAACGCAGTATGAAAAGCCAAATCGATGCGATCGAGGCGGAGCGTCATCATGCTCGACGAGCTTTGGCGCTCCAACTCTTTGGTGAGGACCTCCTGAGGCAAAAAAAATATCTCATAGTTGATGAGGATTTTCGACTTCACCAGCTGATCCACGAGGGCCGCCGGCTCGAGCGGGCGAAATCGAAAATCGACCACGAGTTTCTATAAATTTTAGGAGGACTATAAAAATGCCAGATTTCACAGATCCAAAACAAAATGATTTGATTCCAGGCGGCCCACAGGTTTCCGAAGAAGAACTCGCGGGCGGCGACCTGGTCCCGGAGCACATGAGGACGTTGCAGGAGTCCGGCTACATCCTCGCAAAACTTGAAACGACCGACTCAGCTTTAGTCGATGGAGTCGTGATAAACCGCGCGCACCTGAACCGTCCAGGCGATACCGGCGGCGAAGAGTTTCTCATTGAGGCAGACGGCCTTCAGAAGCGAGTCTCGCTGTCGCAGCTCGCCGCTATACGAACAAGCTCAGAACTCAAGGACCTTTTGACGGAAACGGAATAGGAAATAATGCGCTTCACAGACGATAACGAAAAAATGGAAACGACGACATGCCCATCTTCCCGACGGAAAACATAAGGCTTGCCGCCGCGATCCTCGCTCTGCTTCCAGACACCACGTTTGAGCTCACCGGCACCTCATCGCACAAGACCTTCGAGATCAAGTACCCCTCTTTCGACGAAAAAATTCTTGAGGATGTTGTCTCGGCTTTCTATTCCAGGTCCTTGACCATCAATTTGGGGAATTATAACAGAGCGTTGTCCCGGCTGCGCGACAAACTCTTTGACGCGGGCACCTTCCCCAGGGGAAAGAGATTCCCAAGAGAGGGCGGCGAACTATGACGAAGACGGCCCTTGAACATTTGCCCCCGCAGAACAACGACGCGGAGATGGCGGTCCTGGGGTGCATGCTCATCGACGGCGCCGCCATAGCCCAGGCGGTCGAGCATGTGACCCCGGCCGATTTCTACAAGGAGGCCCACAAGGCGATCTTTGCCGGCATCGTTAAGCTGCATGACGCGCGCAAGGCCGTCGACTTCATCACCCTCGTCGAAAAGCTCAAGAATGACAACGTCCTAGAGGCCGTTGGCGGCGCGGGATACATCACGGGACTGACGAACGTCGTCCCGACCGCGGCCAACATCGAGCACTACGCTCGCATCGTTAGAGAAAAGAGCGTCTTGCGCCTGGTGATCGCGCAGGCGGCGCAGACCGCGGCCGACGCCTACGATACGGAGGACGGCGCGGCGTCGGTCCTGCAACGCGCCGGAAAGGCTTTTGACGAGCTCGCCAAGGAGTGCACGGCCGGTCCCGGATCCGACGCGGCCCCGGCGGCCCTAAACGCCTTCTTAGCGTCTGACGTCCCGCCGGTCCAGTATTTCATCGACCCGATTCTCCCGGTGGGCGGCAAGTTAATGATCAGCGCCTGCTCGAACGTCGGCAAGTCGATCCTCGCGATGAACATGTGCCTTGCCATGACCGCCGGCATGACGCGGATCTTCGACAAGTGGACCGTCAGGCCCGCCCGGGTGCTCTACGTCGACCTGGAAATGGGCCCAAGCCCGCTTAAAGAGCGCTTCGCCAAGATGTGTGGGGCAAAGAACCTATCGACCGGCACGCTCTTTGTTAAGCACCTGCCCTGCCTGAACCTCCTGGAGGCCACGGAGTCGGAGGCCCTAAAGACTTGGCTGAGAGACCTGGCCGTTGATGTCCTTGTCCTAGACCCCTTGGGCCACGCCTGGGCCGGCAACGAGAACAGCGCGGAGTCCGTCATCCAGATCACCCGGGAGCTCAACAAGCTGATCGACGAAATCAAGATTTCGGTCGTCCTGGTCCACCATTGGCGCAAGCAGACCAAGGACTTCAAGGAGGGCGGGGAAATGGCCGCCGGCAGCTACCGGTGGACCGCCTGGCTTGATTCGCACCTATGCCTCAAGGGCGAAAAGGACAGCATCACCATCACCTGCGAGAAGAATCGCCACGGTGGCAGATTCAAGCCCTGGGTCGCCCGAATCAACGAAGAGAACCTCTGGATCGAGCACGTGGCGGACCACACCGGCCGCGAAAAGAAGCTGACCGCCGAGAGCTTCGACTGGCTTTTCGACACGGCCAAGGCGCAGCAGATCGGGGACCTGGTGCAGACCGAAGACGTGCCCCTGAAAGAGCTCGTGCGGATCGCCGAAGAGCAGAAAATCTGCAAGCGCGCAACGATCCTGCGCTTCCTGGAAGGAAACCGGGCTTACAGCTACAAGACGGAAGGCGCCGGGAAATCGGGCACGGTGTCGCGCATAGGCACAACGATTCCAATGGGGGTCGAAAATGCCGCGGAATAGCCAGACCCCTTTTGGACAGCTTGCCTTAAAAAGGACATTCTTTGCGGCGCGCTTCGTCCTTGAAGGCTCTAAGAACGGACCCGGAACACGGCGCGCCAAACCTGTCCATTTGAGGTGTCCATGACCTGTCCATATACATACATTGTGGACAATGGACAGGTTGACCAGCAACAAGCCTGCTGCGCGGCTTTGCAGCCGCCGCAAGAGCAGGCATATTGCTTGCGGGGGAAAGGTGTCCACGACCACTTATAAAATGAAAAGGACAATGGACAGGTTAGCATGGGGAAGAGGGGAAAAGAACAGTTTAAGCTTTTTTACTTTTTCGTGCGAGTTCTCAAAGTTTGACCGAGTGGACCGGCCGGGAATTGTGGCAGAAAGTGACTTACAATCACCTGCTCGCTTTGCCTTAACATGCTCAAGCTTATAAAGATAACGAAACCTTTACGGGTCCAGGTGTCCAGAAAGTGTCTATGCCGGGCCGAAAACGTGCTCGCCGGCGCGCTCCTGGACGCAGAGGGGGTGAAGGCAGCGGAGCGGGCACTTGCGGAGAAGTACGCGCTACGGTCAAATTGACCGAGTCAAATTGGCTGCAATAGGAGGTATGTCACATGAAACGCGGCTGGAGAAGCGCAGAGTCTTACATGGCCAAGGATCCGCGGAAGCGTGCCCGGCAGTTGGCCAACCTGACAAGCAGCCGCCGGAAGCAGCCGGTGGTCCCGGCTGTCGAGGATCCGCCCGAAGACAATCCCTTTGCCGCCTGCTACAAGACAGACATCTGCCGCTATCTGAAGGACCACTTTTACATCGTTGAGACGAAGGCGCCCATCGTGCTTGAGCCCTGGCAGCGCGAGGGGATCCTGGAGCCGCTCTTTGCGATTGACCCGGCGACCGGCCTGCGCAAGCACACCCTGGCGCTGCTCGGTATGCCTAAAAAGAACGGCAAGAGCTGCCTGAGTGCGGCCATTCTGAATTACTTCCTTTTCCAGGGCGAGGACTACGGCGAGCTGATCCTTTGCGCCAACAGCCGGGAACAAAGCTCCTGGGTGATCTATTCCAAACTCATCCAGAGCCTTCAACTGAACCCACGCCAGCTTCAGTATGTCCACATCTACGACGATTATATTGAGAACGTCCGAACCCACACCATTGCCCGCGTCATAGCCCAAAACTACAAGACCGCATCCGGCAGCAACCCGAGCCTGGTCATCTTCGACGAGCTCTGGTCGTATGAGGACACAGAATCGGACAACGCCAGGAAATTCTACGAAGAGCTGACGACTGTCCCCACGCGCAAGGAGCCGATGACCGTCATCACGACATACGCCGGCTACGACGAGGACACGCTCTTGTTTGAGCTCTACAAGAAGGGCCTCGCCGGCCAGGACCCCAAGACATTCTTTTTCTGGACGCACGAGAACCTGGCCTCTTGGATCACGCCGGAGTACTTGGCCACGCAAAAGGAGCGCCTGCGGCCTAACACCTATTTGCGCCTGCATGAGAACCGCTGGACCTCCGGGGAGGATCTTTTCATCGACATAGCCGACTGGGACGCCTGCGTTGATCCGGATCACCGGCCGTTTATTGAGGATCCCGGGAAGGATCTCCGGATCGTGGTCGCCGTTGACGCAGGGATAAAATCAGACACGTCCGCGGTCGTCGCCGTGGCGAAGAAGGACAACCGGATCGTGCTCGTGTCTCATAGGAAGTGGACGCCGAGCTCGGAGAACCCGATCGACATTGAAGAGACGATCGAGAAATACCTGCTCGAGCTCAAGGATCGATTCAACATCATCGAAGTGCGATACGATCCCTATCAGCTCCACAGAACCGGCACGTCCTTGGCTAAGGAAGACCTCAACATGGTCGAGTTTCCGCAGACAATCCCGAACCTCACCGAGATGGGACAGAATCTCTTCGATCTGATAAAGGGCCGGAATCTCCGGCTCTACGCGGACGCCGGCATGCGCACGCACGCGCAGAACGCCCGGGCCCAAGAGACGCCGCGGGGCTTCCGGATCGTCAAGGGCAAGAGCACGAAGAAGATCGACCTGATCATCGCCCTGGCCATGGCCGCGCTCGGAGCGATAAAGAACGACCCGGGAGAAGGCGACATGGTGCTGCTAGGGGACGTTAGGCCGGATAGCGGTGATCGCCCGTCGCTTTTTACGAATGTGAAACGGGCAGAATTTCATACATGATGGGAAAAAGATACCTGACCATCAGCGAGCTCTCCGAATACCTCAACGTCAAGAAGAGGACGCTTTACTCCTGGACCTTCCAAAACAAGATCCCCTGCGTCCGTTTCGGCGGGAAGATCCTCCGCTTCGACAGGCAGAGGATCGACGCCTGGATGGAAGGGCAGGCGAATAACCCTCTTGCGAAATAAATATTGACAAATATTGACAATCAGAGCAATATATAGCTAATCAAAAGGGCATAGAGGTTTGTAGACGGAGCAGAATGTTATGAAGCTTAAAAAAATGACTGTGAGGTGAAACAATGAGAATGACGCGACTTACTTTTTTAGCATTTCAATTAAACTACCTTTTAGACAGAGGTTACTATGCCCCTTCGGTAGAAGAAGTAAAGGAACAAATCAAAAATAAGAAGCTATTTGACTACCTGAAAGCAAAGTGTAGGGATGATTACCTCGACTTGAGTCTTCTTGACGATACAGATAGGAAAGAACTTTTGGAAGAATTTGAAGGCCTGGCAGATAATGTCGATGAAGATAGGAAAATGGGTATTCAGAAGAACGGAATATGTTTATTACTGGCTTATGTTATCGAGCTCATTCAACGCAAGAAGAACGATACAATTTAGAAAAGCGATATGAATAAACTCTTTCGCATGGACGACATCGAGAGGATCCTCAGGATTCCGCGCCGCACCTATTACCGCTGGGAAGCCGCCGGCAAGGTGCCGAAGGCCAAACGCAATCCTATGAGCAATCAACGCTATTGGACGGCGCAGGACATCAAGCGGCTCAAAAAGGTGACAGGGAGATAATTTTATGGAAAAGTTGATGCAAGAGACGCCGAATATCACAACCCAATTGCTGGCTATTTGGGGAGCGCTCCTGTCTACTCTTCTTGCCGGTATCGGAATAATTAAGTTCTATTACGAGGGAGTTCGCATTAAGGTTACAGTTAAGGGTGGCTTTAAGGCGATGCCTCACGATACCGTTTACGGGAATAAAAAATATATTTTGATAGTTGCGAGCAACGGAGGTAAGAGGACAACTACGATAACGCACGCTTGGCTTATGACACCAGGAAAAATCAGTCTTATATGCAGTGAGTGTTTTCTTCGTGGACCAAAAAAACTGGAAGAGGGAGACTATTCTCAATTTATGATAGCGGAAGAAGAGGTACAAAGGGAATATGGCATGCAACCGAGAGATTATATCGCTGCAGTAAGCGATGCAGTGGACAGGACGTTTTATTCTCACAATCTTTTGATCAGATGGTTCAAAAAGGCCAGGATGAAAGTTTTCACTAAAATTAAGGACTGATAAAATGGGAGTTTACAGAATCGCTATTTGCCCGCAATGCTCGCAACCCGAGAAGCCGAAAAAATACACACTTAACAAAGATGACAAAACAACGCGTTGTCCTCATTGCTCCGGCGTTTTAGACATAGACAAAAACTGGTGGATTGATTTTTATGCCGATTCCCGGCGCAAGCGCGAGAAGATCGGCACGAGCCGAGTCCTGGCCGAGAAGGTCCTCGCCAAGAGGAAGGTCGAAGTCGCGGAAAACAAGTACCTTGACATCAAAAAGCAGCACAAGACGACCTTCCGGGAACTCGCGGAAGACTATCTCAGGCTGCACTCCAGGCCGAACAAGCGCTCGTGGAAGTCGGACGAGAAGCGGATCAAGACCCTCAGCGCCTTTTTCGGCAACCGGCCGCTGTATGAGATCACGCCCATCCTTGTCGAAAATTTCAAGGCGAAGAGGTCGAAAGAGACGGTCCGGCTCGGCGATCCCGAAAAACAAGAGGCCAGGAAAGTCATTTCCGTCGCGACCGTCAACCGGGAGCTGGCCTGCCTAAAGCACATGTTCAACAAGGCGATCGAGTGGGGCAAGGCCGAGGCGAACCCGGTCCGGCGGGTCAAGCTCTTCAAGGAGAACAACGTCCGCACCCGGTACCTGGAGAAGGAAGAGATCAAAAAGCTCATCGACAACGCCAGCGCGCACCTCAAGCCGATCCTGGTCGTGGCCCTGAACACCGGCATGAGAAAAGGCGAAATCCTCGGCCTTAAATGGACAGACCTGGACTTCCGGAACAACATCATTTTCATCCGTCAGTCGAAGAGCGGAGTCCGACGCGAAGTGCCTATGAACACAACCGCGAGAAGGACCTTGATCGCCGTAAGGAAGCACCCGGAGAGCCCCTTTGTTTTCTGCAACGAAAAGGGCGAGGCCTACGCGAACGTGAGAAAATCGTTCTTTACAGCAACGAAGTCCTCTGGTATCATAAATTTTCGATTTCACGACCTCCGGCACACCTTTGCGAGCCAGTTGGTTATGAGCGGCGTGGACCTTAATACCGTGCGCGAATTGTTGGGCCACAAGACCCTGGACATGACTCTCAGATACAGCCATCTGTCCCCGGACCACAAGCAGCGTGCCGTGGCCGCCCTGAGCAATCAGATGGACACTATTTGGACACCTGAGCGCACAAAGCAAAACGAAGAGGTTTTCGACTTCTCGCAATTGCTTGAAAAAAGAGAAGTTACGAATTCAGGGCCCATAGCTCAGTCGGTTAGAGCAGGTGACTCATAAACCGAACCGGGCATTTTCCGTAACTGCCGCATTTTCTGCATCTTAGCTCATTCCTCGACGAGAAAAGGCCCTTAACGCCTG
>SDBU01009781.1_pt1 | contig 10719 bp, 7 predicted proteins | sample 2277071 | NCBI WGS metagenome assembly SDBU01 (sample SAMN10397929, study PRJNA504765) | marine sediment metagenome | isolation source: marine sediment core GS08_GC12, 126 cmbsf | place: Arctic Ocean: Gakkel Ridge, Loki's castle | collected 2008
TCGACATCGATGAAGGTGCGAGGTAGCAGGGAGGCGTCAACCTCTCGAAATTTGAGTTTCTTGGGGTTCTGGGTGATATCCAGAGGAGTTGCCAGAGTGGAGCTTGGGTCGAGCTCGATCAATCCTTGTGCGGCGAGCAGCTGCAAAGCTCGAGCCTCGTTGGTGGGGTCGCTCGGTATGGCGACGATAGCCCCGTCTTTGAGAGAGCTCAGCTCTTGGATCTTTTTGGAATAGATGCCTAAAGGTTCGATGTGGATCGTTTCCAGGACAACCAGGTCGTAGCCAAGCTCTTTGGTCTGCATGTCGAGAAAGGGGGTGTGCTGGAAGAAGTTGGCATCGACTCTTCCTTCACTGAGAAGTCGATTGGGAAGGGTGTACTCTTCAACTTCGACGATCTCGAGGTTGACTCCCCTCTCTTTCATATCGGATTTAATCTGCTCGAGCATTTCAGCATGTGGCACGGGGGTAACGGCTACCTTGATCTTGGTGGTATTGTTTTGACATCCGACCAGTAGTGAAAGTGAGAGTAATCCTAGCAACCATTTTTTCATGCGAGCTTTCCTCTCTTTTTATTGATGTGGTTGGTAAAACCATTTCCTACCCATTGAATCGCTTCAACGAGAAGGAGAAGAATAATCAGGGTCTCCACCATGAGAAAGCCGTTGAATCGCTGGTAACCGTATTGAATGGCTACTTTACCTAAGCCTCCCCCGCCAACCAGGCCGGCCATGGCGCTGTATCCTATGAGATTGACGATGGTGAGGGTGACTCCATTTACGAGCGATGGGAGAGATTCTGGGAGGAGTACTTTAGTGACTACTTGACTGGTCGAAGAGCCCATGACAAGGGCGGCGTCAACCATCTCAACGTCGATCTCAGAGAGGGTAGACTCCACAAGGCGGGCAAAGAAGGGGGCTGCAGCAATGGACAGGGGTACGATAGCGGCGGTGGTGCCGATGCTGGTGCCGACAATCAGACGGGTAAAAGGGATGATGGCGATCATCAAGATGGCAAAGGGAATCGATCGACCGATGTTGACGATGATGCCTAAAGTCTGATAGAGCCATCCTCTTGCTTTTAGGCCGCCCCTGCTAGTCAGGGTGAGGATGATACCCAAGGGTAGCCCAATGAGAATAGCAAAGAAGGCTGAGGCGAAGACCATGTAGAGTGTGTTGAGAAGCTCTAGAGGAATGAGACGGAGTGAGAGGTAGATATTTTCGCAAAGGGTCATCGAATCACCTCGCAGATAACGCCTTGGCTTTCAAGAAAGCTTCGCGCCTTTCTGATCTCTTCCTGTGAGCCTGAAAGTTCGACCACTAGATTGCCTATGGTCGTGGTTCGTAATGAGTCTATGCCGCCGAGCAAGATATTCACCTCTACTTCGTAGTTTTTGATCAATCGAGAGATAATCGGCTGCTCAGCCCCTTCTCCCTTAAAACTGAGGCGAATGAGCTCTTTGCCCTCAACTTTGGGTAGAAAGCGATCTGGGAGTTCATGGACAAGGCATTGAAGAAACTGTTTTGTCGTGGGATGGGAGGGAGCAGCAAAGAGATCTTCCACTCTCCCCTCTTCAATGATCTCACCATGTTCCAAAACAGCTACGCGGGTGCAGATCTTCTTGACCACCTCCATCTGATGGGTAATCAAGATGATGGTTAGACCAAGGGTGTTGTTAAGCTCTACAAGCAGATCTAATATGGTCTGGGTGGTCTTGGGGTCTAGAGAGGAAGTGGCCTCATCGCAGAGAAGAACTGCGGGCGAGCAGGCCAGCGCGCGAGCGATACCAACCCGCTGTTTCTCGCCGCCGCTGAGCTGAGCGGGATAGGCATGCTTTTTTCCTTTCAGGCCTACCAATTCTAAAAGCTCTTCAGCACGGGCTAGATTTTGACGATTCACAATTTCCATTGGATAGAGGACATTTTCTAGAGCGGTGCGCGAGCTGAATAGGTTGAAGTGCTGGAAGATCATGCCGATCTTTTTGCGGGCGCAGCGGAGCTCTTTTTTAGAAAGTGTGGAGATCTCCTCGCCTTCGATCCAGACGCCACCTTCTGTTGGTGGTTCAAGGGCTGTTAAACATCGAATGAGCGTGGTCTTGCCGGCTCCGCTCATCCCAATGATGCCGTAGATATCACCCTTTTGGACATCGAGGGAGATATTATTGAGCGCGTAGACTGGAGGAGCTCCCGTTCTACTTGGGTAGATCTTTGTGAGCGCCTCTATTTTGATGACCACAATTAAACCTCTAGACAAAGAAAAGATATGAATTTATCACAGAGGGGTATAATTGTAAAAAACTACGGAGGGAATTTTATGGCATCATCAGGGTCCATTTGCACTGAAATCAAAAATCTACTTGGCAAAGACGCAGAAGAGCTTCTCAGCTACAAATGTAAAGTCTCCAAAGAGACCCTCCATACTCCCGATGGCAATTGGGTCGAACGGATGTTCAGCTTGAGTGATCGAAACAATCGGGTTCTAAACAGCCTGGAAACTCTTTTTAATCACGGACGGCTCGGCAACAGTGGTTACCTCTCTATTTTCCCCGTCGACCAAGGGGTCGAGCACACTGCTGGAGCTTCATTCGCTCCAAATCCGATCTACTTTGATCCGGAGAACATCGTTCGATTTGCTCTCGAAGCCGGATGCAACGCGGTCGCGTCTACTTATGGCGTTCTCAGCAGTTTAGCAAGAAAGTATGCCCACAAAATTCCATTTGTTCTCAAGTTCAACCACAACGAACTGCTCTCCTATCCAAACACTCACGATCAGATCTTTTTCTCCTCCATTAAACAGGCCTACGACATGGGGGCTGTGGCAGTGGGGGCGACGATCTATTTCGGCTCTCCCGAGAGCAACAGGCAAATTATCGAGGTGAGCAAAGCGTTTGCTCATGCTCATGATCTCGGCATGGCCACTATTCTCTGGTGCTATTTGCGCAATCCAGGTTTTAAAGTTGATGGAGTGGACTATCACACAGCGGCAGATCTCACTGGCCAGGCCAACCACCTTGGTGTGACTATCGGAGCAGACATCATCAAGCAGAAGTTGCCGACAAACAACGGCGGCTTTAAAGCGATCAAGTTTGCCAAAACCCATGACAAAGTCTACTCAGACCTATCTTCGGACCACCCTATTGATCTTTGCCGCTACCAGGTCATCAATTGTTACGACGGCAGGATCGGGCTGATCAACTCTGGAGGAGCTTCTTCTGGCAAAAATGATCTGGCTGAGGCATTGCGGACAGCCGTCATCAACAAACGTGCGGGTGGCATGGGACTCATCCTGGGAAGAAAGGCGTTCCAAAGACCGTTTGATGAAGGGGTCGAGATGGTTCGCAAGATCCAAGATGTTTATCTCTGCAAGGAGATCACTGTAGCCTAGCATGGTGATTGAGCCCGGACACCCTGTAGAACATCGCCGCAAACTCAATGTCTTCGTTTTGGCGTTGCTCTGTTTGGCTGTGGTCATCAGTCTCCGCAATCTACCTATCTCTGCTGAATACGGGATCTCTGCTCTCTTTTATTACGGCGTAGCGGCGATAATCTTCATGATCCCATACGCTCTCATCTCTGCTGAGCTGGCATCTGGCTGGCCCAAATCTGGTGGAGTCTACATCTGGGTGCGAGAGGCTCTGGGAGAACGGTGGGGCTTTTTCGCGATCTGGATGCAGTGGTTTCACAATATGACCTGGTATCCGGCGATGCTCGCCTTTGTAGGAGCTGGCATCGCATATATCTTCGATCCCTTTCTGGCCACAAACAAGGTCTACCTCATCACAGTTATTCTTGTAGGTTTTTGGGGAATCACTTTTCTCAACTTCTTTGGCATCCAAACGTCGGCTTGGATTAGTTCGGCCTGTGTTATTATAGGGGTCCTCATTCCAGGGGCTATTCTTATTGCCCTAGGAGCCTTCTGGATCTTGAGCGGAAACCCTCTCAACATCTCCCTCGCCCCCTCGCAGCTGATCCCCGATCTGACCCACCCCTCCAACCTCGTCTTCCTATCGGGGGTCTTTCTGGCTCTCGTTGGCCTCGAGGTCAACGCAAACCTTGCCCGCGAAGTAAAACACCCTCAGAAAAACTACCCCAGAGCGATTCTCATTGCGATTATCCTTGCTCTCACGATTCTCATTCTGGGTGCAATCTCTATCGCGATTGTAATTCCGAAAGAGAAGATCGATCTTGTCTCTGGAGTGTTCGAAGCGTTTCGCTATTTTCTCCTCCAACACAACCTTCCATGGGCGATTCCCCTCATCTTCGGTTGTATTATCCTCGGTGCCATTGGAGAACTCAACGCCTGGGCTATCGCCAGCGTCAAAGGTCTCTTTGTCACCACCGAACACGGCTCCCTCCCTCCGATTTTCCATAAGCTGAATAAGAACCATGTCCCAGTAAACCTCTTGATCTTTCAGGCCCTTGTCGTCACGGCAACAAGCTTTATTTTTCTTTATTTGCCCAACATCAATATCTCTTATTGGGTTTTAAGCGCGTTCAGCGTCCAGATGTATCTGACGATGTATGTTCTCCTACTAGTCTCAGGGATCGTCCTACGCTACAAAAAACCTCACGTCCATCGAGTCTATAAAATCCCATTCAAAAACGGGGGCATGTGGATCGCGGGAATCGTAGGCATTGCCGCCTCATTATTTGCGCTCGTTTTAAGTTTCTTTCCTCCAGAGGGATTTGAAGTAGGCAATATCTACACCTACGAGATTCTGCTTTTCTCAGGATTTATCATCAGTTGTGTGATTCCCCTCGTCATTGTCTCCTGCCGAAAACCAGAGTGGCAGATCGAGGTGCTCGAGGAAATTCGCGAAGAGATTCACCGCAGCACACACTGATACTATAATTTTTCTTGTATATAAAGTTTTGTTAAACAATTATTAAGCCGTGTTCATGGAGGTGGGCTATGGGAGAGAGTAGTAGTAGTAGTAGTATGGCATTAGGTGCAGCTGGCGCAGCCGCTGCGGCAGCATTGGTTCCAAAAGATGAGAGCGCAAAAGGAAGTGGTCCCCTAAAAGGGAGAGCCACGATCTCGTGGATGGAGGGAGCGGCCATCGCGGTGACAGTCGCCTGTGTGATGGGATTAGTTGTTGCGCTTATCGCACAGGAAGGCACTTACGCTTTCTTCTTTGGCGTAGGCACCATTTTTTCTGCTTACTGGGTTTACCAAGCTCACAATGCTTCGCTTTTCAAAGCCGAAAATTTCAAATACAAACATGCGAACGCAGAACACAAACATGCGAACGCAGAACATGTCAAATTACTTGCAGGGCAAAGGACAGAACTTGCCAGGCTCGAAGGTCTCAATGCTGACTATGGTAAAGAAAATAAGGCTCATAAAGCAGAAAACGAAGCGCAACGCAACATTACAGAGCTCCTGACTAGCCTACAGAAACACGCTAAAGCTGAACTTGAGGCATTCTTACCCTCTCTTTCACATGAACTCGGAGAACTAAAGGATGAAACATCTGATATTGGTAATCTCGCCGGTGTTTTGCAGGGAGCCATAGATACTTTGACAAAAGAACTCAATGTCGAGAGATTACAGGAATTGCAACGTGAGCAAGCTAAAGCAACAGGCACACTGGAAGCACTTCAACAAGGAGCACAAGTTCAACTGGAGTTTATGGATCAACTTCGACAGAGTTTCCTCGAGACCTTTATGCGGATCCTGCAAGCGACTCAAGAAAGAGTGGCAGCACTTATGCCTGAGAAGGGCGACGAAGTTCAAGAAGCCTTTGAAGCATTCGGAACATCTTTCAAAGCAATGAAACTACCGACTTTACCACCAGCAGAAGGAGCAAAAGCGTAATTCTCGCCAACAAATCACATAAGCGGTAAAAGAACGCTATGAAGCATTTTTTTTCGCGGGATATTTGGCGCTATCGCTTGGACAAATTTCCCAAGCTTAAAGCCTTTTGGATCCGCAGCTTGAGAATCTTCCTTCTCACGGTCCAGGGCTTCACCAAAAGACAGATCCAGCAAGGTGCTTCGGCTCTCACCTACTATACACTGCTGGCTTTGGTTCCGATGGTGGCTCTTATCTTGGCCATAGCCAGAGGATTTCTCTTCGAAAAGGCCTTGGAAAGCTGGCTTCTAGAAAGATATAGCGAACGAAAAGAGATCCTCTCCAAAGTCATCGAATTTGCCGACGCGTCGCTCGACCAGGCAACAGGAGGACTTATCGCGGCTGTTGGTGTGGTTATCCTCTTCTGGTCGGCGTTCAAAATCCTGCGCAATATCGAAATGGTGATGAATCGCATCTGGGAGGTAAAATGGCATCGATCTTTGGCCCGCCAGTTTAGTGACTACATTGCTCTGATCCTGATCTGTCCGGTTGTCGTGGTCGCCACCTCAGCCATAACCATCTATCTCTCAGCACGTTTCTCAGCCCTAGGGCAAGAGAACGGTCTATTTAGAGATGCTAGCCCCTTTCTTCTCCCGATCCTAAACCTCTTCCCCTTGGTTTTGACCAGCCTGCTCTTCTCCTTCGTCTACATCTTCATGCCCAACACCCGCGTGAAATTAAAGCCCGCACTCTACGCTGGTTTTCTGACAGCTATTGTCTATCAAGTTGCCCAGTGGCTCTACCTCTACTTCCAGATCGGCATGACGAAATATAACGCGATTTATGGAACCTTTGCCGCTCTCCCCCTCTTCTTGATCTGGGTTCATTTGAGTTGGGTTATTGTCCTCCTTGGATCTAAGGTGGCTTTTGCCTTCCAAAACGTTGAAGCCTATGAGTTTATCACTGAGGAATTTAGCCTAAGTCATCACGTCAAGAAAATCCTTTGCCTCCGCATTATCAATCTGTCAGTTAAACAATTTTGTCAGGGATTACCCCCTCTTTCAAAAATTGAGTTAACGAACAAGCTCTCAATCCCCCTCCTTCTGACGAACGAGCTGCTCTATGAGCTGATTGAAGTAGAAATTTTATCCCGAGTGAAAAGAGATGAAGACCGAGAAAGCGGCTACCAGCCGGCCAGGAGCGTCGAGCAACTGACAATAAAGCAGGTCCTTGATATGATAGAGGAAAGAGGCGAATCAATCCCTCTGCCTCCTTCACCTGAATTAGAGACCATACTCAAAAGCTTGGAGGCCTTTAGTCAACAGATTGAGGGCTCAGATGCGAACATCCTTCTCAAAGATATTTAAGATAGCTCTCTGGTCCCTTCTTGGGCTCCTGATCCTCTTTATTGGGGCCCTGCCTACACTTGTATCCACTGACACCGGAACCAGATGGACTCTCAAAATAGTCAATGGGGTGATTCCTGGCTCTCTTGAGATTGAGAACCTTCGATTGAACTGGCTGGGGAATCAGCAGATAGATGGATTCTCTCTTCATGACCCAAACAAACGTGAGGTAGTCACTTTTGACTCTCTCTCCACTGAGGCCTCTCTCCTCTCCCTTCTTTTCCGCCTTCACTCCTATGGAGAGACAACCCTCGTTGCGCCTAAAGTCCATCTCATCACAAACCCCGAAGGTGAGCTTAATCTGGACAAAGCCCTCTCCTCTAAAAAGAAGAAGCCCCAAAAAGACAATCGGAAAAAAGAGAAGTGGCCCAAGTTCAAAGGTGCTATCCATATTGAAAGGGGTGAACTAACTCTCGATGCGCCCCAAATCGATCCCATTTTTCTAAGCGAACTTACCGTTGATCTGAATACTCACCCTCTTAATTTTAATATCGTCGGAAAGACAGAGCAGGGCGGTGTTGAAGGCAAAATCATAGCTAGCGGCACAACCAACGGGACGGCTCAATTTAAAGCCAAGATAGACCAGTTTCCCGTCGGACTTCTCGGTCAACTACACGACACCCCACTCTATTCAGCTGCTCTTGGAAAGACCCTCTCTCTTGACCTCGAATTAGATAAAAGCGATGAGAGGATGGAGCTTATTGCAACTATCGACTCTCTCAACCTCAAGGGCACTTTGAAGGGGAGCAGCGTAGGCGATAAATTCATTCTAGACCCCGATAGCCAGCTCACCTTTAGTTTTACCCCCACCTTCTTCTCCCAGCTTCTGGAGACCAAGGAGTGGCAGTTAGCCAACAAAGTCAACTTGTCGCTCACCATTGACGAGCTGGTGATGCCACTGGCTCTGAAACGACCCGATTTTCGCGAGATTGACTTTTCTGGAAAGCTCTTCTTACAACGGGCAGAGCTCTCTTCCGAAAAGGCGGGAACTTTTTCGGCGAACAACTTCGAAGCCACCCTCTCAACAGCGGAAAACCTCCAGATGACCTATTCCGGAGAGATCCAAGGAATCTCTCATATTGAGGGAAAAGCTCAGCTCTCGTCCGAAGGAGAGCTCACCTTTTCATCGACCAACAAGTCTCTTCCCGTCGATCTACTTCAGCTTTTTATCGATGACATGAGTTACTTAAGACCTGTTCTCGGTGATCGCTTTGACCTCTCGGCAGAGGGAAGTTACTTCAAGAAAGAGATCGACTCTCGTCTTACACTCTCCTCTTCACTCTTAAATTTGGAAGGCCATGCCAAGGGCAAAAGCCTAGAAGATTTCGCTATTGATCTGACGGGAGCGCTCCATTTAAGCGCGAAAAATGCAAAAATTTATGGTCCTGACCCTGAACTAAAAGTCTCCGCCAGAGGATCGTTAGTTAACCGCAATTTCACCATCCCTACTTTCAATGCTGAAATAAAGAACCCCTACTGGGACGTAAACATACGCGGTAAACTTGGGGAGAAAGGGAAACCTTTCAACTATCATCAGATGGAGCTTGAAGCCAGCGGGACACTCTTCCAACTTCCCATTGAAGATGAATTTGGAGAGATGATATCGCTCAATGAAGGCATCTTCTCCCTCAACCTCGATGGGGCGAAAAACCGTATTCGTGGAAGGGCTTCTCTCTCGACCAGCATCACCCCTCTCGAGGAGACCCGCTCTTTAGAGGCTTCCTTCGAAGTGAACGATTTTATCCACGACAACACTCTCGACTTCGGCAATGCTACCATCAACGCCAAAGGTGATTTTGCCGACTTTCCCGTCATCCTACTCAATCCCTTCTTTGGTGAGAAGACCAACCTCACCCCATTTTTTGGCCCTTCAATGAACCTCCACTTTGAGGGATCCCATACTCCTACTGAAGAACATCGCTTCACCATAGATCTTACAGCTCAAGCTACTGGGTTTGATGCCTCCATCTCCTTGGTGCTCGATGACACTCTGGTAGTACAGGAGAACAAATCTGCGACGATCCATTGGGAGATGACTCCTATCCGCTACCTCGCTCTCATGCAACTCTTCTATCCCGAGCAAGAGGTCGGCTTTGTTTTGATGCAGACCGCGCCCGTCGATCTAAAAATCACTCAGTTGACTTGTCCCACAACTTCGCCCTTCACCCTCAATCAATTTCTCTGCAAAACCGGATTTGTCGGTAACCTGCAATTCGGCACACTGCTCTTCAAAAACTACGTAACCAACGAGACCCTCACCATCAACAATTTGGAAGCTTCCATCCAGGGTGAGGACTTCTCCAAAGCTATCGCACTGCAAGGTGGAGGAGATATCTTTTCTCCGAACATCAAAAGTCACGAATCTTCTGGATTTACCTTCAATGGAGAGCTGTTCAATTTCTGGACCAGCGAAGGGAAGTTCAACCGAAGCGGCCTCACACTCAAAGGCGATCTTAACCTCAACATGATCCCTGTGAGAGAAATTACTGGCGTGATGCCGATGGATGAGAAGAGCCGAAAGATAGTGCGAGCTGTCCTCGGCCCGCTAGTGAATGCTCGTATTGTCGGAGAGATTCGAGAGTTGACAGGTCCACTCACCATCGACATCAATTCCACCAATTTCAAAGCTCTTTTTCCCGCCGAGCTCAAAGATGGTTACCTCATCTTAAGAAGAACAGTGGAGGCTGAGCTCACTCTCACAGAGGAGGTCAATGAGGCACTCCTAAAAGATATCAACCCCCTTCTCATCACAGGAGCCTGGTCTGACCACCCTATCCGCTTCTATATCGACGCCGAAGGGTTTGCTGTTCCCATCCACAACTTTGCCTTAAAAGATGTCCAGGTCAATAGGGCCATTGTGGACTTTGGAAGGTTGCGAGTTAAAAATGGCGGAGATATCGCTGAATTGATGAAGTTTCTAAAAGCCAAGCATGTCTCTCCAGAAGGGGTCATGGAGGCGTGGTTTACCCCCATCTTCATTAGCTTAAAAGATGGAACGGCTCGATATAAACGGTTTGATGCCTTGCTTGCTGGCAACGCCCACATTGCCATGTGGGGCAGGATTGACTTCATCAAGGATAAGGTCAAAATGACCCTAGGAATCAGCCCCGCCACCCTCCAGAAACGACTTAAGATCCCCGGACTGGCCAAACAAGATATGTTCCAAGTCAAAGTCCGCGGTTCCACCTCCAACCTAGAGCTGGACTGGAGTTCTGCCTACACTCGTATTGGGATCATTATCACTCGTACCGCGGGAGGGCTTGGCAATCTTATTGGAGGGCTTCTCGAGCAGATCGTCGCTGCGCTGGGCGAAGAGCCCACGCCACCTCTGACCACAAGGCCTCTCCCTTGGGATCCCTCACTGCAGCCCACGCAAGAGCCAGCGGGCATTCCTCAGGAGAGCCCCCCACCACAGCCTCGCACCCGCAGAAAGTAGGATCAGTGCTTTTTCTTCCAGAATTTGGTATTATAGTGGTTTCAATTGAAACCACTATAACCTGAACTTCGGGTTGTCTTCCTCGGA
>SDBU01009782.1_pt1 | contig 10718 bp, 7 predicted proteins | sample 2277071 | NCBI WGS metagenome assembly SDBU01 (sample SAMN10397929, study PRJNA504765) | marine sediment metagenome | isolation source: marine sediment core GS08_GC12, 126 cmbsf | place: Arctic Ocean: Gakkel Ridge, Loki's castle | collected 2008
GATTTATGTATATCCCTTGATCAATTACGGGAAATTTGATGGAGATACGACAGTCAATATCACAGATCGGTTTCCTGCAATACAAGTGCAACCGGTATTGAAAAGGATCTTTAATGGATTAGGGATTAAGGTTGATGGAGATTTTAAGGATGATGATCTTTTCAATAAACTGTATATACCATTTACTGGGGAGATATTCAGACAGCCAGAATCATTCAGGCAAAGCAAACTATTCAGAGTGGGAGCTACTGAGGATATTGAAATGTTTCAGCCTAATGCTCAGATATTCCAGACTCAAAATGCACCATTTGTATTAATCCCGTTCAATGATGAGTTGAGCGATGGGTTGTTTGATAACCATGATGGATGGAATTTTGTAAGCGTGAATGAGGCTATAGATAAAATCACTTTTAAATTTGGTGCGATCAATGAGATTGAATTTGATGGATCTCCAGATCTCTCCAATGTGGGAGTAAATAGTTATTTCAAAATAGTAGGCGCAACGAACGCATCTAACAATGGATTTTTTAAGGTGGTGCAGGTAAATAATAATACCAAGAGGATCAGGATCTTTAATATCAATAGGCAGGATGCCGCAGATGACGAGACAGGATCTCCGGCAACAGGGACGTTGCAGGTAGGGCAATCCAGATTCGTTGTTGATGAGGATACGATACAGAACTTTCAGACGGATGTAGTCTTCACAATTTCCGGTGCAACCGTAGGGAGGACTGATATAAGGCTTCGTATTGTCAAGAATGGCACCACGGAAATAGCTAGAATCGCAAAGGCCTTTTTTACAAATGGAGACTTTAGGATGAGGGTTGAAACTGAATTGATAAACTTTGTTGCAGGGGATAATTTGAGAGTAGAGGTATCAATGAACAAAAGTGCGGTTGGTGCTGATTCAAGCGTGGTTGTCAAGACAGGGGAGTCTTTTTTCTTTAATGACGTTTCGAGAGAGGCCTTGCCTAACCAGACTGTAAATATGGCAGCACAATTACCTGATTGGACTCAGCTTCAATTCATTGAAAATATCAGAGATTCTTGCAATCTATTTTTTGATACAAGCGTGGAGGCAAAGAGGACGATCATGGAGCCTAGAGATGAGTTTTATAAGCCGACTAATCAGGCTATTGACTGGACATTGAAAGAGGATCAGGACAGCCCGATAGAGATTAAAGAGATAAGTGGATCGCTAGGTAAGGATATTATATATTCTTATGCTAATGATGGCAACGATGCGGTAGTCCAGGCCATTCAGGATGTCACTCAGCAGATGTTTGGATCTTTAGAGTTGACAAATCCAAATCAATTTGCTAGGGGAGAGACTATAATAGGCCCTAGAGATATTGCAGCAACCTTAATGGATCATGCTCCGGAGATCGGGTTGCAGACAATAGAGATCCCTAAATTGTGGAAAGACAATCCCGCACCTCCGGATATATCTGAGAAGTCAACAAACTTTATACCAAGGTTATTATATTATAACGGGGTGCAGTCAATGTCAGTTGGGGAGACATGGGATTTTGAGGGAGATACGAGAACTGATTACCCTAATATGTTATCGGTTGATGATGTTAACAACTCTAATATCACATTGAATTTTGCGGATGGAGATAATCAATTAGGATTATTCAATCGGTTTTATAAAGGGTTTCAGGTTACGAGTGATCAGGGATTTATAAGAAAATCGTTTTTCAATTTGACAGATAGGGATGTCGCTAATACAGATTTCAGGATTCCGATATTTGTTAAGGATTCGTATTACTTTTTACAGAGGATCATCAATTATAAAGTAGTGGATCCTGCATTGACAGCCGTAGAATTATTAAAAGCGATAGATATCAAATCAATACCAAGGCCTGTAACTCTAGATCTAAGACCACCTAAAGGAGGAGTAGTTGCTAATTCTGGAGGGGTCCTTGTGTCGCTTGACGGAAATGGAAATCTGTTAATGATTGGCGGGTTGAGAAATACAACCAATGGATTTGCTTCTGGTATGCTGTTAGGATCTGGACTATCTCAGCAGGCGAATAGCCAAATATTAATTGGTAAGGATAACATTGAGGATCCAGATGCTCAGATGATAATAGGGGGTGGAGATTCTTTGAATAAAAAGAGCTTGCTTGTGATGGATAAGGATGGATCTATAAAGCCGGGAGGAGGAGGGGAGGTGGTGACAACTATCAATGATGTCACGACACCAATGTATTATACAGCAGAGGATGGGACGACTCAGATTGTTAATATGTCAAAACCAGTAATCTAATGACAACTAGAACGGTAGGTTTTATAATTGAGATTAAAGGTACTAATGTAGAGCAGAGGGAGCTCGCTAAGCTGACAGGGGAGCTCATCAAGACTACTGAGAATACGGCAAAGCTAAGGAAGGCAGCCAAGGCCGCTGGAGGACAAAACAAGCTATTTAATGCTAGTCTTGCAAGAAGTGAGCTTAGGCAAAAGAATCTTAGGAAAAGAATAGGAGAGACTACAAGAGCGATCCAGCAACAAAGTGGACAATTTAAAAAGGCGGGTGGTTTATTCACATCTGTTAATAAATCTGTTATTAACTCATTCCAACAAGTAGGGGCTGCTGTTGGAATTGCTTTTGGGGCAGCGTTATTTGTTAATGTAATAAAAGGAGCAATTGATGTAGTTAAAGATTTTGATGATGCTGTCGCTGATCTCAGAAAGGTTACAGGATTATCAGAGGAAGAAGCAACAGATCTAGCGGTAGCAGTTTCAAAAATAAAGACCACCACTTCTGTACAGGAATTATTAAAATTAGCAACAGCAGCTGGCCGATTGGCGTTGGAAGGAGAGGAAATTATAGAATTTACACGGGAAGTAGATAAAGCCTTTGTTGCATTAGGAGATTCGCTAGAAGGTGACGCAGAGGAGATAGGGCTTACACTTGGAAAACTGGCAGCTAACTTTGATCTGGAAAAAAAGTTTGGAATAGGGAAAGCGATTAATAAGGTCGGGTCTTCCTTAAATGAACTAGGTGCACAATCTAAAGCACAGGAAAAATTTATTATTGATTTTACAAAAAGACTGTCGGGGGTGGCCGTTGCTGCCCAGATTGCCCTACCAGATTTACAAGCTCTTGGCGCATTATTTGATGAGACAGGCCAATCAGTTGAAATATCAGCTACAACTTTTAATAAGTTATTACCAGCAATAGGAAAGGATGTAGAGGGCTTTGCAAAGATAGCGGGTGTTGAGGTCACTAAATTTAGAGAGATAGTTGAAAAGGATGCTTTTGCTGCATTGAAATTAGTAGCAGAAGGGGCAAAAAGCAATCAAGATGGGTTATCAGGATTAGCTAAGACTCTACAAAACTATGGTATAGAAAGCGCAAGGGCTGCATCAATAGTTAATGTTTTATCACAAAATACCGATAGATTAACAGAGCTTCAGGAGATAGCAAATAAGGCTTTTGATGAGGGCACTTCGTTAAGCGAAGAATTTGCTATTAAAACAGATACACTAAGAGGAGATACAGATAAGTTATCAAAGGCTTATGATGAATTTATTATATCTATTGATAGTGGGAATGGGCCGTTATCTCAGGCAATAAGAAGCATTCTTCAGCTTGGAGTTAGTGCATTTGAGTCGTTAGGAAAAGTTAAGGGATCAATTAGTAGCCTAGTTGATGAAAGCATAGTATTCAGAGGAGCTATAGAGTTTACCGTAGCTGTTATTAAGACTTCTTTACAGGCTTTATTTGTGCCTTTTGAAGCACTAACAAAGGCAGCAATAACTTTAACAAAGACATTATTTTTAGCTGTTAGTGGAAATTTTAAAGAGGCTTTTGAGACTGCTAAACAAGGGGCAAGGGATGTTGTCGATGTATTTGTAGATTTTGGAAAAGATGCAGGAGAAAGATTTACAAATGCTTTTACAGCAACTATTTCAGATGTAATAACAGAAGGTCTTGATACTACAGATAGAATAGTTGGAGAAATTGAAAAAAGGAGAAAAAGATTAGAAGAAGCTGCTAAAAAACGCCAAGAAGAAATAAAAAACTCACAGAAAGAATTAACTGTATCCGAGGAAAAGGAACTTGCGAAAAGGCAAAAACAAATAGATGCAGCAATAAAAAAAGAAAAAGCAGCCAGAAAAAAGGCATTGGATGAATTACAAAAATTGCGAGAGGATCAAATCGCTGAAGCTGTAAAACTAGCCACAGAAACAGGGGAAAGGGAAAGAATCGCAATCGGTAAGCAAATTATATTAGGATTAGAACAGGAAATTAAAAAGCAGGAGAAGCTCGAAGCAGTCAGGGATAAGAGTATTGAATTAGAGGAGGATCGGTTGACACAGTTGTTAGCAGCAGGAGATTTAACAAAGGAAGAGAGGATATTGGCAGAGCAAGAAACGCAAGTCAAGATTCAAGAGATAAAAGATAAGTTCGCTGAAGATGAAAAAGTAAAGAGGGAGGAAAGGACAGAGGAGCAGAGGGCACAGGAGGAATTTGCATTGCAGGCATTCCAAGAGGGATTGAATTTAGTTGGTCAGATATCCGCTATTTCTAGAGATAAAGATTTAAAAGATATACAAGACAATTCAAATAAGCAACAGAAAGTGTTGGATGATCGGTTAAAGGCTGGAATCATAACACAAACTCAATTCGATGATCAGACGGCAGCATTAGAGGAAAAAACCGCATTCAGGCAGGAACAGGTACAAAGGAGTGCGCTTAATAGAGAAAAAGGTTTGTCGCTCACTCAGACAGCAATAAACACGGCGCAAGCAATTGGGAAAGCTATTGCCATCTTTGGGCCTCCACCATCTCCTCCGGGGATTGCAGCTATCGCAGCAGCATCTATAATAGGTGCAACTCAGGCAGGTATAATATTAGCTCAGAAGTTCCACACAGGAGGGAGAGTTGACGGTACTTTTGATGGCAAGGATGATATTCCGATTCTGGTATCTGGAGATGAAACGATTGTCACTCCATCGCAAAGAGCTTTATTAGGAGGAGCAGATGCCTTCAGGGCAGCAGGAGTTCCGGGCTTTCAGGCAGGAGGGGCGATTGGTGCTCCACCTAATATATTGCCTCCAAGTATAGCAGCAGCAAATGCAGGATCTACGGGAGCTATCAGTAGACAGGAGGCGGTTGAGTTGCTTACGGAAGGATTAAATAATATAAAAGTTGGGGTATTGGAGTCTGAAATAACAACGGTACAAAAGAGGGTAGCTGTACTAGAAGCGGATTAATGACTAATACGGAGATCATAGAAAAGACGATTAAAGAGATTGAAAAGATGAGGATTTCTAACTCAGATATTGAGATCCCTATTTTTAAAATGTTTGAAATCGGATTGATCACAATTCAAAGAGCTAGGAGGTTTTTAGTAAAGAAAGCATATTTTGATAAAATGAATGATCAGGGAATGTTGGGGAAAGCAGCCTGCATTGAAACGGCATTGAAGTTCAACGTCAGCAAGAGTTTTGTCAATAAATGCCTCTATCATTATACGGATATCAAAGTATTCTGATAATTCTTTTTTCAATTCCGTAGAATAGATTCTCAGTAAAACATTTGACTTTTGGTATTATCATAACGTATACTTGCAGAATAGTATTAACTAAAACCGAATTATGTCAAAAGTTAAAAAGACTCCCAAGGCAAATAAGTTCATCAAAGTAAGGGCGCAAAAAGACGGCGTTGTTCATGTTGATATATTTGGAGTAATTGGCGAGAGTTTCTTTGAGGACGGAAATACTATGAGGGCTTTGAAAGCAGAAGTAAAAGCTGCCAAGCCTAAATCTATTGTATTCAATATAGCATCTCTAGGCGGTTCTGCATTAGAGGGATTAAATATACATGATTTCATTGCATCTCAAAAGGTTCCTACAACTTCAAATATTGTTGGAGCAACAGCGAGTGCAGCAGCAGTTTTATCACAAGGTGCTGATAAAATAGTAATGAGCAAAAATCAATTATTCCTTATTCATAATTCAAGGGGTATTGCAATGGGCGAGGCAACAGATTTGGAAGCAGTAATAAGGGATATGAAATTGATTGATGCTAGAATGTTAGCGATTTACGCTCAAGGAAATGAGGAAAGCACAGAAGATGAGTTGAAAGCATTAATGCATGAAGATAAATTTATTGATGCAGAGGAAGCTCGCGATATGGGATTAGTTGATGAGGTAGTTGATCCAAGTGAATTTGATGCTAAATATGATATGAAAGCAATTGCTGCATGTGCAGGGTTAACAGATAAGCACAAAGAGTTTTTAGCTGATTTTTATGCTGATGAAGATGATGAAGATGGCGAAGATAAGGATGCTGAGGATAAAGATGATTCTGATGATGGCGAGGACGGAGCTGATGATTCTGAGGATTCCGATGATGAAGATGGTGAAGACTCAGACGATGACGACGACGAGAGTGACGAACAGGATGAGGAGGATGAGCCGAAAGCTAACAAACTTCCATCTCACAGATCTTTCCTAGATAAATTACTTGGAAGGAAAGAGAAGAAAGCTAAAAAGTCAGCTCCTAAGAAAAAAGCTGAAAAGAGTAAGAAGGAAACTGACCTTGAAGCTAAATTAGAGAAGTCAGAAGCGGAGGCAAAGAAATTGAAATCTCAACTTTTCAAGGCCAAACAAAAAGGTGGCAAGAAAGTAAAGGTTGTTAGCATTGGGGATGCAGGAATATTAACGGAGGAAGATGAGAACTTACCGGAGCACTTAAGAGGCAAAGATAAAGATGCTCAGGCATTGAGAGATCACGAAATTTAAACTGAAAATAAAACTTAAAAGATGAAAAACTTTAGCAAATTACTTACCAACTTTTCCTTATTATTCATAACAGCATTAGTGCTATTTGGAGGAGGCTGGATTGTACCAACCGTAGCTGCTGTTGGAGCAGGTGCAGCTCAATTTGTTAAAATGCCTAGTGCATTATTTTCTGGGTTCATCACTCAAGGATCTGAGTTTAACGGAAAAGAAAATGAGGATATAATCCTTAGACCTTTATTTACAGGTACGAGGCCAGATCAATTAGGGATCAGGGTTATCTTTACGGTAAAGAGCTCTTTAAAGGTTTCGTTCTTTGGGCCACTTAAGAAGATTCTTAAAAAATATGCTGATGGCTTCCAAGGAGGTTCTTCTGCTCCGCAGACTCAAAAGAAATTTGAACTTGAGGAATTTAAAGCAGAGGCGGCATACAGCAAGCAGGATTATAAAAATACTATCCTAGAGAATGTCACTAATGTTGGAGGTATTAAACAGAATGAAATAACCGGAACCAACGTCTTTGAGGCAGAGGTAAGGGTATTCCAAACTGGAGTTGATGCTGATATATTTAGAATTTTCTGGCTTGGTGACAAGACTAAGAAAACTGTAACAGCAGGCGTATCAGATGATGGTACTCCAGATGTTGATTACAATGTAATTGATGGCGTTTGGAAAGCAATTTTTGATGGTAGTGAAACGTTACCTAATGGAGATGCGAGTGCATTACCGGCAGGGGATCAGATTAAAAGGGTTGTTATAGCTAATGGCACAACAGCTCAAGTTAGCACAGCAACATTGACGGGCACTTCTGGTACTGCTAATGTATTGATCAATAGTGTTAATTATCTTGCGACATTTACAACTAGTTTGACGGTCTCCGCAGCTAATTTTGTAACGACTCACGCAGCAGCATTGCTCTTAGTAGGAATTAAAGCAACAAGTGCAGGTGCGGTAATTACATTGACTGCTGATGTTACTGGAAGGCCCTTTGTATTGACTTCCATATTAAATGTATCAGGGGACTTAGCAGGAACCGCAGCGGATACTACTCCTAATGTCGGAGCGGTTGCATTGGCTGCTGATGAAGCAAGGGACACATTCAAACTTATGCTAACCACTAAGGCTAGACAGGTTATGAAGCAGATCCCTAAAGGAATGACAAGGTTATATGTTACTGATACAATGTTGGAAAACTATCAGGAAACATTAGAGGCTGATGGAACTGAGCAAGCGCATAGTAAGCAGATTGATGGATTAGATAGATTGGTTTATAGAGGAGTTGTATTGATTCCTACGGGGATTGATGAAGATCTTGAGGCTGATGATATTGATCCGTTCCCTCACAGAGCGATATGGACTACTTCTCAAAACCTAGTACTTGTTATGAATGGTACAGGGGATTTTGCAGAGACTAAGTTCTGGTTTAATCCTGATGAAAATGAGAACAGGCAAAGAACTCAATTCGAGTACGGCGCTGACTTCTTATTGCCTGAGTGGATGACCGTTGCTTATTAATCGATAACAAAAAAGAAATATTATGAGCTTTAGTTCAGGAACTTCTAGAATTTGCGAAGCAGTATCAGGTGGGCTAGTCCAATGTTGGTTGATCTCGGCGGATGATATGAATGAGGATGGAACTAGTGTTACCGTATCAGGTGGCAAGGTTACAACTCTTACTCCTAAAGCTACTAAGGTTTTTATTGAGTTCCAATTCGAGCAAGACACAGCGGAGAGAAGGCAAACAGCTACATTCGAGAATGGATCTCTTTCTATATTGCATGAGGTTGAGTTCTTTGCTAAGAAGTTGACAGACGAACAAAGAAATGCAATACAGCAGATATATGATGAGAGTTCATGTGGAATTATTGCGGTAGTGAAGGATGCAAATGATCTACAATGGCTATCTGGATATAGTGAGAAGTTTACCACGTTGAGGCCACTACGATTGCAAACAGGAACTGAGTTGAGTGGTAAGGCATTCACGGATCTCAATGGAGAGACTGTGATCATTCAAAGCACAGACAATACTAAAGATCTTGAATTTACTGGAACTGTTCCGGTGTAAATAGATAACTTATGGCAGATGTAGCAAAAACATACGGGGTTGGAGATTCAGTTTTCGTTGCCTACCCTTTTCCATCAACTTTAGCTTTCACTCCTCAAGCGAGGACAGTGAAATCAGTTGACATAAATAGCTCAGCCAATGAGGCTGTTGTTAAGTTCACTGATGGGGCAGATGTTATTGATGGAGCTGCCCAAACTATTTATGATACTAATGTTCTTTGTGCGACAGCAATCATTGATGATGTTATTGCTAAGATCGAGGCAACTGTCTTGATTGAAGGATTAAGCAACTCGCTTGGCAGTACTGTATCACAGACTGCATTAAATCTTGGTAGGGTAGATGCATAAGGATGGCTGAGAATAAAAAATATTATATCTTAGCAGATTCAATGTATGGATTGAATACCTATCCAGCTAAAGGGAAAATTTCCTTATCAGAAAATACATCACAGAAAGATCTTGAGTACCTATACGAAGAGATTGGAATGACTAGCTGTATTTCGAGGGCTGAGGTAAATAAAAAGCAAATAGAAAGGCTAGAGGCTAGGAAAGGAAAAAAGAATAAGTCACAGGCTATCAAGGTAGATGGCGAGGAAAAGATGAAAAAGGATAAATAACATATAAATCCAGCAGCTAGAAAGGGGAGGTTTCCATACAGGTTCCTCCCCTTTTTTTGTTTGAACTGAATAATAAATGCTAACTTTAAAAAAGATCCGCAAATTTGCATAATTAACGGGAAAACCAGTGAAAGACAATAGAGATACCAAAGGCAAATTCACTAAAGGAAACACTGCAAAAACCACTGGAGGGAATGCAAAGAATAAGATTACAGCCACAGGCCATGTTGGATTAGATAATAAGCCACCTCCGATCCCTAGAGAGAAGGATGCGACAGATGTAGATTTCGAACCATTCAGGGAGTTTGGCGATAATAATTTATTTCCCAATGCCTTGGCGATGTTGAATAGGAGAGGATCCACTCACAGGGCGATTCAATTCTATAAATCAATCTTTACGGTAGGAAATGGATTCGTGGCTGATGAAAATATTCAGGTCCTACAAGATCTTATCACAATGGTTAATGGAGACATGGAGCCGATGAGAAGGATGTATAAGAAGTTGATCAGGGACTTTAATGGATTTGGGAATGCTTATATGGAGATTGTGACGGATCAGCAGAGATCTTTCCTCAGTTTCTTCCACCGAGATTCTACAAAAAGCAGATTAGCAAGAGAGAAAGAGGCTGTAATATTACATCCAAACTGGAGGAGATACCGGGGACATCAAAATCTCGAAAAGGTAATACCGTTATATCCAGAGTTTGGGGAGGTTGATGGCGATGGATTGTTGCATTCTATAGTCCATTTTAAAGAGTACGAGGCTGAGTTTGAGCATTATGGACTGCCATCATGGGTTGCTGCGATGGATGCGGTAGCGATAGGGTATAAGACTAATAAATGGAATGTGAGTAGGCTTGATAATTCGTTCCAAGTATCGGGGATCTTAGAAGTGTTCACCGACAAAGCGGATAAGAAAATAAAGGATCTGGATAAGTTCCTGAAAGCATTACATGAGGGAGAGGGAAACAATGCGAAGTTGTTTAAGATCCAGAAAGAAAGAGGAGGAGACAAAACAGAGTTTACTCCGTTGGTTCAAAATGCGGAGGGAGAGTTTATTAACCTACATACTCAATCGGATTCTGAATTGATCACGGCTCATAATTGGTGGAGGAGTTTATCGGGAATTGCTGATAATACGGGATTCGATACCGATAGGATTAGGAATGAATATAGTATCGCTGCAAATACAGTGATCCCGGAAACCAATAGTTTGTTCTTGGATATGTTCAGGATTATAATTGAGGAGGAGTTGAATGTTGATGCATCAAGTCTGGAGAT
>SDBU01009783.1_pt1 | contig 10718 bp, 9 predicted proteins | sample 2277071 | NCBI WGS metagenome assembly SDBU01 (sample SAMN10397929, study PRJNA504765) | marine sediment metagenome | isolation source: marine sediment core GS08_GC12, 126 cmbsf | place: Arctic Ocean: Gakkel Ridge, Loki's castle | collected 2008
CGAAGAGGTTGCTGCTTCAGTTTCTGATTGGGCTACTGCAACGAATTATTCCACAGGCGAGAGGTCAGCAACGGCAATCGGAACTATTGTAAGACCGCCTACCCACAATAATCGCGTATTTGAATTAACGACTGACACTTCCACAGGTGATAGTGAACCTACAACTTGGGATGTTAATCCTGGCGAAACGGTTACGGACGGTGGCGGCAATATCTGGACGTGCCGAGACGAAAAAGTCATTACCGAAGGCAAGAAGGGCGTAACAATTGCTTCGCAGCTTCAGACTAATGATAAATATGCTTATTGGGTTGCCTTTAAGAGTGTACAGCATAAAGACGGAGGTGACTCCGCTAACTGGTAACAGATAAAGGAGAAAAAAATTATGGAAACACTAACAGATAGTCCAGTATCGGCTTCAGTAAGTGAGGCGATACCGTTGGAAAAAGCCTTTGAGGCAATGACGAAGGTGCAGTTGATACAGCTTGCTGATACAAAGTACGGTCTTACCGTTGACGCTACCGTCGCTAAAAAGGCGATAATTGAGGAACTTCTCCGCGCGGATAGCGCGGTAAAAGGCCAAGCTCGTGAAATCACCGAAAAATCGGCTAAAATGGCTGCTACTGAAAGCGACCAGTTATTCAAAATCCGGTTTCACCGACTTGATTTTCCAAACGCCGAGCTTGAATTTGACCACGATAGCGGCAGAGGTTTTAAGGGGCCAGAGAACCCGAAAGGTTTTACAAAACTTCCCCATTATCGCCTCTACCCAGGCGAGGAAATCTTATTGCCCCATAGCGTAATAAAGCATTTAGAGTCTCTGACTTTCTCTACGCAGAAAACGGTATTCGACCCCACAACGGGAATGATTTCCGGCACGATACCCATAATTAAGCCTCGTTTTATCGTTCAGCTTGTTCTTACCGACGAGCAGTTGAAGAAAATCGGAAAATAGTTTTAGGGTCAACCGAACAAATCGACCCCTGTAATCAGGCAGTACGCTGATACGGGGGTCTTTTGTTAAGGAGTTACACAATGAGAAGAATTATACGTTTTGACGAAGTTGATACTACGGCTGAAATTCAGGAGCGATTTCAGGAAGTATGGGACAACCTTGAGATGCTGCAAGGAAAAGCTTTGCAGTTTGATACTGAAAAACCAAAACCTGAAAAGAAAGTAAAGAAAGTAAAGAAAGTAAAGAAAGTAACGAAAGTTAAAAATAAAGGAAGAACTACTATGAGAACATTGGTTGGTTTAATTATTGTACTGTTTTTGGCAGGGGCTTGCTATTCGTTTGTGGAAACAACCGACCTCAATATTGACACTTGCCATCCGACCGATACCCTTATTCAGACACTCAGAAGCAAATTCGACCAAGTTAATAGAGATGTTTCGGCGGTTGGTGCTCCAGCGGGCAATTTGGGTACTGGAGATGTTTACTATGTCGATAGCGCCGTTGGCAGTGATACCTATGTCGGGACAAGGCCGGAATGGGCGACAGCGACTATTCAAGCCGCAGTTGATTTAGCTACGGATAATAACGGAGACTATGTCTTTGTTATACAGGCACACGCCGAAGATATTGCAACCTATGGCGCTCTAACTGTCGATTGTCCAGGTATTACTATTTACGGCTTAGGTAACGGCGATGATATGCCGGAAGTTTCCTTTACCGCCGCTGCCTCGGCTATCCGAGTATCTGCTGCGGATGTGACCTTCTATAACATTCGGTTTCTCGGCGCTTACACCGGCGGCGTAGCCGAATGTGTGGACGTTAACGATGAAGGTGACGGTACAAGGTTTATCAGTTGCGAGTTCAAAGAAACCAGCACCAATGAAGAACTGTTGATAGGGATAGCGCTGGAGGCAGATGCTGACAGGGTAATAATTGTTGGTAACAGGTTTATCAATTTGGTAAGCGGCGACGCTACCAGCGCCATCTATCTTGAAGGCGGTTCTGACAAGTCAATCATCTCAGACAATACATTCATTGGTGACTGGAGTGGAATGGCTATCGACGGTACGACCGCAGCTTCAGTTGGTATTATGATTGAAAACAACAGGATTTTCAACGTGGATACAACTGTAGGTGGGACAATCCAAATGCACTCGTCAACTAACGGCTCTGTAATAGGTAACAAATGTTATGGCGCCCACGCATCAACTCACGCATTTATCGGCGATGCTATGTTTGTCTCGCCCGACAATGTTTTTATGGGAGTTGTAAATGTTGAAACAAGGAACTATGCGAGTTCGCTCGGTGCCTATACAGGCGACCTTGGTGCAAATGCAGGCGATAGCATATTGCAGGATTTCATTCTTGCACAGACCGACCTCGATGCAATGTTGGTGCATCAGGTTGACATGAACACAGCCGATGTTGCTCGTGATGTCCAACTAACGGACATGAACACGCTTGGTATAGCACGGGATGTCGTAATAGACGCGATGCAGGTCGACATTGACGATATGAACACGCTTGGTGTAGCACAGGACGTATTCCTTACAGATATGAATACATCTGATGAAGCAAGAGATGTTCAACTGACTGATATGAATACACTTGGTATCGCGCGGGACGTTGTCATAGATGCAATGCAAGTCGACATTGACGATATGAATACCTTGGGTGTGGCACAGGATGTCTTCCTTACTGATATGAATACCTCCGACGAGGCGCGGGATGTCCAACTTACGGATATGAATACCCTCGGCATAGCGCGTGATGTCGTAATAGATGCTATGCAAGTTGACATCGATGATATGAATGCGCTTCGCATAGCTGAACAGGCGATTATGGTCACTCATGCAGTTGACATGAACACTCTCCGTATCGCCGAGCAAGTGATTTTGGTCACGCACGCAGTTGACATGAATACCCTGGATGTCGCACGAGATGTTGTCATCGATGCAATGCAGGTTGATATCGATGATATGAACTCGCTTCGCATAGTCGAATCTACTGCCTCTGGTTCACAATTCTGTATTGTGGCGGATGTTAATGCTCAGGATTTGGTGAACAATACGCAAGGTGCTACCAGTGATATAACTACTGCTGCGTCAGGTGACTTATATCTTGAAACCATAATGTTTCAGACTGATAGTGTCAATATAGCTGGAAGTGCTTGGGCTGTTTTTGAGATTTCGACTGATAATACTCACGGAGCAACCGGAGCAGATTCGCCCATTATTACAGAAGCCGTAGCGAGTTTCACCGGCAGCATAACGCTTTCTGAGGCCGATTTCGATTCCGAGGAAATTCCTTTGTTAATCGAAAGTGGTACTACGATTTATTGTCACGGTAGTAATGCCGCCGGAGATAAAGACCAGGTAATCAGGATTATGATGTGTTTTAGAAGGATTGACACCGGTGCTTCGCTAACGGCTTTAGATATAGGAACGATTCCGTAAAGACGAACTTGGGCGGGTTGTTTAGCTTCGCCCGCCCCTTTTTTGAGATGAGAAGGCAAAGACAAAAAGAAAGACAGGAACAGCAAGAGAAACATAGAGAATGGTTGATTTAAGTTTAACAGTTGAAGAAAACCAAAGACTTTACGAAGGGTGGCCCGCCCAAGAATATCAAGGCCAACTGGTTTCAAAGGTTGTTATTAAAATGGCTGCTCCTTTTTTTGATAATCGATTTCACTATCACTTTTTGGATGTTGGAGCTGGCAACGGCGCTTTAATGAAAAATCTTCGTTGCTACTGGGGAGGCAAAGACAGAATTATCGAAGGTATAGATATAGCCCCCAAAGATATTATCGTCAAACAGGGTGATTGCACCAAATTGAATTATCCTGACAATTCTTTTGATTGTATCTTTTGTACTGCCGTTATTGAACATTTGAAAGATGAAGATTTGTCTTTGTGCATAACTGAAATTGCCCGCGTTTTGAAAAAAAACGGATTGCTTTTTATAACCACAACTAATAAAGAAAATCTAAAACAGAGGATTGTATCTTGTCCGGAGTGCGGTCGGCGATTTCACGCATCAGGTCATTGCCAGGTCTTTGATAAAGGGCGGATTCGAGACATTCTTAAAGATTTTAAGATAAGAAAAACCAAAGAATTAAATTTGGGATTTGTCGCTACGTTTGGGATGTTTGCCCAAATATTTTATGGACTTCGACTGCATAAACTTAAACCTGTTTATAGAATAACGAGCGACCTTTTTGTGGTTGCTCAATTAAAATAAGAAGACTGATTCAAAAGTTGAGAAATAAATGAAACTATCAGAAATAAGAAGTTTAGTACGCATTCTTACGGGTAAGCCTTCTACGAGCCAGATTACCGATACCGTATTGGACACGAAGATAAACGAATATTATCAGGAGCATTTTCCGCTTCAGGCCAAGGTTGATTTGCTGCAAGGATGGTTCACCCAAGCCACATCTCCGACTGACAGCGGTGAATATACGGTATCTACCGATGTTCTTGAGTTAGACAATCCGGTTACGGTGAACGGTACGAAGATTACTTTCTACCGTAACAAAGAGACGTTTTTTGATTTGCACCCTAAGAAAGCTGATACGGCCTATTTAGTTACCGACCCATCTTTGGCTATTGGTAGTTCCAATAAAGCCCACGTTGCCAATAGTGCTTTTACTTACGTTATTCAGGGCGATTCTTACCCAAAGGCCGCCGCTGAAACGGCTTTATCCGGTGATGATATACCTACGGGCAAATACGGCGCTTGGCGGCTTGAGATAGATACCGATGGCACAATCTCTATTGTCGAGGCTGATGATAATGTAACGGGCTACGATACAGCCGCCCTTGCGGTAGCGGGTCTTTCTAATGAAAGCTCTGAAAAAGCGTGTATGGGCTTTGTAACGGTTGTCAATTCAAGTGCTGTTTTTGTGCCAGGCACGACGGAACTTGACACCGTTACGGCTACCTATACCGATGGTTTCCATTCCGACAGAGACACGCCGACTGATGTACTCTTGTACGGTGGGATTCTATACGCTGGCCCAAGACCAGATGATATTTACCAGATTAAAGCGCCAAAGATTATAAAGCCTACGGCATTGTCGGGCGATGATGATGAGCTTCTGGATACTCGCTGGAGCAGGGCTATCGGATACGGTACGGCAATTCTCATTTTAGGTGACGAGAATCGTATCGAGGAGGTCGGGAAATTGACCATTATTTTCAAGCCCTTAATGACACTTATCAATCGCAAAAGTGTAATACAGACAAGCAAAATCCGCAGAGCGGAAGCGAGTTTCTAATGAAAAAGATAATGGTTTTGGTCTTGTTTTTGGTTTTTACATCTGTTGCTTTTGCAGCCGATTTGTACGTTTCTAAAACTGGTAACGATAGCAATGACGGTTCAAGTTGGACAGAGGCTAAATTGACAATTCAGGCTGCTGTGGACATAGCTTCGAGTGGCAATACGATTGATGTCAATACCGGTACTTATGATGAGACCGTTACTTTAGCCAGTGGCCTTACCCTTGATGGCATTGACAAAACGGCAAGCATTGCTCGTACCGGCTCAGGCGAGAAATGTATAGTCGTTGACGATGATACAACTATCAAGAATCTTACGCTTTCGACAACAAGCAAAACTTCAAATACCTGGGCAATTGAGGGTACTTCCAAAAGTAATATCCGTGTCGAAAATTGTGATGTATTAGGGGCTTATGATACTGTACGTTTCTCAAGCGGTTGCAGTGGTGTTTTATTTGAAAATTGCAGTTTGAGTGGCTACTATGACATAGTTTATCCTACCGGCACAGAAATAACTTTGAATAATTGTTCTATTTATAGTGATGGAACATACGCAACTAATGTGAACATCCGTGGCGTATTTTGTCCTACTGTCACTACGGTAATTTTGAATAATTGCTCCATTGAAACAATAGGTACGGCAGGTTCAACAAAAAACATTTATAGTATTTTTAGTGGCGGTGTTGCAACCAGTAAGATAGTAGTCAACAATTGCACTATTACCTCTTCAACATCAGGTTCTGGAACTGCCTGTGATATATACAATTCAGCGGGCCTAATGTACGTTGTTGATTCTTCTTACGATAGAACCAAAACTTACGGAACGATAATCGAGGCGTCCCGTACTCGACGCAGATACGATTGTGAATTTAGTTATAGAAGATAAAGGAGAACAAAATGAGAAATAAAATAATTGCAATTGTGGCCATATTGGTTCTTGTTGCTATTTGTTACGCAGCAGACCAAGTGCGAAGCGAGTCCCACACCGTCCAGAATCGCTGGGTTGTCGTTGACACCACGACGACTGCTGGTGATGAGCCAAACGACTTAGCTGTTGATGAGCGAACTTACCTTACTGTTCTCGCAGCAACAGAAGGCGGCGATGACGAGATTTCGACATACCCTATTAGTACAGCTATGAATGCCGGACGCTTTCGGTGTATTGGCTATTCCGAGCAGAATGTTACTCATCAGATTTACCTCGGTACTTTAGGTGGTGGTACGAACTGTGAATTAGTAAAGGCAGGACAACTGGCTTGGGCTGTTGGCACACAGGTATCAACGACAACCGGCTACGAGATGGCCGATGCCGTTACGGTAACATCTTATTGTTGGACTAAATCGTGGAGTTCGGCAACGCCTGGCAGCGAGTTGGTCGCAGAGGCAACGATAGATTTGATGGGCGCTGATATTCTTGTAGTAGTACCCACAGTTTCCGATTGTAACAGCAGACTTTTATTTAAGGGGTTCTGATTATGGCTTGGAAAGAGACCGAACCAATTGAAGGGATACTTGCACCTGATTTGAATGATGTCATTAGGGACAATAATGAGGCACTTGAAGCCGCCTTAGATGCTTGGTGTTATTTCGCTACTGGCGGGACGCAAGATGGCAGACCAAGACAGGGTTCGGCCATACCATTTTTTCAGGATGCAGCACCAACGACACGACTTGATGGTAACGCCTTTACTGCAACGGATTATGGTACTATCTGGATTGATTCCAATAGCAGTCCTGACAATCAGTACAATACATTGACCAACCATAGTCCCGTCACTTGGACACCTATTTCAACTGAGGTTATCGCTGTAATGATAGCGGCAATTCATACTTGGGCGGCTATACAGACATTTTCAGAGATTCCGGTATTCACTAAAGGACTTTATGCAAACGATGCTTTTCTTCAGGCTCGCAATGCTGTTGGTAACGGCAATGTAGATTTGATTAAGGCAAACGCAAGCGATGTGCCGGAAGTTCCTGACGGTGCGACTTTGGCTTCGAGCGCTGCGCCAACCGCCGACGCCGAAATTGCCAATAAGAAATACGTTGATGACCAACTGGCGTGGAATCACGATGGCACTGAAGTAAGAGCGGTCGCTGATGGTAACTGTTCTATTGATTGGAATAACGAACTGGATTTGTCCGGTAATGTCGGAGCGGCTTATGCACTTGTTTTGTTAAAAGTCAATTATGGTGCAACTGCGATTCAATTGGCTTTTAAGCCATACGCGGATTCAGATACATACGGTATAACAGGCGCTAATACCAGCGGTGTTAATTCTATCATTTTTGGAGCCAATACAGCAGGACTGGTTATGTGTGAAACTGATACTAATGGCAAATTAAGATTTTATGCAAGTGCCACAGAAACCGTTTCGATTACTTTAGTAGGTTATGTAAAAGAAGTTTGATTCGGAAAACTAAGAGTTTTCTTATGTATAAATCGTATCCGATATTCGATTTGCGGGTTGGCAAAGTTACCGCCGTTGAGCCTTGGCTTTTGCCGAAAGATGCCTTTGAAACGCTCCGAAACTGTCATCTTAAAAGGGGTGTTCTGGAGAAGCGCAAGGGCTATGAGGAGTTTGGCAGGATTATCCATATAAATACGGCAACAGGCGTTCCCACCGCACCTGGCAATACTGTTATGGGTATTTCCGACTATTACACCGGCGTTACTAAACTACTTATCGCTATGGATACGAAGCGGGTTAATAGATACATTTCCGGTTCTGGTATGCAGAGAACAATTACGGCTATTACGACCGCAAATGCCGGAAGCAGAATAAATGTAGAATCGGTTGAACACGGATTTTTGACGGGTGATGTTGTCTTGATAGCGGGAACAACTAATTATGACGGCCTTTATAGTATCGAAAAAATAGATGATGACAACTTTGAATGTGCCGTTGCTTACGTTGCAGATGAAACTGGGACGGCAACGGAAGAAGTTTTAAAGGACGTTACTACATTAAGATTGCGTTTCAAGACCGGCCAGAACAACGGCTTTACCGCCGGAAATACTTTAGTAGGCGCCGGCAGTGCCGCCACAGCCATAATCGACGCTGTTGATATACAGGTGGGTACTTTTGCCGGTAGTGATGCCTCTGGCACATTGCATTTATCAAGTCAGACTGGTACGTTTACCATTGGCGAGAATCTTGAAATTTCAACTGATGTCGGTACGACAAGAGGCGTTAATAACGAAGGTGGTGATTCATCGGATAGTAAATTTACCGGCGATGACACAGACTTTTTCTCAGTTCAGAATTGGCGAGGCTATGGCTATATCACTAATAATCACGACCAGATTCAAAGATATACCAGTAATAACAGATTAGTAAGATTCAATATCGACCTTGAGGACGAAGGCGGGCCGAATAACAATGTTAATACTTGTTTGCTTATGTTTGTAATCAAAAGTCATCTGGTGCTTTTTAGAACAGGTGAACGTATTTCATCTCATTACCAAAGAGCCAGATGGTCGGAAGTCAATACCCCCACTATTTTCAAAGATGATAATTACTTGGATGCCCCCACCGAGGACTGGATAATAACGGGTGGTTTTATCGGTGATGACCTTATCATCGAATTTGAACATTCCACTTGGAGATTTTCTTATACCAGCGACCCAGATTTGCCTTTTAGGTGGGACAGGTTAGACAATACCGAAGGTTGTTCTGCTACTCATTCGGCAGTCGCATTTGAAGATAAACTTATATCCGTAAGCGCTACCAACATAATCGCTACTGATGGTCGTGATGTAAAAGAGATAGATGCAAAAATCCCTGATTTTATGCTGGAATGGGCATTGGACAAAATTGGTTACAGTTATAGTTTTCTTGTCAAAGAAGAATCGCAAATTTTGATTAGTTATGCTTCGGCAAGTGCATCCAAGCCTGATAGTGCTTTAGTTATAAATACCGATGATAATAGTTTTGCCACTTACGGATTACCAATTCACGTTTTAGGTAAGACTGCAATAGAAGAAACAATTTCTACTGATGATATGATAGGAATTTCTTTAGATGATTTGGATTATTCGCTTGATGATAAGGAATTGCGGGCGGGTTATCCAATAATACTAATGGGTTGCAGAACTGGTTATATCTATAAACTTAACACTGGTGGTTCTGATGACGGCAGTGCTATTGAATTTTCAGCTATAGGTGGCCGGTGGAATCCTTTTGTCGAAGAAGGTCGCAGGGCACGTTTGGGCTGGATAGACTTTCTTGTCGATAGGGATGATGATGTCTCTTTTGACGTTGAATCTTTTATCAATTCCGAAGCGGACTCGTATCAGACCAAGACCGTAACTTGCACGGAGACTGGCACGGCAAGAAATAAGGTCTTAAAACGTGTTTACTGTAACTCGGAGGCAGATTTTCACAGGATAGATATTGGTAATAACGCTTCAGCCAACAGGCCGAGAATACACGCAATAATACCATACTTCGACCGAGGGGGACGAATGATATAAATGGAACATCTGAAAGAAACAGAGCGATTCAAGATTTACGAGAAAGGTGATGACCTTGTAGATTTTCTGCGGGAATTTGTTATCTGGGTAGAGGGTTTACATTCAGATAAGGTCAAACGAATAAACTGGCTCTTGAATCGGGTTGCAGGCGATAGCGTTGAACTGGTAAAGCCTGGCAATCTAATCGGGGACGATGGGAATGCCAGAATTATTGTTGATGCTAATGGTGATGTAAAGATTCAGATTAAAGTTTCTGGAACGTGGACTGATACCGGATGGAAGTTAAAAGGCTCATAATTGTACTATTTTTGGCAGAGGTTTGTTTTGCGACTCTTGGCGACCAAGAGATTACGGGAGACCTATACCTTTTGGGCGACGAGAAAAAGGTTATTTGGTACAACGGAAGTAATTATTGGTCTATCAGAGCCAATAGTAGTCTTGCAGTGGATGTCAACTGGGTTTGGCCTGCTGACGCTGGAACTGGCGGACAGGCTCTTTTGACCGACGGTACGAATGCTCTTAGCTGGGGCACACCTACCACCGCCGCTGCGCATAATCTATTATCACCAACCCACAGTGACGTTGTAACCCAGACCCCGACAAGAGGTTCTTTAATCTATAGTAATTCTACTCCAGAATGGGACGAACTTGGATTAGGAGCTATTGGTACTATTATCAGAAGCGACGGTACGGACTGCGGCTGGTCGCCCACCACGAATATAACGGCGTTAGGCACAATAGCCACAGGGGTTTGGCAGGCAACCCCTATAGCTGACGCTTATTTAGCGAGTACATTTCTTAAGGCCGATGGCACGGTAGATTTGACCGAAGACTGGGTTATCTCTGCCAATAGTATCACCTTAACGGCAGGGACTATGACTACTTTTGGCTTGGTAGTCGATACCAATATCCTCGTAGCTAACATCTCTGGCTATACGGATAAAGTTGGCGTAGGTACGGCTGTGCCGGCTTACAAATTCTCCATCGGCTCAGCAGACGGCTCTGACCA
>SDBU01009784.1_pt1 | contig 10717 bp, 11 predicted proteins | sample 2277071 | NCBI WGS metagenome assembly SDBU01 (sample SAMN10397929, study PRJNA504765) | marine sediment metagenome | isolation source: marine sediment core GS08_GC12, 126 cmbsf | place: Arctic Ocean: Gakkel Ridge, Loki's castle | collected 2008
TACGTCTTGAGTTTAGTTCTGTGCCCAAATGGAGGGACACAACCAATCGGGATGCCAGTAACTTCTATTACATCTTCCGGGCTGGCAAAATGAAGGGACCTGGTATCTTCCATTCGGGCAATCTTCTTAGTATCCACTTTTTGATTCCCAGGATTCAAAACCAAAATAAATTCTGCTTTCTTAGTTTTGAAAATCAACGATTTCACGCCAGCTTCTTCAGACTCAAGTCCAATGACGCGAGCTGCTTTCTGGGAAGTATAGACTGCCTCGTGTTCGGATTCTTCAAATTCAATCTGGTTGTTTGTCAAGATACTCTTTATTCTCTGCTCGACAAATGACATTTAGCTACTCCGGGAACCGCAAAGATTAACGCTTTGCCAATCAAACAATCTGACCGATCATATTTCTGGATAAGATCTACCCCCAACAATCTTACCACATCTTATTAGGTCATAGTTTGCATGTCGCTGAGCCAGGTATCTGTAAAACGAGTCAGGGTGTCAAAAATACTGTTTTCACCTCCTTTCGTGCCTTAACTAACACTCCATGACTTAGGTTCAAGGGGTTATATGCTGGGTGTGCTGCTTCAGCAATACGTTAAGACTTGACAGTTTGTCTTCTCCAGCTATCACATGCGTTATCTGGAATATGGATCACGAGGCTTCTATGTCTCATGACGAAATAGAATAATAAATCTCTGGTTTGATCGGTGCATACTATGAGTATTGTATCCATTGTTCGCGGTGAAGACCCTGATAGAATGGTTAGAGAAGCCTTGGAGCTTCTAGGCGGATTAGAGAGCATTGTTTCTGGGAACAATGCTCTGATAAAGCCAAATCTTTGAGTATGGGGAACCCTAAATATCCCCAGATGGCTCAATCGTTCAATGACTACGAAGTCAGAGATTGTAGTCGCATTAATCAGGGCTCTCAAGGAGGTAGGCATAGAGGATATTTCTGTCGGGGACGGTGCAGTTCTTGATATGGATGCCACAGAGCAGCTTGAGAAAAGTGGATTGAAGAAGATGGTAGAGGTAGCCGGGGGAAGAGTAATAGATCTAGACAGGGAAGGCCACACGAAAATTCAGGTAGCAGACAACCTCACACTCGAGATTGGGAAGTCCATTCTCGAAACCCAGAACTTGATTAACTTGCCCGTCATGAAGACGCATATCTTGGCCAAGGTAACCCTGGGAATAAAGAACCTTAAGGGCGTAGTCTCGAAGGAGTCCAAGAAAGCAATGCACCGAAAAGAACTTGAACGATCCATCGCACTTCTCTGTAAGGCAGTTAGACCGGAGTTGACAGTTGTTGATGGGCTAGTTGGCATAGAGGGGCTTGGTCCGAGTACGCAGGGCAAACCGACGAAGCCCGGGTTGCTTATCGCCGGCACAGACCCGGTGTCGGTAGATGCCATTACAGCCATGGTCATGGGACAGGAACCGAAAGAGGCAGAGCACATCAGAATTGCTTGGGAATTTGGATTGGGCGAGATAGAACTAGACAGAATCGAGGTCCGCGGTCTTCCGCTGGAGGAGGCAAAGTACCCCTTTAGACCAGCGCAACTGGGCTTTCACAATATGATACAAGGACTAGGGATTAAGGGGATAAGATACTTTGGATGGGAGCCTGGCGATGAAAGGTCGGAATGTTCGGGCTGCATTGATACTTTGTACGGCGCATTATGGGCCCTTGGTAGCGACATAGCAACTCTGCAAAAATCCCTAGACATCGTTATTGGACCCCGAGACTTCCCGAATGACACAGGAAATAACGTTCTGTTGTATGGTAGTTGTCAGGCCAAGAATAGAACCAGAGGGACATGGCTACACGGCTGTCCCCCAACATATAGGAGTGCCTACATCTGCATCGCCAGGATGACGCTTCCGAGGCCATCCTGCATATGGACTCTGAGCAAACGACTTTTCAAAGGTACCAAAGTCCGACCTTTGCCAGAATGGGAAGACTACCGAAGAGTGACCAACGAGTGAGTCTTACCCGACTAGGTTGTTATGTAAGTCAACCAGAAGAGGTCTCTGCTTATCATGTAGCCTGTCTACCCAATGTGGCCAGAACTTAAGACCCCTTCCTCAGCACCTTGCTAGTCATCTCATTTATCACACAACATTGTGTATCGTAGATCATCTTGCTTTAGGCCACCGCAGCCTAACTAATAACAAAGACTTTGAGCCTAGGTCACATTGTGAGTGCACACACAAAACGTCAAATTGTGCAAGAGGGTGGTGCCACATCTATTCGCCGGGGTTGTCAGTTATCATTCTCACTAGAGGTTCCTGAGATTTATTTTCTTCGCGAACGGTCGTATGAGCGAGTGGACGACGAACTGTCTTTGGAGCTACACTAGCTTTAATAGCATTCATTACCCCGACAGCTTCCAGATAGTTATCTACCACGAAGAGCTTCCCGTGCCCAAAAGGTAACTCTTCCAGTCTATTCTGCATACGATTCTTATTTTCTCTTACCGCGATTACTGGTATAGCCTGCTCCAATGCAGCAAGAGTTGGTAGACCGACACACCTATCCGGAATAACAAGACAAGATATATTCGCAGCAGTTACCAGCCCGGAATGACCATGCACTGAGGGATTGTTGATAGCTTTTGGACTTCTATGAAGTCCCTTCAATATGCAATGAAGATAAGTAGTGGATATGGCTTCTGCCGATTTTCTTGGGTCAACCACTCCAACGTCTAGATTAAGTAGTTCTTTCGACTCCATCATAGGTGAATGGGCAGAAGGGATGTCAAACAACAAGGAGATAGTATGAGTGAGCATTGCTTAAATTCCTCCCCACGGATTGACCATATCCTTGATATCTTGCCGAAAATAATCTTCATGAAAATGACTGGGAACTTCTATGAGTGAGGACAATGCAACAGCATCATATTGCTGTCGGTATTCCTTCAATATCGCACAAAGTTGTTCAAAGTACTCAATTCTACCCACCGCTCTTCCAGAGCTTGAATAAAGAGAACGCATCAATAAATTATTATCCATCTTCATAACTAACGGGCAATCAAGCCCGAAGGCTGCTCTTGCAGCAGACACTGAATTAATCGCCAGCCACCTTCACCGTCAGATCCTCGTATTCATCGGGCTCCCTCTGGGCAGCTCTCAGCGTATCTGAGGAGACTACGTTAATCTGAACGTGATCTACCTTTTGATCAACAAGTACCCTAGGTTCCGAAGTGGAGGTTGACAGCCAAGTGCCATGTTCCCATTACTAGTGACGAGCAGCAAGATCCGGGACGCTCTGTTCTTGGCTGAAATATGGGCCTCCCAGTGTTCTCGGGGTCCCTGCCGCCATGCCGGTTGTTGAAGCATTTCCCCACACGATGTATAATGTCTAATGAAGCTCACACGGGTCTAGTAGTGTGTGGGATGTGTGTTGCTTGAGGTGACACCTTCATCAAGAGCGAAAGGAGGCGATTGGGGATAGGATGAGCCCAGACAAGACCAGCGGAGACAGGATCGTTCACACCCTCTGCAACAGCCATTGCGGCGGCCAGTGTGAAATGAAGGTGCATGTCAAAGATGGAAAGATAGTCCGAATTGAGCCCAGCGGAAACGAAGAGACCCACCCGCCGTGTGCCAAGGGACGCGCATATCGTCAACGCGTCTACGCCCCTGATCGTGTTCTCTATCCGCTCAAGAGGACGGGTCCAAGGGGGTCCGGGGAGTTTGCCAGGATATCCTGGGACGAGGCCTTGGACCTGGTAGCGAAGGAGATGTTGCGGATCAGAGAGACTTATGGCAATGCATCAATGCTACACTTCTGTTCCATGGCTGATCCCCATGAGTTGCACCACGTGCAGACCATCAATCGATTGCTCTGCCAGTTCGGCGGATACACGAAACCGTGGGGCGCAATCTCTGACGAGGGGATGAACTTCGCCTCCGGCATGACGTTCGGTGCCAGACCGTCGGACCATGCATTCTTTGAGTACTCTGGCGCGCGCCTCGTCATCATGTCGAGCTGGAACCCGGTGTGCACTCAGCAGGGCACCAACATGCCCATTTCACTGACTCGCGCCAAGGAAGGCGGAGCCAAGTTCGTCTCCATTGACCCCAGGTACACTGACTCCGCGGCCGTCTTCGACGCCCGCTGGATCCCCATAAGACCGGGCACTGACGCCGCTCTCTTTCTGGCGATGGCCTACGTAACAATCACCGAGGATTTGCATGACAAGGCCTTCATCGAAACCTACGCGTCTGGTTTTGACAAGTACAGTGACCACGTCCTCGGTATAGACGACGGCGTCAAAAAGACACCTGGGTGGGCTGAGGCCATCACCGGCATTCCGGCGGAAACCATCACCGAGTTGGCTCGTGAGTACGCCACCACCAAGCCGGCGATTCTCGCCACCAGCAAGGCTGCGGGACGCAGCGCCTTCGGTGAACAGTACCACCGGGCGGCTTGGTCTCTGGAGGCGATTGTGGGCAACACGGTGATTCCCAAGGCCCGGAAGCCCGGGCTCAAGTTCACGGGGGGCGCAGCCAGGATGTCCAGCCCGTCGAATCCGGTGGAATCGGGGATACCACCACGTTGGAACGCACTCCCTTATCGCCGCCCAAGCACCAATTCCAGTGCCCGCGTCAACGTCAGCCTGTTCTCAGACGCCATCCTCAAGGGCAAAGCCGGCGGTTATCCGACTGACTATAAGTTCCTGTGGATGGCCTACACCAACTACCTGAATCAGTTGGGAGATGCCAACAAGGCAGTCAAAGCCTTCAACGAGCTTGAATTCGTTCTGATCACGGAGCATTTCATGTCCTCCTCGGCCATGTACGCGGACGTCGTATTGCCCGTCTGCACGTTCTTTGAGCGTAATGACATTTATGGCGGCGGCGGATTCTACGGTATCATACCCAAGGTAATTGAGCCGTTGGGAGAATCCAAGTCCATGCTGGATATCTGTACCGCCCTGGCTCCTAGGCTCGGTATCACCGACTACAATGACAAAACCGACGAGGAGCGGATCCGATCTATAATAGCGGAAGCTGTCGAGGACCTGGAGCTTCCGGATTTTGACTCCATTAGCAGCCAGAATATGTACATAGTCAAGCCCAGCATGCCGGCCGAGGCTCCCAAGGAAGAACCGGAGGACCCGGATCGCAAGGTGTTCCAGACTCCATCGGGCAAGATAGAGCTCTACTCCCAGCTGATAGCGGACATGAATCATCCCCAGATACCACCGGTGCCCCACTACATTAGAAGCTGGGAAAGCGTGAATGATCCACTGGCCAAGAAGTATCCGCTGCAGCTTATCTCGCCGCATCTCAGTCGACGGGCACACAGCCAGTTCGACAATCTCCCTTGGCTCCGCGAGCTGCAGACTCAAGCGGTTGCTGTCAACAGCATTGATGCCGAGTCCATGGGTATCAAGGATGGAGACATGGTCAGGGTCTTCAACGACCGTGGAGAGATGATAATTCCGGCTGAAGTGACGGAAAGGATCATGCCCGGAGTGGTCGCCGTTCCGCAGGGGGCATGGTACACTCCCGACGAGAATGGAGTCGACATCGGTGGCTGTGCAAATACGCTCACCAGGAACATGACCTCGCCGGGTGGTGCTTTTGCCTGTAATACTGCCCTGGTCCAAATAGAGCGGGTAAAGGAATAGCCATGCAGTACGGGTTTCATTTCGACCAGAATCGTTGTACCGGTTGCTTCGCTTGTGTGGTAGCCTGCCATGATTGGCATGACACGCCGGCCGGGCCGGCCAGTTGGCTGAGAATACAGACGACCGAGAAAGGCAAGTACCCCGACGTTTTCGTCGCCCGTCTCCCCGTAACCTGTTTCCACTGCCTTCAGCCTACCTGTATCCCGGCCTGTCCGGTGAATGCCGTCACCAAGCGGGAAGAAGACGGCATCGTCATCGTGGATAGAGAGGCTTGCCTCGGTAGGGACAGTTGCAGTCTGTGCCTGGAAGCCTGTCCTCATAATGCGCCACAGTTTGGTGATGAAGACAATGCCAAGATGCAGAAATGCGACTTGTGTGTGGATAGACTTGCGGAAGGCAAGAAGCCGGTATGCGTTGACGGTTGCCCAGTGTGGGCATTGGATGCCGGCCCCATTGACGAATTGAGGGAAAAGTACGGCGATGTTAGAGATACAGAGAGTTTCGTGTACTCCGAAGACCTGATTCCCTCGATCATATTCAAACCGAAGAAGGACACCAGAGGTCTTGTTGTCCGAAAGGTTGAGATTCGACCAAGCACTTAGTCATCTGGTTGATGCTCCCCAGGGTACAATTGTGCGAGTAAGGTACCATGGATACAACACTTGTGACAACAGTGATGAGGTAGCATGATTCCCCCTCGCGAGTTGAAATGGGAAAAGTCGGCTAATAGGAGGATCCGATGGGTGACGATGCGAAGAAAATAAGCGAAGAATTTTCTTGCTAGTGGGCTCCCAGCCATTGGTCCCGAGGGGAACGTGCATAGCTTAGTAGGCGTGGCAAATCAACAAAAGTGCAGAATTGCTGAGGCTATTCTGCAAACACGTTCCCCGACGCCAAAAAAACTCCTTTGTTCACCAATCGGACAAAATCAGTAGGATGTCCTATCAGGTAACAAAATGCCCAATTGTTAAGTTTAAAGACATTCAGGCTCGGTACACCAGAGTCTAGTAGAATCGCCATAGTATGACATTACGTTGACAAAAGATGACAGACATAATATAATGCAACCACTTTATGCGGTTACGTGCGATAGAGGAAATGAAAGTATCTAGCTGGAGTATACATTTTAGTCCGGTCGCGATTTACGAAGTTATTATGCTTCGTTGGGCTTGGTGTATTTCAAGTTGGAAGACATGAAATATTAGAGGATACCAGCCGGTAAAGGCCAAGCCCAGGATAGTAAAAATCCTGGGCTTTTTATTTAGAAAGGAGGATAAAGATGCTAAAAGACAGTCAGGATGCTTTCGGGCATATGGTCTACGACTGTTTAACCGGAAAAGCCGTACACGAGGTCATTGAAAGAGATGATGGACTTGTTGAAGTAGAGAGGTCCAATTATTTCAGTGAATTCAAGAACTGGCCATCTCACGAGAAACGAGCCATGAGGTATGTTAGGGGAAGAGTGCTGGATGTCGGTAGCGGCGCCGGTCGCTGCTCGCTTTATCTTCAGGGCAGAGGTCATGAAGTGCTGTGTATCGATAACTCACCATTAGCGCTTGAGGTCTGCAAACTGAGAGGAGTGAGAAACACAAAGCTGGTACCTCTTGGCGGAGTCAGTTCCGGGTTGGGTGTTTTCGATACTGTCATTATGATTGGCAATAATTTTGGCTTGTTTGGCAGCTTCGAAGGAGCCAGACGGTTGCTAAAGAAACTGAGCAGGATTACTTCTTCGCGAGGCAGAATAGTAGCTGAAACCAGAGATGTTTACCAGACAGAAGTTCCAGAACACCTCAGCTACCAAGAACGCAACAGGAAAAGAGGCCGAATGTCCGGACAGATTCGCCTCAGAGCTAGGTACCGGACATACGCCAGCCCATGGTTTGACTACCTTATGGTATCAAAGGAGGAAATGGTAGACATTCTTGATGGTACGGATTGGAAGATAAACAAATTCATTGATTCCGACAACTCGAAGTATATTGCGATAATCGATAAGAAGTGATCGTGGTTCTGAAGTTTTAAGGAGGGGCGAAATGCAGCAGTCAAAACCATGGCACGAAGACGATTCTTTTTGGGAGACCTGGGGGCCTTGGATGTTTTCGACAAATCGAATCGCAGATGCAGTGGACGAGATGGACAAGGTAGGCAAGCTTCTGGCTATTAGCCAGAAGGACATTGTCTTGGACCTCTGCTGCGGCATCGGGCGCCATTCCTTGGAGCTGGCTCGCCGTGGCTGTCAGGTGACTGGTGTCGACCAGACAAGGAAATACCTGGACGAGGCAAGGAAACAGGCAAAAGAAGAAGGTCTGGACATCGAGTTTGTCCAAGGAGATATGCGCTTTTTCTCGCGACCAGACACTTTTGATATTGCTATTAGCATGTTCACTTCCCTCAGCTATTTTGAAGACCCTCAAGAAGACAGACGTGTTGTGAAAAATGTTTTCGAGTCACTGAGGACCGGTGGCAGATTCATCATCCAAATGCACGGCAAGGAAACACTGGCCAAGATTTTTAGGGAAAGAGACTGGAATGAGAATGAGGACGGGGTGATAGTCTTGCAGGAGCGTAGGGTAAGCCGGAACTGGAGCCGGATGGAAAATCGCTGGATAATGTTAAAAGGGAATGAGCGTATCGAGAACAAAATAACCCACAGGCTATACGCGGCGTCAGAGATAGCCAACCTGCTGCGCGATTGTGATTTCAAACGGGTCGACGTATATGGAAACATCGAAGGTAACCCGTATGACCACACCGCCCGGCAGCTGGTTGCTGTGGGCTACAAGTAGTTTCAGCCGGTAACCGAAGTCACAGTCCGCTAGATTGTGTGATGAAACGTTAACGAATTGATAGGATATTAGTGTCAGTTAACCTGTCAACTTGCCTTTTGAAGGAAGGGTAACTGTTGCGCTACCTAGTGCGGTGGCTAGCCTAGACTGATTCTCATTCCGCATCTCGAGGTCTACCAAATGCTCGCCATCCTCAATGTATTTCTTCACAGCTTTGCCATACACAGTATTCGTGTCACCAACCACATTGGGATGGCGTATCGTGCCGTGAAGCCTCTTGAGAGTACCATCATCACCCATCCAGTCAGTCACAATCTGACCTAACCAGCAGACTCTTTGCGGTCCAAAATCAAACTGGCCGGGCATATTCCTGCGTTCCCGAGCATGCTCCGCATCAAAGCGACCTCCGGCACCGAGGTCCGTCGATCCCTCCGCGTCTAGCGCTGCCCTGGGACTACGAGCGGTCCCTAGGACACCATGTGTAAACAAGAATAGCTCGGTCACGGTATACGTACCCTTCTTCAGTTTTGGTAGCTCTTCACCCTCTTTAACATCTTCCCAGTAACGTGTCTCAGCACCTCGTCTCTCTCTCTCCCATACCAACGGGTCAGGTGCCTCGACCTCCACTCCCGGTTTTGGCTCCCTGTCATACACCATTCCCCTACCAATGTTCTGGTAGCGAGCCATAAGGGTCTTAATAGTAGCCACTAGCTCCCTGCGCTGATTGGTATAGGATACCAGCCCCGTACAGAAAGCTATTGGGCCTAATCGCTTGCTTTGTTTCTTGGTAATATCGCCAACCTGCTCCTGTACAGAGATCTTGTCACCCAACCAGATTGGGCGCAAGAACTCAATCTCAGCTCCCGCATAATTTACGGGTAAGTCTGTAGTGGATACGCGTGCACGGTTTATGTTCCCAGTTTCGCCAGTCAAAACACCAAGACTCACACTATATATGAAGGTTGGCGGAGCCGTAATCATGCCAAATCGGCTCTTCTTAGCATACTCCTCATCTCTCCATAGGAGGTTATAGTCTCCTATCCCATCTCCGAAACGCCTTGTATTGTCTAAGCTAGCTTCTTTCGTCGGTCCAGGGGGTAATGTTACCCCAATCCCTTTTCTGTATTCTGCCTCGAACTCCTCAAGTGTTGTTATCGGCTTGATCTCTGCCATGATTTCCTCCACGCTTACTTTACGGAGAATCGTAACATCTCCTCTTACACAAACAGACCAATGAAGCCTGCTATCAGCGCCGTCAAGAAAAGACATACTCCTAGAGGCATACAATCGGCAATCAACATCTTATCACCGGAACACTGATGCTCAATTATAACACGGATATGGGTTTTACCATTTCGTTACAAGATAATATTGATTATCTTTAGATTGACAAACCTCAAGTAGTGGACTAAACTCAAGTTCAAACAAGTTGAAATGGGAATTCAAGAAACTGATAGAGCGGGGGGCCGTGGAGATACTCCAGCCAGATATAGGAAGGTGTGGGGGCGTGACCGAGTTCCTTAAGATTGCTGCCATGGCTGACGCATACGGTCTACCCATGTGCCCGCATTTTTCATTTTACACCGATGTGCCGGTGATTGCAGCGGTTCCCAACGGGCTGATCAGCGAGTACGCCTACGAATTCTTTGACCCGTTGGAACAGCTCCTCGTAGACCCTATAAAACCCAAGAACGGGGAGAGCTCGCCTTCGAACAAGCCTGGCTTCGGGATAGAAATCAACGGGGAAGCCATTGAGAGGCTGAAGGCCAAGCCCAAGCCAAGCCCCGAGGAGCTTAGGTTCTTGACTAAGAAAGGATGGCGGTGGCCCCCCTACTTATAGGATTTGGTTGCTTCTTAATCCCAAACCAGACGTCTGCTGATGCCTTCTAGTTGTTTGTGACGCTTTATGCGACCTCGTTATAGAACCCAATCTCGGGGCGTCCGCTAAACATAGATGCAGTGGTCTGGCGGAATTCTTTGAAGTGCTCTGTTTGAGAGTGCGCCCTGAGGGCGTCCACATAATCTGACCTGCCCCCATAAAGGATACCACTTCTTAAGTTAGAGTTACCGGTATAATAGCTTTAGGAGCAATCTCCTATTGACAAACCCTCAAGGGAGGATTAGACTCTAGTTCCAGCAAGTTGAAACGGGAACTCCTCGTGTAAGATAGATAGAGAATGGTATTAAGGAGGTCAGACTATGGCAGAAGAAAACATTCTTTACAGTAAGGAGGAAGGCATAGGAATCATCACTCTTAATCGCCCGGAGAAGATGAATGCCGTCACTGA
>SDBU01009786.1_pt1 | contig 10716 bp, 11 predicted proteins | sample 2277071 | NCBI WGS metagenome assembly SDBU01 (sample SAMN10397929, study PRJNA504765) | marine sediment metagenome | isolation source: marine sediment core GS08_GC12, 126 cmbsf | place: Arctic Ocean: Gakkel Ridge, Loki's castle | collected 2008
GCCCATATGTGACTAAGGACCACCCATTGCTCGGGACATGTCTTGATATACTTCTCCATAACACTGATGACCTGCTCCATGTTTCTCGCCACAGCCTCATTTCCTGCGGGGACAATATCGATGGCAGGCTCAAGATATAGGTCATATCGGCCCTCCTCTCGGCGTAGGGTGAAGACAGGGACAATGGCTGCTCCCGTTCGCATTGCAATACGCACAGCACCTGTAGGTAGGGTAGTCTCTTCATCAAAGAAAATGGCTTTTGCGCCATCCTTTCCAATATCACGGTCGCAAGCGAGCAACACTGCCTCACCACGGTGTAGAGACTGTATCAATACCTTTAGCGTACCTAATTGAACAGGTATGAAACTCAGCCCTTTGCTCGTCCTCAGGGCGGTGACATGATCAAGCAAAGGCGGTGGCTCCAGGGGTTCAACCAGAATTGTTACTTTCGCGGGGGCTGCAGTAAATATCTGCGCCGCTATATCAAAACTGCCGAGGTGGGCCGCGACCAGGACAACCCCCTTACCCATCTTCAGGGCATCCTCAAAATTATGCCAGCCGTGGACTGTTACGCGACTCAAGATGTCATCAAGTTTCATGTGTGGTATCTTGATAAGGTCAAAATAGTTCTTAGCCGTATTTCCTAACACACCTCGCACAGCCCGTCTCAGCGTAGCACTATCTGCTTCCGAGCCTAAGACATGCCTCATGTTGGCGGCAATTGTGGCCCTCAGCGATGGCGACAATATGTAGACTGTATCTGCGACGATACGTGCGATCAAATAGCCAACCTTCCTGGGTAAGTAGGCCAGGGTGAATCCTGCAACCTTGAACACATAGTATTGCCACATTCGGTTATGCCTCTCTGCACTGTAGCTGGGAGAAACAATAGCCCCCCAGAATCAATTCTAACAGCCTCGGTTCTGCTTCATTCGGAAAGCGCGGTACTATCACCCCTGAATACGACTGCACCAATTATAAAGGCTTCAGATAGAATAGGGAAGTCCCTGATTTGAATCACCCAACATGCAATCGGAAGAGGAGTCGGCCCACCTGACGACTTGTGAAGTTCTCAATGGTCTGCGCTATCCGTTCGGGTCTCCCCAAACTGGGTGCAGTCCGGTGATTTCCGTAGACAAGGCTAACACTTGGAGGGTATTGTATGTACTCGGGCTGGGGAGAGGAGCTTTCAGGTCAGGGTATTGTCGCTCTGCCCACAAATTTGACTTCGTGCAGGGGTATAATCAAGTCGGCGAGGCTTATTATTCGAGCCATGCTGTCATAAGCCTCCAGCGCGTTCAGGCACATTCCAGGTATAATAAATGACACTCCCCTTTCCCGAAACTCCGGTGGTGGCTCAAAGTTCTCTTGTATGCAGCAAAAACCTGCGATGATGGCGGTACCCTTGGCCGTGTTTACAGCCACAGATTGGCCTCCAGCACTGTGACCTGGGGTGAGCAAAACTTCTACACCATCGTCGATCTTGGTATCCCCCGAAACCACCTGGTAATCAAGTCCCTCGATTAACTCCGCATAATCCGACGGATCGCTTGATTTCTCTCGATAAAAAGGATGCGGGTTGCGGGCAAACTCGATTTCTGCATGCTGCACAATCACCTTGGCCTTGCGAAATTCGTGAGCCAAGGCAATATGGTCGTGGTCTAAGTGGGTTAAAATGAGAACATCTATGTCGCCTGGTTTAAGCCCCAGCTTATTAAGCCCCTGGTCTAAAGTCTGTATTTGCTCTACCTTATGGCCTCGAGCGGCAAACCTCTCCGCTGTTATGCCGGCATCTACGATGATGTTCTGCTCCCCGCCCTCTAAATACCAGACATAGTTAACGAGGGGCACTGTCTGCCCGTAGTCGATGTGAATGCCGCCATAAAATGGATAGGTCATTCTGACTTTAAGGAATTCCGACAGCTTTATCAGCGGAATTGGATGGATAACATAATTCCTTGACATGCCCTTAGTTACCTCCTCTCAAATTCACGCCCTGGCGGGCTATCGTTCTTTTCCGGCAGCCCCAAGTTTGGTTGCTCAATCCAGAATGGAGTCTCCCAACCCGCCATGCCTGTTCAATCGCAGCTTCCTTAGAAAGTCGAGGATCGGGATAGCTTTATCATAGAGCTCGAATAACTCTGCGCAGAATTCCTCATTATCGGCGGTGAGCTTGTAGCGATAAAGTCCCCCTCCTCGATGAGCACATCCTGTTCAACCAGTTTCCCCAAAGCTCTATTGACATATTTCGGCTCTTCCCTGATACTATCAGCAATCAGCGAGGGGGATAATCTCCTCGGGTCGCTCTTGAGCAATTTCAATACCTTCACAGAGACTGGCTCAAACATAAGGGCTCTGTTAAGATGGAATCGGGAGTATTGTAACACATCAGTTGGTGACATGTCTCTCTCAAAGCTTGAGGCAGAGCTAAAGCTCATCCCGAAAGGCGATTCAGCCCAGGACCTGCTGAGGACGAGCTATAAGAACATAAGGCAGCAAGACCTCAGAAAGGGTGGGCACGCGCCCCGAGAAAAGCACTGAAAAAGGCGATCAAACGGGTGATAAAGGAACAGCCTGATTCTATACCCATAGTGATGTCCCGCAACTCTGATTTTGATGATCTGGATGAGCCGGTGTCAACTGATTTCTGGTAGGCGGCGGAATCGAGGAAATGACGTTGAAGTATGAAAAGCTGTTCTCCCCGCTGACCCTGAGAGGCTGCACATTTCCCAATAGAATACAAAAGACCTCAGGGGTTAACAGACTGGCAACAGAGGATGGGCATCTCACAGATTTAATAAAGGAAAGGTACCGCAGAGCTGCAATTGGAGGCCCGGGGTCCATAGTGGTGGAGGCAGCGGTAATCCAGCCCTCGAAAAGCTCATTCAATCTGCGGATCAGTGACGACCAGTTTGTACCTGAACTCAGAGAGCTTGTTGAGACTATGCGTGCCACGAACTCTGAGTCAAAGATAGGCCTTCAGATCATGCACTTCTTGAAAACTGCCCGTAGTGGGTGGAGGCAGCGGGCTGAAGACCTCGGCGTTGAGGAGCTGCCGATAATAGCCAGGCAGTTTGCAGATGCCGCTGGGCGTGTCGCCGCCGCCGGCTTCGACTTCGTTGAAATCCACATGGCCCATTTCACCACTCTATCAGCTTTCCTATCGTTAAGGAACAAGAGGAAGGATGAATATGGTGGGAATTTGGCGAGACGAATGAGGTTGCCGCTTGAGGTATGCCAAGCGGTTCGTGATGTGGTCGGAGAGAAGTTCCCGGTTGGTGTCCGCATCAACGGGGAGGAGTTCATAAAGGAAGGAAATACGCTTTTGCAGAGCACCCGCATCTCCCGGCGCTTTGCCGAGTTGGGCGTTGACTATGTAAGTGTGTCAGCTGGTGAGAAGATGGAAGATGCAGAGCCACCGCCACCAGGTTCCCCCCCATTTGCCGGCACTGGCTATAGTGGTCTCCGCATGAGTCCACGATGGTATCACCCCGATGGGCCGAATGTCTTCTTAGCTGAGGAGATCAGGAAGTATATTCGAGATGCTGGATTTGATGTTCCTGTTGTTGTCGCCGGAAAAATCAGGACGCCGGAACATGCTGAGGGGATTCTGCAACAAGGCAGGGCGGACATAATAGGTCTATATAGGGCCTTACTTTGCGACCCGGACTGGCCTATTAAAGCCAAAGAGGGTAGGTCAGAGGACATTGTGATATGTTCTGCTTGCGGTAGCTGTAGTGATGCTGATGCCAGATTCGAGCCAATAGTCTGCACGCGGTGGCCGAAGGGAAGCGCGGAGGCCCCTATTTCCTTCCTACCGAAGAAGGCACGTGCTGGCGAGCTTCCCAAAGAAGCCAAGCTTGATAAGGATATATTTTAGGAGGATCAGTCGCGGAGAGATTATCACTTGGCCTTTCTCACTGCGTGGCCCCCGAACTGTCTGCGCAAGGCAGCGAGCAGCTTGGCACCGAACGGCTGATCCTGACGTGACCGGAATCGTGCTTGAAGCGACTGCGAGATGACCGGCATAGGCACAGCAAGCTCTATGGACTCCTGTACTGTCCACCGACCCTCTCCAGAGTCCTCCACGTAGGCCCGGATTCTTTCCAGCTTTGGGTCTTCCTGAAGGGCCGCTGCTGTCAGATCCAGCAGCCAGGAGCGCACCACGCTGCCATGACGCCATATCTGGGCAATCTGAGGCAGGTTTAGGTCAAACTCCTGTTTTGCCTGCAGCAACTCGAACCCTTCCGCATATGCCTGCATCAGCCCGTATTCAATGCCGTTGTGAGCCATCTTGACGAAGTGGCCCGCCCCACTGGGGCCTACGTGGCCGTACCCTCTATCAGGCGATGGTGCCAGTGTCTGGAAGGCGGGCTCCAGCTGGCGGAAGGCCTCGGTCTCACCTCCTATCATTAAGCAGTACCCCTCTTCCAACCCCCATATTCCACCGCTGGTTCCGACATCCAAGAAGAGAATCTCTTTTTCGGATAGGGCGGCCGCTCGGCGCATGCTGTCCTTATAGTTAGAGTTGCCGCCGTCAATGACGATGTCACCTGGAGATAGTTCAGCCGCCAGAGCGTTGACGGTGCTTTCAGTGGGCTCACCTGAGGGCACCATAAGCCATACGGCACGGGCTCTGGTGAGCTTCGCTGCCAGGTCCGCAATGGAGGTGGCAGCAATGGCTCCTTTCTCGACCACGGCTTGCACTGATTCCATTCTGGTGTCGTAAGCTACGACGCGGTGGCCTCCCCTTAGCAGTCGCTGTACCATATTGTTACCCATCCGTCCCAAGCCAATCATTCCTAATTCCATAGTTACGTCCCCCTTGCTGCTACTCCAGTTCGTTGGCCAGTATCGAGATAGCCACTCTGTTACCTCTGATTCCTTGCTCGATGAGCCGCTGCAGCTCACCAGACCTGAGCAAGCCGCGGCGGATGTAGTCAGTCCAGATGTCTTGGCCCAGGCGTTGAGCATCCTGAATAGGATTCATTATCTTGGCACTTCTTTGTTCTGTTGAGAGACCCGATGCTCGAGGGCCAAGACCTTCTCCAGCCGACGGCGGTGCCGTTCCTCACCTGTAAAGCGTGCCTTGAGGAAGGCTGTCACCAACTCTGTAGCCAGCTCCAACCCGACGACACGTGCCACCAGGCAGAGGATGTTCATGTCGTCTTGCTCCACTCCTTGGTGAACCGTGTAAGTGTCGTGGCAGAGGCATGCCCGGATGCCTACCACCTTGTTGGCGGCGATGCAGGCGCCGACACCACTGCCGCAGATTAGGATGCCGCGCTGGGCACGGCCTGAGGCCACCTCGCGGGCAACTGCTTCCGCGAAATCGGGATAATCGTCGGCTGGATCGAGCGTTTGTGCGCCCAGGTCCAGTATCTCGCATCGCTTGCGCAGCCGCGTAAGCAACTCATTCTTGAGTGCAAAGCCACCGTGATCGGCTCCCAGCGCCACACGCAGTCTCATGTCTTTCTCCTCTGTAGCAGTTGGAGCGCTTCGTCTGCCACCCGCTGGGCAGTCAGGCCGAGCTGCTGATAAATCACCTTGCTTGGGGCTGAGGCTCCAAAGCGTGATAGGCCGATGGCAACCCCTTCCAGACCTACGTAGCGCTCCCAGCCCAGTGGCATAGCTGCCTCTATGGAAAGGCGTGCTCCTATGCTGGGGGGCAGGACATGGTTGCGGTACTCCACCGGCTGGGCATCAAACAGTTCCCAGGAAGGCAGCGAGACAACACGAGCAGCAATGCCCTTCTCCTGTAGTAGCTCCCCTGCCTCCATGGCAATGTGGACCTCAGATCCGGTGCCAATAAGGATAATATTCGGCAGCGCCATTGCTTCCCATAGGATATATCCGCCCTGCTGAACTCCGCTGGCCGGAGCCAGTACGCTTCGATCAAGCACCGGCAGGTCCTGACGGCTGAGTATCAGAGCCGTTGGGGCGTGGCCACGCTCGAGGGCTACTTTCCATGCCTCTACCGTCTCAGTTGCATCGGCAGGACGGAGCGTTACTAAGTTGGGTATCGCTCGCAGGCCTATGAGTTGCTCAATTGGTTGGTGTGTTGGCCCGTCCTCCCCCAGCCCCACGGAATCGTGAGTGAAGATATATATCACCCGGATCCCCATGAGCGCGGCCAGTCGTACCGGTGGACGCATGTAATCGTAGAAAACGAGGAAAGTCGCGGTGTAAGGGATAGCACCTCCGTGAAGGGACATGCCGTTGGCTATGGCACCCATGGCGTGTTCGCGGACCCCGAAGTGCATGTTGTGACCGCAATATTCTTCAAACCCATAGTGCCCGTGGTCCTTCAACACAGTCTTGGTAGAAGGAGCGAGATCGGCAGAACCACCGGTAAAAGCGTGCACTTTTTGCACAATAGCATTCATCACCCGGCCCGAGGCTTCACGTGTAGAGATAGCTTTGCCTTCAGCCTTAAACAGGTCAGATAGGTCACGGTCCCATCCCTCAGGGAGGTCTCCCCACAGGTCTTCTTCTAACTGCCGGGCCTCCTTGGGATATGCCTGGCGGTACGCTTCCAGCGTGGCCTGCCACTGCTCCTGCTGGAGCTTGCCTTGTTCCTGCGCTTGGCGAAAGTGGGCTAAGGCCTCTGGCGGGACGGCGAAAGGCTCATCATAGGGCCATCCCAACCGCTCTTTGGTTAGGCGCACTTCCTCTTCGCCCAACGGCTCGCCATGGGCGGAGCTGGTGCCCGCCTTGTGGGGGCTCCCATAGCCAATGATGGTGCGGCAGATGATCAGGCTGGGGCGATCGGTCTCGGCCTGAGCCATGTGGATAGCCGATTCCACCACAGATGTATCCATGCCGTCGATGGGGCCGATAACGTGCCAGCCGTAGGCCTGAAAACGCTGGGCCACGTTCTCAGCGAAGGCGATGTCGGTGTTTCCCTCAATGGAGATATCGTTGTCATCATAGAGGTAGATAAGCTTTCTCAGGTGCAGCGTCCCTGCCAGCGAGGCTGCCTCCGAGGCGACACCCTCCTGGAGATCCCCGTCGGAGACGATGGCATAGGTGTAGTGGTTGATTATCTCGTATCCAGGCCGGTTGTAATGCTCTGCCAGCCAGCGCTCGGCTATAGCCATTCCTACTCCATTGGCGAATCCCTGGCCCAATGGTCCTGTCGTTGCCTCTATACCAGGAGTGATCCCGTACTCTGGATGGCCGGGTGTCCTGCTGCCCCATTGCCGGAATTGCTTGATGTCGTCCAGTGACAATTGGTACCCAGTAAGGTGGAGCAGAGCATAGAGCATAGCTGAGGCGTGGCCAGGCGAGAGGATAAAGCGATCCCGGTCCGGCCATTTTGGGTCATTGGGGTTGTGCTTGAGAAACCGCTCCCATAACACGTAGGCGATCGGGGCTGCGCCCATAGGTGTCCCTGGATGTCCGGAATTGGCCTTCTGCACAGCGTCCACTGCCAAAAAGCGGATAGTATTGATGCAGATCTCATCGGATTGCCGCCATCGTAGCGTTAGACTCCTCAGTGTTGGAAGTCTACCTTTCCCTATTGGGATTGTCAACACCTCGAAATCAGAGATGTGGGAAACTTCCAGGCCTGCTCGGTGGTCAGCTGGCGGAGGTTCCTAATCAGGCCGCGGAGCGTAAGGTGTAGATGTAGTGTTGGGCCAGGTAGTGTATATGCTCTCCGATCTTGTCACACGCTAGGGAAGCGGCCCTGATGACCCCAGCCTTATGTACCGGGGGGAGGAGATGCGGTAGCTCATGCTGGTCCAAAAACCTATCCTTACTCAGCTCTCCTTCCTCCATGCCAACCACTGAAATCCCTGGTAGAAGAGTCTTAGGAAGGGGTACCGAGTTTGCTTTGCCGTATCCATTTGACGAGGAACAGGGAGGCGACAATCAGTACCAGTCCTACGACGCCGATGATAATAGCCCAGGTGCCTGCTGGGGCAAGACTGTCTTTTGCTACCCGAGTTAGCAATTCAGGGGTAAGCGGGGAAGGTATCTCCATCGTGCTTATCTGTCCAGAGGCGATACTGGTGCCCACCGCCTTGATCACGAAGATGGCGATGCCGGTGACCAGCAGCAGGATGCCGGCAAACAGGCCAGCTCCTTTGGGGGTGGAATCAAGGAGGAACAAGTGCACTAAGATTAGAAAAATGGCTAATAGACCACCGGCCATCAATAGGATAAAAAATGCACTATCAGCAATATTAGGTATGTCCCTTACGGGTTCCAATTTGGCCACATCTTCCACCACTAAAGTGATCTCATCGGGCAATTGGTCGATCCCGACATAGGCTGCCTGCAGGTACTCATCCAATCTCTCAGTAGATAGTCCCTCAAGTCCTTCCGGCGGGGACTCATGTAGGGTATCATGCAGGACAATCTTCATGTTTTCCTTAAACCCGATGGTGGAAAGGCTGAATTCGAGAGTATCACTTTTTCTATCCAGATAGCGGTCGACATCATCCACCACTCCTCCAACCTGCTCTGATAGCCATTCATCACTGAGAGAATCTCTAAACACCTGATAGACTTCTGTCTCCCCCAGTCCCGGAACAAACTCCTCTATATTGTCATCCAGCCATTCCCCGGCTAAAGAATAGGCTTCGGTTTTGTCGAGCTCTGCTCTAATAAATGAAGGATTCATCATCGTACTGATGATGGTGCCCATGAAAACCAACGCTATCAGGGTAATGAACAAAAGCCCAGTGGTAATAGCGGTAAGGACCCCACCGATAATCTTCTTCACCACTATAAGCTCCCGAAAATCTGTTCCGAGACAGGAAGGTCATCAGGATGAGATGTCAAAGTGATAATATAGACCTCACTGCCAGAAACCCAACCCCGAATTTGAATGGCTAAATCCTCTTGTTGCACATCAATCACCTGGGCCTGTTGCCCTTGGGGCATTACCATGGTGTAGGCATTGATGTCAAAACCAGAGATCTCAAGCAGGTTGGAATGTTGGTTGAGAGTATCAGAGAGAAAGCTCCCAGGATTAGCCACTGTGCTCTTGGATATAATGGCAAAATTGCCATCTTTGTCCTCTGCCATGACAACAGTGCTATTTGCTGCTTGGTATGTTTTGTCCTGGCCTGACTCGTCTTTGGCTATCTCCCAGCCAGGCGGCAAGTTCAAACTCAAACCCGCTATCGTCTGCTGAGTGGCTTTAGGAAGCTCAATCTTCTCCAAATCGACGGCTTTCCCCATGAAAATCTGCGCGAGCGGCAGCAGGGTAACGAGGTTAATATCATCCAGCCCGGTAGTCTCAATACTCAGCCCCTCCAGGTCAACCTCCTCCAGACCGCCCACGAGATTGGTGAGGTTCGTTACCTTAATCACAATGCCAGCTATCAGAGCACCGGCAAACAACACCAGCACAATGAGGGCAATCAGTTTTTTTGTCATTCAATCGCCTTTTTACATAAAGCGAGTGCCCTGCCGCCTGCCCTATGGTAGGGAATAGAGCACCCACCCCCTTATATATTTATCGCACTCTTAAGTAAAGAACGCATTGATATACGTCCAGGTGGCAGACCTTAGAGCTTTTTGTGCCTCTTGTATCAGGGCAAGCTCGTCGGCCTCAGTCATTGTCGTGCCCTCAGGGAGCTTGGCCTTTATTTCATCGATGACTCTGCCCACCTGCCCCACTGATATATAGCTTCCCGCCAGGTCTTTGTCCTCCGAGGTCATCCCGCTTGCTACCGAGTTGGCAAGATAGTCCTTATCGCTTGTCCCTGCCTGCTGGGAGTCCCACTTATAAGGGTCATAGCCCAAGGAGAGTTCTACCGCAGTGGGAAGTCCATCCTCGTCAGGGTCGGCAGAAGATTGCTCCGTAGTCATCCCCAGCATTGCTTCCACAGCAATATCCCTGATTTGAGTAGGTATGGAGGAATCACCATACTTATCGTCAATGGTCTGTTTGAGGTCATCTATCTGGTCAAGCAAGGCATTTACCTTTGAAGTCAGGTCGGTATAGTCCTGCTGAGTGAGGGTCTTCAGCATCTGTAGGCTATCCTGTGCTTCCTGACCTTGCTCTTTTATCCTCTCCCAGGCTTTTTCCCCGCTGGGGAGCAAGGTGCCGCCTTTATCCACTGTATCAATGAATTCTTCAGCACGGAATACGAAGGAGTTGACCGCTGCCTCCAGCTCTCGTGTCCGCTGTGTTTTTTCGGCAGCTGTAATCGTGTCTGGAACCAGAGGATTGGTGTTCTTCTCTACCATCTCAGCGTAATCAGACGCTCCATCGCCATCGCTGTCCCAGAGAGGAGAGGCAAATGCATTCCCGCTGGCTTTGTTCACCAGCCTGGCACTGTCATCAAGACGCCACGAGCCATCAGCAATACGAAACATGCCCAGAGTGAATTCCTGGGTGGTACCTCCCGCAGTTACCCTGGCCACAAATCTCACGTTGGCCAGATTAGCAGCGGTGGGGTTACTGATAGCTATCTTGGCAGCAGTACTGAATTCTACTCCAATAAGGTCATGGCTGTTTGCGCTTACCACACTCCACCCTTCCACTATTTCTACCCCATCGCTGGTGATAACTGCCAGACTCAGTGCCACATCAGGGCAACTTCCCCAGCCACCGAGATTGGTGACCAAAATGGTGCTATCCAGGTAGACCTTATCCATCACCAGATATTTGTTCCCAGCATCGTAGGAGAGGTCGAAGCCGGTCACTTTAGTCCTGAGCGATGCCCTGAGGTCCAAGCTCACGATAGAGAAGCTCCG
>SDBU01009787.1_pt1 | contig 10716 bp, 4 predicted proteins | sample 2277071 | NCBI WGS metagenome assembly SDBU01 (sample SAMN10397929, study PRJNA504765) | marine sediment metagenome | isolation source: marine sediment core GS08_GC12, 126 cmbsf | place: Arctic Ocean: Gakkel Ridge, Loki's castle | collected 2008
TTCCAAAATCAGAAGGGGTATCCGTGACTAGCCATTCGGAGCCCACATAAATTAAGGCAATTACGGCGATAAAGGCAATTACGGCAATAAAGATGAATTCATCAACGATAGGGGAGGCAGTTTGGGAGATTCTGAGACGCTAATCTTCAGTGCAGGACTCGAATTCGAGTATTCGCGTGAAATAACTGCTGAACATACCGTTGAATTCACCACTGAGATTGGGGTGGAATCCAGTTCTGAAATGGGCCACGAGTTTGAGACATCAGCAGGCGCTTTCTTCTTTGGGACCGGCGCTATGATAAAGATTAAGTTGGGGTCCAGCGCATCTGTGGGAAGTTCCACTAATTTCGGCGCCAGTTGGGAAAGCGGATATGAAAGCGAACAAAGCGTGGGATTTGTTCTGAACGACGACGATGTGGGAGACAATATCGCCACGCGCGTTTACGCTGACCCAAAATGGGGTACGCCTCTGTTCTTCCAGGAACCGGGCAGCTATACTTCTGACCCCTGGGAATCGGGGACGAATAAGAATGTCGATGTGACGATGGAGTTGTTGGAGTCGCCGTCCAATCGCTTCGACTATCACGATGGCGCACACTCGAAAGTTAAACTCACCTACACCGGTCAGCGCGAATTGGAGGCGCAGGGAATCGACTTCCTGCTATTCTCTGGCGCTACCGACAATACAGAAAACCTGACAGTGCGTTTCAATGGCAACGAGGGCCCCTACCTCGTTGAGCTTTCCAAAGAGGCCCCTGTAGCGACCATCATCGTATCGGTTTACCCATCCGAAATGGATATGGACAACTCCGATGAACAACAATATGGCGTTGCGTTAGCGGTTGAGGAGGCGGAGGACCCGCAGATTGGCAGGGAACTCTCATTCAGCGTAAGTTTCGCGGATATGCGTTCCCCAAGAGCTATTGTTATGGCACCGTATGATGGCGAACGCATTAGCCCCGTGTTCTTCCCACAAGACGCTCCCTTCAAGATTGAGGCTGTCTCGGAGGATACAGACTTGAAGAACATCCAGTTGCAAATTCGCTCGAAGCAACCTGATGGCGTCTGGGAACCCTGGTATAATCTCTCCGGGATGTACTGGGAAGATGACGGAGCGAACACGAATGTCACCGTATTCGACCGACTCGACAGGGAACCTCCTCGCCGGGAGTTTACCTTCTTATGGAATGACGCGGGGATTCAACAATTAGGTGTCGGGGAATACGCGTTGCGTGCCGTCGCCACTGATAAAGCCACTCGTGCTGACCTACCGGGCTTCCCAGGTAATGTGGATATTGACCCGCCCTTTGTGGTATTTCTGGTGGATGAGGCTAAACCCTCCGTTTTGTGTAGCATTCCCGATTATCAGGCGCGGGAGAGCGAACGTATCTACCGCGGTGAGTTGAGTGTAACCTTTACCGATGACATGCGCTCCACCGACTTCGATGACCGCACTTTCTACGTGATGGATTTGCTCAATAATAACGAGAAAGTGGCAGGATATGTTTCATATAGCCCAGCATTGCGCAAAACCATCTTTGTTCCGATAGTGCCGTTCCAGCCGAACGGGTTCTATCGGGTTGAGATAAAGACGGATGTCGATACGGACGGGGATGAAATAATCGACGAAGCCGGTGTTCACGATTTAGCAGGCAATCCGCTGGATAATGCCTTCATGTGGACGTTCCGCACGACGGACGCTCCGTTTGAGCCGACCTGGTCGCTGACATTCAGCGTAAACGATGGTATTTCCACAGATGCCAATAATATCGCTGCCGTCGAATATGGCGCAACGGATGACGAAGATGAGAAGGATGTTCGAGCCGTTCCCGCTCTCTCATCCCAACTGAGTTTGAGCTACCTCAATCGGGACAAGGTGGAATTTGACAGAGACATCCGTCCAGCGGACGGCAGGTTATCACATCACTGGTTCTTTGTCATCTGCGATGCGGCGAACGGCTCAACTGTTACGATTCGCTATCGCCCTTCCATCAAACTCACGAGGTTCACGCGACAGTATCAGGTTCTCCGTCTGGTGGAGTTTGACAGCACCGGTCAAGTTACGAATACCATCGTTCTTGACCCAACGCAGGCACAGGTTGACCCCGATACCGGGCTTATCCCTGAGATTGTAGCCTACACATATACAAATCAGGGTGAGTCATCTCGCTATTTCCGCTTAGACGTGCAAAAAGTCGGTTTTGTGGCAGGAGCATTCGAGGTAGGTACTTCCGGCTGGAAGTTCTTCTCCGTGCCGATATCCCCACAGCGCGCCGAACCTTTCGTGAATCTCGGGGATGATATTGACCCGTTCAGACTCTACCAATACGAAACAGCGCTTGGTGGCTACAAAGTCTATCCGTTCGATATTGGCGAAGTCGGCTTGCAAACGGGACACGGTTATTTCACCCGACTTGAGAAAAATGTGGAAGTGGACGTCGGTGGCGCATCAAACTACGACGATGTAACGCTGGAACTTGACGCCGCTGGTTGGCATCCGATCGGCAATCCATTTCTGCTTCCCGTGAATGTGGCGGATTTGCAAATCAGCGCAGACGGTAATCCATCCGTGTCATTTGCCCAGGCGGTTACCGATGGGTTCGTGGAAAGCACGTTTTACCGATGGAATATTATCACCGAGAGCGCCGCTTTCCTTTCTGATGTAGCCATATCGGACAGCTATGAAGCCGTGACGAGCGACCCGAATTCTGGCGAATTCGGCTACTTGAACCCCTGGGATGGTTTATGGCTGAAGAGCAACCAGGCTAACCTCACGCTCACGATTCCTGCGCCTCCTAACTTGCCACAGAATCCGCCGTTACCCGAACGTTATGACCCACCAATGGCTCCTTCGATTTCGGATTTGGTTTCGATACACTTCGTTACTCAACCTAAAGGATTTCGGATTTCGGATTTAAAAGATGAGTTTAATCTTCGTTTGGAGCTAACTTCTGACTTTGCTTCGGATTTGACAACCATGCTTGGCACAAGGCAGAATGCCAAAATCGGCTTCGACTACTTCGACCAAAGCGAACCCCCCATCCTTGGAAAAACCGTCGCGGCGTATTTTGAGCATACCGATTGGGATAAGGCGGCAGGACTATACAACCGTGATTACCAGCCAACTCTAAAGGTAGGCGAAGCACGCACCTGGAAATTTGCAGTCTACACCAAAAATCCAGATTCTGAAATGAACCTATCATGGGAGAAGTCCATAGTTCAAGTTCCGGGGGACATCATGCTCTATTTCCGTCGTGACGACGGGCAATCTGATTGGCAAGATATGCGGGAAGTTCAGTCAGTAAAGCTAACGTCTCACCTGCAATCTACTAAGATTCCGTTTGAGGTGAGAGCAGAAAGATTTGAGATGTCACCACCTGCCGATGTTGAGGTAGTTGCGGGTGAGAAGCAGGTGCAAATCCGCTGGGCTGCTGGTGATAACCCATTCATAGATGGATACACGATTGACCGACAAGATACGAATTCACGTTTCACGTTTCACGCTTCACGTTTCACGAACGAGTTCACCGACACCGATGTCGAAGAAGAAGTCACCTACACCTATCAGGTTACAGTCCACTTCAAGAGCGGCGCTGAGTTAAAGAGTAAGCCATTCACCGTCACTGTGCTGCCGGTAATCAAGAAAACGGTGTTGCTGCAAAGCTACCCGAATCCGTTCAACCCTGAAACTTGGATTCCTTACGAATTAGAAAAGGAAGCGGCGGTAAAAATCGAAATCTACAATGCCGCCGGTCAGTTGGTAAGAACCCTGGAACTGGGACAACAATCACGAGGAAGGTATATCAGCAAGTCGAAAGCGGTACGCTGGGATGGTCGAACAAAACTTGGCGAGCGTGCTGCCAGTGGAGTCTACTTCTACGTGTTGAAGGCTGGCGATTTTGTTGCGACGAGGAAAATGGCCATCCTCAAGTAGGGAAATGAATGTAGGTATTTTTCAGTGAGATACTTAATTATCCTTTCAGCTATCACCGTTATTACCGTCCTTACCCTCGTCTCGGGGGACAGCATGGCTCAGCAAATGGCATGGGAAAAGTACCCTGCCAATCCTGTGTTTGACCTTGGTGATAACGGAAATTGGGATGAGTTACACGTTTCACATCCGAGTGTGTTATTTGACGGGAACAGGTATCATTTATGGTATGTTGGAGATAATGGTTCACAACTTGACATCGGCTATGCGAGGAGTAAAGACGGGGTGGCATGGAAAAAATATCCGGGCAATCCCGTGCTAGATGATGGACTTGGGGATGTCTGGGATGGCGATTTCGTATCCCAACCGTGTGTTCTACACGACGGCAATCAGTATCGGATGTGGTATGCTGGTTACGATGGAAGCAATCTTAGAATCGGTTATGCTACAAGCAATGATGGGCTTCATTGGGACAAACATGCTTCCAATCCCGTACTTGACTTAGGAGGGAGTGGTTCCTGGATGCGACGGGTGTGAGCAGTCCTACGGTGCTGTATGACGGTATTCAATATCGGATGTGGTATGCTGGTCATGATGGCAGTAATCTCAGAATCGGTTATGCCACCAGCAGCGATGGAGTGACATGGAGCAAAGACGCCGCCAATCCCGCCCTTGATTTGGGAATTGCCGGTTCCCAGGACGCTATGGGTGTGAGCAGTCCTACAGTGGTTTACGACGGCATTGAGTATCAGATGTGGTATACGGGTTATGATGGAAGCAATCTTAGAATCGGTCATGCCACAAGCAATGATGGAGTAACCTGGAACAAACACGCTGACAATCCCGTGCTTGAGCAGGGAGAGAGCAACTCCTGGGATGCAATGGGAGTGAGTGGTCCCACGACAGTAATGTTTGGGGCTGAGGACTTCAGAATGTGGTATACGGGTTATGACGGAGCCAATATGAGAATCGGGTTCAGTTACCTTGGCTGTCCTGGCGCTGGTTCCGGGGAACCTATCGCCGCATTGACGGCGCATGCGCACGCCAACCCCGCAACCTATGAAGCTACCTCGCCTGATGGAGCGGAAGTAACCCTTGATGGTTCTCAATCCATCGATTCAGATGGCAAGCCCATAAATAAGAACAACGCTTATGAATGGGATTTCGATTACGATGGCAATTTCCAGCCTGACGAAACTGGCAAAGTCGTCACCCACATTTATCCCATAGGCGAATATACGGCGGCATTGCGAGTGACGGATTCGGGTGAAAGTAGCATTGATGTAGTCCATATCAAAGTCGAAGACACTAAATCTCCCATTGTAAAACTACTTTCTCCACAGGGTGGAGAAGCCTATCAGGCTGGTGGAACGGTTGCTATTCGTTGGGAACCAGCGATGGATATCGTGAGCCTACAAAATAACGCCATCGCGCTCTATTACAACTCAGACGGCGGCGATTGGCAACCTATCGCGCAGGATGAAGCCAACGATGGGCAGTACGATTGGACGGTGCCTGTTCTCGACAGCGACAATATCAAGGTCAAAATTGAAGCCACAGATGCCGCAGGGAACATTGGTAGTGACATATCGTCGGAGGGTTTCATCATTGACAGCCAATCGCCTGTGGTTGGATTGATAACCCCAAATGGAGACGAAGTGTTGCGAGGTGAGAATGTCTTTCAGATTACCTGGCAACCTGCCACCGACAATTTAGGCTTGACAGACGCACCCATCAGTCTTTCCTATAGCGCTGATGATGGAGCGAACTGGGAGCTCATTGCCGAGGGTGAGGGAAATGACGGGCAGTTTGACTGGAATATTCCCGCGCTCGACAGCGAAAACGCGCTTGTGCGAGTCGAAACTGTTGACAGAGCAGGCAACGTAGGCGCAGACATTTCCGATGAGGTTTTTGTAATTGACAGTTCCCAACCTGAGTCGCCCGCACTTACCCAGATTGATTCTCCAAATTTAGAGAACGTGCTAATCATTGAAGGTACAACGGAGGCGTTAAGTCAGGTGAGTCTGTTTAACGATGGAAACCTGATGGGGGGTGTGCAAGCAGGTGACGATGGCAGTTTCAGCTTTACCACTCCGACACTGTCAGATGGAACGCACAGTTTCACAGCAACCGCTACCGACGCGGCGGGAAACGTCTCAGATGCCTCCCCCGCAGTGGATGTTCTGGTGGATACAGTGACTCCCAAAAGGCCCATCCCCTTGTCTCCCGCCGATGGGATTGTCCTGAATGCCTCTCCAACGTTAGTCTGGGAAGCTGTCTCCGATGCAACGGCAGTTAGCTACCGCGTAAAAGTTGATGATGAGCAGAATTTCGCTTCTCCTGAGGTGGATGTGTCTGAGATAGCTGATACTTTCCTTGCTCCCACCCTACCTGACGGACTTTGGTTCTGGCAGGTTCAGGCAAGAGATGCAGTGGGACATTTTAGTGATTTCTCTCCCACGTTCCAGTTCAGCCTGGATACCGTTGCGCCCGATAATCCTATCATCGCTTCTCCTGAAGCAGGAGCTATCGTAAGTGAGACAAGTCTCACCATTTCAGGTACGGCGGAGCCAAAATCCCATATCGATATCTCTGACAATGACGGTACTCAGTCTATCGTTGCTGACGTCGGTGGTAGGTTCGCGTTAGTCATCGAGGCGTTCACTGAAGGAGACCACACTCTCACCGCAAAAGCCACCGATGCTGCGGGAAATGAGTCAGAAACTTCTGTGCATTCATTCTCTGTGGATAACACAGCGCCAACAGTAACGTTGACCTATCCCAACGGCGGAGAGTTATTCCGAGGCGGAGATAGCATTGACATCACCTGGGAACCTGCTATTGATGGAAATCTTGCCGATAATCCTATCAGCCTGTTCTACTCGCTTGCCGGGTTGAATGGTTGGATACCAATTGCTCAGAACCTTCCCAATGATGAAAGCTACTCCTGGAATATCCCACAGGTCAACAGCCAATCGGTTCGCGTGAAAGTAACGGCTGCGGATGTAGCGGGGAACATCGGCGAAGATGCGTCAGACGCCGATTGTACGATTGACAGCGATGCGCCAGCATCCTTGCTTACACTCATCGCCCCGAACAAAGAGCAGACACAGTATTTGCGTGGGGGAAGTATTTATACCATCGTCTGGGCGATTCCACAAGATAACTTCAGTTTGGCTTCAGTTACGTTGAGTTATAGCGTGGACGGAGGAAACACTTGGAATTCAATTGATTCTGTGATGAACACTGGTTCTATCTACGGACGCTATGATTGGAACATACCCACAGAAAATAGCCAGCAGTTGGTCATTCGCATTGAAGCGACGGATGCCGCTGGCAATCAAGCGGAGGATACAAGCGGGAATCACGTGATTGATAGTTTAACGCCTGATACGCCTACGCTTACCCCGATTGATTCGCCAACAAAGCAGAATGTGCTGACTATTACGGGTGCAGCGGAAGCTGAAAGCCAGGTTAGTTTGTTCTGTGATGAAAGTCCGATAGCCGATGTGCAGGCGGATGAAAACGGAAACTTCAGTTTTACCACCGAAGCCTTAGCTGACGGACTACACAATTTCACCGCGACGGCGACTGATATGGCAGGGAACGTATCTCTTTCTTCAACATCTGTCGAAGTTATTATAGATACGGTTGCTCCTGGCACACCGATTCCAGTATCCCCAGTGGACGGTATTGCGCTGAATGCATCTCCGACATTAGTTTGGGAAACGGTATCTGATATGACAGCGATTACCTATCGTGTGCAGGTGGGTGATGAGCCAAGTTTCACCTCACCTGCAGTGGATGTGCCTGAGATAGCAGATACACAATATGTCCTCACTTTATCAGATGGCGTTTGGTTCTGGCGGATACAGGCGAGTGATGCGATGGGAAATGTGAGCGATTTCTCGCCAGTGTTCCAGTTCACATTGGACATCCTTGCTCCTGATGCACCTATCATCACCTCTCCTGAGACGGGGACCATTCTGACTGAGACAAGTCTAACAATTTCAGGGACAGCCGAACCAGAATCCATCGTACACATCTATGACGGGCTGCAAACGCTTGGAACCGATACAACTGATGCTGATGGTAAATTCGCCCTGATAGCTTTTGAGCTTGGTGAAGGAGAACATACTCTCACTGCTATAGCCACGGATGCAGCGGGTAATGCGTCCAGTGTTTCTGAATCTGTGACGCTGATTGTGGACATAACCAAACCATCGCCACCAGTGTTCTCATCGCCAGGTGATGGTACCATCACAAACCAGAATGTACTTACCCTTACGGGTATAGCGGAAGTGGATAGCACTGTTACCTTATTTGACAACGGAAAGGCTATTGGCGCTACTCCTACTGATTCCGGTTCCTTCAGCTATATGACATCGCCATTAGCTGATGGAGTCCATAGCTTCACAGCGATGGCGACTGACGCCGCTGGTAACGTCTCTGACCCTTCTGGAGCTATCACCATAACAGTGGATACAGGTAAACCAGCGCCACCGGTAATCTCATCACCAGCCGATGGTACCATCACAAATCAGAATACACTCACCATTACAGGAACATCGGAAGCGGGGAGCACTGTCACCTTATTGGATAACGGAGTGATTCTGGACACTATAGCTACAGATGTCGGTGGTTCTTTCAGCTATACTCCCTCGCTCTTAGCTGATGGAGTTCACATTTTTACGTCAACGGCAACCAACGGGGCGGGGAACGTCTCAGGCGCTTCGGAGGCTACCACAGTAACAGTGGACACCAATAGTCCAGAACCGCCTGTCCTCACTTCCCCAACGGACGGCGCCATCACAAATCAGAATATACTTGTCATTACAGGCACAGCGGAAGCAGGAAGCACTGTTACGCTGTTTGACAACGGGGTAGAACTTGGCGATACGGTAGCGGATGCAGGTAGGATTTTTAGCTACACGACAATCGCTTTAGTCGACGGCACACACATCTTCACCGCAACAGCCACCGATGCTGCGGGTAACGTCTCAGACGCCTCTGACGCCATCACTGTAACAGTGGATACCGGTCAACCAACGCCGCCGGTAATCTCATCACCAACGCCTGGTACTATTACAAATCAGAATGTGATTACCATTGAAGGCACAGCAGAAATGGGTAGCACCATTACCTTGTTGGACAACGAGGTAATTTTGGGTGCTGTGCTGACTGACGCCAGCGGTTACTTCAGCTATACAACACCTCCATTGGCGGATGGGATTCACAGCTTCACAGCAACGGCAACTGATGTGACAGGTAATATTTCAGGCGTTTCCGAAGCCATCGCTGTGACGGTTGATACGGTAGCTCCTGCTGTGTCAGTATCGTTAGATAAGCAGGAATATACCACCAGCGAGAGCGTTCAAATAACGTATACGGTGGATGAGCCCATCGCCGTGACAATAACGACAATCCCAAATCTCCCGGTAACCCCAGACAACGAGATTCTGCCACCATTGCCCGCAGGTGGCTTAACCGTGACTGCCACAGCGACAGACGATGCAGGCAACGAGGCAAGCGCAAGCGCATCAGCCGTTGTAAAAAAACTGGTCGCCCGTCTGGACGTAATGCCGAATCTGTTTGAAATCCAGATTCCTAAAAAATCAAAGAAGGATAAAGATGGAGACAAAAAAAACATCGTGCTAACCTGCTATATCTCTCTCCCTGAAGGGGTTTTTATCTCAGAAATAGATACCTCTTCCCTGCGCCTCAACGATGTTCTGACGCCAAGAAACACTATTGTCCATGATTCAGCGGTGTTAGAAGCGCAATTCGAGGGAGACGAAGCATTCGTTGCCTCACTGCTGTCTCTGGATGTCACCCAAATTGACAAGTTGGAGCAGAACGCCAACGACGTTCGCGTATTTCTCAATGAGCCGGTGGAGATGGCATCCATCATTCTTGGGAAGTTACAAGTAACTGGTACTCTGAACAATCAAGCTGCGTTTGCCAGCGAAGATGCGTCGCGTCAGATTGTGCTGAAGGAAGCCGCAGCGCCGAAGGTAGTACGTACCTTTCTGTTGCAAAACTTCCCCAACCCGTTCAACCCAGAGACATGGATACCTTATGCATTGGCTTCGGATGCCGATGTTACCATCAATATATTTGATGTACGTGGAAATTTGGTGCGTAGTTTGAATCTTGGTTATCAAAAAGCTGGTTTCTACATGGAACGCAGTGAAGCAGCCTATTGGGATGGTAAGGATAGCTCAGGTCAGAAGGTAGCTTCAGGTTTGTATTTCTACACCTTGCAAGCTGGTGAGTTTAAAGCTGCTCGCAGAATGGTTATTATGAAGTAGCCCATTTGGACAACGTTACAAAAGGGTGTATGACAACAGGGGAGCTTTGATTACATCAGGGCTCCTTTGTTGTTCAAAAAATGTTCAAAAAAGAGAACCTTTTGATACGGCCACCGAATGGTCGCCGACCGTCCACCCGGAGGGCATAGGAAATATCGGGCGTTGCGGCACACAGGCGCGCGGTGCCCGCGGTGCGATCCACCCGTAAGGGCGGACGCCTTCCGCGGCTTCTGGCGCGTGCTATCGCACCATTGCTATCACACCATTGCTATCGCGCGACGAAGCCTTCCGCATTTTGCCTTAGTTTCAGAGGTTTTGTGTTCCAATTCCTTTTCTGGCGCATTACCATCCAGGAATTTTTTCTTGCCTCTTGGGTTAAAAACGGAAAACGGAAAATGGAAAACGGAAAAATTGGAAGGGGATTTAAACCCCTCCCAATTGATTTTATTAGGCATTCATCCCCTCCTGAACGGA
>SDBU01009788.1_pt1 | contig 10715 bp, 7 predicted proteins | sample 2277071 | NCBI WGS metagenome assembly SDBU01 (sample SAMN10397929, study PRJNA504765) | marine sediment metagenome | isolation source: marine sediment core GS08_GC12, 126 cmbsf | place: Arctic Ocean: Gakkel Ridge, Loki's castle | collected 2008
GTTCTTTTTCCCGAGTGTCCCCCAGGAAGAGGACCCGAAGTCGGAGTTTAGGACACTGCCTGATACTATACTCGATGACTTGCCAGTAGAGATCGTAAAGGTCTACCGCAGGGCGAAGTTGTTCCAGGTCTACCTTGAAGAGCTCTACGGAGGAGAGCAGCCTGTCGCGGCGTCAATACTTGATACGTTTGAAGTAAACGGGAGATCTCTCGACCGTTCCACCGCGCGCGACGTCAGGAATGAATTGGGTATTTCCATACAAGAGCAGTCTGATTGGCGGTCGACTGACACAGCATTCAAGAGCTGGAGGGAATCTTTGGAGGCGAACGGGGTATTCGTATTCAAGGATGCTTTTAGGAGCAGCGACTATTCAGGCTTCTGCCTCTATCACACCAAGTATCCGATTATCTTCGTCAACAACAGTATGCCGCGCTCCCGCCAGATATTCACGCTCTTCCATGAGTTAGGTCATTTGCTCCATCACTCCGGTGGCATTGACTTCCGCAGCAACGACGTATTGCGGGTGCTTCGTGGGCGTCTTCGTAGTCTCGAAGTGGCGTGCAACCGTTTTGCCGGTGAACTGCTAGTTCCTGAGGATAGGTTTGACAAGCTGAACCTGAAGGTCTCCGAGGACAACATCAAGGAGCTTGCAGATCAGTTTTCCGTCAGTCGTGAAGTAATCCTTCGGAAGTACCTTGAGCGCGGTTTGGTCAGCAACGATTACTATGAAGAGCTCGCATCCAAGTGGGCAGCGCAGGTAAAGAGGAAAGGGAAATCTGGCGGGAATCCTTACTACACAAAGAAGGCCTATCTTGGTGAGCACTACATCAATCTGGTCTACCAAAAGTATTACCAGGACCGAATATCTCCTGAGACAGCGGCCGAGTACCTGGATATCAAGCCCAAGAATTTCCCAACCTTCGAGCATGTAGTGATGGAGGGAGGGAAGCTTTGATGTATGTGTTCGACAATAACTCGCTCTCGAGCATCCTGAAGTTCTACTACCGCGATAGCTTCCCATCCTTCTGGGAGAACTTCGATAGCATTGTGGCCGCTGGAAACCTGATTTCGATCCGCATGGTGAGGCTTGAGATGCTGCGCACGTTTGACGCCGCTGCCTTAGACCTCCTGAGGAGCAAGAACGCCAACTTCTTCGAGGACCCGACTCCAGATGAGCTGAACTTCATAACGCAGATATATGCGGTACCCCATTTCCGACAGAACCTCGACCAGAAGACTCTTCTCGGTGGCAATCCCTTCGCGGATCCCTTTGTCATCGCGAAGGCAAGGGTGAGAGAAGCTACGGTAGTAACGGAGGAGAAGAATCGCAGGAACGCAGCGAAGATTCCGAATATATGCGAGCACTTCGACATCGAATGCATTGAGCTTCAGGGTTTCTTAGCACAGGAGAACTGGAGGTTCTAGGGGATTGCAGGGGAAATGAAGCAGATAGACAGACTCATCATCAACTCGCCCTACGAAGAGCCGACGCGGCACTGGCGATATGATCGTGAAACGCGGCTGTTCGATCTGGCGGAGGGCCGTCGCCCGGCGGGGTACGTGGTGGCGTCGGGGGACTCGAAGGCCTTCGATGACCCGGGTATCTTCGTCGAGATTCCACTGGTCAACAAGATACGTCCTCGAGTCATGGCATGGCGTGAGGCAAACTATCCGGGAGTGAGCAGCATTACAAAGAGGCTTCTCGAGTATTGGCGCGACCCTGAAGAGTTCGAAGCCCGACGATTCTTCTTCTGCCAGTTGGAGGCAATCGAAACGGTGATATGGCTGACGGAAGCGCCCGCATCGGAACGAGTGGGGATAGACATACCAAGCGATGGCGGCGACTGGCTCCGTCGATGCTGCAAGATGGCGACAGGCTCGGGCAAGACTGTTGTCATGGCGATGCTGATTGCATGGCATGTCCTTAACAAGGTCACTTACCCGCAAGAGGCCCGCTTCTCAAAAAATGTATTCGTAATTGCCCCGGGCCTTACAGTGAAGAGCAGGCTCAGCGTGCTGGAGCCGGCATCGGAGGGAAATTACTACGAAGAGTTCCGCGTCGTGCCGTCGGCTCTATTGGATAAGCTGCGTCAGGGACGCGTCCTGATCCGTAACTGGCACGCGCTGAGCTGGGACAGTGAGGAGCAGATTAAGAAGCGCAGAAGCGTTGACAAGCGCGGCGTGAAGAGCGACGAGGCTTATACCCGCGAAGTGCTGGGCGAGATGGCGAACGCGCGCAACCTGCTGGTGATCAATGACGAAGCGCATCACGCATGGCGAGTAAACTGGGAAGCTGAGGGCAAGTACATGCGGCAGCGCGACCTGAAGGACAGCGCTAACGAGGCGACGGTGTGGGTCGGCGGGCTGGACCGTCTGAATCGCAGTCGCGGCATTCTTACCTGCTACGACTTTTCCGCTACTCCATTCACACCATCGGGAAAGAAGAGCTCTGAGGAAGCGCTGTTCGGGTGGATTGTGAGTGACTTTGGCCTCAACGACGCGATTGAGTCGGGACTGGTGAAGACACCGCGCGTTGTCGTGCGAGATGATGCTGTTCCCGACGCCAAGACCTATAAGTCACGTCTCTATCATATCTATAACGACGATGAAGTTAAGGTTGACCTGAATCAGCGAGCGGAGCCGGAGCAACCCTTGCCAGACCTTGTCCTGAACGGCTACTACTTGCTTGGTTATGATTGGCGGGAAGCTCTGAGATCGTGGGCCAAGGCGGGAATGACAACGCCGCCGGTGATGATCTCGGTCTGCAATCGCGTCGAGACGGCGGCCCGGGTGAAGTATGCTTTCGACCACAAGAAGATACATATTGACGAGCTTTGCGACGAAGAAGGGATTCTACACATCGACTCGAAGGTGCTCGAACAAGCGGAAGCACAGGAGGAACCGGGAGGCGAGCTTAAGACTCCCGAAAACGGTGACGAAACTGAAGACGAGGACAAGCCGCGCGTTCGTAAGCTGACGAAAGTGGAACAAGCGGAAGTTCTTCGGCATATGGTCGACACGGTTGGTCGTGTCGGCGAGGCGGGTGAGAAGGTCCAGAATGTGATTTCAGTCGGTATGCTTAGCGAGGGCTGGGACGCGAAGACAGTAACCCACATTATGGGATTGAGGGCATTCACCAGCCAGTTGCTGTGTGAACAGGTGGTTGGCCGTGGCTTACGGCGAACTTCCTACGAGACGAAAGAAACCATTGACCCTGAGACAGGAAATATTCTGGAGCTATTCGAGCCCGAACACGTTAACATTTTCGGGGTTCCCTTCACGTTCCTTCCTCACGAGGGCGGGGAGGACGGTCCGCCCCCGCCTCCACCTCCAAAGATCGCCGTTGAGCCCGACCCATGCAAAGCGGAGTTCGAGATTACTTGGCCGAATGTAGTCAGGATTCACCACGTGTTTCAGCCTCAGCTATCGCTTGACTGGTCGAAGGTGCAAACGCTGGAGTTGAACGCTTCGCAGACTGCGCAGGTCGCGGAGCTTGCCCCGATACTTGAAGGCAAGCCCGACGTGACGAAGATAAACCGCATAGAGTTGGAGCGTCTTGCACGCGAGTTCCGTACTCAGCGAATCATCTTCGAAGCAGCGCGAGACGTATTCGATCAGGTGAAGAAGGACTGGCGCGGGAGCAAAGAGGTGCTGCTTGCTCAGCTAGTACGATTGGTCGAGCAGTTCATTCGGTCAAAGGACATCGCAATTCATCCGCCGTTGTTCTACCAGGACGAGTTGAAACGTCGGCTCATCATCACACTGAACATGTCCCGCGTTGTACAGCACATTTGGGACGCCGTGAGATACGAGAATACGGAGAGGCTGGAAGCCGTTTTTGATGCAGATCACCCGATCAGGTCCACCGCTGGAATGCGTACGTGGTACACAGGCAAGCCGTGCGAGCGGACAAAGAAATCCCATATTAACGTCTGCGTGTACGATAGCACGTGGGAGGCGTCGGACGCCTATACACTCGACACATCACCCTGTGTCGCGGCGTGGGCCAAGAATGACCACCTGGGATTCGAGGTGCTTTACGTGTATCGCGGGGTGGTCCGAAAGTACCGTCCAGACTTTCTGATTCGCCTGACCGATGGGCGGATGCTTATTCTAGAAACCAAAGGACAGGACACAGAGCAAGACAAGGTCAAGAGGCGATACCTCGCCGAATGGACCCAAGCTGTGAATACGCACCGCGGTTTCGGTGAGTGGGCTTGGGACGTCAGTCATCAACCTGGTGATATCAGGGACATCCTGCTGCGTCGAAGTCGCAAGTGAACTTACCGTGTTTGGAGATTCCGCGAGGATGCGATAGTCTCATGTCCCTGAGACGTAGATGGTTTTGCTGCCCTGGTGCTCCATGGCAGAAATCCGGGGACGCAATACCTAATTTTCTTGTCCTTGTTTGATTTATATCCCGTCTTCCTGGGTTTGAGTCTGCGACTGAGAAGGTTTTCAAGTTTCTCCAAGAAGTGCCGGCTGTCAAGAGGCCTGCGTGTCCGGTTGTAATGCCCTATTTTATCAGCGAATTCTTCGGTGTCAAGTTCGTGAAGCAGGACTTCCCTTGAAAACGAGGATTGGCAATCAGTTCCGTCATCACACGACTCGCGCGTTGTTTTTTACTTGAGGATATCCTTTTTTGACTGCGATAGAAGTACCTGGGGAAATTCACCCTGAAAAATTGGGGGAAGTGCAAGCTTTGTCGGTTCAAGGATATGCAATGTATCATGCACTTGCGACAATTTGTCCCTCTTGGGGAGGGGATATGTGTGACAGAAGGCGACTTCCTATCTCTAAGTGGGGAGGTCGTTGACTTCTCTCCTACCGGCAGAGGCCTGATTTATTCAATAGAGCTCAATTACTTCCGGCCTTTGAGGTTACTGGCAGATTTCTTGCTCCGAAATGCTTCTGAGGAGAGGAGACGGCGTGACGGAATGACGACACATGTGTCCTCCTTGATGTATGCTGCTTGAGGGCCAAAGGATTTGCCTGCGGGAAGTAAGGTGGATTGCCCTTGAGCGAGTCGTATGATCCCTTGACGCCACCGGGAGCAGGGAAATATACTATTGCCGGCTTTTACTTTCTTAGATCTCAGGTGTTTATGTTATATGAGTTGGCGGTTTGTCTCCGGTACCTGCGGCCGCGTTTTTCAAGGGCATACATCTCGTTCAACACGCTGATCTCGATTCTCGGCATCGCCGTGGGCGTGACAACGCTGATAACGGTGATTGCCGTGATGACCGGGTTCGGAAACCAGGTACGGGAGGGCTTCACCGGTTTCTTCTCGCATATAATCGTCTTTCGCCAGTTGGAGGACGAGTACGGTGAATCAATAACCCGTATGCAGGATTATGCTGATCTTTTACAACCTATAAAAGAGACCGAAGGCGTGGTAGCCGCAAGTCCGTTCGTGTACATTAACGTGACCTTGCAGACAAGAGGTATGTCGTACAGCGTTCCCCTTCGAGGAGTAGTACCTGAGCTTGAGGAAAGGACCTCCACTATCAGAAAAAAGATGATAGACGGGGATTTTGCCTTTCCAGTCGAGACGGTAGGTTCCGAAGACCCGATCGTGGACGAGGAGCCCGTGAAGATTGTGTCGGTTCTAATCGGCAAGATCATTGCCGACGAAGCCAAACTCAGCACAGGCGATACTGTAAGAATAGCTTCCAGTACTATCGGGATAATGGGGAGAGAACAGAGAGTCCTGACTGCAAGGGTCAGCGGGATATTCTCATACGGCACGTACGATCAGGATGCTTATCTGTATTCGAGCCTTGAAACGGCCCAGATATTGCAGAACATCGGCAGTGATGTCTCCGGCATCAGCATATTGACTGAGGATCTCTCGGAGGTGCCCGAGGTCAAGAAAAGGCTGATGAAGAAACTGGGTGAGGATTACCGTATCATTACGTGGATCGAGAAGAACCCTGACTTGTTTGATCTTCTGAACCAGGAGAGGTTCATAATGTTCTTCATCGTCGCGTTGATAATCGCCGTTGCGGCGCTGAACATTATCTCGAGCCTCAGCATGATGGTAAACCACAAGAGGAAGGAGATCGGCATCTTAAGATCACTGGGGGCGAAAAGGCGGAGCATAACGGCCATTTTCGGCCTTATGGGAGTGTTCATCGGCACGATAGGTACGGGGCTCGGGATATTTGGCGGTATTCTCATATCGCTGAACTTCAATTCGATCAGACAGTGGGTCTCGAACACCTTTGGGTTCAATCTCTTCTCGATTTTTCGTGAGATCCCCGTGGTCGTGAGGACAGCGGATATAGTCATCATCGGCGGGATCGCAATATCCCTCTGCATACTGGTGAGCATATACCCCGCATGGAAAGCCTCGAGGCTGCACCCTGTGGAGGCGTTGCGATATGAATAACAGCGACACTGGCAAACAGAACGCCGGGAGGAACGGCTGGCTTCTCGAGGGAAGGGACATAGTGAAGAGCTACCCTACCCCAAAGGGAAAGCTTACAGTCCTCAACCGGGCAAGTGTTTCAGTTGGTCGGGGAGAGATGCTCGCCGTAATGGGAGCATCGGGTTCCGGCAAGAGCACGTTGCTTCACGCGCTCGGCGCGCTGGACAAGATAGACTCGGGCACGGTCTTCCTCGACGGAGAGGACATCTCGAAAAAGAGTGAGACCTCTCGGGCGGGAATAAGAAACCGCAGGATAGGCTTCGTATTCCAGTTCTACCACCTGTTCGCCGACTTCAACGCCCTGGACAATGTGCTGATGCCCGCCAGAATCGGAAGGCACATGAGCGGCGCAAGAAAAAACGAATTGCGAGATAAGGCGAAGAGACTGCTCGAACGAGTAGGACTGGGCGACAGAATGCACCACAGACCGTTCGAGCTGTCGGGTGGCGAGCAGCAGCGGGTGGCGATTGCGAGAGCATTATTAAACGGACCAGACATTGTCCTCGCGGATGAGCCGACCGGCAACCTCGACCCCGAGACAGGCAGGACGATACATGAACTGCTGAAATCATTGAATCGTGAATATGGTCTGACGATGATAATCGTTACTCACAACCCGAGCCTGATAGAGATATGCGATAGAATCACATACCTCGTCGAAGGAAGAATTACCTCTGAGCCTCAAAAGGCATTTTTCAATGATTAGGCGGCTCGGATGGAACAAAATGGCAAGAAAACTCGTTATCAAAAACGTGCAAACAAATTGACGCAGGGCCGATCTGTATAGGATAATACTGAGACGGCAACAATCAGCCGGGAAGACCAAAAGGTATAGGAATGCACCACAAGATCCTGTGCGATATATGTCAGGATAAAGTCGCCACGGTCCACTATACTGAGATAGTGGAGAACAAGCTGAAGAAAATGGACCTGTGCGAAGAGTGCGCTAAGGAAAAGAACATCGGAATAAACATCCAGTTTTCCGTGGCGGATATCCTTAAGGGGCTTACCGAGTCCCACATAGAGAAGAAAGAGGAGACAGCAAAGAAATGCCCTTTTTGCGGCCTCACCTTCGGCATGTTCAGGAAGACGGGTAAACTGGGCTGCGGCGAATGCTACGAGACATTCGCGGACCAGTTGCTTCCGATAATTGGCGATATTCATAAAAACGCGCAGCACGTTGGCACCAAGCCTGCGGGAACGCAAATCAAAAGGAGCACTGCTGTTAAGAGCAGGGTCAAACTTGATGAACTCGCCGCTCAGCTCGAAGAGGCCGTCAAGAACGAGAAATACGAAGATGCCGCAGTACTCAGAGACAAGATGAAGTCGCTGCAAGAGAAACTGGAGAAGAAGGGGAAGAAGTAAATGAAACTCGAAGACCTGCTTCACGGTACCACCGGATGGTTTAGAGCATCCGGTCCGGAACCAGAAGTCGTTTTCAGCAGCCGTGTACGCCTGGCCAGGAACCTCAAGGAATCGCAGTTCCCGTCCAAGGCGTCAAAAGCCCAGAAGCAGCAGATTCTCAAGGAGATAGAAGAGACCATCCTTAAGCAGCCCCGTTTCAAGAACTCCATTGTACTCCACATGGACCAGCTGTCGAATGTGGACAAGCAGTTTCTCAGCGAGCGTTACCTCATCAGCAGAGAGCTTGCATCCAAAGGGTCCGGAAGCGCCGTGATCATCGATGAGAAAGAGATCACGAGCATCATGATAAACGAGGAGGACCATATCAGAATGCAGGCGCTTCTCTCGGGCCTGAGGCTCGACGAGTGCTGGAAAATAATACATGACGTCGATAAAAGGCTCCAGAAACACCTCCGGTTCGCATTCTCTGAAAAAATCGGATACCTCACTTCCTGCCCCACAAACATCGGCACGGGCATCCGCGTCTCGACAATGGTGCACCTGCCGGGCCTCATCATGGCCAAACAGATAGAACAGGTACTGCAGGCGATAATAAAGCTCGGACTGGCAATAAGAGGGATCTACGGTGAGGGCACAGAGTGGTCCGGAAACCTTTTCCAGATCTCGAATCAGGTAACACTCGGCAGATCAGAACAAGACATCATATCGAGCATAGAAAAAGTCGTCCGCCAGGTCGTCCAGAACGAAAAGAACGCGAGAAACCACATCCTCAAGAACAATTCAGAAACACTATACGACAAAGTTGGGCGCGCATATGGAATACTCTCAAACGCTCACCTGATAACCACCAGAGAGACAATAGATCACTTGTCTACGCTGAGAATGGGGCTCGACCTGAGCATCATCAAACAGCTGAGCAAAGACAACATAAACGAGCTCTTCATACTCAGCCAACCGGCACACATACAGAAAACAAACGCAAAAGAACTTGACGCCGGAAACAGAGATCTTGAAAGGGGAAGCCTACTTAGAACAAGGCTCGCAAACAATTAGAATACTCAACCGGAGAGTGTATTGCCGAATAAATCTTTAGCACGGCCATTGAGCCAAGCACACGGGAGGTCATAAAACCAGAATGTGGGACAAATTCACGAACCGCGCAAAACAAGTAAAAAAGCTCGCCGAGAAAGAAGCGCAGAGGCTCAACCACAACTACATCGGTACTGAACACATATTGCTCGGTCTCATCAGGCTTGGACAGGGGGTCGCCATAGACGTGCTGAGAAAAATGGACCTCGACTTCGATACTGTGAGAATGGAGATCGAGAAAATCGTCGGCCTCGGCTCCGAGAAGACGACCATGACCCCGCCTGTCACAACCCCCCGTGCCACAAGGGTCTTCGAGCTCGCCGCCGAAGAAGCCGCGCGCTTGAAACACAACTATGTCGGCACTGAACACGTCCTGCTCGGGTTACTCCTCGAACAGGACGGAGTCGCCGCAAGAGTCCTCAGAAACCTCGATCTCGACCTCGAACAGACGAGACAGGAGATACTCAGCATACTGAACAGCTATACCCCGCAGCAGATGGGCATCATCGGCAAAGAGCAAGGAAGGAAAGGCCAGAAAAACCCTGCACTTAAGGCCTTTGGGCGCGACCTGACGGAGCTCGCCGAAGAGAACAAACTCGACCCCGTCATCGGCAGAAAGGACGAAATAGAGCGCGTGATACAGATACTATGCCGCAGGCGCAAGAACAACCCCGTCCTGTTGGGAGAGGCCGGAATAGGGAAGACCGCCATCGTTGAAGGACTCGCCCAACAGATAGTAGTCGGCAACGTGCCGGAACTGCTGCGGGGCAAGCGTCTGATAACGCTCGATCTGGCGCTGATGGTTGCCGGAACCAAATACCGCGGCCAGTTTGAAGAGCGCATAAAAGCCGTGATGGACGAAATACGTAAATCAAAAGATACCGTCCTGTTCATCGACGAGCTCCACACGATTGTGGGCGCAGGGGCCGCCGAGGGAGCGATAGACGCATCGAATATACTCAAGCCCTCGCTTTCACGTGGAGAACTCCAGTGCATCGGCGCGACCACGCTCGACGAATACAGAAAATACATCGAAAAAGATTCTGCGCTCGAAAGGCGGTTCCAGACAATCATCATCAAACCGCCTTCGCTTGAAGAGACGGTCCACATACTCAGAGGCCTGCGCGACCGATACGAAGAATACCACAAATGCAAGATAACGGACAGAGCTCTTGACGTCGCCGCATACCTTTCGGACAGGTACGTCTCAGACAGAAACCTTCCCGACAAGGCAATCGACCTCATCGACGAGGCAGGCGCCCGAGCAAGAATCTCAACCCTGACAAGGCCACCCGACGTCAAGCGCTTCGAAGACAAGCTCGAGATCATCAAGAAAGACAAAGAGCTCGCCATCGCCCGGCAGGAATACGAGAACGCCGCCAGGCTGCGCGACCAGGAAAGAGAACTCAAGAGAGAATACGACGAAACCCTCAAGAACTGGGAGCTCCACAAGGAGAGCAAAGAAGTCATAGTCGACGAGGAGGACATCGCATACATTGTGTCCAAATGGACGCGCGTTCCCGTCTCCAAGCTCGAAGAGAAAGAAACCGAAAAACTGCTCAGAATGGAAGAAGATCTCAACAAGATCATTATCTTTGGCATTGGCCAGTCATTGCTGACATGGAAATGAATAACCATTGCAAAGATTTTCTCATCCGGGTCATATGCCAGGGTAATTGTATAGGCCTCGTTTCTGGTTACCAGCAGGCCTTTGGCGATATGGTTTTCAAGGTCTTCATCAAAGATTTCCATGTAATGTTTTGCTTCCTCCAAAATCCTGGTGAATATTCGTTGATGGTCAGTGTATTCGTTTTCATAATTTTGCATAATC
>SDBU01009789.1_pt1 | contig 10715 bp, 8 predicted proteins | sample 2277071 | NCBI WGS metagenome assembly SDBU01 (sample SAMN10397929, study PRJNA504765) | marine sediment metagenome | isolation source: marine sediment core GS08_GC12, 126 cmbsf | place: Arctic Ocean: Gakkel Ridge, Loki's castle | collected 2008
TTGCTAACCATTCTGCAGCACCTGTTTGCCAAAGGCATAACCCAATACTCATAGCTCCACCAAATAAGAGAATTATATTCCAAGGTATATCCTCTAAGTCTTTCAAGGTTAATATTTTAAATAAGAAAAATAGAATGGTAGATATTAATATTACGGCACTTTTATCCAGACTATTTAATATCGGAATGAAAGACCGCAGACATAAAACTGTAATAGTAAGAAATATTATAACCAGAGACAGTTTTTCATTTGTAACCATTGGTCCCAGTCTGGCATTAAGTGCCTTTGCCCGTTCACGTAAACCTGGAATCGATTTACGTTCGGGTTTGAAGATTATCATAATATAGAGCCATAGCAGAAATACCATTACACATCCAAGGGGAAACATATAATATGAGAGTTCAAAGAATGTGACCTCTCGTCCTACAATATCTATAAAAAATCCAATAGCTACTGCCCCACGCGCCGCACCAAGCAGAGTTACTATACTTCCCGCCCCTGCGGTGAAAGCCATTCCAATAAAAAGTCCCTTACCAAATTTTGAGGGTTTATCGCCGTCATCGTAAAGTGTATAAATTGACATAAATAGCGGGTACAGAGTTGCTGCTACAGCAGTATGTGCCATAATGAGTGTCAGTGAAGCAGTCATTATGAAGCTGCCAAGATATATCATACTCGTTTTTTCTCCAACAAAAATGAGCATTTTATATGCCATACGCTTTGCAAGTCCTGTTTTCGAAAAGACCAGTCCAAACACTATAGAGCCAATAATAAACCAAACAGAGGGATCCATAAAGTCTGTTAAAGCTACTCTGGAGTCACGAATTAAAAAAATAGACTGAATCACTCCGATAGTAACACCGGTCACACCGATAGGTATTACTTCAAAAACCCACCAGGTAGATGCAAGTAGGAATAATCCTAATGCGGTTTTACCTTTATGACTTAGTGATATTATTTTTCCTGCCGGGTCAATTGCATCCGGGAATTGGGGTGAAAAGTAAAATAAACAGAAAAGAAAAATACCTAACGCCATGAACATCAGACGTTTCATGTCAATTTCCGGTAGGCGTTTTGGAGTGGTATAAATGTCCTTCGGTTTTTTAGCAACCTGAGCAATATCCTGAGTACTGTCTTTCATTACTAACGTACCTGAGTTTCAATTTGTGAATTATAATATATACTTTGCGATTTCATGAAATACATCCACAGACCGCACCACACCAACTACTTTTTGATTCAGCAATACCGGATGTAAAGGAACATCATCTTCAACCATCTTATAAATTACCTTGGTAATAATATCGTCATAGTCCACAGTTTTAATATCTTGCATCATCACGCTGCTCACGGGTTTCTCCGCACGTTCACGAAATCCTTTTATTAACTGCTCGAATGATAATTCTGAAAGATTCGGGTCAACTTTTATATCAAAGAGTTTCTTTCGATATTCTAAAGGTTTACTTAATAAGAAATCAGGAATCAGTCCGCGAAGAATGTCCCTCCGCCGGAGTAATCCAACAAGTTTGGCAGATTCATCGAGAACAAGCAATACTCTGGGAAGTGATTTTTTTCCAAAAACGTCTATTCTGGAATTTTCTATTGCTTCAATCGCTTCAATGAGTGTGTTTGTATGGCGTATATGTGGATATTCATCCATGTGGATCATTATGTCTCCGATCCGTTTTGTCTCCATAATTCATATCTCCATAATGCTTAGTGGTATTTACCAACCTTTAGTTTTTAAAATTTTCTTTATTTCATCTTCTGCTCGTTTTTCAACAAGCATCATTTTTCTATTGCTCGCTTCTTTGATAATTTCCATTAGCTTATGAATGTCTGCTGGTTTTTCTAAAAAATCCATAGCGCCGAGCTTCACAGCTTCTATTCCTTTTTCCAATGTAGCATATCCTGTCAAGAGAATGATTTGTAAGTCCGGATTTATTGCTTGAAGATTCTTCAAAGTCTCGATTCCATCCATTTCTGGCATCTGCAGATCCAATATAATGGCATCATAGGATCTTTCTTCAACTTTTTTCAGTGCTTCTTTCCCGCTTGGCGCTGTATCGACTTTAATACCTCTTGTTTCCATTCGTTCGGAAAGAACACTTATAAACTCTTCTTCATCGTCCACTAATAATACCCTTTCATATGCCATTATTACCTCCTTGATCTGATTGAAAAGCTCTGCATATAATATTTATTGTATTGAGCCAGGAATGTATAAAATATATGTGTGTTTATCTGTATTATCTGAGGTAACTTCCACTTTTCCCCCTAATTTTTTCAATAGGTATTCTAATATTTCTCTTCCAGCAATATACTGCTCATTATTTTTCACTGGAGTACCGGTTATAAATATATGTGCTCCTGATTCATTAACTGAAAAAGAAACAGTAACCGAACCGTAATTGTCCGATGCGTTCAGTGATTGTTCGATACATACGAAAACTGCAAATTGTAAAAGAAAAGCGTTGCTTGTAAGTTCAATTTTTTCCTGAGGAAATTGAGTTTCTAATTGAATATTTTTTAGAGAGGCAAATCGCTGGCATAGGTCTGTAATATCTTGCAGAATGTCCGGCAGGTTTAAAGTGTTAACCGGTATATCAACAGTATGTGCGAAACGATTAAGTCGTTTTATAATTAGTTCGCCTCTTTTTGTCTGGTAAGTAATTTTTTCTGAAATCTTTCTAAATTTTTCAATATTAACCTGACCAGTCTGTTCGGCGCCATATAAAAGATCGTCTAAAAGACCTGCAAGTTCTCTGATTATTGCAGTGACATTGTTAATCTCATGAGTAACGCTGGTAGTGATTCTGCTGAAAAAAGCCAATTCCTTTTCACTATAATATTTATCAGGTGTCTTGTTCTTGTTATTATACATACTTATCTGTTAACCGCTTCTTTTATTTTATCAACTAAATCATCGATATTAATTGGTTTGGTAAAATAGTGATATGCACCCTTTTCCAGCCCTTCCTCTCCAAGCTGTGCTGACCCGTAACCGGTTATGAGAATTATTTTAACACCCGGACACATACTTTTTATATTTTCCATTACGTCCAGACCGCTCATTCCGGGCATTTTAACATCCAGCAATACAACGTTGAATTTTGTCCCGGAAAATTTTGAGAGTGCCTCCTCTCCGGTTGAGGCACCTTCAGCATTAATATTCCGTATTGAAAGCCGTTCAAGCAGCGCTGCAACGAATTCCTCTTCATCGTCAACTAATAAAACTTTGAATTTTTCCATTTTGCTCACTTAAAAGCATTATTTGTTATAGGTAAAGACACAGTAAAACTAGTACCTTTTCCAATTTTGCTTTTTACTTTTATCTCACCACCCAGTTTTTGCACTATATCGTATGTAATTGACAGCCCCAGACCGGTTCCTTCTTTCTTTGTAGTATAAAACGGTTCGAAAATATGTTCAAGATGATCTCCGGGAATCCCGCGGCCATTATCGGTTATTACAATATTTGCATATTTATTTTTTTCTTTTATAGTGATATCTATGCTCCCACCATCACTTGTAGCAGCAAATGCATTGTTAATAATATTCAAAAATACCTGTTGAAGATGTCCACGGTCACTCTCAATTTCAGGCAATGAATCGTCAGCATAAATATTAATTGAGATATTGCGATAGCTTGCTTCTTTGCCGAGAAATCCCAATACTTCTTTTATCAGTAGTTCAAGATTAATAGGGGTTGTTTTAAAATCCATCCTCTTGGCGAATCCAAGAAAGCGGTGTGTAATAGCACTGCATCTGTCAACGGATTGTAATATGGAATTTGCAAGTCCCAAAAATTTATCTTTATATGGATTGCTATCCTGAGTAGAAACAATATCTTTTAAAAGACCAGCTTTTTGGTTGATTATTGCCATAGGATTATTAATCTCATGAGCAATTCCTGCAGCCAGTCGTCCGATGGAAGCCATTTTATTAGTATATTCAAGATCGTGAACGACTTTGGCTCGCTTAATATCAGCTTCTTTTATTTTATTTACCATATATGTGGAACCCCAAAGAATTACAAGAATAATAACTATAACACTTAACAATAGGAATACTAACAAGGAACTTCGGAGTGATAACCAGTTTTTCATAAGCTCTCCGGGGCTCTCAATGGCAATAAATATAAAAGGAGATTGTTCAATATACGAGTAACCCAAAATGAACGGATACCCTTTATCATCTTTTATTTCTATCACCTCTTCGTATGATGAGTATCTTGGCACATTAAATTTATATTTTTCGAGTATGTCACCAAAGAAATGTGAAGAAGTCTGCAAAATCCCCTGACGGTTTATGAGGAAGGTATCGCTTGAGGGTCTTAAATGAAGACCGGCTATCTGCCGGTTAATAAATTCTATATCAATAGTCGCTCTCAGAATATAGAAGTCTCCTCCATTTTTTTCGTGCTTCACCGCTATAACAAAATGTGGGAATCCGCGAAATCCCATAAATACATCACTGATGAAAAAATCTCTTAATCTGATTTCATTGAACCATGTCTGGTCAATATAATTTTTGCCCTGAAGCTCATAAGGACCGACATAAGAAATCTGATTTCCCTTTGAATCTATCAGACCAAGGTCAACAAAACCGCCAAAGGATTGTTTGAGATTGTAAAAACAATCGGCAAGTTCTTTTTCATCGGACAATTCTTCAAATGATTTATCACTTATAACATATGTCAGCGCCGATTTTCTTTCTTTAAAGTTAAATTCCAGCGAACGTTTAGCATTAGAAATAAGAATCAACATAGGGCCTATCATTTCACTTTTGAAGTTTTTTTGATATTGATTGATATTAGTAAATGTCATAAAAATCAGAGGAGTCAGGGCAACTGCAGAAGTAAGTAGTACAACATATGACCATACTCGTTTATAACGGAATACGCTTTCCTGTAGTAGTGTTTTATCCTCTAAATACTTAGGGACAAAGTTCCGATATATTTTTAATAATATCTTCATACATAACTTTGAGTGAAATGCAAATTTATAAGTAGCATAATATATTAATTTGGCTGAATTATTCGAGTATATAAGATATAAATTGTTATTTTTTAAATATCCCCCTTGGAAGCTTTTTTTTCATTAATCTTTTTGTAAGCATCCTGCATAGTTTTGGTCAGAACCTCTATATCCACCGGTTTTTCAAAGTAAGCAAAAGCACCCAAATCTTCTGCTATTTCTCTTTCCTTTTGTGAACCGTGACCGGTCAAAATTATTACTTCTACATTAGGATGTGTATCTTTGATTTTTTTCAGCACCTCTATACCATTGATTCCGGGCATCTTCAGGTCGAGTATCATTACTTCGGGTTCTTCTTCTTCTACAACCGATATTGCCTCTTCGCCATCATAAACAACGGAAGATTCTATACTTCTTGTTCTTAGCCGTTCAGATAATGTGTGCACAAATTCCACCTCATCGTCAACCAGTAAAATTTTTGGAGGTAACTCTGAATCGATATTCCTGCTAATAGTTGGCAGATTGACATTTGGACCAAACTTCGCATTCACGGTTTTAACACCGGGAATATCTTTTATGATTTTTGTCGTTTCATCTTTGTAATGTTCTAATCTCATTACATATTTTTTGAGTAAAAGAGTAATGTTACCTTTATCGCTCAATACATCAACATTATGCCCCTTTTCTATTAATGCAATGTCAATTTTTGATTCCAAAGTAAAATCTTCCAAAGCTTGTAATGATTGAGGATTTACTTTTAAGGCATTTTTTTGAACATTTTCGCAAATAGTGGAAACCGCTTTTTCTATTGAGGTCGAATGTATTGGAATAACGATGTCATGCAGGCTTTCTTCCCATGGGGTTTCACCAAGAAGATAATATGCCCAGCGGGTGCAGTCTTTGTCAATTTTTCTTACGAGTTTGGCAGCTTCTCTTTCATTAATCTTTTTTTCATTTACTGCATTCTTAATCCTGTAATTATTATTCGCAATAATATATACCTTTAAAATATGAGTTATCTTTTTGGGTAGAAGAAGTCCTGCGTATCCACAATACACAAGGGTCTTATCTTTAATAAGTTCTGCAAACGTTGCTTTAAGATATGCTACACTGCGTTCTTTTTCATGCGTAATAGTATTTAAAAATGAAGGTGTGCCATACATTGCACGATTGATTTTTTCCACTGTCGTAGAAAATCGGAGTGCTGTCTCTTTCATCAATGTATCATCGTTCAGTATCTCATAGCTCAATTTATCTGAAACCTTTTTAGTGATTTCATCAGCATGGCAGAATGTACCACAGAAAAGTGTAATAATTGCCATAATATCACCTCAACAACTTATAAAACTAAATTATTATATTCTGGAATACGTGGTTATTTTATTATATAATTGTATAATTATCAATCATCTAAAGGAGAATATTCGGAATTATGATAATTTATAGTTATAATTTAACACATTACTCTTCAAGATACAAATGAATAAAAATATTTTTATAATCAAAATATCATTATTTTTTAAGAATTTCACAGTTCTTGACTTATAAAATAACAAGTTAGAGCGAATCTTCAAAGTGCTTTATGTGTTTTATTTGGTTAATGGAGATGAAAATCCTTTTACTGTTATTGTGTAAATGGGAGGTTGGTATTTTAAAATATCAAATTTCCTTGTATTACGATTTCTTAAAAAGAAAACTAATATAGAAGCATCTCGAAATATTAAAAAAATAGAGAGAATTACATTCCCTTATACGGATTCATACCAATTTCAGTGATTTCTTCTACATAATCATTAATTAAATCCGGTACTTTTTCCCAATCGCTAAAGCTGAGAAATTCAATCTTAACACGCTCCGGTTCCAGAACCAACTGCTTCAGCTTATCCTGAACGTTTTCCATCCGTTTATTTGCCAGTTCACTCCCATGTATATAATGACACTGGTAATCGTCCCCGTATTTGCATCCGAGAAGTAGAATACCATCAAAACCACTGGCCAGTGAATCACCAATCCAGATTACGTTAACCGATCCCAGGCACCGCACCGGAATGACCCGTATATTAGATGCATACTGCATTCTCTTTCTTCCCACAATGTCAAATAATGGATATGCATCATTTTCACACGCTAAAACTAATATACGTATCTTTTCCTCTTCCTCATCGGGCATATCAATGGATTTTATCATCTGTGCTGTCATTTCAATGGAATAATCCGGGAAGTTGACAATCCGTTCAGGACAAGCACCGAGACATATTCCGCACCGCCGGCACCGGAGAACGTTTAATTCAGGGGTACCCTTTTCATCTTCGTCCAATGTTCCAAATGGACACTCTTCCGTACATCGTTTACACTGGGTACAACGCTGAAGGAAAAAGTCCGGGATGGACAGGTCACCTGATCGTGGATGGACTGCTTCTCCTCCGGCAGTACACTCAACAGCCTGGATGGCTTTGAGTGCCGCACCACCTGCATCGGCTGCACTGTCGGCAGCATCCAAGGGAGCCCGGATGCATCCGGCAGCGTAAATCCCGGTCCGTCTTGTCTCATAAGGAAAACAGATGTAGTGTGAATCCGGGAAGCCATATTTAAGAGTGGGTAAATCGGTACCCAGACGATATTCAAGATTGAGAATCTTTGCACCAACTTCAGCTGAGGCACCTTTATCTTCGTCATTCGAATTTTCTTTTTCTTTCGGAGTTGAATTTTCCGGATAATCTTCTGATTCCTCAATTAAGGTTGTAGGAACCATTCCAGTGGCTAAGACAACCATATCCACTGACAGACGGATAGATTCACCTATGAGAGTTTCATCAACATCAACAATTATTTTGTTGTTTTCACCAGCATCAACATTAACGATTTCTCCCTTTGTAAAATAGACTCGTTCATCTTTCTGAGTGTTTATGTAAAACAATTCGTGTTGCTGCGGGGTACGAATGTCTTTATAGATAAAATATATTTTTGCTTCGGGGTATTGGTTACGGATGTATTGAACCTGCTTCATAGCAACATTACAGCACACACTCGAGCAATATGGTAAGTGGTCAGGGTCGCGCGAGCCGGCACACTGAATAAAGACGATGCTCTCGATGCCCTTTCCATCTGATGGACACTGAATCTTCCCCGCTGAAGCCATCTCTTCTAATTCTACGTTGGTAATCACATTAGGACTTTTTCCGTATCCCAGGTGTCCGAGCTTACCGGCGTTGTACGGTCTCCAACCAGTCGCCTGAATAATTGCCCCGACTTGTATATTTTGAGATGCTCCACCATTCTTTATCGATACCTCGAACTGACCCGGCTGCCCGGCAATTCTCTCAATAGTTGAAGATAGGTATAGAGAAATCTGAGAATGGGATTGCACAGCCCGGACCAATTCGGGATAGTCAGAATCTTCGATGTCAGAATAAGGAGGATTTTTCGGGAATGTTTTAAAATTTTTCCTCATCCAACCGCCTAATTCTGCTTCTTTTTCCACAAGTGCGATTTCATAACCGGCTCTGGCTGTTTCAATTGCTGCGGTCAGTCCCGATATTCCCCCACCTACCACCAAAATCCTTTTTGTGACGTCAGTAATATACGCCTCACAGGGTTTCATATTTTGCAGTTTTGCGATTCCCATCCGGATGTAATCTTCCGCCATCATCTGTGTTTCTTCATCCTGAGGAGTATGACACCAGACCACCTGCTCACGAAGGTTAATACGGTCTATGAGTAACTTCTTATCGAATGTGAAAGCATCCTTTTTTTCGCGGTGAGAACAGGCAGCAATCCCGATGCCGGTTAGCTGCTCATTCTTAATATCTGACTGAATGAGTTTGATTCCTTCAGGGTTGCACAGACATTGGTGAGTCTTACAAACCGGTATTTTCTTTTCCTGAGTTACAACTGCAGTTAATTTTTCTACATTCAGACTGGAGCCAATGTCACAGCCCGTGCAGATATACATTCCTAAACGCGTATCGGTTGTCATATCTTATTCCGTTTTTTTGTTTGAAGAGCTTTGAGTGCTGCACTCATTCCATCCCGTATAGAAGCAGAAACTTCCATAGGACGGACTGAGGTTCCGGCACCGTAAAATCCTGTCGAATTCCCGTTCTGAATGATAAATCCGTAATCATCCATAGGAACCTTAAAGGGAAGAAGGTCATCCCTTGTGTTGGGTACGATACCAACTGCTAATACTACCATATCGGTTTTATCTTCGGTAACCTTGCTCGTGAGTGTATCCTCCGCTTTGATAGTCAGGTCTTTTGTGTTCGGGTCTTCAGTGATGTTCGCCACCTTTCCCCGTTGAAATTTGACTTTTTCGTCCTCTTTCATTTTTGTGTAAAAATCTTCCAGGCGTCCCGGTGACCGAACATCGATATAGAAAATAGAGACCTCTGAGTCCGGATACCGGGAACGGATATATGAAGCTTCTTTCATAGAAGCCGCACAGCAGACAGCAGAACAGTATGGGAGATGATTCTGATCCCGTGAACCGACGCATTGTACAAATGCAACACGTTTGGGTTCTTTTCCATCTGAAGGACGGAGAATCTTCCCTTTGGTCGGACCATTTGGTGAAGCCAGCCTTTCCAACATTACACTGGTGACAACATTATCATATTTTCCAAACCCTAATATTTCAATCTGTGCCGCATCGAATGGTTTCCAGCCGGTCGCCCAAACAATCGACCGAACATCCGCAGTATAGGTTTTAGGTTTCATGTCAAGCTCGATGGCATCATAGGGGCAGGCTTCTACACAAGCATTACAATCTTTTCCCCGGCATGCTTCCATATCAACCACATACTGCATTGGAAAAGACATTTCATGAGGTAAATAAATTGCTTTTGTTGTATCCATACCATAGTTAAAGTCATTGGGACGGGTTGCCTGGCACGGCTCTACACATTTATTACATGCTGTACATCGATCATTTACATACCGGGGTTTCTGATGGATAGTAACCTGAAAATTTCCCGACTGTCCTGTAACATTTACAACCTCAGAAAGAGTCATTACATTAATTTTCCGATTCCGGCGAATCCGGCGAAAGTTAATCTCGATGCCGCAGGTCGGCGGACACAACTTCGGAAAATACTGGCTCATCTGCAGCACACGACCACCAATATATGGGTTTTTCTCAACAAGGATGACATTCTTACCCGTTTCAGCAACTTCAATGGCTGCTGTCATACCGGCTACGCCGCCGCCGACAAAAAGTATATCCCCTGAAATGCGATGTTCTTCGGCAGTTTTATTTAGCATTGGTTACTCCCAGCACGTTTTCGTATAAAATCCTGATTTCTATTTTTAAAAATTGCACTTAAGATAAAGAATAATTTCACAAAATACAATATTTTTTTTAAGAGCGATGTATAGTTATCGATTACATTATTATGATATTGTAATTACTAATGTATTCAGAAGTCAGAATACAAAAAGCAGAGATGAGAATGATAAAACGAGTAAAAACGTTAGGTTTATCATTTTTCTATTCTGAATTCCGTATTCTTCATTTTAAGCTTTATTTTTATCACATCCCTTTCCCCTGAGTAAATTGATTTTTTCTGATAGTTCAACGAATGACCTTATAAAAAGCTTAAATTAAAGGGCACCTATCCTCTGTTGAGTACTTGTGTACAACGGAATGGATAGCATCAACTGCTCGTTGAACGTTACTATAAAAATGGTCTTCACCCATGACGTCAAATAGATTTGTCCGCTTGAATATATCCAATATAG
>SDBU01009790.1_pt1 | contig 10715 bp, 10 predicted proteins | sample 2277071 | NCBI WGS metagenome assembly SDBU01 (sample SAMN10397929, study PRJNA504765) | marine sediment metagenome | isolation source: marine sediment core GS08_GC12, 126 cmbsf | place: Arctic Ocean: Gakkel Ridge, Loki's castle | collected 2008
AGTGATAAATATCCACAAAGATTTCCTAACAAGAAGATGTAAAAAATCCTAAAATTGTTATAAATCGGGATTAAGAAAATAATTAATGAAATCACTCCTATGTAGATAAATGCTTGGATAAACCTGTAGAAAAGAAAAGTCCCGTTACATTTAGCAATTTCTATTGGGTCTTCTGTTTCAGAAACAATTTTAAGATAAGAAATTTCAATTCCTAGACTCATTAAAAATGAAAATAATGATAGAAACGACATAATGACTCCATATTGCCCATTTTCACCAATATCAAAGAATAAGCGTATTGAAAGAAAATACAGGAATTCTAAAGAGTAAGCAATAAGATTTCCACTTATTGAAAAAATAATATTAATTGAGTCCATCATTTATGCAAAAAATTCAATTTCTTTAATCTTTTTAGAAAATCTTTTTGCTAAAGAGTTTTTTAAAAAAACTAATTCAATTATTTCATGTAATTAAAAAGTTAGCCTAAAAACTCATTTTTTATCATAAAATGAAATATTTTTAAAACACATAATTTTTTGATTATATATACATTTAGTTTAAGAAAGGGGATATAACTTAATTTGAAAACATTAGTAATGGGTGCAGGTCTTACAGGTTGTACACTAGCACGTCTGATGAAAGATAAAGGTCACAGTGTATCAATAAAAGAGAAATTAAGTCATATAGGAGGATTGTGTTATACCAAGAATAATTCTGAAGGAATTCTATATAATCCCTATGGAGCTCACACATTTCACACAAAGGATAAACGTGTTGAGGATTTTATTAAGCGGTTTTCGAAGTTTAATTCATATATTCATAAGAAAGGTATCATTTTAAATGGAATTTTAAGAAGGTTTCCAATTAGTCTAAAGGTAATTGAGGAATTGCCAGAAAAAAATCAAATATTAAAGGAATTAGAGGAGAGACCAACCAAACCAGATTATTCAAATTTTGAGAATTATATGATTTCAATTTTTGGAAACACTTTATACAGGCTATTTATATACAACTACACAATAAAAATGTGGGGTAGGGAGCCAAAAAAATTAACCTCTAATTGGGCAATAAACAGGGTAAGATTAAGATCCTCTAATTCAGAATTATTTGAAGGTGAATGGCAGGGATTACCAATAGAAGGTTATACAAAACTATTCGAAAATATGGTAGGGGATATCCCCATTGAATATAATTGCAAAAGTTTTAATAGTAATAATGATGTTGTATTATTTTCAGGAAGATTAGACGAGTTATATCAATTTAAGTTTGGAGTATTAGGATATAGAAGTTTGGAGTTTGAAAATAAATTAAATGAAGAATGGGAAAACAGTGATTTTGGAACAATAAATCTTCCACAAAATCCCATATTCATTCGTAAATCTAATTTTAATGTTTTATATCAACAAGAAAATCAGGATTCATTAATTCAGTATCAAAAATCTGTGCCTACAGATGATTTTAATAAACCTATGTATCCCATTAACACGCTGGAGAATTTTAAATTAACAATCCGATATTTAAAAGAAGTATGCAGGTCAAAAAAAATAATTCCTGTAGGACGGTTAGGATTGTATAAATACTTAGACATGGATAAAGTAATATCTTTATCAATGGATATAATGTCTTTAATAGAAAAATGGAGAAATTTAAGGCCAAATGAACGATATTCAAGTTTGTGTTTACTATTAAATAAATTTTAAAATTTTCTCTCTGATGAATGAAAATTGCCCTTTAGTTTCGATAGTATTTCCTAATTGGAATGGAAAAAAAGATACTATAGATTGTTTTTGAATTCCCTAAGAAAATTAAAATATACAAAAAGCAAATTAGAAATTATAATTCCTGATAATGGTTCTTCAGATGGCTCGCAACACGCCATTAAAAAGCACTTTGCGAGGATGAAAAATGAAGGATGGGCTACTCTGAAATTAATTGAAAATAAGACTAACTTGGGACCAAGTCTCGCAAGGAATATTGGTATTAAAGCAGCTGACAAAAAGTCTTCCTATATATGGTTGATTGATAATGATATCATAGCAGATCCAAAGGCATTAATAGAGTTATTAAGGATTGCAGAAAATAATAAAAAAATAAAGATTGTAGGTTCAGTTAATTATTACTTCGACAATCCAGAAAAGATCTCATTTTGTGGGAGTATAATTGACTGGAGATTATTAAAGTTTAAACAAATTGATAAAAAAATTTTACAAGAGTTTAATAGTCTAATCGTTGATGAGGTTTCGGGCTCTTCGCTTTTAGTAAAAAAAAAAACTCTTCAAAAAATAGGTCTTTTTGATCCTGACTATTTTTGTTATTATAACGATACTGATTTATGTATAAGGGTAAGCAAAGCTGGATATAAAATATCCATTACATTAAATTCTAAGATTTGGCATAAAGTTTCAAATTCGACAAGGAATATTTCGGGATTTAATAATTACTTTCTCACTAGAAATATAATTTTACTGTTTAAAAAACACGTGAAGCTTTTGAAGTATTTCTATTTTTTATATGGTTTTTTCTTATATTATCTCCCTAAAAGAGTATTAAAAACCCTGATTAATAGAAAGGTTCATGATCTCAACTATATATTTAAGGGTCTAAGAGATGGGTTATTTTCTAATCCACAGTCATTTTTTAATTGAAAATCTATTTAGGCATTACCGTATTTTTTCATTTAAAGTACAACTTCAGATAAATATTTTTATTTATTAATTTCTTCGACGATAATTATGCTTGAAAAGTTGGAAAAATTCAAATCCAGTTTAATTTTCTTGATATCTGAAAAATTTTCTTACAATATTAAAAAATGGTTAATATCAACCATAAGAATAATCAAAGAGTTTCCAAAATTAATTAGATTAATATTTAAAGATGTTTCAGGGGTAGGAATGATTGGATCTATCATATCTTTAGATTCTTCCACCATGTGTCAACTTAAATGTCCTAAGTGTCCTTCTATTGAAGGAATAAAGAAAGAAGGTATTTTAGGATGGGATTATTTGAAATTCATAAATTTTAAAAAATTCGTTGATAATAATCCAACGATTAAAAAAGTTGAACTTTCAAATTCAGGAGAGCCATTTCTTAACCCTGAATTAAAAGAGATTATTAAATATGCTTATAGAAATAAAATTAACATCACTATTGGCACGGGGGCAAATTTGAATAGCGTTAAGGGAGATATTCTTGAATCCCTAGTTAAATACAAAGTTAAATCTCTTACTGTCTCGTTAGATGGAGCAACCAATGACACCTATAAAATATATAGAATAGGGGGAGATTTTAATAGAGTTATAAAAAATATAAAAATTATAAATTACTTTAAAAAAAAACATCATTCTAGATTTCCAAAACTGCTATGGCAATTTGTAATTATGGGGCATAATGAACAAGAAATACCTGCAGCAAAAAAATACGCTAAGCGGTTAGGGATGGCATTTTACACCAAATTAAATAGGATATCATCGTATTCTCCAGTTATAGACGAATCATTCGTGAGGAAAGAAAGCGGCTTAGGAGTTTCGAATAGGCAAGAATTCTTGAGTAAATATAAAAGGTTATATATAGTTTATTGCTTAAGATTATGGAATTCTCCCCAAATAAATTGGGACGGTAAATTACTTGGATGTAACGTCAATTTATGGAATAATTTTGGAAATGTTTTTGAAACAAGTCTAAATAAATGTCTTCAGAGTGAGAGATATATTTATACAAAACAAGTAGTATTGGGGAAAAAAAAAGTTAGAAATGACATTCCCTGCTCTAAATGTGTAATTTATAAAAGCGTTAAAAGAAGACCGATAAAAAAAAGCGAGGTAATACTAAATGATAATATTCATACCCACAATATGATCCCAGTGATTAGAGTTCTAAATAGATTTCGCTCCTAAAACGAGCCCCCGATAGTTATGAGAAGTACTAAAAACTACAACTATTAGATTTGTTTAGGGTTTGAAAGTGATTTAGAGGGAAAAATTTAATTCAGTGAAAAAATTAAGGTATTATAGCTAAAATTATTTTATTAAGATATTTCAATCTTCAAATCATATCCTAAACTTTGTACTAAATCAGTCCAAATTTCATTAATCGATATATTACTGAAAGTGAGAGATATTTTGTTTTTCTCATTTTTATAATTCATTACCATTTTTTCAAGTTTTTCACTCACACTTTCTATTTTAAGATTATCTCGAATATCAAAATAGTATTCGATTTGGTTAAAAGTTTTAAGTAATTCAATATATTTATTTGCCCAGCCAATAACTAAAACCGGAACTCCATTCTTATAAGCGTGGACAATAGAATGGAAACGAGATGCGATCAAAAAATCAAATTTCCGTATTATGTCTTCGATTTCGAAAACATTTAATTCCTCATGAATGAGGGTTACCATGTTATTTTCTTTGAAAATCTTCTTAATTTTCACGCTTATTTCTAAATCTTTAAAAGAATGGGTTAGTATGTAAACATTTTTTTTTTTGCCAATTAAAATTTTTATTAGGTTATAATAAATAGAATAGATCTTATTAGGGTCAACTCTTTCAATTAACTTAATATCAGGAACGACGCATACAGAATTTATTTTAATATGATAATTAATCAACACATCTGTCCTTTTGAGGATATTAGAAATATTGTATTCTGAACTTTGTAGGACGATATCATAGGTTTTTTTTATATTTTCTTTTCTAAATTCATTTATAAATCTCATTCCATCATTTTCTCTTACATATATTTTTTTAGGATATTTAAGGTTTGATTTTGCTAAATTATAGAAAAATAATCTTTGTATAAGAGGAAAGTTAAAGGGGCCAATAGATTGAGGAAAAAGGAAAATTGGGATATTATTTCTTTTAGCAATAATAATATCTAAAATGCAAGAAATCCAAGTTGAGTTAGGATTTAATATTGAACTTAATCTAAAACCATAAACATCAACTATAAATTCAGCATTCTTAAGAATATTTAATATCTTTTTCTCTACATTTGAATATCTGGGATTCCAAGTTAAAAATCTAAAACCATATGAAGATATTCTGCATTGCATATTATTATTCCAAGATAATATTTTAAAATTGAAATTTTCTTTATTTATTTTTGGATCAATATCGGAATTGACAATCAGGTAAATTTTCTTATCTGGAAATCTTCTTTTGAGTTGATCTATCGTCGTAAAAGTCATGGCTTGGCATCCTTTGTTTGTAGTAAGACCACCAAGGATGATAATATTACTTTTGTTCTTTTTTGAATGATATCTATCAAGTTTTTGTGCAAAAGTAATTCTGTTCTCAATTATGAGTACTGATAAAAAAACTATTTTACCAAAAAATTTTTTTAATAAATCTTTTATTTTCAGCATAGGTTAAAGCTAACTATTGTTAAAATTTAATTTTTGCTAACCTTCAAAGTAATTGTCTATAATGCTTTAGAATTTAATTTGAAATGTATTACTAAGAATTAAAATTGCCTAGTAATATCTAGTTTACTATTCCTAAACGTAGAGGAAGAAATAATCCAAAGTTATTCTTACATAAGGAAAACGTTATAAATTTCAAGAGATTTTCTTATCAAAAAACCTTGAAGAATGTTAAAAAGAGAAAAAAAATTTGAAAATTCTACTATTAAATCCTCCTGCACTGAATCGACCGAAAAAGGGAAAAATCTTGATAGATTCGTTTCCTACGGTAGGATTAAACTATTTATATTCATGCTTGAAAACTAATGGTTACAATTGTAAACTTTACGATTTTTTTTTTGAATCTTGGGGTAATATTGAAAAAATTTTGAAAGAGGAAAATGCTGAAATAATTGGAATAAATTGCCTTACTGAATCCAGATTTAATTCTTTAAGATTATTCTCTTTAATTAGAAAAATTAGAAAAAAAACAATAGTAATTTTTGGAGGACATCATTCAACCCACTTGTACTCTCAATTACTGAGTAAATTTAGTATTGATTATATTGTGCTAGGAGAAGGAGAAAAAAAATTATTAAACTTAATTAGAGCCATAGAAGGAACTATTCCAATTGAATCAGTGAGAGGTATTGCTTATAGAAAGAATGGAGTAGTCATTAAAAACGAATCAGGAGGTGAATATAATATCATTAACCTTGATTCTCTAACCTTTCCTATTTCAAAAGAGCATATATATATGTTTGAAAAATATCCTCCTCTGAATGTGATTAGGCCCATAGAAATCAAACATTTATTACATTTACCATTTGTATATGAAAGGGGTAAGAGTACTATCATAATTACATCAAGGGGGTGTCCTTTCAACTGTCAATTTTGCGGGACAAGATCTTTTTGGGGTAATAGTTATCGATTTAGATCTCCTGAAAATGTTGTTGATGAAATTGAATATTACAATAAAAAATTTGGATTTATGTTTTTCAGGTTATGGGATTATACATTTTCATTAATTCCTAAGAGAGGTATCGAAATTTGTAAGGAAATATTAAAGCGAAATTTAAAGATTTACCTTGCCTGTCAAACTAGAGCAGATAAAATTACAGAAGATTTAGTATTTTGGCTTAAGAAAGCAGGATGCATATTTATAGGGATTGGAGTTGAATCCGGTTCAGAAAGAGTTTTAAAAAAAATCAACAAACAGATCTCTATTAAATCTGTTATTAAGGCATTTTCAATATTTAAAAAATATAACCTACCTGCATATCCTTTTTTAATGATTGGAAATCCGGGTGAAAGTGATGAGTCAATTCACCACACAATAAATTTAATGAAAATAATTAATCCTTATAAAATAGTTACCTCGATAACTATGGTATTTCCTGGGACTGATCTTTACAAATTAGCAAAAAAACAAGGATTCATTGACGATAATTACTGGCTCTCATCTAAACCGCAACCTTATTATACATATGAAAATTCCCTTAAAACTTTATATAAATGGGAGTTTGAAATTCAATGCTATAATAAAAAAATTTATCAAAAAATAATCTTAAAGATAATATCAAAATTGATATCTTTGAAAGATTATATTATTACAAGTTATTTATATAATCCCAGTTCAAACTTAAAATTCATCCGGATTTATGATATAATCAGAAATAAATTCCTCAAAATTTTTCCAACGTTTGGGTTTTTTAATTAAAAATGATATTAGATTTATTTTTTTGGACCTTCACTTTTTATTTTGGTATTTCATCATTCAAAAAACTCGTACTTATTTAATCTTTAAAAGCTTTTTCAATCCGGATAAAAGATGAAATATCTTCTCTAGTACAGATAAATTAATTTTCATAAAAATCGAACTGAAGAAGTTTCTTTTAAAATCTACAGCTTCATGTGGACAAAGCTCAGCGCAACAATAACAGTTAATACATGACCTCTTATCCCATTCTGGTACATGTCCCCTTTTCAATTTTTTAGGTGGAGATAGTGCTTGTGCTGGGCAATTTTTCCAACAAATTGCACATAATTTGCATTTTGATAAATCAAATTCGATAACTTGGATAGGTACCCGTTTAATTACTTGCTCATAAATGAAATTAAATAATTTAAAAACGTAAATTTGATTTTTAGGTTTTTTAAAATTTCTTTTTACTGAAAGTAAAGGTTCACCTAAGAATTTTTGTTTTGTTATATCCGAGCTTCCTAATCCCTTTTGTTCCGCTTTAGCTATATGTAACACTTCTTTAGCATCAAAACCAATGATATTACAAACTACCGTATCCAAGGCAACAGGATCATATCCTGCTATCACCAAATCCAATTTGACTACATCCCCCGCAGTAGGGCCATCACCTTCTTGGCAATAATACCCATCAATAATAGTTAATTGAGGTTGTGAAACAGAATAAACATCAGCAAGAGCCGCATTAAAAAGTCCATTATTAGGGAACATCAAGTGAATTCTTGATTTGTTTCCTAGGATAACTGTACCAAACATGTTTTTAATTGAACATGTTAAAAGGCATTGACTATGAGTTTTTATCTTAGGTATATTTACAATCAAATCTACTTCTTCAAGCAAAATAGAAGCAATGATTTTTTTTAGAACGAGTGGTCTTTTCACTTTATAAAACTTGAGTTTAGTCTTCTCAAAAGGAATCCAGTCAATACCCTCTTCCTCACAAACAGCTCGTACGCCGCATTCATTGAATGCTTTCTCAGTCAAACCACGAATATTGGTACCACTTGATTCAGCTACTACTATTTTTTTTGGATTAAATTGTTTAATCCATTGAATGACCGCTTTTATAACTGAAGGATGAGTAGTAACAGCACGCTCTGGATTCTTCGGACTTAATAAGTTTGGTTTTATTAAGACATTCATATTGGATTTGATGAAGAGAGATTGAGCATTTATCAATTTTAAGGCTTCAAATACAGCCGATTTAACATCATCCTTTAGAATTTTCTTTATAGCAATCTTATTACTATTCATCGGTTTTATTATCTAACCTTCAGAGAACTTTATGTGAATATGTTAAAAAAATATGATGAGTATTAATTTATATTTAATAAAATCAAGAATAAATAGAATTTAATCTCTATTTTTTTGTAAAATCAAATGAAATATGTTTCATAATATTTTCCTTTAATTCAATTTTTCAATAGGGGCATGTAATTTCTGCATTTTTTTCAATTTTGCAATGATGTTGTCTTTTAAAGATGCTGAACATTTTCTATTCGGACAAATATTTAATTTATTATGCACTAGGTTTTTATCTTCAGATAAGTTTTTCGACAGGACATTAAGGTTTTCTGCACTTACTTTATCTGAAATAGTATCATGGTATTTTTCAATAGAGTTATACAAATATTCAATGTTGGTTCCAATTTTTAATATGATTATTGGTTAAACTATTATAATACAAATGTCTAACAATAAAATAATCTAATTTTAAAAAAACCAAAAATATTTAGAAGAGGGAAAAAAATATGAGTGAAAGGTTATCAATTGTTATTCCGTCAGAAATGATTAATGAACTTGAAAAATTACAGAAGATATTAAAAATGGATAAAAGTACGGTAATTAGACACTTGCTTTCTAAATCTATTCGAGAGCTAAAAATAGAAAACATGTTAGATGAATACAGGAAGGAAAAACGGTCTCTCGGGAAAGCTGCTGAATTAGCGGGAGTTAATTTATGGGAATTCATTGAACATTGTAGGAGGAATCAAATTAAATTAGATTTAACTGAAGCGGAAGTGGAAATTGGAATACGCAGAGTTGAGAAAATTGGCATTCAAAAATACAAAAAAAACTTTTAAGAACTCATTAGAATCACTATTAGGATAATTATAATGATTTAACTCAAAACAAATTAAACAATTCCAATAAATTACTTAATTCTCATGCTTAAAGTGATCATCACGAGAATATAGTATACTAATGTCATTGTAGTCTAAAAATCCAAAAGTCTGGAGCCGTGAATCACCGAATTATTTGAACTTTTTCTCTAAAAATTCGATAAATAATACGGAAATTTCTTAAAATTAGTTCTCGAATATCCGGATTATCAATCTCTGGAACTTTTCTTCCTATTTTCGGAAATTTTTCTAAATTTTCAACCTTTTCACGAACTTGTTCATAAAAGGAAAGAGCATATTCAAGTGAGTCTTGAGCAATGTAATCAATAATCTCATTCAAATCATTTTCTGCTAATGGAGACTATTCTATTTCAACCATTTTTCCAATCTTTTCTTAGCATTTTCCATGACTTGTTCATGAGGAATTACTTTCCCTAGCTTAACTTCATTAATACCCATTAATATCTTCTTTTTTACATAAAGATGATACATTATATCATCAATTGTAGCATCCTCTGGTAAATGTCTTATTAGAGCTATAATCTCTTCCTTTAGATTAGTAGTCATAATTTCTCACTATTTAAGTAACTATTGTAACTTTTATATTTGCTGATCTCTTATTATCTGTATCTATAAGTATAGGAAATTTTTCAAAATTTACATTCCATTAGGCTTCATTTTTATGAATTCGGGATGGAAATTGAACTCCATCGTTATATTTTTAGTAATCTACTCCCATGAGCAATCACAAGGGTTTCTACAATTTCTTCCTTAATTTCATAGACAATTCTATACTTTTTAAAAATTATCTCTCTAATTCTCTCATCATCTCTGTCTGAAAATTTGCGACCAATTAAATCTGATGCATAAAAAACAGCTGCTTTCACATTATTATTTATTATCTTTGTTATAGCAATCTTATTACTATTCATCGGTTTTATTATCTGACTCTCAGAGAATTATATGTGAATATTTTAAAAAATATGATGTGTAATAATTTATTTTTAATAAAATCAAGAATAAATAGAATTTAATTTCTATTTTTTGTAAAATTAAAGAAAATATGTTTCATATTATTTTCCTTTAATTCAACTCTACAATAGGGGCATGTTATTTCTACATTTTTTTTCAATTTTGCAATAATGTTGTCTTTTAAAGATGCTGAACAATTTCTATTCGGACAAATATTTAATTTATTTTGCACTAGGTTTTTATCTTCAGATAAGTTTTCCGACAGAATATTAAGGTTTTCTGCACTTACTTTATCTGAAATAGTATCATGGTATTTCTCAACAGAGTTATATAAATATTCAGTATTGGTTCCAATTTTTAGTATGATTTTCTCCCCTACTTTAAACCCATTCTTCTTACGAGTAAATTGAATATTTCGAATTAAATCATTAATGACACGTTCGGCTAAAAGATCATCATC
>SDBU01009791.1_pt1 | contig 10714 bp, 8 predicted proteins | sample 2277071 | NCBI WGS metagenome assembly SDBU01 (sample SAMN10397929, study PRJNA504765) | marine sediment metagenome | isolation source: marine sediment core GS08_GC12, 126 cmbsf | place: Arctic Ocean: Gakkel Ridge, Loki's castle | collected 2008
CTCGACACCGGTGGCGTCGATACATCTTTTGGTGGCTTCGGCGATTTCCGGGCCGTTCTGATTTTCGCATATTGGCTGCAGGGGCCGCCCCAGCGGGCGCCGTTTGAGGATGTGCACATTTTCGGACAGAAGTCCTACGCGTTCGTCGGGATCCCGCTGGAGCAATATGTAGCCGCTTCGAGGCCCCGGAGCGCCAAGTGGCAGACGCTCACGATGCCCACACGCCTGTTCCGCCAAGCCGCCCGGGACATCGCCGAACTGCTGTAGCCGACGGTGCCATGCTTCTGCTCGCAGAAGCATGCGTCGGCAGATCTTCGCCACGCTGGGTAGCCGAGCGATTTACCTGCGTGTTGCGGCCGGTGGGTGAGCGCATGCTTCTGCGAGCAGAAGCATGGCACCCGGCTCGCAGAAGCACGGCACCCGGCAGATGAACGCAGATAAAGCCACGGCAGAACAAAAGGATCGACATCAGCGTTTAGCGGCGGAGCTTGCTCCGCGTTGGCGTCAACAGCGAATGCACCACACAGGGCCCAGAGCACACAGAGAAAGTCAAGGACAGAAGTTACAGCAGATAACGCACGAAACTGCAAAAGAAACTCGACATCTTGAACGTTCGTAACACGGGAAAACTCGCCCCGGGCGAAGGCTTTTGTTGAACTGCCGGCGGGGGGAGGTATAATTGGCTCTATGAGAAAGACTTGGCTGACGGCAATCGTAGGGCTGGCCACCTGTCTGCTGGTCGGCGTGGCGTTCGGGGCCGACGACGGGTTCAAGGCCCCCAAGCAATGGGCCACCAAGGGCGACGGAGACTTGCTGACGTGGGCAGCCATGGTGGTCTTTGTCGCGGGCGTCGGCGTGACGGCTTTCAAGAACTCCAAGCGGACACACCTGGATTGAGCCTTCGGGCCGAACCGATCCTCGCCGCCGCTGAAACGGCAAGAAGCGGCTAACTTGAGGCGGCGAGTGGTGTCTATAACAACGGGAAGATGGCCGCCGTTGGTGCGGCCGGACATTATGGGAGGCAATGCCATGAAAAAGTTTGTGATCACCGTACTGATTTGCCTGAACGTGGCCCTGGTGGCGTACCTGGCGCTGCACGTCGGCGCCGACGAGGCCCAAGCCCAGCGGCGGGGCCGCGGGGCCTCGTATGCGGCCATCACCGGCCGGATGAACACCAACTGGGACGTGGTCTACGTGATGGACCCCAACGCCCAGCTTCTCATGGCGTGGGTGTTCGACAAGACCAATCCCCGGGGCGGCATGGTGGCGCTGAAGCCGCGTGATCTGAAACGAGACTTCCCCGTCGACGGGGCGGCCCGCTGAGGCCCATTACCAGGAGATTGATCATGAAAGATCCGAGGAATACAACGATCGCCGTCCTGTGTGTCACGGCGTGCCTGATGGGCCTGGCAGCCTGGTACATCACCGGGTCCACGGCTGAAGCGGCCTCCTCCCAGACCGTCGCCACCGATTACATAATGGTGACCGGCTCGATCAGCGGCAGCGAGGACCTGCTGTACGTCATCGACACGGTCTCGCAGAGGATGAACGGATACCAGATCGACCGTCGCGCCGGGGCCATCCTTCTGGTGCCGAAGTCCGTGGTGAACCTCAAGAACGCTTTCGACAAGGCCTCCGCGGCTCGCACGGGCGCCGCGCGGCCACGCTGACCGCACGCGCCCGCCACTGGCAGGACGGTGCAGGACGCACGTGAGCAGATCGAGACCCTGGGGCGGCGGGCGCTCGCCGACGAGCGGCCCGGCCGCCCCGAGGCATTGCGCCTTGCCGCCGCCGGGCGTGAGGCGCCGGATGAGCTGCTGTACTGGGCCCACCGGGTGCGCCAGGCCCACTTCGGCAACGAGGTGAAGTTCTGCTCCATCGCCGCCGGCAAGGTGGGCGGCTGCAGCGAGGACTGCAAGTGGTGCGCCCAGTCGGGGCGGTATCCCACGGCCGCGGGCGAGTCGCCCCGCCGGGCTTCGGCCGCCGAGCTGGCCCGGGCCGCCGCCGAGGCCGGGCGAGCCGGAGCGGCCCATTTCGGTATCGTCAACTCCGGCCGCCGGCCCTCACCGGCCGATATCGAGGCCATCGAGCGGACCGCCCCAGCCATCGGCCGTGACGGCGCCATGACCGCCTGTGCCTCGGTAGGGGAGTTGGACGCCGATTCGGCCGGCCGACTCGCCGCCGCCGGCGTCCGACACTACAACCACAACCTCGAGACCTCTCGCCGTTTCTACGCGAAGGTGGTCACCACGCACACCTACGACGACCGACTTCGCACGCTGTCGGTCGCGCGCCAGGCCGGCCTCGAGCTGTGCTGCGGGGGCATCTTCGGCCTGGGGGAAACCTGGGAAGACCGAATCGACCTGGCCCTGACGCTTCGCGACGAGGTCCGCCCGGCCGTGACGCCCCTGAACTTCCTCGACCCCATCCCCGGCACGCCGCTGGCCGATTCGCACGACCTGACGCCCGGTGAGTGCCTGCGAATCATCGCCGTCTTCCGCCTGCTGCTGCCGACGGTCGATCTGAAGGTCGCCGGCGGCCGTCTGGTCAACCTGCGAGACCTGCAGAGCTGGATGTACTATGCCGGCGCCACCAGTTGCCTCGTGGGAAACTATCTCACCACCTGCGGCCGTGACAGCGAAACCGACCGACAACTCGTCGCCGACCTCGGCCTGACGCTCGTTCACGCCTTCTCACGCTGACAATTGCCCATGAATCATCCATATGTTGAAGGGCGATTCGTGCACATCCCTCAGATAATTGCGTAACCCGTTGTGGGATAAGCCGTTGAGGGCATATACCCAGTACGCCCCACGATCCGCAATGTAACATAACATATATTATCGGACGTTCCGGTTATAAGGGCAAACGCGGAGCAAGCTCCGCCGCTAAACGCTGCTGTCGATTCTCTTGCCTTGCGGTGGCCTTTTATCTGTGTTCATCTGCGTTCATCTGTGGCTGATCAGGCATACGCCAACATCGCAACCGGCCCGCCGGCGGCCCCTTGCCCTTGACAGGCTCCCGCAGGGGGCGATACCGTGGGTGCATCATGGGGCAGACACCGCCGGAAAGTGAGGCGTCCGTGGACGTGCGAATGGAACTATCGCAGATCCTGATCACGGAGACCGGCGAGCTGCAGGTGATCGTGCTGAAGGAGCGTGACGGGCACCGGCGGTTCCCGATCGAAATCGGCATCGCCGAGGCGTTCGCGATCGATCGCCGGCTCAAGGGCATCACTTTCGCCCGGCCCATGACGCACGACCTGCTCGCCGACGTCATCGGTCGCCTCGGCGGCGAGCTGGAAAAGATCGTCATCAACGATCTCCGGGACATCCTCGTCGACGGGCAGCTCCGGGGAACGTTTTTCGCCCGGCTTCACATCCGTCGAGACGGCGAGGTGATCGAGGTCGACGCCCGGCCGTCCGACGCCATCGCGTTGGGTGTGGCCAGCGAGACGCCGATCTACATGAAGGACTGGATACTGACGGCCGCGGCGGGCGAATGAGCCCGGCTGAACGCTCCTCCGGATGCCCGGAAAGCGGTCCTCCGGCGGGGGCCTGGGGTGCCCTGCCGACCGCCCCACCGGGCCGGTTTCAGCGGGCGGGTAGTCCGTTGGCGTAGGGATAGCCGCCCATGTTCACGCGTATGCCCTGGGTGTCGTAGTAGACGGCGTTGAACGACGTGGCCGTCAGGGAGGTGAGGATCACCCCCGGCACGTGGAGCTTGCGGGCCCCGAGGAGGTCGGCGTCGCTGGGGGCGATCGCGGCGGCGTTGTTGGCCGTCCAGAAATGGCCCTGGAAGTGGGCCAGACTGTCGGTGGCGTCCTGGAACATCCGTTTGCCGGCGGCGTAGCGGCGGTCGTCGCCGGTGGTCCCCGGCGGGTACAGCCTCGCGTCCGCCCGGCCGTTCTCGTAGAAGATCAGCCCCCCCCACTGTGACGAGCGGTCCTGACGGTCGCGGCCGGCCATGATGCGTATCGCCCGCTGCACGCGCTGTCGACCGAGCATCTTGTCGATCATCGCCAGCCGGACCAGATCGCTCATCGACAAGGCGGCCAACTGCTTGATGATCCCGGTGGCCGTCACGCTGCCGGTGCCGCCGGCCGACGGGTCCGCGGCCGACGCACGCCGCGAAGCGAACCGCTCGGCCAGCTTGACGATGAGCCCCGGCCGGTCCGGCCGCGACCAGGTCGGATCGGATGACAGCCGGCTGAGCAGGTGGAAGTCGCGAATCGCGAAGCGGTACCCGTACTGCTTGGTCCATTTCCCGGCCAACTCGACGGCGGCGCCGAGCTGCCGGCGATGGCCCATGTACACCATCACGGCGAACAGCAGTTCCTCTCGGCTGGCGGGCACGTAACGCAGGTCCCTGACGTAGTACTGCAAGGCCAGTACCGCCGGGGTACGCGGCTTCAGGGCCATCAATCGGCCTTGCAGGTCCCCCACCGGCACGCGGCTGGCCAGCAGTTCCACCGCCGACCCGCGAGCGCTGAAGACCGGCCGATTCAGGGCCTCCAGCAGGGCGTCCGGCCAGGTGCGGCCGGTGATCGTCTCGACGACGCGGCGGTAGCGGCCCTCGCTGGGGGGGTCGTCCGGGTCGTCCGACGCCCACAGTTTCAGCACATCGGCCAGCACCCCCGGCTGTCGGTGACGCGCCAACCAGTCCAGCAGGGCCTGGCGCAGCCCCGGGTCGGCGCTGTAGGGCAGCGCCGCCACCACGTGCGGCCCCAGGGCCAGGTAATCGGCCCGCACGAGCATCTCAAGTACCGCCAAACGGAGCGCCGGCGGCGTGCCTTCGGTCGACAACAGCGATGCTAACTGCTTGTGGTGAGCAGCATTGTGATCGTCCAACAGCTCGACCACCTTCAGGCTCCTGATGCGTTGGTCCACGGGCAGGTCCGGGTCCAACGTCCGCTGCAGGTTATGCAGGATGGTCGTGTGGTCGGTGAAAGCGTTGGGGTCGGCCTTCACCTGGGCGGTCAACTCGGCCGGGGTGCTCGGCGGCTCAACGTCGAGGGCAACGCAGCCTGTCAGGCCGATGAGGCCGGCGATCCACAATGCCGCCACCCAGAGTCCCCCCCCCCGCCGCCGCCCGCCGGTGGCGGGAGCAAAGGCCCCGGGGTGGGCCCGTCGCGTCTGTTTCGTCATGAGCATCGACTCCCATCTCCGCTGCCGGCCCCCGGCCGGCGGGGCCATCCCGCCTGCCGAGTGCAGATTCTATCGCCTTCCTCCCCCGCCGCAAAGGCATTTACCCGCCCGCGTCGGCCTTGCCACCCGTTCGGGCGGCCGGTAGACTGTCGCGTCATGGCCATGAACATCGACCAGCAAATGGAACTGCTTTCCCGCGGCACCGAGGCCGTCTACACGCGCGAGGAACTCGCCGACCGGTTGACGTCGGCCGCCGCGGCGGGTCGGCAACTGCGCGTCAAGCTCGGGCTGGACCCCACCGCCCCGGACATCCACCTCGGCCACACCGTGGTCCTGCGCAAGATGCGCCAGTTCCAGGATCTCGGCCACAAGGCCGTGCTCATCATCGGCGATTACACCGCCCGCGTCGGCGACCCCACCGGCGTCAACAGAACCCGCCCGGTGCTCTCGCCCGAGCAGATCGACGCCAACGCCCAGACCTACTTCGATCAGGCCGGCCACATTCTCGACACCACCGCGGAGAAACTCGAGGTCCGCCGCAACAGCGAATGGCTGGCCAAGCTCAGCTTCGCCGACGTGCTGAAACTCGCCGGGCAGATCACCGTGGCCCGCATGATGGAGCGCGACACCTTCGAGCAACGCTACAAGGCCGGCGTGCCCATCGGCGTGCACGAGTTTCTCTACCCGCTGATGCAGGGCTACGACAGCCTGTGCATCGACGCCGACGTCGAGCTCGGCGGCACCGACCAGACGTTCAACAATCTCGTCGGCCGGCAAATGCAGGGCAAGGCCGGCAAGCCGCCGCAACTGGTGGTGATCATGCCGCTCCTCGTCGGGCTCGACGGCAGCGAGAAGATGAGCAAGTCCAAGGGCAACACCATCGGCGTGACCGATTCGGCCGATGAGATGTTCGGCAAGGTGATGAGTATTCCGGACTCTCTCATGGGCAACTACTTCACATTGCTGACCGCCCTGCCCCGCCGGCGCATCGGCGAGCTGGTCGATCCCGACAAGACGCACCCCCGCCAGGGGAAGGTCGAGCTGGGCAAGGCCATCGTCGCGCAGTACCACGGCGACAAGGCCGCCGACGCGGCCGCGGCCGAGTTCGACCGCGTCTTCAGCCGGCACAACGCCCCGGCCGAGATGCCGGAGATTCCCGTCGCCGCGGGCCCGATCGCCCTGGTGGAGCTGATCGTCGGGGCCGATTTCGCCAAGAGCAAGGGCGAGGCGCGGCGGCTGATCAAACAGAACGCCGTCAGCATCGACGCCGAGAAGATCGCCGACATCGACGCCGCCGTCACCCCCGCCGACGGGCAGGTGCTGCGCGTCGGCAAGCGCCGCTTCGGGCGCATTACGGTAACAGGCTGACACATCGGAGGGGACCCTACCCATGAGAACTCCATGCACGTGGGCACTGCTGGCGATCGTCGCGGCGGCGGCCATCACCCGCCCCGCTCGGGCCCAGCGGCCGAATTCGGAGGCGTCAAAGGTGACCGATGCACTGAAGAAACTCCGCCCGGGCCATCCCCGGCTGATGCTGACCGATGAGGGCCTGGCCGATCTGAAGGCACGGTACAAGGGAGACCCGGCCCTGCAGAGGTGCGTTCGCGACATGCTCGCCCGGGCCGACGCCTGCTTGCGCAAACCCCCGCTGACCTACGCCAAAATCGGCCCCCGCCTGCTGCGCGTCAGCCGCGACTGCCTCGGTCGCACCTACGCCCTGGCCCTGGCGTGGCGGTGGACCGGCAAGGCCGCCTATGCCGAGGCGGCGACGGAGAACCTGCTGACGGTGTGCGCGTTCCCCAACTGGAACCCGTCGCACTTCCTCGATACGGCCGAAATGTCGCACGCGGTGGGCGTCGGGTACGACTGGCTATACGCCACGCTTACCGAGGATCAGCGGAAGAGCATCCGCGACGGCCTGATTCGCCACGGCCTGACGCCCGGGATCAACGCCTACACCGGCCGGCGGGCGTGGTGGGTGAGATCCGCCTTCAACTGGAACCAGGTGTGCAACGGCGGCCTCATCGTCGGCGCGCTGGCCATCGCCGAGACCGATCCCGAGTATGCCCGGGCGATTCTGCCGGCCGCGATCAAGTCGCTGCCGACGGCGCTGCGATCGTACGCCCCCGACGGGGCGTGGATGGAGGGCCCGGGATACTGGCACTACGCCTCCCGCTACACCGCCTCCGGCCTGACGGCCCTGCAGACGGCCCTGGGCGACGACCTGGGCCTGTCGAAGACCGACGGGCTGGCCGCGGCGGCGTGGTTCCCGATCTACACCACCGGGCCGAGCGGGATGTTCCTCAACTTCGCCGACAGCGGCGAACGCAGCGCCCGCCGCCCCATGCCCTGCATGTTCTGGTTCGCCCGCACGTACGGTCAGCCCGCCCTGGCCGACGCCGAGCACGCCGCCATCGCCGCCCGCGGCGCCCGCCCCGGGCATCTGATCTGGTACGTGCCCCCCTCGGGCGCCACCCCGCCCCCCCGCTCACTCGACCGCCAGTTCCGCGGCCGCGTGGCCGTGGCCGTCTTCCGCAGCGCGTGGGACGATCCGGCGGCCCTCTTCGTCGGCGTCAAGGCCGGGTACAACCAGGTCAACCACGGGCACCTCGATCTCGGCAACTTCGAAGTCGACGCCCTCGGTGTCCGCTGGGCCCGCGACCTCGGCTCGGACAACTACAACCTGCCCGGCTACTGGGACAGCAAGCCCGGCGGGAGGCGATGGCGCTACTACCGCCTGAACTCGCGCAGCCACAACGTCCCCCTGCTCGACGGGGCCGACCAGGACCCAGCCGCCGTGGCCACGTTCGTCCGCTTCCGCTCCGACGCGTCCGGCGGCCGGGTGGTCATAGACCTTACCGGCGCCTACCCGGCCGCGACCAAGGTCACCCGCGGCGTGGCGCTCATCGCCGGCCGGCGGGCAGTGCTCGTGCAGGATGAGTTCCAGCTCCCCCGCCCGTGTAAACTGCTGTGGGGCATGACCACCGACGCCGCCATCACCCTCCGCGACGACGGCTCGGCCGAGCTGACGCTCAAGGGCAAACGGCTGCTCGCGCGAATCCTCTCCCCCGCCGGGGCAAAGTTCGAGGTCGCCTCGGCCGCCCAGCAGCCGCCCCAGAAGCCCAACACCGGCGTCCGCCGCCTGCAGGTGCCCCTGGCGGCCCCCAAAGGCGCTACCACCGTGGCGATTCTCCTGTCCCCCGTTTGGCCCGACGGCCCGACGACCGACACCACCCCCGTCAAGCCCCTCGCCAAGTGGTAATTGAGGGGACAGATACGAATGGCACTGCCGTCTATAACTGGTGCATGCCACGATTGTTACGGTTTCTTCCACGTTTTGGCACGGTTTGTCTTGCCAGTTGCGTAGGTCGCACAGAATGACAGCGTTTCAGGCATCTCCATGCACTGACGCATCGGCCATGCGATGCGGCTTGCGCCTGTGGGTGCAAAACGTAACTATTGAAATACAAGGAGCTTCTGACGGCAGTGCCATTCGGGACAGATACCAAAACTCGGCTCGGAGCCAGGTGGCATGCTCCTACGCGCAGCGGAGGGGCATGTTGATGCCCCCAATGCCCTGCAAGATCATCGCGACACATGAAGTGAAATCGCTCGACATATGCCACAAATCGAGTATAATGTACTCCGATCGTGGAGGTGGGCTGGGGTCGCGTCTCATTCCGTCCCGTCCCGTCCCGTCCCGTCGCGGACGCGTTGGCAGGCGTTCGCTTGGCAGGGCCGGGATCGGCCGGCAGTCGCCTTCTCCCCCACGAGCTATGATTACGCTTCGGGATGTTCTGAGAGTTGGCGTTGCTGCAGTTCGTTGAGGGTTGGTGCGCCGTGGATCATCGGGATCCGCGTGGGAGCCACAAATGGTAGGTCGTCATTTCGTTTCTGTTGCGGCATCGAGTGATCGGCCCAAGCCACGTCGAAGGTGGCCGGCCGGGCGCTGGATGCGAATTGTTTGTCAGGTCACCTAAGGCAGGAACAAAAGGAGAGTAGCGATGAACAGATGCACACTTGGATTGGTCGTGGCGATCGTGGCGATCGTCGGGGCCACGTCGGCCTGGGCCGCGAACTGGGACGAGACTGTTAATGCCGACAACAATTGGAGCAACGCAGACAACTGGGATGCAGCGGTTCCCAATGGGGTGGACGCTGAAGCCCTGTTCGGCGCCCCCGCCGCCGACAACCCTAATACTAAGATCGACGTGGACATGGACGTCACGCTGGGATCTCTGATTATCAACTCGGGGTATTGGGGGGGCATAGGGGGCGCGAAGCTGCAAAGTGTGGGTACTGAAACGATCTCGTTTGAAGTCGCCTCCGGTAATGCCACCTGGGATGGATCCGCACTGGATAGGAGGACTTGGCCCAACGTAATGTCGTTCGTTTGCGACGTGGAGATCGTCAGTGACCTCGACGTGAAATCGGGGGGCCTCAACGGCAATGGGTTGTGGACTATACCTGCTCTCCAATTCGACTACAGGAACAAAGGTGCGCTTAGTGGCTCGGGCAACATCAATATTACATCCGGTACTTTGGGTTTCAAGGGCGGCAGAGATGATAACGGCTACACGGGTGACTTCAACGTCTCGGACGGCGCGATACTACAGTTCGATAATCCAAACCCACTTGGCGCCGGCTCGATCTACCTGGACACCGACGGAACCGTGTTTTCCAAGGGCAGCTTGAGTGAGCGCGACATCGTCCTGTCTGGCAACGGAATTGTTGCTGGAATACCGAAGACCAGCAGCTCGGAGGCGATCCTCACCGTCATTTCGGGACCGGGGCAACTCACGATCGAGAAGAACGGTCGTGGCAACGATGATCGCGCATTTTCGCTGCTGGACCTGGACCCCGTCGGCCCACCGATCGTATTGACCCCCAACACCTACGAAGGCGGGACGATCATCACCGGCGTGTCCAACGTCAGCAACACCACCACCTCGGGCCTCGGGCAAGTCATCGCCGGCAAGGACGGCGCCTTCGGCACCGGCGATGTCACCGTCAGCGGACAGAACTGGCTGACCATCGGCGCCGCCGGCACCACGACCGACGTGATCAGCGATACGGCCACGTTGACGATCGCCGGCGACCCCAGCGCGTTCCTCGCTGAAGACGTCCCCCCCCTGGACGGCGATTTCCTGCTCGATATGCAGGCCGATGAGACGGTCGGGGCGTTTATCGTCAGTATTACGGTTGCCGACGTGCTCGCGCCGGTCACGATGAATGCCGGTACGTACGGCAAGAGCGGCAGCGGGGCGACGAACACCGGCGTTAACGCGCAGTTGGGCTTCGACCTGGACCTGCTCTTCAGCGACAGTTTCGGCAACGGTGGTCTGGGCGTCCTGACCGTCGGGTCCGCGGTGCCGACCCTCCCCGGCGACGCCAACGGCAACGGCTTCGTGGACGACCTCGACCTGGCGATTCTGCTGGGCAACTGGGAGAGCGACCCGTTGGTCATCTCCACGTGGGGGCTGGGCAACTTCACCGAGGGCAGCCTCGGCGACACCGACGTGGACGACGCCGACCTGGCCGTGCTGCTGGGCAACTGGACCGGC
>SDBU01009792.1_pt1 | contig 10714 bp, 9 predicted proteins | sample 2277071 | NCBI WGS metagenome assembly SDBU01 (sample SAMN10397929, study PRJNA504765) | marine sediment metagenome | isolation source: marine sediment core GS08_GC12, 126 cmbsf | place: Arctic Ocean: Gakkel Ridge, Loki's castle | collected 2008
TCTTCAAATAAATTTGGAGTTTGTACTGATTTATTTTTTTTAAAAGTGCTTACTTCATAATTAGTATGCTCTATAACTACGGTAACAGTCCCAAATTTTTTACCTACCGGAATAACTTTAAAACCTTTGAAAGCTCTGGAAATTTCCTCTGCTGTAGCTTTGGTAGTTATATCCCAATCGTGGGCTTCTTCTCCCATTATCAGGTTGCGGATACATCCCCCAACCACTAAAGCCTCATAGCCTGAATCATTTAATCTCTTTATCATAAATAAAGCTCCCGGGTCTATGTCTTTGGATTTAATTTTTAAATTGAATTTATGGTTTTTCTCTTTTTTAATCATTATGAAACCTTTACTTGGTCGGTCGACCAGTCTTCCGATCATAGTAGGGGCGTATTGCAATACGCCCCTACTTCCTAAATGTTAGAATAATTATACACTATAATCATGTCTTTGCTAATGATCACATGAAACTTGGCAATCCCTTAACTGTAATTACTTCGTCGTTTCACCAAAGCCCAGAATAAATAAAAAAATTCTATTCCAATTACTAGAATAATAATATATTTATTATAAGCAATCCGCCGGTACACTCCCCCTTCTCCTATTTCAGGCAATGGCGTAGGGTCAATCGGTAATCCATTTTTTACAGCCAAATCTCTGATATTTAATAGATGTATAATAGGGATTCCTAAATTTTGATATTCAAAGATTAATCCTCGCTCAGGATGATCGGGAATTTTCGGACCATTAATTACCAATCCATTAGGATAAGTTATTGAAGCATTGGTATTACCGTAATTTGGTGTAGCGCCACCGATATTTACAAAGGTTTTAATGAGCTGCTCTTTGGCACTTTTTTTGTAAAGTTGCATTCTTTGCAGAATGTTTTCTTCTATGCTATCCGCGTCAATAACTAAAGTACCAGAATCTTGAACTATTTTTTTTATAGTATCCTGTGAATCAGGATAAAACATTCCCTCAGCCCGGTCAAGATCTCCCCCCATAGAAATGGCTAGTAGTTTGTAAGGTAAAATATTTTTTTCATTTAAACTATCCAACATTTGTGTAAAAGTAAATTCGGGAATATTAGCTCCATATTCTGATGAGCCAACAGAATAGATGAGTAGTGGTTCTAATTCCAATACTCTGGCAGCAGAAAGGGCAGCCACAATTAAAGCTGGGAAAGAACCGCTGGCACCAATGGCAATTACATCCCCTTTTTTTAAATTTGCCTCTTTAAAATATTTAACCAATAAAGCAGCAAAAGCAGGATTTGTGCTAGTTCTTTTTGCCTCAAGATTCCCCAAAGTAGTAGTAAGTTGAGTATATTCTTTGCCGATAATGCCAGTTTGATTGGGGTCTAACCCTACATCTAATGGAATGGTTCTTTTTAACCGCTCTTTTTTAATTGCTTCCAAAGAGCTTTTCATAAATTGTGCAGCTTGAATCTGTTCAGTATAATAAGAAGTTGGCTGAACAAATTTAGTTTGCTCTATTAGTAGCAACCCAACGAGTAAGATGATTAACGCCCAAAAAAGGTAAATCAGCGATAATTTCCCTTTTATCCAACTATTCATCAATGTCCCTTCCTTCAATTACAAAAAATAAATACTTTAATGGAAACCGCTATGTTTATTCTAAGCAAATATTATCTTTTGTCAAAATTATAATAAGTTTTACCTATGTCACCTCTTTTGAAATAATTTTTTACAAATTTATCATGATGATAAATTATTATTTTGAAAATATTGAAACTAAATGATAGAATTTACTTGAAAAAGAAGGAGCAGCATGTTTATTATATTTATATTGAGTGCAATATTTCTAATCTGGGGGATTGTCGAACAAATTAATCACCAAAAAAGAGTGAATAGTATTCCTATTCGTATACATGTCAATGGCACCAGAGGAAAATCGACAACTACCCGTTTAATAGCAGCCGGCTTAAGAGAAGCTGGCTTTAAGGTGCTCGCCAAAACCACCGGCACTTTGCCTCAATTAATCTTTGAAGATGGGATGGAAATCCCTCTTAAACGAAGAGGCAATCCCAATATTATAGAACAACTAAAGATTTTTAAAGAAGCGGTTAAAAGAAAGGTAGATGTTTTAGTAGTGGAATGTATGGCCATTAGCCCGGAACCACAATGGGTTTCAGAACACAAAATGGTAAAATCGACCATCGGAGTAATCACTAATGTGCGTGAAGACCATTTAGAAGATATTGGCCCAGGACTTAATAATATGGCTGAGTCACTAAAACTTACTATTCCGCAAGGGGGAGTGCTGGTGACCGCAGAAAAAAATTACCTCTCTTTCTTTAAAGAACACACCGATAAACTAAAGACTAAAATTATTTGGGCTGACCCGGACGATGTATCCGATAAAATAATTGATAAATTTTACTATATGAATTTCAAAGAGAACGTCTCTATCGCTCTCCGAGTCAATAAACTCCTCGGGGTAAAAGAAGATGTAGCTTTGAGAGGGATGTTAAAAGCAAACCCAGACCCCGGAGCCTTAAAGGTGTATAAATTAATCAAAGAAGGTAAAATTATATTTTTTGTCAATGCCTTTGCGGCTAACGACCGGCGCTCTGCTTTATTAATCTGGGAAAATGTAAAGAAAATATTCGATTTAAGCAATTTACCAGTAATAGGAATAATTAATAGTCGAGAAGACCGAGCCCTTCGCGCTATTCAATTTGCTCATATCTTAGCTAAAGAGATCACCCTTTCCAAAATAATCTTGGTAGGACCATTAAGTAAGTTAACCGAAAGGACTTTTTTAAAATTAAAAGTCCCCGATAACAAGATATTAAACTTAGGAAGAATAACAAATACCGAAGAGATTTTGCAAACTGTTTTACGGAGCATCAATAATAAAAATAAAGTAATACTGATTGGTTTGGGAAACACTAAAGGTGCGGGCCAAAACCTCATAGAATATTTTAATCAATTTGGAGAAATAAAATGATATACCAAGCTATTGGAATAGGGATGGTAGTAAGCTTTGCCTTCTATGAAATAGTAGGACTCTCCCCGGGGGGGATAGTGGTTCCCGGTTATATAGCCTTATTCTTAGACCAACCAGTTAGAATATTAGTTACTTTATTGGTAGCTTTGCTTACTTATTTTGCGGTAATTATACTTTCTAATTATATAATTTTATATGGTCGGCGTAGATTTTTAACTATGATACTTATCAGCTTCCTATTAAAATGGTTAATCGAGGAGATTATTATTACAATGCCTATTTCCGGGATCGAGCTCAGGAGCATAGGTTACATAATCCCAGGTTTGATAGCCAACGAAATGAGAAGACAGGGCATCTTCCCTACCCTTTATTCTTTGGCTATAGTTGCAGTTATAGTTCGTTTAATTTTACTACTTTTTTTAAAGAGCTGAAGAGCTACCACTAAAAAATTACAATGTTAATAATGTAATATTTTTAATTAAAAATTATATAAAAAAACGGGAAGCCTCTTCTAGGAGATGACTTCCCGCTTTTTTAGTACATTCTATCTAATTTATTTTACATCTGCTATGTCTTATTCAAGCAATGATAATTGAGTACCGCCAAAATCAACTTCTTCCAGCCACCAGACTGGATAACCCACTTGGTCTGAAGCACCTACATATCCATCATCATATTTGGCAACTAACTCATCAGCCAATTCCCACCATCTATCTACAGCTCTATTAGCAGCATCATTGGAGTAATTGGTTAAATATTTGACCGCTAAAGCAGGATCTTTCTTATACAGTTCTAACGCTGCCATTTCAACCGCCGGCTGCATGGCAAAGAAATCGCCCTCTAATTCTCCCTGGACCTCTTTTATATCTTCAATCATGTAAGAGTATTTGAGATCTGCCCAGTTAGATACAAAATTGAAAGCCCACCAAGCATAATCTTTATCAAATACTAATCTACTTCCACTGCTAAAAGATTTTGGAACTTCGGTAATCCCACTGTAGAAAGGAATATAGACGGTCGAATGAGGAGCATCTTCTCCAAACCAGAGAACTCCGCCTATAGGATCAGGAAGCCAGCTTCTAGCCTGTGATACAAAACTGTATGAGCACCTGAACATAGATATGGCTCTTTCCCAACGCAAAGTATTACGTTCTTCCGGCTTATGCTCTTTACGAGTGGGGTATCGATTTGGAGTACCAAAAGGACCGGCAGCCAAACCTTTGGTTAAATCCAGTTCAGTTCCTTCATAATGGTCTCTTTTGATAGCAATCAAATCTTGGACAGAAAGTTTCTTGTCCGGTTTTACAGTGAAAGGATATCTTTGTTGATCCATGGGAAGATTAAGAGAAGGAGCAACTAAGCTAAGAACTCTCCATTCTCTACGTCTATTGTAAAAATCAGTTTTCGGCCCATATACTTCCCAGAAGAGGAATGGTTTGCCACTGTTAGGATCATAAAAGCCCATCTCTTCTCCCAGACTAAATACATTACTTGAGGCCATAAAGTGGTCCGTATCATCCAGGTCTATCTCGCCAATTCTGGAACGATTTGCACTTACCCCTACTCCATCATCCGGAATTCTTTGAGCTACCCATACTGCACCTGGTTTTCCACTATCAGGTGTCCAGAGCGGACCAGGGCCTAGAATTTCAAAAAACCAGGCTTCATTGGGGTCGGTTACAGTAAGACATTCACCGCCGTCACCATAACCATATTTTTCGGCTAAAGCACCCATTATCTCTACGGCTTCTCTTGCTGTTTTTGCTCTCTGTAATCCCAATATCTCCAGTTGTTCAATCACCATCCAGGCATCCCCATTCCTATAGTCCCGACGGCCACTAATGGTAGTCTCACCTATCATTACCTGATTTTCATTCATGAATGGATAACCAACATGGAAATAAGTGTAGGTCTTTTCAACCTGTGGAATTTCCCCGACTTTTACCAATTCTTTATTTGGCCTGGTTACATTACATATATTTTTATTAATTGGAACCATTGCACCGGGCTCAAAGGTCTGTCCGAGAACAACCTGTATCCGAGCATCATACCATCCGTCACAAGTATGGGTGGTCATTACTGAACCATCCACCGAAGCATCCTTTCCAACTACTACAGAAGTACAGGAATCTTCACTAATTTCACTAGTAAATCCAAAAATAGATAACAACATCAAAGCAACAGAAATTATACCTATGCCTAAAATCAATTTCTTAAATCTCATTTTTTAACTCCTTTCAAAAAAAGATTTTGTAAAAATTAAATCTCCTTATTCCCTATACTTTAAATCACCTCCGTTTTTCTCTTCTTTCCTCTTTCTCCATTTTCGATTAATTCAATATATTGTAAAACTAAATCTATAAAATATTCTTCTATTATTCTCATATATTCTCATAAAAAAATGGTAAATCATTGGCTTTGTCAATTTACCACTTTTTATACATCTTTTTTCATGTTCTACTGTTGTTTTCCTTAGAAAAAATAATTTTACCGAGGAAGAGGCAGGTAAAAACCTACCTCTTCCGGTATTGTTAAAATGTGAAGGTTAGTTATTATACGGATCTGGATCTAGAACTTCTGGAATTTCAGGGAAGTACTCAAATATAGTGTTATTGTTTGTCCAAAGTCTTAGTTTTTTAGTCAAATCCCAATATTCAGATTCAGCCCAATGCATATAAGAGTGAGTGTGATAAGTTAGGAATTCCTTAGCGGCTTCAACCCCTTCGTTTTTATATATTTCTAAGGCTTTCTCCTCTACGGGTTCCTGCATCATAAACATATGTTCTTGCATAGGATATTTTACTGCATCGACCCTTGGTTTCAATATGCCATAGTATTGGTTGACTAAATCATCAACTGAGGCAAACGCCCAGTAGGCTGAGTCTTCGTCATATTCGTCACGCTCTAACCTGACCCATGATTCCGGGACAGAGTTAACTCCAACATACATTGGAACAAAGGGACTATTTTCGGGGTTATCAAGTCCAAACCAGATAACTCCACCGATCTCATTCGGTAACCAACTCCGTGCCTGAGAGAACCAATAAATAGAACAATAATATCGAGCAGTTTGTCTGTAATATTCTATACCAAGTAGATTTATATGATGTTGAGTCACCTGTGGGGTTGCCAACGGGCTTTTCACTCTTTCACCTTTGGCATTGGTATAATACCATACTTCCTGATCTGACATATCGTAAGGAGTCCCTTGCATGCTATCCGCATAGATTTTTATGTAGTCCTCTTTTGTAACTTTTTTGTTTGGTTTAATGGAGAAAGGATATTTATACGCATCCTCTAACTTATATTCTTCGTCACTAAAGTAATTATAGACGGTATACAGCCGGTTATATTGGCCCCACTCATCGAAATTCTCTACATCTCCGTAAATATATTTCCAGATAAAGGGTTCTCCGCTCTTCGAATCATAGAGTCCTAACTCTTCGGCAACTTCGATATAGTTAGATGAAATCATCAGATCATCCCGTTTTTCTGGATCTTTGATTTCACCAATCCTACTGCTATTGGGAACACAGGTAATATGATCATCCGGAACCTTTTGAGCTGCCCAAACAGCACCCGACTTTCCACTTTCAGGTGTCCATAAAGGACCCACGCCAAACACCTCAAACACCCAGGCTTCGTAGGGGTCAGTTACTGTTAAACATTCTCCCAAATACGCAGATTCACGAAAACCGTATTTCTCCATTAGTTCACCCATAAGCTTAATTGCCTCACGGGCCGTCTTTGTCCTTTCGAGAGCAAAAACCTCTGCTTGTTCAATGGTCATAATCGCATATTCACTATTCACTGTATTTTTTTCTCCGCCTAGTGTTGTTTCCCCAATAATAAGCTGGTGTTCATTCGCGTATGGATAGGCTCCGTGAAAGTACTTGTAAGTGTGAGCAACCTGAGGAATTTCACCAAGTTTTATCAGGGGGTTTGCAGCTTGTTCATTATAGGGGATATTCTCATACACAGGAGCCATTGTTCCTGGTGCATGGTCTTGTGCCGGTCTTATATCAATATCTGAATCATACCGCCAGTCTACCGTATGAGCAGTCATTACAGATCCATCTATAGTAGCATCTTTGCCAGCTACCACATCAGTACAGCCACCCATATAGGTATTGGCGTACACAGCAAATACAAAAACAACAAACAACACCAAAGTGATACCTATGAATGAAAGTAATTTAATAAGTCTCATTTTTTACACCTCTTTTCTAAAAATTTTTTAAAAAACTAAACTGCCAAATTTACTATAAATCACCACCTTTTCAATCTTTTTTATTCCCATCCCGCTATTTATGCTAATTTAATATATCCTAATTTATAAAAATCCTTTTTGATTACATAACAAAATAAAAGGGTAAATCTACTGGTTTGGTTAACTTACTAGTACTTAAATTTCTTTTTATATTCCACTCCTTATCACAAGAAAAGGCTACTTAACTACAAAGAAGAGGCAGGTTAAATACCTGCCTCTTCTGGTTACTATTAATTCCTAAGGTGTAAGTCCAGTATTGTTAGTATATTTAGCAATTAATTCCCAATTCAAATCCCAATATGCTTTGGTAGCTTTTGCCATTACTTCGTGGGTATATTCTGTCAAGTATTGTTTAGCTTTCATCGGGTCTTCATTGTATAGTTCAAGAGCTTTCTTTTCAACAGCTTCCTGATTAGCAAAGAATTCTTCTTGTAATGGATCCCGAACCGCTTTTAAATCTTGAATAGCATCCTGATATCTTCTATTGACCAGATCATCAGCCAGCATAAATGCCCAACGATCAGCTTCTAAGCTAAATTTAGTCCGGTTAAAGGTAGTCCAGGAAGAAGGAATCTCCTGTACGCCGACATAAATAGGTACATGGATACTGGTATTTGGATTATCGAAATAGAACCAAATGATTCCTCCTATCGGATCAGGCAACCAATTTCTGGCTTGAGTAACCACTCCAAAGGAGCAACCCTGTCTGGCAGCAGGACGGTGATAAGGAATATTTAGAAGTTTACGTAAGTCACCACCGGGGAAGGGAGTCGCAAACGGGCTTTTTACAACTGTACCTTCAGGACCTGGCACTAACCAGGCTGGATTTGCTTCCATATCGAACACGGTTCCGGTCAGAGTGGAACGTTGTAAACTTATTACATCTTGAACTGAAACTTTCTTTTCGGGCTTAATGGAGAAGGAATAAGTCTGGGTTTCTTTATAAGGATCCCATTCCATGGAAGGAGCTGCCCAGCTATAAACCAAATGTAAACGTATCCTCACCCACTCGGAAGAAAGTGACCAACCACCCAGTAAGGGAGTATAAGCTTCCTGCCAGATAAAAGGTTCTCCGCTGGCCGGGTCATACCAACCACGGTCAATGGCCTCCTGCATGTAATTTTCTGAAGCCATGAAGTAACCAGGTTGACTCAGATCAATTTCTCTGATTCTGCTAATATTAGGCACAACGACAATCTCATCATCCGGTACTCTTTGAGCTGCCCAAATAGCTCCCGGTTTTCCGCTTGCTGGATCCCATCCTATACCAACGCTAAAAATCTCAAATACCCAGCCTTCATTCGGGTCAGTTACAGTCAGACATTCTCCCATTTCAGCGCAAGAAGGAAGAAAACCATATTGCTCTGCTAGCTTTCCCATCTCTTTAATAGCATCTCTCGCATTATCTGTCCTCTGTAAGGCAAATGCCGATAACTGCTCGATAGTCATAATGGCATTTTCATCAAGAAAAGTCTTTAACTCTTCTTTTTGCCCGATAGTCGTTTCTCCGATTAATACCTGGTGTTCATTTGCATGAGAATAAGCATCATGAAAATAGGTATAGGTCTGTTCTACCTGAGGTATCTCACCAATTTTTTTGGGTTGGTCCATCTCTTCTCTAACCAAACCCCAGTAAACATCAACCATGGCTCCTTTGGGAAATTTCTGTCCGGGAATCACACGGATATTTAATGTAGAATCATACCAGCCATCAACCGTATGAGAAGTAATCACCGACCCATCTACAGTTGCATCTTTTCCCACCATTACATCCATACAACCATTCTCACCTAATCCACCAGTAAATCCAGAAATAGATAACAACATCAAAGCAACAGAAATTGTTGCTATGCTCAAAATCAACTTCTTAAGTTTCATTTTTTATATCTCCTTTATATAATATTTTTAGAGACTTGCTAAAATGAAAATTAAATAAATTTTACTACCTCCTTTCTAAAATATATTTAGAAAATATCGGAGATTGCTAATGAGATAATTTAACCACCCCCTTTTCTTGAAGTCTCTTCGATCAATTCAAGGTACGATTATTCATAGACCACCCGGTCATCAGGAGCTTCAGCTGGATTATAGAAATAGTGTCCTACCCCATTTTCTATCACTTCAGCATAGCGAGGCACATTACTGATGACTACCGCTTTATCAGGATACATCTCCGAAAAGGTCTGGATGACCTGCAATATGGTGGAAGTGTGTCTGCCCACTCTTACGTCAATAGGCCATCCCTCCTCATCAATCTTCTCATAGAGCAGTCCATATTCTCCTGCTTTCATAACAAAGGAGTCTTCTCCGGTTAAGAGTAAATGCTCATCCGTTATACCCCGAACTCTATCCAGGAAAGGTTCGGGTGTTTCAAATAATAAAGAAAGAGCATCAGAATAATCTCCCACTTCCCGATGGGAAAGACCATGTAATCCGGGAGGAGAAAATTCCATCCCGATAGGACGCTTAAATTCAAAAGCAGTCAATATCATAGTTGCCATGGCAGCTACTTCCTGAGCATTCTGGTTAGCTACTATAGTACTGATGACTGGATATTCTAACTCGGCTTCGTGTAAATCAATAAAAAGTCCTACTTCTTCCTGCTTGATTAGTTCCATAAAGGCATAGCAAGTTCGTTCAACCAGAGCACCATCTGCTTTGCCGGGCCAGGTACGATTAAAGTTCCTAATGTCCATATAAGCTAACAGCTGTCCGCTAGGATAGTTTACATAAACCTCCGGATCAGGCCAGGAATCAAGGGGATTGGCCCAGCGGTCTCCCATCCTGAACTTTTTTATCCCCCAATCGGTAGGAATGTGATAAAATTGAGGATAGGCATCACCGGGTCGACTGACCGTTGAGGCACTTCTATTGGCCCAAATAACTACAATCAATCTTCCCTTTTCCAGCTGGGCATTTTCCACCAGGACCTGAGCGGTTAAATTTGCCCCGGGCTCTTCAGGATGATTTCCCCCGATCACCATAACCGTCCCTCCGGGATTACCGCTATCCAAAATGTAGATATTACAATCATTGGTTGTTCCTTCCAAGGGAGAAAAGTAGTCACTCAACTTTTTAACTTCCGTAACTCCGGAACTCAAGACCACCGCTCCTTTAAAATAACGATGTTCATAGAAAGCTCTACCTGCCATTATCATTAATATTAAGGAAATACACAAAGCAATAATTTTAACGGTTTTTATAGATTTTTCAGACATATCTTACCTCCAGGTATTTATTATTTAGCTCATGAATATATTCTCTAATTTACTATTTAATGTGAAACACCCTCAAAGTAAAAGGAATCAAAATAATGCAATAAAGGATGGCCTCCTGCACATCCTTTGTTTTAATAATACTCCAGATTAGTACAAAGGCGACAAAAGCACTGATTATATGATAAATGATCATAATCACCAAATTGATTGTTGTCATTTTATCCTCTCCTTTTTAAGTTTAAAGATTTTCC
>SDBU01009793.1_pt1 | contig 10713 bp, 13 predicted proteins | sample 2277071 | NCBI WGS metagenome assembly SDBU01 (sample SAMN10397929, study PRJNA504765) | marine sediment metagenome | isolation source: marine sediment core GS08_GC12, 126 cmbsf | place: Arctic Ocean: Gakkel Ridge, Loki's castle | collected 2008
AAAACTCGCCGGACTGTAACACTGCTGCGACCGGCGGATAAGTCAAAGGTGTATACTATGTCCTGACACAAACTGTATACTATCTCTTGACACTGTACATCTTCGGACCCGCCTTTTGCGACATGCTTCGACATCGCTCAGCATGAGATCGTCTCATTCAGTCGCGGCTGCGGCGTCGAGGACGGCTTTGGTGGGTGGCCCGGACGTTCGTCCGGGTTTCAAGATTGGTACCCCACACACAGCGTGAGCATCGGGTGGGTTCTTCCTGTCAATGAGATTGCCGCGCTCCCTACGACACGAGTGTCTTCGGTCGCTCGCAATGACCAGAAAAGGAGGTTCTTCAACAAGCCCCTGCCCGGGAATGACAGAGTGTTGAGGTTCTGCTACTGGGGACTGTCGCCAGTTGCGGGTTTGTCCTCCGGCGGGTTGAGGACATCGTCGGGGATGGTGACCTTCGGTAGGAAAACGCCCAGGTAACGCTGGTACCATTTCCACTTCTTCTTCTCGGTCTTCATGAACTTCTTGATCCGCTTCTCACGCGACACAGCCACGGCGTCGAGAGACTCGATCTTGAGCAGCAGAATCTCAATCGTCTCGCGTTTCTCCAGAGCACAACGAAGGGTGTCATAGTCCTTGATGTTGAAGACGGCTTGAACTATCGGCTCGAAGAAAACCATCGTCTGGGAACCGATAAAATTGAGCGGTTTGACCGACTCCAGAAAAAGTATCGCCGGCACACTCATTTTCCATTCGACCACTTTTTTCGCCAGCTTCTCCAGTACCGCATCTTCCTCTTCCGGAAGCGCGGGTTTCTCCGGGTCGGGCAGGTTCATGCTACCTTTGAAAATGCTCACGCCTGCGCCTTCGATTCGGACTCGGGTGCTGCGGCTTTGCGGCTGATGTGAGTATCGACGAAAGCGATCACCTCATCACGGTTGTCCGCGAACATCAGGTAAAGTCCGCGAAAATTCTCCAGTCGCGACGGTTCCGGGAAAGGAGAGAGCAGGACGCCGTTTTTGTCGGGGTAATAGCTGCGATACTGCGACCATGGTTTGACCAGTGTTTGCGTGGTCGTTTTGATAGTTACGGTCTCACCAGTCAATTGGAAGCGGGTGGGAAAATAGAATTTGGCCAGCGACAACAGCAAGACGACCAGAGCCAGCACGGCAAAGGCTCTGGAATCGGTGGTGTAGAAAACAGCCACAGCGACCACGATGACGAATATAGAAACAGCAACCGATACAAGCGGTCGTCGCTTGACCGGGTGGCAACGCCAACTTAGCGACGCTCCCAGATTGCTGGACGGAGTCGCCTCGGTATCGGTCTCACCCGTAGAAGTGGCAGAGCCATTGGGGTCGGGCTGGTGGTCGGACATGTTACTCCTGATCGATCGGGCGGTAGCGCTCTTTCTTGACAGTCCCCATCATCTCCATCAGCTCTTTCGGTTCGAACAGCTTCTTCTGGATCAAGAGTCGCACCAGCGCTTCCTGTGCCAAATTGTTGGAGAGGGCAAGTTCTTCATAGGAAATTTCTCTCTCTTTGCCGTCGATCACCATCTTAAGGGCAAATTTCTTTTCGTCCATTGTCAGACCCTCCTATCATTTCCAATGATCATCAGGGTTAGCCATTTGTTCTTTCCGGCAGGAGGCCATGCAGGACCGCCCTTACTCCGTCTGTTCTTCCTCGGCCATACTACTCTTATGCCCAATGGGCAGAGCTTCGCCGTCGGTGATTCGATACAACGGCATGTGAGTGTTCTCGCGATTGGCCGACAAGTTGATCTCTCCGGATGCGCCTACGTAATTAATGGTACGCGACAACTGTCCGGTGAGTTTCTCGCGGTCACCGTCGGCCTCAAGGGCGGCCAGGCTGGTCAACCGGAGCGCATCGTAGCCCAGCGCAGCCAGCCGAGGCGGTCGTTTGCCGAAGCGAGCATCATAGGCGGCCGCGAATCGCAAGTATTCTTCGGAATTTGTTGCGGACAGAAACGGCGAAGGAAAGACAGCATTGCGAGTGACATTATCGCCCAGCTTGGTCACGGCCTCGTCGGCCCAGGCATCGCTGCCGAGGTAGGCGCCTTCCAGTTTGTAGAACCTGATCTGCGGCAGGAGCAGTCGCAACTGCTGCGGAGAACCGGGCAGGTACAAACAGTCGACCGAGACCGGGATGCCGTCGGGATCGAGCGTGTCACCGTACTCGTTGACGAAGTATATCGAGTCAGGATGCAAACCCCACAGCATCGCCTTGACATCGCGAAGGTACGGTCCGAAATCCTTATCGCGCGAACGATAGTATTCCACCGCGGCCACGGTGCCGCCGAGCTTCTCGAACTGCTCGGCAAAGGCGCGCGACATACGAAGGTGGTCAGCGGACGTCGAAGTTACAATCACAGCCGAATCGGCGTTGAGGCTGTCAACGGCGTAACGGGCCATCATGAGTCCCTGCAGTTCAATGTTGGGCGATAGTTGGAAGCTATTCTCGGAGAGACGGGCCAATCCAGCCTGCGTGGCCGCAGGCACAATCAGCGGCAGCGAGCGACAAGCCAGGGTCGCCGAGGTTAGCGCGGCTGCGTCGCTGGTCAACGGGCCGATCGCGGCCAGCACGGAAGGGTCTCGGGCCAGTTCGGTGGCCACGCGAGCGGCATCAATCGGGTCACCCCGAGTGTCGTACGGTTGAAGCTCCAGGTTCTGCCCGGTTTCGGTTCGGAACTGCTCGGCGGCAATAACAGCGCCGTTGTAAATCTCCTGACCATAGCCGGCCAGTTCACCGCTGAACGGGAGCATCATGGCAATCGAGATGGGACCATCTTTGCGCCGTTGCCGATCCTGTTCCGACCGAGATCGATCCAGACGCTCCCCGCACGACACGAGTAACTGTTCGGCGGCGGTGGTATCACCTGACTGAACCAGAAGCGGCGCCACGACCTTAACTAACGGGCACCGTTTATTCACCGGTAGGTTCTCAAGCAACTCAGGAGCAAGCGCCACTGAAGATGCGGTGCTGAAGGCGGCTTCAAGCGAGGCCTGAACGATCTCGTCCAGCCGTCCATCGTTCGAAAGTCGGTAGGCCTCCAGGTAGCTCTTTACGGCTTCGGTCACATTTGCTCGTCGGTAGTGGCAATTGGCCAGGAACAAGTGCGCGTACGGCGCTTCGGGAGATGCGCTATAGCGGCTGAGGAAGTAACTGAAACCGGCTGCCGCCTGTGAGAACTCACCCAGGTAGTAGTCACACTTGGAACGATGGAAGATGAAGAGGTCGAGGTTCTTGCTGTCCGCGTGCCGTCCCTCGAGTTGGCTGAAGATTCTCGAGGCGCCGAAGTAGTCACCCTCGCGCATCAGCCGTCTCCCCTCGGTGTAGTCAGCCACCACTTCGCTCAGGTCGTCGATGCCGCCGGCATGAGCGACGATCGCGACAGTGATCGCAAGCACCAAACCAATGAAGGCCGAAAACAGGCTAGGACGCATTAAAGCTCATACTTCCCGAAGTCCTCCGGGTTGATCCGTTTCAGACGTTCCCGCAGCGATTCCGGATCAGTAGGCATCGGCGGTGTTTCCGATGACTGGTCCTCTTCTTTGATATGGAACAGCTCTTCATTGACAAAGATCTTTGCCTCAGTCTTCAGGGCCAGAGCTATCGAATCGGATGGCCGCGCGTCGATCTCGAAGGAGCGACCGTCGCACTTTATGTGAATGCGAGCATAGAAAGTCTGGTCCTTCAACTCGGTGACCTCAACCCGTTCTACTTCGGCCTCGAGGGCTCCGATCACCGTCTTAAGCAGATCGTAGGTCATCGGTCGCTTCGAAGTCACCCCGGAGAGCTCCATAGCTATACCCCAGGCTTCGGCATGGCCGATCCAGATCGGAAGAACCTTATCAAGCCCGATCGGAGCGAGAATGACCACGGGTGAATTAGTGGTTACATCCAGAGCCAGACCTTCAACTATAGCTTCCAGCATTTGCATTACTGCGACTTCTTTACTACCCAGAGTTTCAACTCGGCGGTAACATCTTTCTCGATCTTGACCGGGATCGTATAAACTCCCAGCACCTTGATCGGGCTTTCAAGCTGAACCGCCTGCTTGGGCACGGTCACGCCCTCTTTCTCCATGAGTTCAACAATATCGTGGACCGTAACGGATCCAAATACTTTGTCCTCCTCACCCACCAGTACTTCGGCCGACAGGGACAGTTTTTCGATCTTGTCCTTGACAACCTCGGCCTCGCGACGAGACTTGCGTTCCCGCAGATCTTTCTGTTTGGTGACCTCATCGATGGCATTGAGGTTACCCTTGGTGGCCGGTATGGCCAGGTTACGGGGGATCAGGAAGTTTCGGCCGTAGCCGTCCTTGACCTCCACCGTCTGGCCGGCCGTCCCGATATCAGGAACGTCCTCTCTAAGTATCACTTTCATCGTATATCCTTCCAATAGCTATTGCAAACGGTTTCTTGCCTGGGTCGCCTCGGTTGTCGACGGCTCCTGGCGCCAGTCGGCGAAGCTATCGACGAATCCCAAGAGGATCATAGTTCCGAACGCGGCCGTCGCCGCCAAAAGGCTCACGAACTGCGTCAAAAACAGCAGCATGTAGAAACTGAACCTCAATAGCGGTGGCAAACTCAGCTTGTTCATATAATACTCGATTAGCGCCAGCCCGGCAATACAATAGTAGAGCGCCAGAACGGCCAGCATATTGTCTGCGACCAACTGGGCGGTATCATTGCCTAGCAAACGAGCCAGAATGGTGACAGCTATCACCGGAGTAAAAGCAAACGGCACCCGCCACCGACTGAACGGCGCCCAGAACCCCCGCCAGGGATGACGTCGATTGACCACGTAGGCGAAGACCAGGAAACCCAGACCGAATTCTACCAGAGCGCCAAGCAGCGTGAAGGCCGGAATAAGTCTCACCAGCACTCCGAACAGTTTCCCGGCCTGGGCCAAAGCATCCTGGGTGGTCTCCTCAGTAAATCCGAGGGAGCGGTAAATCGGTTCCATCTCGGCCAATACCCGGGGAACTTCCTGACGGGTTTGGTCCATCATGGGAGCCCAGTAGCTGAAGAGTTGAGCGGTGAAAAACAACGCCACGACCGCCGCACCGATCAGGTAGGTGCGACCGGGGGAATGGCCGTCTCTGCACATCCGTCCCACGATCACGCCGCCGAAAAGAAACATACTGCAGCCGGTCAGCACCGACCAGATATCGGTCAGGCCGGCGGCCAGAAAACCAAGCACGAACGCCGCCACCGCACTGCTCCACAGCAGATAGGTGTGGCGCTCAAAGGCCAACTCGGCGATTCCGTAAAAGAAGTAGATGGCGGCAAAATACAAGATGGTCGAGACCAGCAGTCCCACCAACGGTGGCAACTGACCAAGAATTGGGCCATAGGTCAACACCACGAAGGCGGGGAACGCCATCGCCGTGAAGTAACAACTCAAACGGCGGCCGGAGGTCAACTGCTCGACCGCGGCCGTCGAGTAGGGTTTTTCACCTATAAGATTCACTCTCGAACGCCATTATGGCCAGGATGCGTGCCCTCTTGACTGCCTTAGTCAACTTGCGCTGATGACGTGCACAGTTGCCGGAGATGCGACGAGGGATTAATTTCCCGCGTTCATTTACAAAGCGACGAAGCAGCCGCTCATCCTTGAAATCGACATAGGCGATCTTGTTTTCGCAAAAGCGACATATCTTTCGTCTTCTCATTCTCATGTCAAACATGCCTACAGTCCTTTCTATGGAAGTGACCGATAGTGTTCTTCAGCTGCCCGCTGTCTTTAGCAGATTGTTGACAAAGCGCTTCATTATGCCTGGAACCTACCGGATTTGTCATGCCCGCGAAGGCGGGCATCCAGTAAGTGGTCGATTCAGATAGATTCCCGCCGGCGCGGGAATGACCTGCAACACAAGGAAACTGCTTTTCTGTCTCTGGTTCCGAGTTTTTCAAGAGCCTGTTAGTGCCGAAACGCGCAAATCTGTCGGTCATAACTCTTCTTCCTCGCGATAAGTCTCTTCATCTGCCGGTTTGCTTTCGGTAGCAGCCGGTTTAGAAACAGGTGGTTGCGCGGGGGGTGTCGGTTCTGGTTCTACCTTAGGAGCCTCCGGTACTGGCTCAGTTGCGGTGGGGGCCTCTGATACCGGCGGGGTGACAGGGGCTTTCTCAGCAGGGGCGGCTGCCGGAGGAGCGGCTGGGGCCGTCTCCGCGGGGGCGGTTGTCGGAGGAGTGACGGGGGCCTTCTCAGCGGTGGTAGCTGCCGGAGGAGCGGTTGGCGCTTGCTCAGTAGTCGTAGCTGCCGGCGGGGTGACTGGGGCTTTCTCAGCAGGGGCGGCTGCCGGAGGAGCGGCTGGGGCCGTCTCAGCGGGGGCTGTTGTCGGAGGAGTGACGGGGGCCTTCTCAGCGGTGGCAGCTGCCGGAGGAGCGGTTGGCGCTTGCTCAGTAGTCGTAGCTGCCGGCGGGGTGACTGGGGTTTTCTCAACGGGGGCGACAGTCGGAGGAGCGGCTGGGGACGTCTCAGCGGGGGGGGCTTCCGGAGCGGGTGATCGTTCAGCCGGTTTGCCTGCCTCCGGTCTGCCCCGGTCACGACCTGAATCGCGACGACCATAGGGCCGGTCGGAACGGCTACCTCGCGGTCGGTATCGGAAGTCCTCAGTTGGGGGGGCATCCTTGTCAGGCACCGGGCCCTCAAAGACAATAGTCAGATGCCGCATGTAGGCCTCACCCAGCCGCATGTGGCGATCCATCTGAGACACAACCGTTTTCGGTGCCTCAAAAATGAAGTTGGCGTAATAGCCCTGGGTCAGCTTGTTGATGGCATAAGCCAGCCGACGCGTACCCATGCGGTTTTCATACACGATCTTTCCGCCGGCCTCGGTGATAATGTCGAGTATCGCCTTGACGTGACGATCGATCGTAGCGTCGTCGGTTTGAGGGTTGACAATGAAAATGGTTTCGTAAAGTGCCATCAGGTATCCTCCCTGTGGACGTTGGTTAAAGGTTCTAACGGCTTAGCCCTGGATATCGGGTGGTTGAGCTAAGCAGGGTTAACATTATATTTCGACATCGCCTCTTCCAGGCGATGATCTATGGCGAACATCACCGCTTCAACAGCGGTAGCGATCATTTTCTCTTTCGGTTCGATCTCCGTTTTTTCAAAGCACCTTAGTACATAGTCGGCGCTGTCTATATTATCGGGCGGTGGCCCGATTCCCAAACGCAGCCGGGGGAAGTTCTCGCATTCCAATGTCTCGATGATCGAAGCCAACCCGTTGTGGCCGCCATCGGAGCCGCCGGTGCGGAATCTCAGACGGCCCAGGGGGAGGTTGAAATCATCGAGGACCACCAGCATCTGCGCCGGGTCCAACTCATTCCGCTGTAAAAGAGCTTCAATTGCCAGGCCCGAGCGGTTCATCAAGAGCCTCGGCAGGGCCAAAAACAACTTGCGCTCACCGTGTGCGGCGACCCAGTCGTACTCGGCGGTCGAGGGTTGTGTCTTGGCTTTGAGTTCGAAGGCGACTTGCCTGACGACATCGAAGCCGACGTTGTGGCGCGTGGCGGCATAGGCCGCGCCGATATTCCCAAGTCCGACAACGAGTGACAGCATAACATCGCCACCCACCGGCAGCGCGGAATTATAGGCAACCGGCCGCAGGATGTCAAGGGCTTTTCGGATTGGACTTTCCCCAAAAAAGTTATGGGTTGAAGAGGGAGAATTGAATTTGAGGTGTCTTGTGTGGCAGGGACCTCAAGGGACCCTTGTCGTGGCGTTTAAGAAGTCCTGTAGAAACCCGAGGTAAGTACAAGGTCAGGAGCCTTGCGCTCCTGACGATTGGAATGTCGGGATCACAGGGGGTCCCGACCTACGACTGACGGCTGGTGACTTCACCGACTCCAAGAAGATGGTGCTCTTGAAATGATCGAGTAGCACCCTCGACAGCAGACGCCAAAGTGTGCTAACCAGGCCCGGTGTGTCAACAGATGCACCGGGCTTGTACTTAGGAACATAGTGCCGGTCCTTTTGGCCGTTCGGCTAATTTCTTGACAACGGCGTGCAAAAGTGCTTTAATCGGCTGTCGTTTTATGCCCGGAGAAAGGAGCCGACTTGCCGCCCGAAGAAAAGACCGGCGTCACTTGCCCCGACCTGTTCGACAAGTGCTACCGCTACAAAATCCCACAGAACGTCCGCGACCTGGGCATCTACCCCTATTTCCGCCCAATCCAATCGGCCCCCGGCGATGAGGTGGTGGTCGACGGGAAGAAATGCATCATGGTCGGGTCCAACAACTACCTGGGTCTGGTCAACCATCCCAAAGTCAAGGAAGCAGCAGCAGCAGCAGCCCTGAAATATGGCTCTGGATGCACCGGCTCGCGCTTTTTGAACGGCACCCTCGATCTGCACCTTGAACTCGAGGATCGTCTGGCCAAATTCATGAAACGTGAGGCGGCACTGGTATTCTCCACTGGTTTCCAGACGAATTTGGGCACCATCTCTACCCTGGTCGGCAAGGGTGACGCGGTGTTTATCGACCGCCAGGTCCACGCCTGTATTGTTGACGGCGCCCGCCTGTCTTATGGCAAAGTTTACAAGTTTGCGCACAACGACATGGACGATTTCGAACGGGTCGTCAATAATGTCATCAACAACAACCATCGCGGCGGATTGATGGTTGTGGTCGACGGCGTCTTCTCCATGGAGGGTGATATTGTCGACCTGCCGCGCCTGGTCGAGGTGGCCGAGCGCTATGGCGTTCGGGTGATGGTGGACGATGCTCACTCCGTCGGCGTCCTGGGTGAAACCGGGGCCGGTACCGCCGAGCACTTCGGCTTGATCGATAAAGTCGATATCACTATGGGGACCTTCTCCAAGTCGTTCGCCTCGCTCGGCGGCTTTATCGTGGCCGAGGCGGCGGTGATCGAGTGGGTCAAACATACCGCGCGGGCGCTGATATTCTCGGCTTCAATACCACCGGCCAACGCTGCCTCGGTATTGGCGTGTTTGGATATAATTGAATCTGAACCGGAACGTCGGGAGAGCCTCTGGAAGAACGCCCGCCGCATGCGTCGGGAATTCGCTGATCTCGGTTTCGACGTCGGTCGCACCGAGACGCCGATCGTGCCGATTGTAATCGGCGAGGATCTGGAAGCGTTCGCTTTCTGGAAAGCGCTGTTCGATCGCGGTGTCTTTACCAACCCGGTAATCTCACCCGCCGTGCCGCCGGGACAGGCGATGATCCGCACATCTTATACGGCAACCCACACCGATGAACAACTCGACCGGGTAGTCGAGATCGTCGCCGAAGTCGGCCGCGAAAAAGGTCTCATCTCGTAAGATCCATGGCAGCTATCAGTATTGTCGAAGTTGAGTCGGCGGCGAGGTTGAATGATTTCATCGACCTGCCCAACCGACTGTATCGCGACTACCCCAACTACGTCACCCCTCTCAAGTCAGAGCGGCTGGAGTTCTTCGACCGCGACAAGAACCCCTTTTATCGCGCCGCCAAGACCAAGCTGTTTCTGGCCGAACGAGACGGCGAGATTGTCGGTCGCATCGCGACTTGCATCAATTTCGCGCACAACGAATACCATGAGGAACAGACGGGGTTCTTCGGGTTCCTCGACTGTATTGATGATATCGAAGTAGCGTCGAGTCTTCTCAAGACAGCCATGATCCAACTCAAGCGTGAAGGGATGGAGCGGATGCGCGGGCCGGCCAATTTCTCCACCAACCATGAATGCGGTTTTCTGGTTGAGGGATTCGACTCGCCGCCGGTGGTGATGATGACCTATAACCCGCCCTATCTTCCACGGCTGGCAGAGAAATTCGGCCTCAAGAAGGTGATGGACCTTCTGGCTTACAAGCTCACCCAGGATGACCCCATCCCCGAACGGGTGCAGAAGATCGTCGAGAAACTACGCAAGCGCGCCAAAATCACGGTCCGCAATCTCAACATGCGCGACTTCGACAACGAAGTACAGCGCATCCGCGAAATCTACAACGAAGCCTGGGAGCACAACTGGGGTTTTGTTCCCATGAGCGAGGACGAGTTCAACCACATGGCCAAGGGTCTCAAGCAGATTGTGGAACCGGAACTGATTTTCATTGCCGAACACGAAGGCCGACCGGTCGGGTTTCTGATGGCCGTGCCTGATGTCAACCAGGCGCTGATACATCTCAAGGGGAAGCTGATGCCGGTGGGGCTGTTCAAACTGCTTTGGCACACCAAGGTCAGCAACAAGATCGACGGCATCCGCGTGATAACCATGGGCGTGGTGCCGAAGTTTCGCAAACGCGGGCTGGACTCGATTCTGTATGTGGACATCTACAATCGCGGCATCGAAAGAGGCTATCGTTGGGCCGAACTTTCGTGGATACTCGAGACCAACGAGCTCATGCGAAGCGCCATCGAACAAATGGGCGCCGACCTCTACAAACGCTACCGCATCGTCGAAATGCCTCTGTAGACCACCTTCAATCACAAACGTCAATCTCGGACATCACAACAACCTCATGCTGAGTCTTGTAGGGTAGGTCTGTCCACAGACCTGCCGGCAATGGCGGGTTCGAAGACGGATCCGCCCTACCAAGAACAAACCAAGAGCTGGTAAGCGCGGGGAAGTTTTCGGTCGGGGTGCATTTCGTGGTTCGTGAGACTCGGAGTTCATGGGGTTGGTCCTTTTGTTAACCGATGCACAGGCGCATCTTGATTGGAATTGGTTGTGT
>SDBU01009794.1_pt1 | contig 10713 bp, 11 predicted proteins | sample 2277071 | NCBI WGS metagenome assembly SDBU01 (sample SAMN10397929, study PRJNA504765) | marine sediment metagenome | isolation source: marine sediment core GS08_GC12, 126 cmbsf | place: Arctic Ocean: Gakkel Ridge, Loki's castle | collected 2008
AGTAATTATGAAGGGAGTAAGAAAAAATTCAAAGTTCTCATTTGTATCAAGAAAAGAGAATGAAAAAGGAGAAATAAAAATTAAAGTTAGAAGATATTAGTTTTTATTTATTGTTTGCTATCAATCCACATAGTTCTATAAAGTAATCTTGAGAAAAAGTCCATTTCATCATATTAATTTTTTTATTAATCCACTGAATATTACTAGGAATATATCCTTTAGAACTATCTATTCTGTCTAGGGAGGCAGTATTTTTTTTTCTAAACTTGTAAACTTTTGCTAAATAAAGGTTAATTCCTGATATTTTGCATTTTTTATTTTGTTTTAAAAATAATTCATAGAGATATTTTTTATCTATTTTTGGGTCAAAATAGAGGTTTCTTTTTTTTGCTCCGTATTTTATAGAATTCCATAAACTAGAACTTATTGTATATTCTTTTTCTGAGTATTTTTTTATTATTATTTTTTTATTTATTTGATTTTTCCATATTTTTTTACATATTTTTAAAAGTTCTTTTTGATCTAATTTCCATTTTATTCTATTTATATGTTTGTGAGTCCATTGTATATTATTTTTTGTATATCCTTTTGAATTATCAATTCTATCTAATGAAGCAGTCGTTCCTTTATGAGACGTTTCTTGTCTTATAGTTTCTGAGAAATGAATTTGTAAATTGGATAACGCACATTTTTTGTTTTGTTTTAAAAATAAGTTCCATAAATATTCTCTATCTATTTTTGTATCAAAATAAAGGTTTCTTTTTTTTGCTCCTGTTTTTATCCCATAAAAATAACGAGAAGAGATATATCCATTAAGTTGCATTGATTTGTGTTGACATTTTCGACATTGAAAGACATGGCTATTTGTTAAATGTCCTGCTAATACTGAAATAGTATTTCCACAATTACATTTACATATCCATTTTGTATATTTTTTCTTATGTTTTGGAGAAATATAATCTTCATCTTTTTTTATAACTGTTAATTTACCGAATCTTTGCTTTGTTAAATTTTCAAATCTATGATTATGTTGATTGCAATTTTGATTTTTAGTTTTTAAAAATGATGTTTTAGAAAGTTCATACTCTATTTCACATTCTTCACATCTAATCTTCCACATAGGAGATTTATGTCCCAATGGTGATATATAATCTTTTCCTCTGCCTAAAACTATTAATTTTCCGAATTTCTGTTTTGTTAAATTTTCATATCCATAAAAGTGCATATTGCAATTTTGATTTTTTTTTACTAAAAATGATGATTTTCCGAGTTCATATTTTGTTCCACATTTTTCACATTCAACTTTCCATTGGGGTTGTCTTTTGTTTACACCAGGGGAAATATAATCTTTTCCTCTTCCAATTACTTTTAATTTTCCAAATTTTTGTCCTGTTAAATCTGTAACTTTTCTCATTATTAAATTCCTTAATAATAAAAAAGGATAAAACCAAATTTTGCCTTAACTCAAAATCTAGGAATATCCTCTTATGTTTCTATTTTAGATACTCTAAAGTTAAGGGTAAGTATCTTATATTTATATATTATAAATAATATCGAAAACTCCTTTAATAAACTTTAATTATTTTCTGATTTTTTAATTGAAAGCGAAAGATAATAAAGTATAATACTAAAATAGTTAATAAGAACGTTTTGTAGGATTAAATTAAAATATTTGTAAAAAGAAAGAGAAGGTGTATTATTTCAGAATTTAAGGAAGTGGAAACTGAGTTCAAAACAGAACATGAGAAATGCTTATTGGACGCAATTAAAGAGGTCGGTTTTTCAGCACAGGTCTCAGAAGAACCAGTAGATTTAGAAAATAGTTATTCAAAGAAAAAAGTAAAAGCTCATATCCGTATCCCTAAGTCTCAATTTTCTGGATACGGGGATATGGGGTTTGAAATAATTAAGGGTAAGTATGTTTGCCACGTAGATGATACAGATCATCGTACTCACGGTAAGAGTAAAACTAAACTGGGGAGAATTACTCAGCTTTATTCTAGTTTAGTTATTCAGAAGCAAGTAAAGAGATCTTCTCGTTTTTCTATGATATCTAAAAAAGAGAATGAGAATGGAGAAATTAAGATTAGAGTACGGAGATATTAGAATATGAGTAATAAGTTAAAAGGAAAAAGCAAATCTAAGTATCGCAAACAAATGCGACTTAATGATTCTCATCAGAAAGAAAGTTATAAGAAGAAATTTTTAAATAAGATTTTGAAGTTTGAAGATCCTATGCTTAAAACAGTATGCGAATTAGTCGCAGAAGATGAGAATATAGAGAATATTAAGAAAGATATGGGTAGAGTACTTTATTATTCTGGAGGAGCTGGAATAGCTGCTAATCAGATAGGAGTAGTTAAGAGAATAATATTAGTACTATTAGACAAGAAGAATCCTACTTTTTTAATTAACCCAGAAATAATAGAGAAGAGTGAAGATGAAATAATTAATAGTTCTGAATCGTGTTTGTCTTTTCCGGGGGTAGTTGGGATAGTAAAGAGATACAAGAGAATTAAAGTAAGATATGAAGATGAGAAAAGAGTGATTAAGGAAGTTGAGTTCAAAGATTATAATTCGATTGTAGTCCAGCATGAGTTAAAACATTTGTTGGGAATGTGTGATCTTTATATCATTTGGAAAGAACAGATGGAAGAGAATAACAAGAAATCATCAACATCAGCAGTAATAAACAAAGAATGTAAAGATGGTGATTGATGTTTTTTGGAATGGGAAGATGGAAGAGAGTAAGAATTATTTCTGCTCTCTTTTTTTCTTGACAATCATAAAAAATATGATATAATGAGAATAACTTAAAAAGGAGAATTAGTTATGAATATAAAAGAAAGTTTAATATTAGCAATTTTAATTATTATTTTTATGAGTGGTTCTGTCTTCTCTCAAATGGGGAGAAGGGCAAATAGAGGTAGTAGAGGAAGAAATGTGGGGAGAATAGAGAAAGATCCTAATAGTATTGAAGAAAAAGAACAGACATTAGAACAAAGAGTTAGTAGTTTAGAAAATGAGATAGAAAGATTACAGAGTCGTATTAATCTGTTAGAGTTAGATAACAATGTTCTATTTTTTGAGTTAATAAGTTTTAGAGCGGAAGTATATAGAGAAAATATAATAGATGATATACGAAAGACCAGAGATACAAGAACACAAGAAGAAAGATGGGAAGATGCAGGAATCTATCCAATGATAGTTGGAGATAAATAGAGATATAGAATGAAACCAAAATGGTTAATTGAAGATTACGAACATGACAGTTCATTAGAACCTCTTATGAATGAGATCAAATCTCAAGGAATGGAGTTAGAAGTTGTTAAATACGAACCTTGGGAGAATGGAGAATATAATCAATATTCTAATGAAGATTGTGTGATATTTTATGGGACTCTTAATCTTGGGAGACAATTACAGAGAGAAAAAGGTTGGATTCCTGGAGTATATTGTAATTTTAAGAATTTATGTTGTGTTACTTATTATTCTTATTGGGCAAAATATTTATTCAATCAAGATTATATAATGCTTCCAATGTTAGAAATATTGAGAAGAGAAGAGTATATTTTTGATATATTTGGAGTAGATAATTGTATTTTTATAAGACCTAATTCTGGTGCTAAACCTTTTACTGGACAAATTCTTAAAAGAGAAGATATTGATAGAGAATTTAAATTATTTGAGAGTTATGCTGGAAAACCACTTGATCAGATTATAACTATTATTTCTTCTCCGAAAAAAATAGATAAAGAATGGAGATGTATAGTGGTAGATAAAAAAGTAGTTTCTTTTAGTAGATATAAGAAAGATGATAAATTAGATATTAAGAGAAAGATAGATATAGAAGCATTTGAGTTAGCAGATAAAATAGCAAAAGAAGAATGGCAACCAGAGAAGGTATATACATTAGATATTTGTAAATCTAATGAAGAGTACTCTTTATTAGAAGTTAATAGTTTTAGCTGTTCTGGGTTATATGAGAGCGATCCAGAGCCTATCGTGAAGGAAGTATCAAGAATAGCGTTAAAAGAATGGAAAGAATACAATGAGTAGTGATAATGATTATACAATTATGAGAATGGAAGAGTTAGAATGGACTATAAGTAGAGGTCATATAGATAAGTCTCTTATTTCTTTAATAAAGTTATTAAATGAAAGAGGATTTATAACTAATTTTTGTTGTTCTGGATTATATAGAGATCATAGAAGATCTAAAAAATCTAGAGATAGGTTGTCTAAAAATTCTAAAAACTCTAGGAGATATATATGGAATGATATTTCAGGATATATAGCTTTTGATAAATATTTATCTTATGAACAAGAATTAGAATTAGAAGAAATAGCTTGTTCTTGTCATTTAGTTTTTGAAGAATCCCCAAGAGATGATGTAAAAAGTTTTTATGATTTTGAGAAAAAAGAGCATTTTTTAATTTCAGAAAAGAGTCATTTTTTAAATGGTTGTACTTTCAGAAATGAATTTCCTGAAGTTATTAATTGTAATGATAGACGTAAAGTATCTCATAAGTTTTTAGATGGATTAGTTGAATATAAATGGGATTTGTTATATGACATAATTAAGGGATCTGGATGATTAAGTTATCAGAGAAAATAGATGAAAAGGTTAAATGTTTATTATGTCCTAGTTATTGTTGTTTAGGGTTTGGAGAGAAGGGTGTCTGTTTATCTAGAATATCTGATGGAGAAGAAATTACTTTAAATAATTATGGAGAAATATCTTCTATGGCTGTAGAGTCATTAAGTAAGAAACCTATAGTAGAATTTCTTAAAGAGAGTAAAACTTTATCTGTAGGCAGTTATGGTTGTTCGTTAAGATGTAGTCATTCATCTGAAGTAAGTTCTTTATGGTGTGAAAACCATAAAATTTCTCAACAAGAATCTAATAACAATAAGTACTATAACATTTGTGACATTATTTCTTTGGCGAAAAAATATAATTGTGAAAGTATTTGTATGACATATAATGAGCCTACTGTTTCATATGAATTTTTAATGGATTTAGCAGCAGAAGTTCATAGTAATAAATTATATTTTGTATTAAAGACAAATGGATATATAAATAAAGAACCTTGGAAAGAGATTTGTCAAATTACAGATGCTATGAATATAGATTTTAAAGGAAGTGAAAAGAAGTATTTAAATATTCTTGGAGCAAAAGAATATGTAATTAAAGATAGAATTAAAGAGGCTTATAATTATGGAGTTCATATTGAAATTAGTATTCCTTTATATTATGATGATATAGAAGATGAAGTTGGTAGTATAGGAGAATTTTTAAGTAGTATAGATAAGAATATTCCTTGTCATCTATTAAAAATATATTCTTCTTATAAACATAATAAAACTACAAAGGATATTGATATAGAAAAAGCGAAAGAAGTAATAGGTAAGTATATGAATAATATTTATTGTCATTAGAAGTAATTTTTTTTAGGTAAAAAGACGATATTTTAATAATTAAAACTATTTATATAATAAAACTATTAAGGAAATAAATTGAGAAGTATAATTCATTTAATAGACAATCTGGGCTTAGGAGGAGCCCAATCTATGCTCTTCGAGCTTTATCTTGCTATTGAGAAATATTATTCTTCTGAGTATTATCAAATAGTTATTACTTCTGCTAATAGACCTACAGCTAAAAGTTTTATCTCATCTTATAATGTTCCTTATGTTGAAATGAAAAATCAATCTCAAATTGTAGGAAAAATTTTAACATTAAAAAATCCTATCGTATTTTTTCATAAATTAGCATCTTCTAATTATAAAGTTTTACAAGAACTTAAAAAGAAAAAGATACCAGTAATAGCTATAAACCATACATTATATAGAGACAGGATTTGGCATAAAGCAGATTATAGTTGTTGTGATATTATTGTTTCTGTTAGTAATCATATGGATAAACATGTAAGAAAGTGGTATCCTAAAATAAAAAAATATACTTACATTCGTAATGGAGTAAATCAATATAGATATGATGAAATAAGTGGGAAGAATAAAGATAAAAGTATATTAAAAACAGGCCGCATAAACAGAGTATGCGGCTGGAAACATAGTGAATCTTGGATTAAATGGGTTAAAGACGTTAAATTACCTTTGAAATTATCGCATTCGTACATAGGAGGTAGAATTGGGAGTGGGGATAAAAAAGGAAAAACAAGAATAATTAGAGGGAAGAATGATGTAATTATGTTAGGGAATATTCCTGATTTTAAAGAAAAAGTATCTATTATTAAAGAGTGGGATTTATTCTTATATGAGACTAATAGAGAAGAAGGAATAAGTATGGCTATACTAGAGTCTCTTGCGTCTGGAGTACCTGTGATATGTAGCAACCATTATGGGAATAAAGAAATTATAGAACGAGGAGTTAATGGTTATATCTTTAAGGATAAAGGATCTGCTAAAAATATATTAAAAGATTTATGTAAACATAGAGATAAATTAGAATTACTTAAAAAAACTACTAAAGAACATTTTGCGAAAAAATTAGATGCTAAATATGTTGCTAAAAGATATATAGAATTAGTTGATAAAATCTTATCTAAAAAATTAACTAATGGAGTGTCAGAGATTTCAGTTAATATTAAAAATAAGAGTAAAGATAAAAAAGAAAGAAAAAAAAAGAATAAAAAGAAATTCACTATAATAAGTTCTTGTTATAATAAAGGGAAGTATTTAGAAGATTGGATGAATTCTATTTTAGTACAGAAGTATAGACCATTAGAAGTAATAATAGCAAATGACGTATCTACTGACAATAGTTTAAAAGTGTTAAAAAATAATAGTATTAAGTTTAAAGAAAAAGGGATAGAATTTAAAATTATTAATAATCTGGAAAGGTTATATTGCGGTTCTTCTTATCATAATCTTGTTCAATATATAACAGGTTCTTTTGTGGGGGTAGTTGATTCAGATGATATGTTAGTAGATGATGCTGTAGAATATATTATGAATATTTATAATAAGAATCCAGAGCTTGCTTGGATTTATACTCAATTTGACATATATGATATGAATATGAAGAAAAAAAGAAGAGGATTTTGTTCTGCTCCTAAAAAAGGAGAGAATTTATTAGAATTAGGTCGAAGGAGAATACACGGATATGGACATTGGAGAACATTTAATAATCAGATAAAAAGACCAGATAAATTATTTTGTAAGGGACTAAAATGTGGAGTTGATAAGTATATGGGATATAGATTGGAAGAGTTTGGACAAGGAATGTTTGTTGATAGAGTTTGTTATAAATATAGACAATATCCAGTTGGGTTTAAAGAATCTGTCTCTTCGACTAAGGAAGCAATAAAATCTTGGCAGAAAATTATAAACAGTGCGGCTAAAAGAAGAAAGAAATATAATTATAAACCGTATAATATAAAGAAAATATGACAAATAATAAAAAAATAATTTATGTTGCTGGAGCAAGACCTAATTTTGTAAAATTAGCAAATGTTTTAAAAGAGAGTAAAATAAAAGGTATATCTTCTTTATTTGTTCATACTGGACAACATTACTCAAAAGAAATGAGTGATATATTTTTTGAAGAGCTAAATATAGATAATCCAGATATTAATTTGGGGGTAGGTTCAAATACTCATGGAAGACAGACAGCAGAAATAATGATGAAATTTGAACCTATTTTAATAAAGTATAAGCCAGAGATAGTTGTTGTAGTGGGAGATGTTAATTCTACTTTAGCATGTTCTTTGGTGGCATCTAAAATGAATATTAAAATAGCTCATATAGAAGCAGGACTAAGAAGTTTTGATAATTATATGCCAGAAGAAATTAATAGAAAATTAACTGACACAATTAGTGATTTTCTTTTTGTTTCGGAAGAGAGTGGTATTATAAATTTAAGAAAAGAAGGAATCGAAGAATCTAAAATATATTTTGTTGGAAATGTAATGATTGATACTTTAATTTCTAATAGAGATAAAATAAATAAATCAAATATATTAAAAAGAATGTCTCTAATTAAAAATGAATATATTGTTACTACTTTTCATAGACCTAGTAATGTTGATAACAAAAGTTCTTTAAAAAAAATAATAAATATTTTAGAAAATTTTTCTGCTAATAACAAAGTAATTTTTCCTTTACATCCTAGAACATTATATAGTATAGAAAAATATAAATTAAAAAAATATATAGACAGATTATCAAATGTTATAACTATTAATTCTTTAGGTTATTTAGACTTTATGAAGTTAGTTTCAGAATCAAAAATGGTGATTACTGATTCTGGTGGCATCCAAGAAGAAACTACATTTTTAAGAATACCATGTTTTACTATTAGGAAGAATACAGAAAGACCCTCTACTGTTGCTATAGGAACAAATCATCTTGTTAATGCTGATTTTGAGAGCATATGTAAAAAATATGATAAGTTTGTATTGAATAAAAGTAAATATAAATGTCCTGATTTGTGGGATGGAAAATCTTCAAAAAGAATAATAGAGATACTATATAATAATTTAAGTTAGTGAAGATGTCTTTTTTAAAATTATGAATAAAAAATTTACAATTTTGACTGCTGCTTATAATTCTGGAAGATATACAGAAGAATGGGCTAATTCTATTTTATTACAGAAGTACAGACCATTAGAAGTAATATGTATTGAAGACAAATCAACTGATAACACATTAAAAGAATTAAAAAAAGCAGGAAATAAATTCAAGAATAAAAATATTGAGTTTAAATTAATTCAGCAAGATAAAAAATTACATTGTGGTTCTGCTTATAATTTAGCATTTAAAAATGCTACAGGAGAATATTTTGGAATTTTAGATTCTGATGATGCTTTAGAATTTTTTGCTTGTGAGTATATTGTTAAGATATATGAGAAATTTCAAAATGTTGCTTGGATATATACTCAATACAATAAATACAATAGGAAAATGGATAGAATAATAAAAAAAGGATTTTGTAAATGTCCTGGGAAGAATGAAACAATATTATCAATGGAAAAAAAACATATTAATACTTACGGTCATTGGAGAACATTTTCTAATAGAATAATATCTAATAAGAATTTATTTGGAAAAGGATTAAAATGTTGTATTGATAAACATCTTGGCTTTAGATTAGAAGAACTTGGTACAGGAATGTTTGTTAATAAAGTTTGTTATAGATATCGAACTAGAAGTAAGGGAGAAGATTCAATTGTCCATGCTTATCCTCTAAAAAGAATAAGAGCAGAAGTAGTTAAGAAGGCAGAAAAGAGAAGAAAGAAAAATAATACTTATCCTGTTTTGAAATTTAAAAAATAATGATTAAAGTTTTTATACAAACTGAAAAATTTAAAGGAGGACCTGCTGTTTTTAGGGGTAGGTTAATTACTTCTTTAAATAAAATTGATGATATTAAAGTAGTAACAAATATAAAAGAAAAGTTTGATATAGAATTAGCTTTTATAAGAAAAATTTACAAACATAAAAAACCTTATATTTTAAGAGTTGATGGATGTTATTATCAAAAAAATAGAAAATCTGGTAATAAATCTTTAGAAAAAGCAATATTAGATAGTAGTCATTTAATATTTCAATCTCAATTTTCTTTTGAATTATGTAAAGGGATTTTAGATATAAAAGAAAAAGTAAAAAAGAAGTCAAATTATTCTATTGTTTATAATGGAATAGATTTAGATTATATAAAAAATATACCATTTAATAAGAAAATAAAAGTAGGTTCTTTTGTTGCTGGAGCAAGATGGAGAGACAATAAAAGAACTTTTTCTATTTTAGATGGATTTTTAAAAGCTAAAACTGGTAGACATTTATATATGATTGGAGATGTAGGGGTAGGAGAAAGTAGATCTTATCTTAATAAGGTAAAAAAATATAATTCAGAATATATACATATATTAGGAGGAAAGTCGGAAGAAGAAACAATATCTATAATGAAATCATGTGATTATTTAATTCATTTGTGTCATATTGATTCTTGTCCTAATATAGTTATTGAAGCATTATCTTGTGGTTTAAATGTTTTATGTACTAATTTGGGAGGTACTCCAGAGATAGTTGGAGGAGATGGTAGAATATTAGACGTAGATAAATTATGGGATGGAAAATACTTATCTTCTTCTGTAAAATTAGATTCTTTAAATTCGAAGATTGTAGCAAAAGGTATAAAAAAGATATTGAGGAATAAGACGAAACCTGATATTTATAGGTTTGATATTAATAAAGTGGCAGAGAAATATGCTGATATTATTAGGAAAGTTGCTAATGGTTAGAGTATATATTCAGACAGAGAAGTTTAAAGGAGGACCTGCTATATTTAGGAGTAGGTTGATAACTACTTTAAATAAAATTGATGATATTAAGGTTATAACAGATGTAAATAAAAAATTCGATATTGGATTAGAGTTTATTAGAAAAATTAATAAATATAAACAACCTTATATATTAAGAGCTAGTAGTTGTTATTATTTTAATAAATATAAACCATGGAATAACAAACCTATAGCCAAAGCAATTAAAAATGCTAGTTATTCTATTTTCCAATCTGAATTTGCTTATAAATTATGTAATAGAGTTTTGAGATTAGAATCTAGAAATTTAATTAAAAATGGATATAAAATTATTTATAATGGAGTAGATTTAGATTATATAAATAGTATAGAACCTGATAAAAATATAGAACCAGGTTCTTTTGTTGCTTGTGCCAGATGGGATGGA
>SDBU01009795.1_pt1 | contig 10712 bp, 15 predicted proteins | sample 2277071 | NCBI WGS metagenome assembly SDBU01 (sample SAMN10397929, study PRJNA504765) | marine sediment metagenome | isolation source: marine sediment core GS08_GC12, 126 cmbsf | place: Arctic Ocean: Gakkel Ridge, Loki's castle | collected 2008
CCGGATTACAGCAAAACGCCCGCTAGACATCTACATCTACGCCCTGGGCTGGGCTGAAGGCCAGCTAACTCCACCAACTCATTGGGAAACCATGGAGTATCTCAAGTCTCTCGGCTTTAAGGTAAATCCCAATAACAGGCTTCTGGGCACTATCGTTCAGGTTGAGGAATACTACCATACCTGGGTAGAGAGGCGGGAAGACCTACCCTACGAGGCTGATGGCGTAGTAGTCAAGGTAAATCAGATTGACCTTCAAGAGCAACTGGGGAGCGTTGGGCATGAGCCACGATGGGCAATTGCCTATAAGTTCCCTGCCATCCAGGGCACTACCCGGCTCATTGATATTGGCATCAGTGTGGGCAGAACCGGCACTCTTAACCCTTATGCCATCTTGAAACCGGTCTCGGTGGGAGGGGTAGTTATCAAACAGGCAGCCCTGCACAATGAAGATGACGTCAGACGTAAGGACATCCGTATCGGCGATACGGTTACCGTCCAGCGAGCCGGTGAGGTAATACCGGAGATAGTCGGACCCCTAGTCAGTCGGCGCACCGGGGGAGAAAAGGAGTTCTCGCTAAAGGAGAAAACATGGGATGTTTACCGGGAAAGAAGGGGGGTAAAGGAGGAGGAAAAGCCCCCTGACCATGCCATTTGCCCGGTATGCGGGGCTGAAGCAATCAGGCCTGAAGGCGAGGTCATGTATTACTGTTCTAATGCCGCCTGCCCCGCCCAGGTTCAACAACGGATAGAGCACTTTGCCTCTCGCGGGGCTATGGACATCAGGGGGATAGGTGAAAGTCTAAGTGCCACGCTCTTTGAGAACGGATTGGTCAGGGATGTGGCTGACCTCTACTACCTTACCAAAGAGCAGCTTCGCGGCCTGGAGAGAATGGGGGATAAAAGCGCTGGCAACATACTGGAAGCTATCGAGAAAAGTAAGAAAAGACCACTAGCCAGTGTCAACTTTTCGCTGGGGATACGCCATGTTGGCGGCGAAATGGCAGAAATCCTGGCCAACCATTTCGGCAATATTGACCGGCTGGCCGATGCCTCAAGAGAGGAACTCATGTCCATTCCTGCTGTCGGCCCCAAGATTTCTGACAGCATCGTTGCTTTTTTCAGCGAGGAGGAGAATCAGCGCATACTTAAGAGACTGAAGGATGCAAAGGTCTTTCCCTCCGAAGAGAAAGAGGTTAAGCCCGAGGAATTGCCCCTGGCAGGTATGGAGTTTGTTGTTACCGGCCGGCTTGATGCCTTCAGCAGGCAGGAAGCGGAGGCACGGATAAAAGCACTTGGCGGCTCGGCTAAGAGTGACCTTACCCGAAATACCACCCATCTTGTGGTCGGCGCTGAACCGGGTTCAAAGCTCGCCCGCGCTCAAAAGCTGGGCACCAAGCTGCTCACCGAAGAGGAGTTCCTCAAGCTTCTTAAGCAGGCGACTGGATAAACATGATTTGTCAAAGTAGACTGAGGAAGTTGTTTACTAAAGGGGATTTAAAAAGGGTGCAGCCCCTTTTACAGATTCTCTTCCCTCTCCCCTTATCAAGGGGAGAGGGATAAAGGGTGAGGGGTTGGTAGAAGTACCTGGAGTTGGTGTCGAAAGATAGCCTTCATGAAATTAATTGTCGGCTTAGGCAACCCGGGGCGTATTTATGCAGGCAACCGCCATAACGTGGGCTTTGTGTGCCTCAACCATTTTGCCAGAGGGCAGGCTATACCATTCGATAGCAAGCGGGGGAAAGCCCGAATTGGCATCGGTGAAGTTGCCGGCAGTAAGGTGGTTGTGGCCAAGCCCCAGACTTACATGAACCTGAGCGGCCAGTCAGTACGCCTGCTGACAAAAAGGCTCGAAATCGATCTCGGCAATCTCATCGTCATCCACGATGACCTTGACCTCCCTCTGGGCAAAATCCGCATTCGCTGTGGCGTCGGCTGGACTGGACATAAGGGGGTCCGTTCCGTCGCTGCTGAACTGGGCAGCGGGGATTTCTCACTCCTTCGGGTAGGCATCGGGCATCCACGTATGACTGAAGACACTAGCGAGGCTGATATTGTCGCCTATGTACTTGGTGACTTCACCCCCGAAGAAAAACAGGTTATTGACCAAGTGATACCCAGGGTGAATGATGCGCTCCTCTGCCTCCTAACCGAAGGGCTGACCGCAGCCATGAATAGATACAACTAGCCAGTGCCAAATGGGGAGACTGTTTCTTAACTTCGCCCCTTGAGAAAAAGAGACGAATAGAAATGGCGGCCTCAAGGCCGCTGTGATACAATCTTATCGAAATCCTTGTCCTGGAGTATAGAACTTGCCTTACTGCGTGCGGCTGATGCGCGGGGAAGACATTGCCCAGGTGACCGAGATTGACCACGAAGCCTTTCCCACTCTGTGGCCACCGACAAACTATCAGCACGAAGTGCGAAATCCTCTCGCCCACTACATCGTAGCCTACGATGACCAGAGAACGGTTGAAGAGAGAGAGACACATGGAGGGCCAAAGAAAGGTCTTCCTAGGGTGCTAACCATGGTGCGAGGGTTGTTTGGCTTGAGCCGCCTTGCTAGTGAGTTGCCCCCATCAGGCAGGCAATACATTGTCGGTTTTGCTGGCTTCTGGATTATGGCTGATGAAGCTCACATTACCAATATAGCCGTGAGGGAGTCGCATCGCCGACAGGGGATAGGGGAGCTACTGCTTATATCGACAATAGGCCTGGCTACAGAGCTAAAGGCTCGTATCATTGCCCTAGAGGTACGTGCCTCGAACACGGCTGCCCAGGACCTCTACGGCAAATATGGCCTCAAGCAGGTAGGCTTACGTCGCGGCTATTATGTAGATGACAAAGAAGACGCGATATTGATGTCTACCAAGGAAATCAACTCTGCCGCATTTCAATCTCATTTTCGGCAGTTACAGCAGGCCCACTCCAGAAAACTGGGCATAGCCCTATACGGGGTTGCTCGATAGCACCAGCTTACTGCTGAATGCTTATATCAGCCAGGCAACGGATAATCCTGGGTATGGTATACATAGCCAGGTTCCGCCCTGAGCCGCCGCACAGGATAGTTACTAGCCTTCCACGGCAAATGCTATCCGCCACTCCCTTGATAAGCTCGGCGATCTTGAGGTGGCAGTCCCTGGTCAGGCCCTTATCCCCATACTCCCCCCGGGTTGCATCGTAGCCGAATTCCCAGAAGATGTACTCTGGCCTGAATGCCATCGCCCGGGGCACAAACCCATTCTCCAGTCGCATAAGATATTCTTTATCCGAGGTATGAGACGGAATCAGGACATCTACATTATTGTGCTTATCGACGTAGTCCCGATAGCAAAGGCACACATGCAGTATATCATCATCGCCGCCGAAAATATCCCTGGTACCATCGGCATGATGGGCATCGGTATCCACTATGGCGAAGCGCCTTGCTCCCTTCTCCCTGAGTGCGGTAATGGCCAAGGCAGCGCCGTTAAAATAGCACATACCTCCGTAAAAGTTTCTCCCCGCATGGTGGTCACCAAAGCTGGTAAAGATGAAGGCATTGTCAATTTCCCCATCCCAGATCCTTTCAGCGGCCTGAACGCTACCACTGGCGGAATATAAGGCTGATTCATAATCGCCGCTGAGCTTCACCCTCTGCACCATACCCGGCGAATGAACCTTGACTAGGATCTCGTCAGGCACCAGCTCTAAATAGTAAAGACCGTTGCGCACATCGTAAACTGCGTCATAATACGACACATTCTCCCTGTCCAGGATGCCGTCTAACGCCTGGGGAAAATCCCTCAACCTTTCCCCCTGGAAATAGGTAAAAAAGATTCCTGTTCTGCTCATAAGACCACCACCAATGATAGCTCAGGGCAGAGCCGGGATCAAGCGAGGCTGGATGCTGGCGGCAGGAGGTGATCATTGTGACGAGCGGACAGGGGACAGAAAACAAGCTAAGGACCCGGCCCATGGAACCCGAGGACATTAGTGCCGTTTTGGAGATCGACCGCAAGATTAGCCGGGTACAAAGGGCAGTCACCTATACCGATCTAATTACTGGAGACCTGGGGGGGTGCTCGACCTCAGTTTTGTCGCTGAAGTCGGTGGTCAAGTCGTTGGCTTCATTCTGGCACGGCATGCTTATGTTGGCGAGCCGGTTGTCGAAGCAGGCTTGATTCAAATTCTTGGTGTTGCCCCGGACTACCAGGGACAAGGGTATTGCCAGCAAGCTTATTACCGCCCTGCTCGAGCATTGCCGTTTCAAGGGTGCTAAGACAGTGCGTGTAATGGTTAACGAGCGCGACAGCCAGCTACAGGGGCTTTTCGCACACATGGGGTTCCGTCGTGGCCACCTTATAGATTACACCAAGACCTTATAAACCTAAATGGGCGGGCGTACCTTGGCGTTGGCTGCCAGGGGGGGGGTAAATGCTGGAATAAAGTCGGCATGTTCTATGCCTTCGTCATGAACTCTCCGAAGCAAGCTTACCCCCGGTTGCCCAGTTGTGCTTGGGATTATCCTTGATAATGATATGTATTACTTCCGGCGGGGTGCCTATTTTCACAAACGCAGCGGTTATCCCCTCCACGAGCTGCCTCTTTTGCTCAACGGTGCGCCCCTCCCACATTTCAACGATAACTACCGGCATGATATCCTCCATATATGAAATGTCTTTTTTGCGGAACTTTACTCGTCAGATGCCACCCGATGCGGTTATAGCGAGGTAGATTTGGCTATTCACGGCTGTTTATTTACTCTTTGCCAGTAATCTTCAGATCGTGTTGCTCAAGTAACACTAACACGCGAAAAGAACAGGTTAGCCAGTAGCCCGGCTATTACAGGGAAGAAAAAGGTACAGGCTAGGCGAATTAGCCAGAACTTCCAACCCAGTATCCCCACTTCAAGTGGCATCCGAGAAAATGCCAATAATGACCAGCCGGTCATAAAGGCTACCATGGTGCCAATACCCGCCCCGGCACGCAGGAGACCCGCAGCAATAGGCAGACTGATGAAGGGGCCACCCGGTGTAAAACCACCAACAACCGCACCAACCAAGATACCCCGGAATCCAGACTCTACGCCTACCCACCTGGATATCATTTCAGCGGGAAGAAGCAGTTGAACCATACCAGCTATTATGAAGGCAAAAACTAGCAACGGCGTAACCTGTAGTAGCATGTCCCACGCTGATCTTAAGCCTACAATATGCTCCCCGCCCCCTTTTTGATAGCCGATAAAGAGGAGAACAAAGGCAATTACGCCCATTATTATTGTTGGGATAAGCATTCCCGAGAACCTCCTGTCCTTATTCAACCGGTTTCTCCATGTACTCTCCAGTACTCTTGTGGTTAGGCCTATTATATACCTTGAGTGGTAACACTGTCATTTATAGCTATGAAAAGACGGTAGTGTATCAATTTGAGAATTTAATGGAACTTGACACGGCGTCATTTAGGTGTATACTTTGACCAATACTACTAACAGGAGGGAGAAAAATGCCACCAATTTTCAAAGCTCTAGCATCAATTACTGCTTGGGTCCTGTTTATTAATTTCTGGGTATCCGGGCTGAGTACCTTGGTGATGGGCATTGTCAACGGAACTATGTATGGCCCTGAGCCACCACTAATGGTAAATGCCGTGTTTTTTTCACTTTCCATTGCCTCTGGCGTACTGGCAGTAGTTGTGATGAGACTCAGACAGAAGATGGAATAAAGAGGCTCTAACCACCCTTCTTGACCAGCAGGCAGATATTCCTTGAAAAGAACTTTACCGGGAAGCGATGGGAGCTTTCTGGGAAGGTTTTGAGCACCTGAAAGCCAGTTTTCCTTACCAACCTCTCCAGTTCACCATAGGAGAAGAGGTAATAGTAGCGGTACAGGGTTTTATCCTTTGTCTGCCACGGCACAGCCACCTCTTTGGGCTTAAACCAGAAGCGGGGCTGCCAGCGGTTCCATGCGGTAATAAAGGCTTCACCGCCCGGCTTTAGCACTCGCCATAGCTCGCTCACCGCTTTTTGCCTTCGCTCCTCGCCTTTTAAATGGTGGTAGGTAGCTACTGAGATTGCCCAGTCAAAGGTTTCATCATAATAGGGGAGATGGCCAACATCAGCCAGAGACAGGCTCACGGCAAAATCAAACTTCCGGTAGTATTTTCGGGCAAGCCGTAGCATCTCGGCGGAAAAGTCTATCCCATGTAGCCTAAATGACTCGGTAAAGGGCAAAAAGTCTGGGCCGTGGGCACAGCCAACGTTGAGCAGCCTACCCTCCTGCCACCGCTGTGCCAGAGCTTCCAGTTCATTACGGAATATAGACCAGTGCCGGAAGTTGTACCAGCCGGGGGCTATCTGGTCAAATATATCTCTAGTCACCCTATCCCCTTTATCCCCTTCCCCTTGAGGGGAAGGGGAAGAGTTTTGAAGAGGGGCTGTTTGCCCCTCTTAGACTTCCAATTTTGTTGCCTTTCACCAAGGGGAAACATTTTTTAAAAGGTGGTTCACTACTCTTATCCTACTTTACACCTTTTTCCCGCCTCTCTTTTGCTTCACAGACTTGTAATAGTAATTTTGCTTCTGAAACTAACATTTCTTTGCTCAAACCTGCGTCCTTCAAAAGCTTAAGGAGTATGTCCTTCCCTTCCCTAGGGTTAGAGTGACCTGCAATAGCTAAGCCAAAACTAATAGTTAGGGCGTAATCCGCCAAGATTTTAGCATCCCTTGCTACAACAGACGTTTCCTCCAACGTCGGTTCCGTAACATCAGTTTTTTCCATGAGCTTCAGGGTTATATCCTCTAATTCATCAAGCCTGTCAAAGATGCTCCACTCAGGTATCTTCTTCTCACCCTCAGGTGTACTCATGTCTACCTCCTCTTAACTTCCTAACTAGCTTTCTGTTTGTTGTCCAAATCTGCTAAACTGTTTATGACATAATATGAGGAAATTTGCAAGGACTATATCTGGCGTAACCCCGGTGGCAGTAATGACACAGCCAATGAAATGCCCCGGGCAGTGCATCTATTGCCCGACCTATCCGGCTACGCCTCAGAGCTATACTCCTGAGTCACCAGCGGTGCTCCGGGCAAAAAAATGCGATTTCGATGCCAGGAAACAGGTCGAGCTCAGGCTAAAGGTTTTATCGGAAATGGGGCATCCTACAGATAAGGTTGAACTGATAGTCATGGGCGGCACCTTCCTGGCTTACCCCGAGGAATATCAATACCGGTTCATCAAGGAATGCTACGATGGCCTAAATGGCGAGGGGTCGTCTACCTTAGAAGAGGCAAAGCGGCTTAACGAAACGGCAAAACGCCGCTGTACCGGGCTGTGCATAGAGACCAGACCGGATTGGTGTCGTCAAGAAGAGATAGACCGAATGCTTGGGTTCGGCACCACCAGAGTCGAGCTCGGCGTTCAGACCCTGGACGACGAGATCTATCGGCTGGTAAGAAGAGGGCACAGGGTTGAGGATGTGGTCAAGGCTACCGCAGCACTTAGGGAGCACGGCTTCAAGGTGCACTACCACTGGATGCCGGGGCTACCCGGTTCAACCCCGGAAGCAGATTTGGCACTATCACGAAGGCTGTTTGATGACCCGTGCTTTAGACCGGACGGTCTGAAGCTATATCCCACAATGGTGGTGGGGGGCACTGAGCTGGAGAGATGGTATGGAGATGGACGCTACCAACCTTATGATGAAAACACCATGATTAACCTGCTTTGTGAGATCAAGTCAATTGTGCCCAAGTATGTCAGAATCTCAAGGCTGCTGCGTGACATTCCGCCAAAGTTCATCGTTGCCGGCTGCAAGGACTCGCTGCGCGGCGTGGTGAAACAGCGAATGAAGCAACAAGCAATCGAATGCAAATGCATCAGGTGCCGCGAGTACGGTCACCGGTTACAGGCTAGCTGGGACATAGGTGAACCCAAGATGGTGAGGATGGATTATGTAGCGTCAGGAGGTACAGAGGTTTTCCTGTCCTTTGAGGATGAAACTGAAACGCTATTCGGCCTGTTGCGGATGAGGATTCAATCCAAGCCCATAGATAAACTGGGGCCAAACACTGGCAGAAAGTCGGCCTTGATACGGGAGCTACACGTTTATGGCCCCGAGGTCCCCTTGAGCCAGCAGAGATTACAGGCAGCTCAGCATAAGGGCCTGGGTAAGGCACTGCTGAGGGAAGCCGAGCGGATTGCCGGAGAGGAATTTCAAACGCGGTGGATGGCAGTCCTAAGTGGGACGGGGGCCAAAGAGTATTACCGCACTGAGTTTGGCTATAGTTCGCAGGGAAACTATATGGTCAAGCAACTGCTTTAAATCCTTATAATCACATCAGTATCCGACACCCACTCTCCTGATAGCAACTGACCACGGCACATTGAACAGATATAGCCGGCCCCCTCCTTAATCTCTGTCTCTTTCGATCTGCTTCAGCCTGGCATCCCCAACGCCAAAGTGATGGGCTATCTCATGCCGCACCACCCTTTGTATCTCAGCAGTAATCTCGGCATCGTATCTACACTCAGCCTCAATTGACTTCTGGAATATGGTTATTTTATCCGGTGGTACCAGCCCGTAGTGACTGCCCCGCCTGGTAACCGGTACACCTTCATAAAGACCCAGCAAAGTTTGGCCACGCCTCAGTCCCACCTTGGCCAGTTGATCCCGGGTTGGCCAATCATCAACTACCACATCAACGTTTTCCAGCCTGGTGCGAAATTCTTCCGGCAGACTGTCAACTGCCCTTGCCACCAGCCACTCAAATCTTTCTCTATCCATAACTATTACGCTTGTTATTTAAGCCGGAAACAACCCGCCTGGTATTCACTGCCCATTAGAATAGACTAATCCTCGTCTAGCTGTGACAGGTCAAACCTCATGCCATCCCGGGCAGCAATTACCTTCACCCCCGTCTCCTGAGACAGCTTCTCAGCTACCTGCCACGGTTTTGCCTGCCACATCGTCATACCAAAGTGTGTCAAAATGGCTATTTTGGGCTGTAATTCTTTGATGATATGCCTGGCATCAGGCACTGATAGGTGGTCGTAGGGGTGTTTATCCTCAAGCCTGACGGTATTGATAATTAGCAGTTCACCGCCATAACTATGACACAGGCCGTCAAAGTAGCGGCTATCAGCAATATAGGAAAAGGTATGCCTGGCCCTGAACAGCATGCCATAGGTTTCTACCCGGTGAATATGCCGAATTGGCGTGCTAAACGAGATATTGCCAATTGAGTAGGACTTGCCCTCGGCCAAGACCTCAACGCCTTCAAGACAGCTTCTCAAGTAGGAGAAGATAACCGGCTCAGTCTCCAGGGCATCAGCCGGAGCAAATAATAAGCCATGTCGCTTCAGCCCACCCTGAGTCATTGCCTCAACCATGATGTTGACGTCTGCTGAGTGGTCAAGATGACGGTGGGAAAGAATGATGGCGCTAAGCTTTTCGGCTCTCAGCTTCCTCTTAGTGGACTGGACTATGCAGCCCGGACCGGGGTCGATGAGTATTTCGGTGTCACTTAAGTTAAGCCACAAGCCGCCGGAAGCCAGAATCTGGCTGATGACCGTGAATCTGGCCCCAGCTGTCCCCAAAAAGGTTATGGTATCAGTTGCCAGACCTTTGTCCTCCACAATCCATATATAGTACCATTTTTTGCCTTGGCCGTCACCGAAGGAAGTTGTCTAGGACGGTTAACAGGGCACCGCTACATCAACGAGGAGACGGCTTAGTTAAGGGGGGCTAAAGAGAGTTAAAGAGAGGCGAAGCCTCTCTTATAAGGTCATTCCCCCTCTCCTTGGCAAGGAGAGGGGGACACAGAGGGTGAGGTTGACAAACAACCCCCACGTGGGCTTTGACAGCTGTGAGGATAGCCGGATAAAATAAGAGTAAACAATGAATGAGGAGACCGAAAATGGAGCAGATTTGGGCACCGTGGCGGATAGAATATATCCAAATGGAAAAACCGAAGGGTTGCATTCTATGTGAGAAACCGGAACAGAACCAGGATACCCCAAACTACATCCTCTACCGGGGGGACCAAAACTTCGTCATTATGAATAGCTACCCTTACAACCCGGGGCACTTGATGACAGCCCCCTACCGGCATTTGGCCGGTCTGGAGGAGCTAACTGAGGCTGAGCTTCATGAGCACTTTGAAATAGTCAGCCGGAGTGTCAAGATTCTAAGAGAGGCATTCGGCCCAACCGGCTTTAACATCGGCATAAACCTGGGAGCGGTAGCTGGAGCCGGTATCGCTGACCATTTTCATACCCATATTGTACCCCGGTGGCAAGGCGACACCAACTTCATGCCAGTGCTAGCCAATATAAGGGTAGTGCCTGAAGCCCTGGCGGAAACCTATGAGAAGCTAAAGGGCAAATTTTAAGTTCAAGCCTCAAGCAAGGTCAGACGGGAAGAATCTGGTGCCCACAAGCCAGAGCCACAATACTGCCAATTATCGTGTCGACCAGTTCCTGTAAGGTCAGGAGAGAGATTGCTTGTCTTATCAGGATGAAGGCCGTTGGCTTTGGCTATCGCATCCAGCCCATCTACAGCTTGCCCCACTACCTGGATATAGTGTTCTTTGCTCAGCATAGCCGATAAGCCTTCTCGGACTACCGGGTGTTACTAAATAGTCTCAGTCGTTAATTCCGGGTACCGGGAAGCGGCGGCATATTTCGCTCACCTCTTCCCTTGCCTCACGCAGAACACCTGAGTCACCAATATTAGAG
>SDBU01009796.1_pt1 | contig 10711 bp, 32 predicted proteins | sample 2277071 | NCBI WGS metagenome assembly SDBU01 (sample SAMN10397929, study PRJNA504765) | marine sediment metagenome | isolation source: marine sediment core GS08_GC12, 126 cmbsf | place: Arctic Ocean: Gakkel Ridge, Loki's castle | collected 2008
ACATTGTGGATATGAATGGGAAAGTAAGAGTGAATTGAAATTTGTTTCTTGTCCAAGCTGCTTAAAGAAGAATGAGAACAAAGATCACAAACCAGTTAAAAGGTGAATTAACTATGGAAATAACATTTGAAAGGATTTTAGAAACAGCAACAAAACATAAGATAAAAGGTAATGAGTTTTTATCTATGTGTAGAAGTAATGATTTCAATCCTTTTGAAAGTGAATTAATTATGAAGGTAGTAATAACAACAATAATTATGGGCTTTGTAATGGATTCTATATGTACACCTAATAAAAGGAAAATGCGTAAATCTAATGATGGGTGAATTAAGATGTCATGGGCAACACAAATGATATTAGGAACATTGGGATTAGGGATTTTCCTTTACTTAGTTTTTATAGTTTGTTATGGTTGGTATCATCTAGGATATTGGTTATATAACAAAACTCGTAAAAGTACACAGAGGTGAATTAAGGATGATAATAGAACAAGTATGTCCAAGATGTAGAAAGTTAATTAGCATAGAAATAAATACGCTTGGTGGATTAGTTAAAGATGATAAAAAGTTAAATCACAAAGATGCTACAAAACGTATTAAGGAATAAAATGGTTAAGATAAGAAGTTGCAAAAGGATACATGAAATATATCATACTGAAACGGTAAGTTTAGAGAAATATTATCAATGTAAGTATTGCAAGAAATGTTTTAAGGAAACTAAAGTTCCACAACCACCATTAGAAAATGAGGGTTTACCATGAAACTACAGATATTCAGGTCAACAGACAATAACATAGTAACCAACAAAGATTATTCAGATATAAAAGATTGTGGAGAAATAGCACATTTTTTAGCAGAGATTAAAACAATAGAAAAAGAGCTTATAGAAGTTTGGGAGGAATACAATGAAAAAGAAGAATGATATAAGATTAAAGATTAATATATCCTTAACAGTAATATTTTTATTGCTATCTGGTATTTTTGCTGAAATAAATCAATTCGGTTTATCAGTATTGTTACAAAGTTTAGGTATTTGTACATACGTAGCATGGTTATTTGTTCAGAGAGATAAATACATCAAAACATGAGATGAGGTATTAAAGATGAAACAATTAAGACAAGCAATTATAATGTTTACTGGTTTAGGTATAACTTGCATATTAGGTTTTTTCACTAAAAGCTCTCTTGCAGTAATTCCATGGGCTTTAGGAATAGTTTTAAAAGATGCGTAGAAGATTAAAATGGATACAATACTAAAAGTCTTAATAATATTGGCAATAATTTATTTAGCTATTTTAATATTTAATAAGTTATTTCCATTCATTGTTGGAGCATTATTAGGTTTAATTATTTGGGTAACAGTACCATACATATTCAAAGGAATAGTGTGGTTCTTTAGTTGGCTTATGAATATCATGTCAATGCCACTTTATTGGATGACAGGATATAAAGTAATCCTTCCCTGGTGGGTTGGATTAATAATAACTATTATTGGTATAATGCCAATGATGGGATTTTGGGGAGTACGAAGAGGTACTCCTACGTTTTAGATTAAGAAAGTAAATAAAATGGTAATGGTTAAAATGTTTGGAAAAGAAGTTGATGAGGTTTTATTAATATTTTATGCAATGATTTTAACCCCAATTATATTTACTATAATCGTAGTATTAACTAATTGGAGTGCATACACATAAGAGTCAAATCGTGAATTAAGGAGGTAAAATGACATACTCCCAAGTAAACCCGACTAAAGTCGGGGGTTTCTTTATTGAAGCTCACCGACCTATATACACTAATATATACTTACAACAGTGTAAGAAAACCGAAAGGTTTATATAGTAGCTCTACTTACATATCTGTAAGTGAGTAAGAAGAACTCACTTGGAGAAAAACAAAATGCAAACACAAATAAACGAAACAATTTATGAGTACCAAGAAAGTATATTCGGAAACAAGATTTTAGCACATACAAATTTAGGTGGTGGTGTGAAAGTATGTAATGAAGAATTTGTTTGCGATGAGAGAATAAATAATGTAGAACAACTAAAGAAAGTTTGTGTTGATATAGAAAAGAGGTATGATTAAAATGCTGGGAAGAAGATTTCAAGTATGTGGATTTAAAGGAGTTTACGAAGTAAAAGAAACATCACCTAATGGAATAATGGCAGAAGCGATTTCAGATAATGGTGGTAGGATGAGTATAACAAAGAATAAAATTAGTGGTAAATGGATAGCCTCAAAAGGTTCAAAAACATTCGGGGATGTAAGAATGGTAGAAACAAAAGAATGCAACTGTTCTGAAGGTAGAGTGGAATATTATGGATTTAAGAAATTGTCGAATAATAAATGTAAATGTAATTATTGTGGGTTGGTGTTTTAAAATGGCAAACTACAGAAGGATGAATAAGATATATGAAGAAGAGGAGAAAGCTGGGTTTATGAAGAAAACTAAAGAAGAAGCAAATAGTTGGGCAGACCACTTAGTAATAGAAGGGCAAAGACAAGCAGAAGATATGGCTATGGTATTAGGGGAAAATGAGTAAACTATTCACAAAAGCAGAAACTAAGAGCCTAGAAGATAGGCTCAAAGGTTCAAAGAAAGATAACACAGGAATCTTTAGTGCTAGAGTTAGACCTAAGATTAAAGAGTTGCTAGATGTTTGGATTCCACAGAAGAAACAATTAAAAAAACTTATTGAGGTTAAAAAAGATGGAATTAGAAAAAGGTAAGTTTTGGGGAAGAACAGAATGGGGAATAAAAGTAAAAGACACATATTACACTGGTCTAACTAAAAAGGAATTAATTGAGAAACTAGCTATAGAATTGGAGGGTAAAGATGACAAAAAGTAAATACCCTCATTTCAATCCAGAAAAACATAAAATAGAAAGTAAGATAGCTACAGTTAAAACAGGACACCACTGTAAGTTTAACATAAACTATCACATAATCTGGATACCTAAATACAGAAAACATCTCTTGAAAGGAAAAGTTGTTGAAGTTCTAAAAACGATTATTGATGGAATCTGTTATGATATGAGGTTGGATAACTTAGCCTTAGAAGTAATGCCTGACCACCTACATTTATTCGTTGGAGCAAGACCAACGCATAACCCTGCTAACATAGTTAAGAGATTAAAAGGTAACACAAGCATACAGTTAAGGCGAGTCTTTCCAGAGATTAGATACTTAGGCTACAAAGAACATTATGGAAAAGGGTTTAAGGCTTTATGGGCTAGAGGTTATTACTGTGGTAGTGCCGGTCACGTTTCACAGGAGCAGGTTAAGAGATATATTAATGAGCAAGAGGGTAAAGATGTTTTTGAATACGATATTTATAATTGTCCTGAGAAGTTGAAAGGTCAATTAAAAATAGGTGATTTCTCATGAAAATGTTAGTTATTGGAATTGCATTAGTTGTTGTGTTATTATTCTTTTTTATATTGCCATATACAGGTATTTTAAAACCAAGTTATACAATACAAGATATTCATCATTGGTGTTGTAATAATCTAGATAATACAATTTCACCAACTGGAGATAATTGCAGTAATGTGATAAATAATATTTATGGGGGTGATTGTTATGGAGATTAAAGAAGAAATACAAGGAACATATTGTAATAATTGTAAATGTAAAGTAGAACAAATATATTTATTAAGTGAAAAAATGTCTGTTTGTTTAAAATGTTCTTCTAAAGATATTGAACCACTTATAAAGAAATGGATTGCAGTTGATGACCATAACAAGAAAATTGATATTCTAACAAATAAATTAGAGAAGATATTGAGTCTTATTGAAGGTTTAAAAGAACAATCTGATAATTGGAGTAAATTATGTGATTGCCCAGCAAGTGAAAATCCTATAATTCATGATAGGAATTGTATGACTGTCAAGATTAGAAAAGATATTAAGGAGTTGGAATTATGAATAAAGAACAAGAAAAACAATTAGCACTAAATACAATTAGAGTTAGAAATAAGGTTATTGAGTTAATTAAAAATAAATATACTGATTTTCCTAAAATACTACACGAGAAGAATGGAGATGGAACAGGCAGAGATTTAGTAATTGATGAAATTGCTTGGTATGTATTAAGAGAATATATAGGTGTGCATTATGAATAAAGACTTTATGAAAATCATTGAAGAAGAAGTAGTAAAGATAGAACACAAACATAGTATACCTATGGACATTGACTTTGAGGATATTTATGATGATGAAAATCCTGAGATGGATGTATCAGTAGAATTAGCATATAACTGTATGCAAAGATTAAATACACCTAATATAAAAAAAGATTATTTTTGTCCAAAGTGCCGTAGACATATGTCATTTCATACAACTAATTTGAATGGGGAAAGGGTTTATGCTTGTCCATTTGAAAAGCATATGTACACAGAAAAACGCATAATACAACTTACTTCAACAGGAAGTAAAAAGGGGGTGATTGGTAATGATTGAAACAAAATTAATTACGACAGGTAGCGGTGAACCTGAAGAAATATGTGCTAAATGTGAAGGTGATTTAGATTGGGAAGATTGCCCTAATTGTGAAGAGGGATATAGCCATCACGATTGTGGAGAAGATTGTTGTGCTTGTAGAAATCCTCAACCTAATGTAATATGTACTACTTGTGATGGTAAAGGTGGACGGTTTAGATGTTATTCCTGTGAAAGTGAACAGAACAAACCAGAGGTTAATACACCCTGCCTCTCGAAGAAAAACACGAAGGAGGACGGCTTTCCTCCCATAACTAAAGTTATGGGTATCCAGCCTACGATTTTATGACAAAAATAGAAAAACAGATTGAAAAGAAAATTACTTGTGATATATGTGGAAAAGATATTACTTGTGAAGAACCAGAAGATTATCATATTTATGATGTTACAGAAAATAGGGGTTCTATATCACTTAGAATAGAAACAGTTGAACATTTGAGTGATGGATTAGATGCTTGTGAAAAATGTAAAGCTAAAGCTATGTTTTTAGGAATAATAAGACAATGGAACTTAGATGATTTTTTATACAAATTTTTTAAACCAATAAAGGGGCTTGATAGTGGAATGAGTGATTTTATTAAAAAAACAATGTCTAAATTCAAGTTGCATGGTTGTGAATGGATAAGGGCAGAATGGTTAAAAAAGAAAAAAGTTTCAAGAAGATGAACAAAACAACTAATGGAAAAGGAAATATCCCTGCAAGAGATGGATGGGAAACACCACAATGGTTATTCGATAAGATTAACAAGCAATATCAGTTTACTTTTGATTGTTGTGCTACAGAAGAAAATGCTAAATGTGGGTGGTATACTGACGATCTTAGTAAATTAGAATATCCAACTACTATGTCCTGGATGAATCCACCATTTTCTCAAGCGTATGATATGTTTGAACTATTTTTTGGAATAGTACATAGAGGCGTAGCCATATATAGATGCGATAACATGGAAACCAAAGTATGGCAACAGATAATATTAAAGAAAGCTAATTGGATATTCATCCCAAATAAAAGGATAGTCTATGAAGGTCAAGACGGTAAGGGTGCAAGATTCCCTAGTGCTTTGATTGGTTACAAAGTAGATCCACCAAAAGAACTAGAAGGAACTTTGCTAATACCTAATTGTGATACTAGGTGAATTAGAAATGATAAGGAAATACTTAAGGAATAGGAGTTTGAAGAAACAAGAGAAGTCTTGGGAGTTATATAATCCAAGTCCTGAGTTTGACCTAAGTTTTCAATTTGTTTTTATAGACCAATTAACTGTAGGTGGGCATTATCATTGTCCTATAGCTTGGAATAATGAGAAAACTGTTTGCAATTCAGTTATTATAATTAATTTAAATAAGAGGATAAACGAGGAAGTAATAATTAAATGTATAGAACATGAAGTTTTACATTCAGCTATAGCACATTGTTTGAGGAATCCAAGTAATTCTGGATTTGTAGAGACTGTAATTGATAATTGGATTCAAGGAACTACCCTACAATGTGATAATTGGGCAAGTTCAATTAAAATACGTAAATGCGAGGATATACGGATTAAGGAGGAATAAAATGTATCAACAAATAAAACTAGAGAGAAAGAAAATTAAACCTTGTTGCCCTTTATGTCAAGGGAGATTAGAATGGTGTGCAGGAAAAGTAAATGAATCAGAACAACAGTTTATGTGTAGACCTTGTAGAATATATATTACTCTTAATGGTTTTACAGCAGAAGACCAACAAGAGATAGCAGAAGAAGCATTTATGTAAATACAGCTAATGCGAGGAACACGATGAAAGCAAAATTCAAAAAAGGAGATAATATAAAGATTGGTGGTAAATTAAGCGACATTATTATTCCAGAAAGTTATAGGGGAAAAATAAAGAAAGTTAAAGAATGTATTGGAAGAGATGATGATGGATATTGGTACAGACTAGAAGATGATTGTGATTTCCATTTTAGGGAGAATACTTTAACATTAGTACCAATAAATAAGAAGAGGTGAATAAAGGATGTCAGTAAAAATAGCAATTATTGGAAGCAGAGGGTTTAGAGATAAACTTACTGTATGGGCTAAGTTAGAGGATTTAAAGAAGGAACATACAGGAACAGAAGGTAATTGTTATATGGATTTAATTAGTGGTGGTGCAAGAGGGGTAGACACTTGGGCTGAAGAATGGGCTGATAAAACAATTTACATGAACTTCAAGATAATTAGACCAATTAATCCTTCTGAGAAATTTAGTTATTTACTCAGAAATGCTGAGATAGTGGCTTTATCAGATAAGATAATAGCATTTTGGGATGGTAAAAGTAAGGGAACTAAATTCACTATTGAATATGCTAAAGCTAGAGGCAAAGAAGTAAGGATAATACGTGATACTGAAATAGCTAGTACAAAGGAGGAATAATACTATGAGAAAGATAATATATATTTTAGGAATGTTGGTTTTGTTAGTTGGATGCAACCAAGAAAAAACTATAGTGAGACAAGAAGATTGTCCTTATGATATTACTTATACAGAGAATGGAAGTTGTGTTTATAGTGATACTTTAAATGTTTCAGAAGAAACTACAACATTAGAATTAGAGGAAAACATAACAGGAAGTTTTATTATGGAAGAAAATAATGAATCCTTTATTATTGAAGGATATAACAGTTCTAGTGGTACTCTATTTATGATAGCTAGAACAAAGAAAAACGTAACTGCATTATGTAGTTCAGATAATGAGTCATTTTGTTTTTATAGTAATAATCTATCTATGCCTGATTACTTAGTTCCATTAGGAAATGATGCTTATGCTTTTAAATTACCAATAAAACAGATAGTTGAGATTTATGTATATCCTTAATACAGGATTCCCACAACAAGCGAGGTAAAGAATGAATTGGTTTTTAATATTAACAGTTCCTTTAGGAACAATAGCAATAATTATGTGGTTGTTGATAAATATAAGAGACCACGAGGAATTATGGGGTTGGTTGTATAAACCAATAACAAAGCTAATACATAAACACCACCAAAGGAGTAAAAGATGAGAATAATTATAATAACAATAGCAAGTTTTTGTATGGCTTTAGCAGTTCATATAGTACTTGCGTGAATGGAGGCATAAGGGTATTAAGATGGAAAAGATATGTAAAAGTTGTGGAAAGTTGAAAGAACATAAGGCACATGGAAAGTGTGATTTATGTTATAGGAAAGAAGAATTTACCAATATTCCTAGATTGGGAGCTAGAAAGAAAGCTATACAACACGTATTTACAAATGGGATGACTAAAGATATTAAACCATTAGTCAAAAAGATAAAAGAAAAGATTTTGAATGATTGTATTAAAAATCCAAGTAAATATCTTAATACACAAGATAACGAAAATAAGAAGGAAGGTGATAAAGTTGAATAAAATAATATTAACATTAGGATTGTTATTATTGATTGGATGTAAATCTATAACACCAGAAGAACCAATAGTAAGACAAGAGGATTGTCCTTATGATATAACTTATAAGGAAAATGGAACTTGTGTTTATAGCGAGGAACTCAATATATCTGATGAAACAATCAATGGAAGTACATTCTTTACATCTAATATCAGTTTTAATAGATTAAGATTTGAACCTCAAGAATATCTTTTTTATTCAATGAATGCAAATTTTACCTTTATGAATATGACCTGTCACGAAGTAAGATGTGATTGTATGGATTGGGGATGTATGGCTTATTGTATGAGTTGTACAGGGCTTAATACTGAGAATTCCAAGAAGGAGAATAAGTAAAATGGCAGAAGATATATGGATAAAAATGAGTACACTTTGTCCTTATTGTAAAGCTATCAAGGAGTTTCCAGATAGGTTAAGTCTACCAGTAACAGCTTGGTGTTATAAATGCAAGAAACAGTTTCAAATATATTATAAACCTATGGCTATGAAGTTTCCAAAAGCAATAGCTAGTTCATCAAGTCCAACAAAGGAGAATAAGGAGGAATAAAAATGAACCATTCAGAAAGGGAAGTAATAAAGATTTTAGAAACCATAGCTGAAAAGTTTGGTTATAAGCTAGTAAAGGAGAAGAAATGAGTTTTGAAGCACAAGACCTAGTAAAACAAGCAATAGATAGACATGACCGTCAAATAGCAGTAGCTTGTAGCTTTGGTAAAGATAGTATTGCAGTCCTAGAAATGGCTTTAAAGGTTGAACCTAATATAAAGGTAATTTTTGAAAATACTGGTGTTGAATTTCCAGAGACAATAAAATATAAAAATATGATGAAAAGAGAATGGGGCATTAATCTATATGAAACAAAACCAATGGGAACTTTCTGGTCATGTGCAGAATGTAATGGATTACCATTCCATAGAAAAACAGGGGGAAAAGGAAGTAATGCACCTAAATGTTGTCAAAAACTAAAAGAAATACCTGGTATTACATTACAAAAAGAATTAAAAGTAAATGCTACAATTACTGGATTACAAGCTTGTGAGAGCAGACCACGAAGTTTAATAGCTAAAAGATATGATAATAAAAAAGCACCATATATGTCTAAAGAGATACATGGAGAGATAGTTGAGTTCTGTTCTCAAAGGTGGTTTACTAGGAAAACTTCGACTTGGAATTATCATCCTATAATGTTATGGGAAACTAAAAAAGTATGGGAAGGAACACTTAAAAGAAATGTTCCGATAAATAGGGTTTATACAAAATGGGATATTAATGGAGATATTCATAATAATCCAGAATTGAAAATATCCGATTATAAAGATGGAAGATTATTATTAGATGGTATACCTGCACTTTATCCTAGATGTGGATGTTTACCTTGTACTGCATATATATCATGGGAAAATAGATTATCCATTAGTCACCCAAAACTTTATAAAATGTTAAAACAAATGTCTGATCCATCCCAAAGAAAATTAACAGTCCTACCATCGATGGGATAAAAACCCCAGGAGGTGCATAGAAATGCCAATGAGAAACAAGAGAAGTTTCACATCTGCTCGAGCAGCTTGGATGGATGTGGCAAAGAAAACTGGTTTAAGACCTAATCAGGTCAAATCAGCACATACCAGAAGCAAATATGTCTGGAAACGTAAGTAAATCTTAGGGGCATTTTGCCCCTTAATTCACAATTTCAAAATAAGGAGAATTAAGATCATTTGTTACTATAATAACAATTTGTATGGGAAGGTTTATATACTACCATATATTATAGTATTATATGGTAATACACAATAAAGATGTGTTATCTGGAGAAAAGTAAAATGCCACAAATACAATTCAACATACCAGAAGATTTAGATGATAAATTAAAACATTATATGATAGATCATAAGATAGTAGATAAACGTATTGTAATAATAAATTTATTGTGGGGTGCTTTAAAATGATAGATAACATAGGTAAATTTTGGATAGTTACAAAACCAACAGAACTAAGCGTTATTGAAGATATATGTTTTGAAAGAGATATTAAGGGTATGTTCAATCAAGTTAGAGGTGGATTGAAAGAAGAAGATATTAAGGGACTATTTAGAGATGAAAATGATGCTAAAAGATTTGCCACAGATATTCTAAAAGCAATGGCTGAAATGAAGAAGATATATAACGAATAAAAATGTTACAACAAAATAAAATACACAACCAAGACTGCATGGAATTTATGAAAGGCATACCAGATAACTACTTTGATTTAGTAATTACTGATCCACCATATGGTATAAATATGACTTCTGATGGTTTTGGTGGTTCAAAGAACGCAGATAAGACAGATTATACTAAAGTAGAAGATTGGGATAAGGAAACACCTTCAAAAGAGGTATTTGATGAAATTAGAAGAATAAGCAAGAATCAAATAATATTCGGTGGTAATTATTTTACAGATAAGCTACCAGTAAGTCAATGTTGGGTAGTATGGGATAAACGCTGCGGAGTAACACCAGAAAGAACTTATGCAGATTGTGAATTGATTTGGACTTCATTTAAATGCTCTTCTCGTATGATTAGATTTGTATGGGATGGTTTCATTCAAGATCAAGAAAATAAGATAAGAGACAAAAGGTATCACCCAACACAGAAGCCACTAGAAGTAATAAGAAAGCTAATAAGTAGATTCACAGAAAAAGGTAATCTAATATTTGATCCATTTGCAGGTTCAGGCAGTACACTTATAGCTAGTAACCAAAAAGGGCTTAATTTTGTTGGTTGTGAAATCAATAAGGGATATTG
>SDBU01009797.1_pt1 | contig 10710 bp, 9 predicted proteins | sample 2277071 | NCBI WGS metagenome assembly SDBU01 (sample SAMN10397929, study PRJNA504765) | marine sediment metagenome | isolation source: marine sediment core GS08_GC12, 126 cmbsf | place: Arctic Ocean: Gakkel Ridge, Loki's castle | collected 2008
GCCGGGGCGCATAACGTGGATGTGATTGCCGATGGTTGGCGCGAGTTGGGCATCAAGTTGAACGCGGGCGGCGATGACATGGTTGAGGTGTTCGACAACCTTGGCCTGAGCTACGAGGACATGGCCGAACAGGTGGCCTCCGGCGACAAGACATGGGCTGATTACGCAGACACTATCCTTGGCGGACTGGGGGACATTGACGACGAATTGATGCGTGACCGGATGGGCGTGGCCTTGTTCGGTACAAAGTGGGAAGACGTTGGCGGTGATGTGTTCCTGGCAGCTCAGGGTATAGGGGAAGGCATCGAAGGAATAACGGGTGCCACAGACACAGCCAGTGATGCAATGACGGCTGGGTTCGGTCCAGCATTGGACCGACTAAAGCGTGGTGCGATAGAAGCCTTTGCTCCGTTTGCAGATTGGGCAGCTGGTGCCTTAACTGACATGGTGCCACTGATAGAAAAAGCGGCTGCAGTTATTGGGGAAAACATTGTGCCTATACTAGCTGGATTAGGTGCCGTGTTACTTGTGACGGTGGTTCCAGCCTTTGTTGCTTGGGCTATATCGGCAGGGGCAGCCGCCTTGTCTACGGCTCTGGCTCTAGCTCCAGTAATTGCTGTAGCGGCTCTTGTAGTGGGGGCGGTTATCCTGTTAAAGAAAGCTTGGGAAAGCAACTTTCTAGGCATTCGGAAAATTTTAACAGATGTATGGAACAATACCATTAAGCCAATTTTTGAGTTGTTAAAAGAATGGTTTAGTAAGATTATTACAGGGGCCATTGATGTACTTGTGAGTTTTTGGGACAACGTTCTTAATCCAATGTTTGATGCGCTTATAGGCGTAATTCAAGACTATGTTATTCCTATTCTCGAAACTCTTGTAGGATGGATAGCAGATAGACTTACAGATGCGTTTAGTCTTGTTAAATCATTCTGGGATTCAGTGCTTAAACCGGTACTCCAGGCAATCTGGGACTTCATTACTGCCACAGTAATTCCTATCTTTGAAAGTGTTGTAGAAGTAGTAGGAGAGGGAATTACAGGAGCGTTTGAAGCTGTTAAGTCATTCTGGGAAAACACACTCAAGCCAGCATTCCAGGCCGTAATTGATTTTGTTACTACCTACCTACTCCCCATCTTTGAAAGCATCAAAGAGGGATTGGTTGGCGCATTCACCGGGGCAGTCGGGCTTATCAAGACTGCATTGAACGCTATCATAGGTGCACTTGAAAATGCAGTCAACTGGGCGATTCAGGGATTGAACAGACTAATCGGTTCTGCAAACAAGTTACCCGGTATCGACATTGGCTTAATTCCAAAGATCAAGTTGCCAAGACTGGAACTGGGCGGGATGACATTGGCACCAGAGATGCTAGCGTTATTGCACGGCAACGAAGCGGTGTTGCCACTGGATGACCCGAGAACTATTACAGCACTGGCAGCGGCTATGAGGGAGGCTTTGGGCGATCAGGGCGGGACCAACATGAACTATCCAGTATTCCAGATTCAGGCAGATAGCCCAGGGGACTTGTTTGAACAACTGCAAGATATATCGTAGGAGACGAGATGCAAAAAGCATTTGCATACGATAACTACATAATCAACGATGGCGAGAGCTTCGATGACGCTACAATCATAACCGTCATTGAAGAGGGAATAGGCCTACCACAGGCAAGACCATCACTTACCGGAAGGGCAGGAAAGTGGCCCCAAGCCACTGGCTTAAACCGTAGCCGGGGGCGCAGGCTGACTATGGAAGCACATTTTCTTGAAGCCACGGCAGCATTGCGAGCAAGTAAGCGAAGGTATTTGACAGCGGCATTCAATCCCGAACTAGAAGATCCCAAGCGTTTGATCGTAGCAGACAGCATCGCTCCGAGAGGGTTTTTAGATGGGTTCGGGCCGTGGGACCTGGATATTGACGGTACTACGTTAGAAGTACGTAGTATTCTCAGGAAAATGACTGCGACGGTAACGGGACCGTGGTACTTCGAGGATGGGCCAGAATCCAGACAAAGGGCAATCGGTATCCTCAACGCAACTACCAACCTGGTCACTAACCCATCCTTAGAGACGAACGGCACCAACTGGACCGATACTGCCAATGCAACGGGTGTACGTGACGTAGAGTTTGCTAGGTTTGGAGGGTATTCTTACAAGGTTGTCACAGACGGGGTTGGGGCAGGTGAGGGCTGTATCTATACTCAGGCGGGATTGACGGCTACGAACACATATACATTCTCTGCTTGGGTTAAAGCACCACTAGCGGCAACGATGGAGCTAGAGGTGGACGACACGACAGACACCACGACTCAGGCGTTTACCGGAACGGGTGATTGGCAGAGAGTACATCTAACACACACCATGGCGGCTGGCGAGACGGTAGCGACACTCACAGTACAGACAAAGACTAGCACGCAAGAGATTACGTTCTACGTCGATGCAATACAAATAGAGGCCAGCATTTTTTATACTCTCTATTGCGACGGCGACCAGCACGGCAGCGTATGGAGTGGAACCATTCACGGCAGTACATCCAACAGGGGTAACACCAAGTTCGATCTTGACGACTACGCCAGCTTGATTAGTGAGGTGTCAACGCTGACATTCCGGTTCGTAATGAAAGCACCCTACGATGCGAACGGTGCTTGGCCAGATGGCAACCAGTATATTATGGCTGCATATTCTGGTGTCGGTCAAGTCATTCAGATAGAATTTGATCGTGCCGATGACAGATTTAGGGTAGTAGTAGGCACTACTGTACTTACAAGTCCCTTGCAGACTTTCAGTGCTGGGGACTGGCTGGAAATGCTCATAACTATCGACACTGACAACAACTCATACGTAATGTTCATTGACGGTGTTTCAGTAGACACCGATACTACCGCTAAAGATGCACCCGTGCTTACGGAGTGGAAATTAGGGAGCGATTACGACGGCACCTGGACCGGTGATTGGATATTCTCTGAGTTCGACGTTTGGGATAGAATCTTAACTGCGACAGAGGCAGCAAGCATCTATTCAATAGGGACTATCGCAGGCAGATCCAGGTGGATGAACACGGTCTGTGAACGGGCAAACCCACTAAACGTCAGCGGCAAGCCCACAGATCGGGGAATGATAGCCAACTTTACTGCGAGTGAGGACGTAAGGTGGCGTAGCAGTGATGGGGACTTTTGGAGCTACCTAATTGGTGGAACGTCCGATACAATGCCCATAACGGTAGACAGTGATGACGACGTGTACCCCATAATGACGCTTCATCCACAGACTGCAAAGACTGGCGGGTTCGCATACAAGGTGTTCCAGGCAGTACACTGGAAAGCTCCACAAGGGGCGGCTGACTATCCAACACTAATCAGGGCCGGATGGGACACTGGTGCATTGACGACGGCAAAGATGCAAGCGGACGGTGACGACTTGCGGGTATACGTGGATGGGGTAGAAGTGGACAGATGGCTCAACGCAATGGACACGGCGTCCACAGAGGTATGGATAAACGTCAACTACAAACCATATCGTTCTTATACTCTGGCCACTGACATTGGCGCGGGTGAATCAGCAAGTACGATAACGCTAAATGAATCACTGCGACTTCCACGAACTGGCATCATACAGATTGGCAGCGAATACTTTGTCTACACAGGAACAGACTTTTCACAAAGGCAATTGACTGGTGTGACACGTGCGGCACACGACTCTACAGCTGCTGGTCACTCGGATGGGGACGCTGTATTGTGGATACAACATGAAATTTACATCATGTACGGCAATGGTTCGCTGGCAGCACCAACCCCGGACGACGACTACAAACCCATAATCAACCTGGCTATATCCACCAATGACAGTTGGGTATACGCAGAGTTTGGGGACGGTAACGGAAAGCGGACTGGCAGATGGTCACCAGAACCCATTCCGGTATATGGTAGCACTAGTGAAGATCCTACATTTTACACTGCTAGCCAGGATGCTGAGGCAGACCCTTACACGGCTATGGGCATCGACTGTGTGTACTATAAGGGCTGGGGACAGTGGCTACTGTACAACCCGTGCGGGATAGGTACTGCAAACTTCTCAGCTGGCTCACAGATCAACCCAGGAAACTACTGGGGCGGTGTGATCACTAGCTCCAAGGACGGCGCTAAATGGACACTAGAGTATGATATTCCAGCACCCGCGGGCGTTGGATGGGAAGCCTGGAGTAGAAGTCAGGCGCTTGATACCGGAAGCGTTTACGTTGCGCTGCGCATGGGATGGGCGTCAGCAACGAACAACTTCGTGACCTTGACCAAGCTAGACGCTACTGCAGCTACCCTAACACTTAACACAGACAATACGCCAGACGTTGTGGACGGTGACGAACAGGCAAACTATCAATTGGCAGTAACGATCGCCAATACTACTACGGGTGAAAGCATACTCGTAGAGCTACAGATGGCAGTAGGCGAACTGCTAGAGGTTGACAGCGCACAGAAGACAATCACCTATCACCTTGACGGCAGTAGACAGTCTCAGGCACTTACTACCGTAGAGGGTGGTAGGCGGGATTGGCTACGTCTCGTGCCGGGGCTCAATCAGCTAACGTGGAGCGATACTGGCACGGCGAAATTGGAATTTAACGTGCATGTAGAGCGAAGGTACTTTGAGTAATGACACGGGTATACGTACTAGACAAAAGCCACAAGTTACTAGATGAGATAGTACCTGATTTGGGTGGAGTGTCCTGGCGGCTGAACAACATTGGCCGGGTGAAACTATCTATGAGTTATGCAGACCCAAAGTGTACACCCGATAATCTGCAGTACGGTAATTTCGTTCTGGTAGAGTTTGATAACGGATTGCAAGATTGGATTGGCGTAATCGACACGCCAAGCAAACAAACAGAAGATAAGGTATCAATAACGGCGTACAGCGCAGAACAGCTATTAACCCATAGGGTGACAGACAAGTACGTTGAGATTATCAGTGGTAGTAGCGGCGGTGCATTTAAGATACTGATCAACAGGGCCAATGCAAGGCGACCTATGGGAATTGACGTGGGTTCGATATATTACGGCGGGATAGGTCGGAAATACAAGTACAGCTTTAACCTGTTGTGGAAAGAAATCAAGAAACTCTCAGAAGAGGGTGGACGTGACTTTGATGTGACTCCATTGTACTCGGATGGGCTCTTGCAGCTATTTGCCAACTGGTATGACATCAAAGGGAAAGATAAGACTCAGGTGGTGACCTTCGCAGAGGGTGAGAACGTAGAGAGCATCCAGCTAGACGTGCAAGGCAAAATCGCTAACCAGATATTTATGATTGGTACTGGCCAGACGTGGGGCGATGAACGGCTGGTATCGGTGGCCAGTGATGCTACGTCTCAGGCAGACTACGGGTACAGAGAGTATGCAGAAATACAAAGTAGCGTGGAGGACAGTGGCACACTATTAAAGAACGCTGACCAGGCCTTGCTGGACAAGAAGGATCCTGTACGAAGATTCAAGCTCACCCTGAAGGATTCAGAGCCGGGAGAGTTTGGCAGCTACGAACTTGGGGACCGTGTAAGGTTGCACGCATTTCTGAAAAACAGGTTGTGGTCATTTGACGGGACGGTACGCATCATCGCTATGGAATACAAGGACAAGAGCATGCGTGTGGAGGTGGAGGAATATGTATGAAGAAACTCATAGTAGTGCTGATAGTAGTAGTGCTAGGGAGTGTGCTAACGATGGCTAGCATCCTTGAGAGAGATCATTACGTAGACAACATACTTGACCGTATCGAATCCTTGGAATCCAAGATAGAAGAAATGAACAGGTCGGGTCTTAGTATCAGGGATGGTAGGCTGGTCATCGGTGAGGGGAACGTGCGGATAGACACAGAGGGAATTGTGCTTGTGGATGACGGGCGTGCATCCGTCACCAAGCTCAAGTGGAAAGATGAACACTTCTTGGGAGCAACGCTGGGGGACATTCTAGCAGACTGGACACAAGACCCCGAAGCGGATGTGGTGACCTGGATACGTGCCTTTGAGCATCCTGATCAAACGACGGGGGAAGCGCAAATCATCCTCAAGGTAGACAACGAGGCTACTGAGCAAACCGACGACACGCGAGTAACCATGCACTCTGCCACACATAAAATTGTATTTGGTGGGGTGGACCTATTCGAGATACGTGATGACGCGGGTGACACGCTATACTTCTCTGCAGACGACATAGAGGGCATCATAGCCGATGGCGTCCAGATGAAAGATGGGTATATCATTGCTGGTGGATTGCCAGGAGTTAAAGCCAAAAGAACGTCACAGAGCATACCGAATGCGGTTACAACTGTAGTTAGTTTAACATCCGGGGAGGATTGGGATACCCATGCTTTTCACTTTGGGGGTGTCAACCCTTCCAGGTTTACTGTCCCAGCTGGATTGGGTGGGCGCTATGCAGTTGGTGCGTACATACTCTCTGCGAACAACCTAACGGCTACGAAAACACAGATACAGCTTCGCAAGAACGGGGCAGCTTTTGCACACCAACGGACCGAAGGCAACACAAGTTGGGCTAGGGCGCTAACCATATATTCCGAAATAGAGCTAGCTGCGACTGATCATGTAGAGTTGACTATCTATCAGAACCACGGTAATGCACAGAACTTTCGTGGAGAGCTTTACATGCATCGTATTGGCGACTAACAGACATTGTGGAACGATCTCCATAGTTGTATTAGAATCTGTGCAAACGTTTGCACTGGAGAAGAAAAACAGGTATTCAAAAGTCGAACGAGAAAAAGTTCAAAACAGGGGTGAGCGCCAGAGTTTTGTCATATTTCTGTCATATATTGTCAGGGTTTGTCAGGAATTCACGGCAGGCTGCAATGTCATACGAAAGACAGGACGAATGTCACTTGAACTTCGGTTTAGGCTGTGATAGAATGTGCGTGAGGTAAGTGAAAGTCAGCCATAAATGATAGTCACTTACTAAGATTGTCTCCGGACCGTGGTGCGACTACCTCCCGCACCACGGTCCAAATCTTAGGGCAGACAAATGAACAGACAGAAATGGCAAATCAAACGAGCAATGTGGAGGTTCCACATACGCAGGTTGTGGGAAATCATAGGTGATCTGGCATTCTGGTTGAGGTAGACTCGCAACAGTCGCATACTCCTGACAAGCTCAGGCTGACCGTTCCCCAAGCGGCGGAACGGAGATCCTGAGTTTTTTTGTAGGAGGTAATGGGATGGGCGGAAAAACTTACTACACACCACGCCGCTATTGGCTTATCAGAAAGTTCACAAGCGACGAAGCTATTGAGTGGGACTTCCGCCTGGTTAAGGCACTCAATAGAATAGGCAAGGCGAACCCAGGGTATAACCAGGCTCAATTGTATTTTGAACTGTTGGACAAAGGCGTCTTGCAGACGGAGCAAGACGGCACAGACGGCGACGCGGCGATAGACGTGAAACTAAAAGAAATAAGCGACGCCAAGGCATACAAAGGCCGTCTTGCCAAACTCTACAAAGAACTAGGTCGGGAAGGATTTGAGGAGTTTTGTGAGCAAGAGGGCATCGAAGGACAGCAAGACTTTCTGGATGAGTTTGACCGTGCGCAACAGGAAAGTGAGTCGTGGCTGGAGCGTGCCGAGCGGATTATGCTGGAGCTGTTGGGGGACAACAAGCCCCACCACACGGATGAGTGCAAAACCTTTGCTATTGAGTGCGGGTTGCTTGATCCAGAGTTGGACGACTATGAACGGTACTGGGCCAGGTTGCGCAAGTTGGCAAGCCGGCGTGGCTGGACAACGGGCGACTATTCCCACTGGCAGCGCGTAGCTGTGACGTTGTGACGCTGTGACAGTGTTCCGTACTACTACAAGAACAGTAGTAACGCAAGTTTGTCACAGCGTCACAACGTCACAGCATTATGTCAAGTCTCATCCTGTGCGATGGGCTGGCGACCTACTCAAATAAAAACCCAAAAAACGAGCGATGAAAAAGAGACTGTTCGCCAGTCTTTCGGACCGGATGAGGCGCCAACGGCAGGGAGTGAATGATGGGCACAAGTTGTAGGTCACATTTTAACGAGTTTTGTCGAGTTGGCCGGCTGCTGGGTCTGCTAACCGACGACGACTGCAATACGATCTCACGTCCTGGCACACGGAAAGCTGGGTACTGGTGTAGCCATCTGGCGACGCTTGAGTCCGTTCTCCGGCTGCGGGTGAAGATACACGGACCCAATAAAAAATACCGCAGGCTACTCGAGGCACTGGAAGAGGCAAGGGAGAATATAGATGACTTGCAAACGCAAGATGCTTCTCTCCCATTCAACCGCCAACGCCACAAGTTAAGGAGGAGGTAATGCTATGGACGACGTTGAGATCCTGACAGGCGACTTTCGCCAGCTAGCGGCGGGTCTGGCAGATGATAGCATAGATGCCATCGTTACGGACCCTCCATATCTGAAGGAGCACCTGCACCTGTGGGAACACTTTGCGCGTATGGCTGTGCGTGTGCTGAAGCCTGGCGGCAATTGCATTGTGCAATGCGGTCATGAGCACCTACCCTTTGCTTTCGAAGCATTGGGACAGCACTTGGAGTATGTCTGGGTTCTAAAGGAGAATATGAACAACGGCAATGCCCGGATGTGGAACAAGCGTATCTTTGTGTCATACAAGCCGTGGCTGTGGTACGCCAAGGGAAAAAGGAACGGCGGGTGGGTGCGAGATTCCGCGAACGGGAAGCCCGACAAGCGCTACCACGCCTGGGGCGACGGGGTGAGTTTCATTCGAGGTTATATTGAGCGGCTGACGGCTCCCAGCGACCTAGTTCTCGACCCGTTTGCTGGGGGTGGCTGCACTGCATTGGCGTGTTTTCAAACTGGACGCAGGTTCATCGGTTACGAGATAGACGCCGAAACTGCCGACGTCGCGCGGCGACGACTGGAAAGCGCACAACTGCCGTTGCTCATGCCGGAGGCGACGCAGTTGACGCTTGAAAGGATCAACGCCACAAGTTAAGGTGAAATGTGGATAGTAACCGGAACGCGGACGGCACACTGAAAAAGGGCCATTCCCTGAACGTGGGGGCGACATACGATAACACCAAGCGCAAACAAGTGTTTGCTGCGCTGGAAAAGGCCGTCACGCTGAAAGACGTCCGCACCATTGTCAAAAAGGCAGTGACCCAGGCGATTGACGGGGACGCGGCGGCACGCAAGTTCATTTTTGAGTACCTACTGGGCAAGCCGGTGGCGCTTGTCGAAGTGGATGCCACACTCAAGACACCGGGGATTGATCAGTGGTGGGCCGAAGCATTAGGACGACTGGAGGATGAATGATGTTGATTGCAATGGCGGTGTATGATACCCCAGAGAACAAGCGCACGTGGATGACCGAGGCCACATTGGAATCATTGGCCAATATGGTCAACTGGAGCAAGCACAGGCTCATAGTGGTGGATAACGCGAGTTGCCAAGAGACGCAGGATGTGTATGAACAGTATGGTTTTTTTCCATTCTTTGAGCTTATCCGCAACGACGCCAATGTAGGCACAGCCAAGGCCATCAATCAGGCTTGGAGGCATAGAGAGCCAGGTGAGCATTGCGTCAAGATGGACAACGACGTGGTGGTGCATCAACTAAGCTGGCCTCACCAGATGGAGTTGGTGTTTGCCAGGGACGCTGAGATTGGTATAGTTGGACTCAAGCGCAGGGATGTAGACGCTAGTCCGTATAATGTGGAGGAACCATCCACCATCCGAATGTTGCCCCATAAAAGGGGTCAGAGTTGGATCATTGTGGAGGAAGTCAAGCACGTGATGGGAACGTGCCAGGCATATTCCTCATTGCTCTTGGACAAGATCGGTTATCTCAATCAGCCGGGGGTGTATGGCTTTGATGACAGCTTGGCCAGTATCAGGGCGCATATGGCAGGGTTTAAGTGTGTGTACTTGCCGGCGATCGGTCTGGATCACATCGACCCCGGGGGGGACGCCTATTGCCAATGGAAAAGGGATGAGGCCGGGAGACGGTTCCCTGAGTTCAACACCCAGGTGGCGCTTTACGAGATGGGTGCAGCTGATATCTATTATGATGGGGGCTTTGATGGATAAACTTGTGGTTCATTCTGTATGCTCACCAGACTTTGCGCCACTGGCCAAGGTCAAGACAAGTACAGCCTTATTCAACTACCACGGTTATGACTATCGCTTGCACGTTGACCCACTGTGGATAGGCTGGCCAAGTAAGATATGGCACTACCTGGACCTGGTGCTGAATGCTCCAACAAACGCCACGCATTATATGTTTGTGGATGCGGCTGACGTGGTGCCGTTGGTGGGGCCAGATAAGCTACTGGCGCGATGGAAAGAGTTTAACCATCCTTGGGTCTATTGTGGCGAGGTCAATATCTGGTCACCCAACCTGTTCCAACCTAGGGACTATCCCACACCGCCAGGAATGTTCCGCTATTTGAACGCTGGTGTTTGTATTGGGGAGGTTGAGCATATGAAGAAGTGGTGGGGTGAGTGGACACGACCGCCTGCCACTATGCTAGAGAGTGACCAGGATTGGTTACACGGCAAGCTGATGGCGCATTACCCGGATGCTTTCATCCTGGATCACAGGTGCCAACTATTCCAATGTATGTGTGCGGCTGATCCAGTTATGGAAATATACCCGGGTTACGCCTACAACACGGTTACCGATACCGAGCCCAAGGTGCTACACTTCAACGG
>SDBU01009798.1_pt1 | contig 10710 bp, 15 predicted proteins | sample 2277071 | NCBI WGS metagenome assembly SDBU01 (sample SAMN10397929, study PRJNA504765) | marine sediment metagenome | isolation source: marine sediment core GS08_GC12, 126 cmbsf | place: Arctic Ocean: Gakkel Ridge, Loki's castle | collected 2008
GACCGGGTTGCACCGGACCAGATCGTGCCGACTGCAGCAAACGGCCGGAGCGACCGATGTATTAAATCGTGCCCTGGCCGGCACAGCCAAATCGGAAACTGTGCCGGCCAGGGCTACGGCCGCTTGCACGTCGGCCGAAATATCGAGCGGTGCGGTGGTGTCGATCGTGCTCTCCGCGGTTGACGTGACCGCGACGGTGGCCTTCATGGTCGGCTCGACCCTTGACCTGAACCTGCACGACGTGCCGCCAGGTTGTCCCACAAAAGCACGCACCACCGCACCTTTATTTAGGGGTTGAAATGGTGCCCTGGCCGGGAGAGATAGGAGAAACCCGTCCAGGGCTGAGACTGGAATGTCACCAGCCGAAATATCGAGGGTCCGGACGTTTCGTGGAGAAGTGTCGCGCCCCAAAAAGGGATGCCATTTGAGGCTTCTCGATCTCACAAGGGAACAGGTACGGTTGGGGTATCTCTGTTCCTCGAATGACATAAAAATGCCCCGGCCGCTGCGGAAACAGCGACCAGGGCGGCTCATTCGAAGACCGGAACGTTTAACCAGTTGATCTTCAAACGAGGAGTCAGATATGAATTCGAGCGTAAAGTTTACGGGTTTTGTCGGCCTGGGTGTGTTCGCCGCGGTCATTGCCGTTGTGTGGTGGCAGGTCGATCCAGAAGCCCGGTTCGGCCCGATCAGCGCCCTGGTTGCGATGGCCGGCTCCTGGGCAATTGCCGCCTTTGACGACATCAGGTTCATTGCAGCGGGCTTCGCCGGGCTACTGATCGGTGTTGTCGGTGTGATGTGGGCGCTTAAGCCCGCTGTTGATTCGATCGCCTGACAAGTCACGATGTCTGTTCCCGCTCTCGTCTGGTCTTGAACTCGTAACCAGCCCGTGCCGCCGCGTTCATCGTGGCTTGCTTAAACTCAGACGCTAATCTGACGTAACTGTTGAGCAGCAGTAGCACAAACAAAACAGCGATCGGGATGACCAAAGCCATCGCGAGGTCAATGAGTCCGAGAAGGATGACCCCGACAAACGCGAGCAGGATTAGGGCACCGTGGACTTTGACCGCTGAATGGTCATAGTCGGACCAGGTGATTGTGTAAAGCCCCTTGTTTTGGAGATCCCAGTCGGCTTTGTCGAAGATGATCTTCACGCCGCCACCGGCCTTGCTAGCGCCTCGAGGAACGCGTCGCCGTCGGGTACGGCGATGAACCAGGAGCCGGTCTGGCCGTCGAGCTTGGTTGCCCGTATTCGACCCTTGAGGATGTAGCCCCTGATCGTGTCCCGGGACAGTCCGGACAGCACGGCCAGTTCCGCTACTGAGTAGTAACTGACGCTGTTTAACCAGGAAGTCGATTCGCTCATGAGGCCACCCCCACGACATTCTGATGTGAGAGATCTAGCCCGCTTCTGGTAGGTTCCGATGTGAATCGGGTCGATATGTCCCGGCCGCACTGAGAATGCGACCGAGACTCTCCCGATCGAAAACCAACTTCGGCAGGGAGTGACATATTGCACGTAGCTTTACGACTCACGACCACCGCTACATTCTTCGGAGCAATCGGTGTTGCTGGTTGGTATGCGTTGGAAGACCCGGAAATGTGGGGGTTCGCCAGGGCCGCTGTTTGGCTTTTCATCGGAGTAGGTCCTGCTCACTGGACCGCGCGTCGATTAGCGGCCTGGGCCGATGAAAGTCATCTAACAAGCGAAGAGACGACCTGCGTCGGCGTGGTGCTCCAAGTAGCGGTCTGGGCTCTGATCGGCTGGGGCTGTTACGAGCTCTACCGATTCGTCTACTGAGCAGCACCACAATCGGGAACAAAAACATCCCTACCAAGATTCCGATGAAGAAGGTGCCGACGGGATTCACGATGCCACCTGCTTTCGGAGATCATCGGCAGTTGATGCTTTTGAGGTATGGTTTGCGGCGAGCCGGATGTTTTTGGTAAAAGCGCTCCGGCCCGCCTGGTCCCAAACACGCCTCATCGGAGCATTCCTGTGTGGAAGTCCTACAAGCAGCGGCAACGCCGCAAGCGATTCAGCGCCCTGGTCAAATATTTGCTGGTGTTCGCGCTGGGGGGCCTGGTCACCCTGGCCGCGATGCCGTACTTCACGCCCCGCGTCGTGAACCGCATTACCGAGCTGCAGAAATCGGTTGATGAGCGAGTTGGTGAATGGTTCCCGGCGACGAAGGGCAGGGCATCGTTGTTGAGTCTCGCGGACCCGACGAGGCTGGTTGAGGCTGACACCCCTGAGAACGATGCGGTGGCAGGGGCCGGCAATCAACCCCGAGACGCTGATGCCCTGGCGACAGCTCGGGCGGACCCTCGCAAACGATTCACACTTCGTAATGGGCGAACGGAAGAAACGAAGTGGCTGAATCAGGACAAAGTTTGGGAGGGAACCGGCGATGCCAAGATGAAGTTCAACGCCTCGAAATCGCCGTGGATTCTGTACTGGTCGTTTGGAGCAACATCGGAACTGGGGTCGACGTTCGATATTTACTGGACGCCGAGCGACAAAGAAAACAACGCTGAGTACCAGTTCTCGGTCGGAACGGCGCCGGTATTCGGGTCGACACTGGGAATCCCTCTTGAAACCCAGCGCTCCAACTACCGGGTTATCCACGACAACGACACGAGTGAGTTCACGATCCGGGCGTCGGGTACTTCGTGGACTGTGATCGCTGCCACTGAGCCGTAAGTCGGTCACGACGCCACCGGCTTTCGTGGAAAAGTGCAGCTGGAAGTCAAGATGCGACCTCGACAGCAGCTGTGAGCACTTTATTCGACGGAACTAACCATCTGCGCTGCAGTTTTATGGCGCCTTCAAAGCGACCCGCTCTTAAATACCGTTTTACGGTCGCAGGAGTTACACGCAGAATTTCTGCGACTTCCTCAACCGTAAGTAGTTCGTACTCCAGAACGTTGTTTTGATTCAACCGGGTGTCCCCACTTAGTAAACTAACATCAACGTACCAGTGTTTCGTATCGCCCGTCAAGTAACGATGTGTGACAATTGCTAAAGGTTTAACACGCCTGCCTGTCGATCTGGTTGATTGTTGTTCAGTTAGGAGCCCAATTGGCAACAAGAACGATTGACACATGGCGTGCGAGGGTTATGGAGCGATTACCAGAGCGAAGATTGGCGGGTCGGGTCAGGGAGTTACGGGAAAGGCTGGGATTGTCCCAAATGGACATCGCAGAATTGCTCGGCGCATCTTCTGGCTGGATTGCACAGGTCGAGCAAGGGAAAATCGGAATGCCCAAACCCGAAAGATTGTTCCCGCTCGCGGAGGCGCTGCAAACTGACACTGCAGATTTGTTGCACCATGCCGGTTACCTGGCTATACCGAGCGTGATCGACGGTGTGGATATGCGACTGATTGCAGCGGCTCGAAATGCGCCCAAACAGTTGCAAGACATTGCAGTTTCGATACTTCGGTCAGGCGATGAAGGAATCGCTTAACGACAAACTCCCAACAACAGGGCTGGGAGTTCATGGATTGCTTTTGGCGATCCCGATCAGATTTGAACTGACGATCTCCTCCTTGACAGCCCACATTACGCCGTAATAAAGCGTCTGGAGATGCGAACACTGGTCGCATTTCTTACCCTACCGGAACCCACACCAACTGCAATCTGCAATGAGGACGCCTGCCCCATTATTACATGTGATATTTACAACCACCGTACTCAACCATCGGACGTTGGCGAAAAGTGGGTATGTATGGTCAAAAACTGGACAGAACTCCCCGAGTTACTTCGTTTTCACCAATGGAACACCGCTGCGAACGCACAATCTGTGTCTCATACCGACACTGTCGTTCTTGAAGTGTTCCGGTTTTGGCGGTGGGCGCATCTTGACCAGGGAATGATGATCGGGGATGTGACCAGCGATCACGCTCAGGAATACCTGTCTTATCGAATGTCAACACCGGCGCGTAACAAGACACTGCCGCCCCACCCTGAAACGATTAGATCGATTCGCAACCGTCTGAAAGTGTTCGCTGATTACCTGGTGGTGAAAGGTCGGATCGACATCAACCCCTGGATATCGATCAAAGGGCCACCGCGGGAAAAGCGATTCATCGAGCCGCCGAGCGATGTTCAAATTGACGAGATCTTGCGAGCGAGCGGTCGAGTTGGTCGGAATCCACGGCAAGCAGCTCGCAACAAAGCGATCACTTATTTCCTGGTTCACACCGGTGTTCGATGTAACGAGTTGGTCCGTCTAACCCGTGAGAACGTCGAAGACCAACTCGGGAACATCCGCCGCCGGGCCAAGGTCTACGGCAAAGGCTCTAAAGAACGACTAGTCGGTGTGAATGAGCGGGCTCGAGCCGCCCTGAAGGATTACTTCACAGAGCGCAATGATACGGCGGACGCGGCCTTTGTCGACGGCGATGGCTACCCGATCACGAACACACTCGTGCGGGCGCTGATGCATCGCATACGGGATGAGGTGAACAAGTCCAGCCGGGACCCTCTCAAACACTTCGGCACTCACGCGTTGCGGAGGTGGTGTTTTAATCGGATGGTCCGAGCTGGCGTTCAGCTCAACGTAATCAAAGAACTCGGCGGATGGTCGTCGTACGCGGCGATGGAGCACTACATCTATTTCGGCACGGTTGAGGTGGCAGCCAACAAACAGGCCGAACTAATTCTGACTCACGCTTGAGTGGCGATCCCGATCAGATTCGGACCGGTGATCACCTCCCAACATGGGAGACGTGTTAAGCTGGCGCCCGATTACACTTTCGTTGCACGTGTTCAGGTGAACAGGTTTGATTTTCGCTTCCTGGCGAACCCTCTGACTTTTGGAGCACCGATGAGACCTCGGCCGCGCTCCTGGCGGATGACACCCTTCACAGATTGTGTAGTTGTTATGTCGGCGTTCACGGTGCGGGTCAGTTTCGATTTGCCGACCGGCCCACTGACTTTCGCGGTTGCGGTAGCCTCTGTCGGTTTTATTTCCAGCACATCACCGCTCTCGAGGTTAAGTCGTTTTGCGATGGGTCCAGGCGTCCCAATCGGTATTCGTATGTTTTTCTGATCTACACCTACCGTGAAGACACGATTGCCCGCAGGAGTCGAGTTCTGTGTCTTGATTCTGGCGGCAGGGGTTGCCTCAGACGTTGTGGTCGCCGCCCGGCGCTTCGGTTTCGCCGCGGACCGCTTAACAGCCTTCACCGGGGATTTGCTGATCCGTTTCGCACGCTCGGTGTCAAAGCGTGTTTTAGCTTCGCCGATTCGTTTGGATGCCCGTTGAATGTGGGTCGGTCCCGCAGCTTTCGCCGCTTTAACCTGGTCGCTCAGGTTGGCAGACTCGACGGCCCGATCCGACTGCCGGGACCGGGTTTCTTTCAGGTCACGGTTCAGGCGCTCAAGTTTGCCCTCGGCCTGTTGGATCACCCTGCGATTACGGGTTGACAGTTTTTCGGCCGATTTCAGATCTGACCGGGCAGAGGCCCGCTCGCGGTCGGTGTTGGCATTCGCCAGGCGATTCTCGCCGGCGGCCTCATTTGCGACCGATAATTCAAGCGCGTTGGACGCAGCACCAACAATGCGATCCTGAACCGCTATGTCAGCTTTGATTCGCTCCAAACGTGCAGTGGATTGGGCGAACCTGGTGTCGGCAGCTTTAAGGCGCCTTTCTAATGGAATCAGCGACCGACCTTTTGCCTCGGCGCCGGCGAGCAATGATTTAATTCCCATCTGATTATTCCTTTACCTTTGCGTACAGTTCGTATCTAACGGCCCTTATCGAGAAAGGTTAGCACGTCAGCCAGTCCGCCCCATGTAAGCCCGAGCCGTCGGACCATTTCACGGGTCACAGCATCTTTTCCTGCATCCGACATTGTGGGCCATTGATTGTAATAATTCTGGGCGTCGCGTTCCCAGTCTCTGAGTTTCGATACCCATTTCTGGCCGGTGTCCACATCAGCATTCAGGCGCTGTTCTGATTCTTCCATAGCCGCGACCTGGGTTAAGCCCAGATATTTCGCGAGTTCGGCGGGTGTGGCTGTTGTGGAGACCGGTGTCACGCCGTCGGCCCATATAGTCATTGTCACAACTCCGGTTGCCAACTGAGTGCATATCTGCTTTCTGTATTCGACCACGCCATCGAGATAATGGGGGACATTGTGAATATGCTCTGCCGGGTCGCAATCCTCAGCGGCGTTGGTCGGGGATGGCAGATTAGTCGCCCCGACGGCTGAGAGGGCGACCAGGGCGAGCAATGTCACGATTATTAGTTTTCTCATGGTGAACTCACTCTCACGACTACTATGTAACGGAATGCAATGGATGCGCTACCTGCCGCGGAGACCCAATCTGTGCCGGGGTCTGGGAGTGCGGGATGCGCGCTCGCTTGGCTGGCGATACTTAACTCGATAATTGGTGCGACAAATGCAGTTGGTGCTATTCCTGAGAAGGGAGCGATTGCCTGCATTTCCCGGTATACCACATCCGATTGGTCCGCGATGTAAACCAGTAAATATCGGCCGGCGACCAATGTTTCGGCAATTGTTAGGGCCTTAATTCCGGTTGAGTCGATGGCAACGGTTCCTGCGTCTACAATCAATGCATCCGGTTGCCAATTGATGGTCGCTTCATATATTCCTAGACGGGCGGTGGATCCAGTGGTAACTGATGACGAGGACACCTGTATTGCAATCCGGTCAAGCGTGATTGTTGTTCGTGTCATGATCGGCATGTAATAAAGGGTGTTGGCGACGTTTGCCTCTGTTGACGCTCCGGTAAACCCCGCGCCAGGTAGCGAATAATTAACCGTGCCGGTCGCGGGCCGCCCTTCGGCGACCGAACTACCGCCACCGCACGATTGCCATTCAAAATCGCCAATCGTCGATTCGTAGGTCAGGCATTCTTCATCGGCGGCCGCATCAACAGCGGCGAAATCGGCTTCCGAGATGGTGCCGTCCACAATCTCACCGCTGACAATGCTCGTACCGAGATCCACTGAGATCACATCGCCGGTGAGGGTTGCCCCGGTGCCGGCAGACAGGTTCGTTTCGGCGGATATGTCGATCGACGTTCCGAGGTCGACTGAGATCGAATCACCGGTGAGCGTCGCCCCGGTTCCTGCCACGAGGTTGGTATCCGCAGAAATATCGATCTGATCGGTGTCACACGCCCAAGAGTCAGCGGTGTTATCGAATTGCAGCCGATCGTAGTTGTTCGTGCTGCACGAAGGCACCACCGCGACAATAAATGCCGAAGTGTTCCCCATCAGCAGGCCATCCTCGGTGGCCGTCACCTGGCCGGTACCACCATTCCCGATCGGAACGATCCCGGTGATTTCTGTCGTCACGTCGACCTGTTTTTCGGTGAGGTCGAGAACCACGTTCGTTTCACCCTCGGGCGAATCGGTGAGATCGAACCCGGGGCCGAAGTCCAGGACGGTCGCCGCGGCTGTTACCTGGACATCACCTTCCTGGGTTTCGATACCGGATCCCCCGCCGGAGATCGTGCATTCGGTTTCATCGTCGCCTGCATCATCGACACAGCTCACACCGGCTCCGGCGAAGTTCAGGCCGGTGCGGGCGGTCCGGTCGGTGCCTTCGTCGCGGATCGTGTGGCCGCCAGATCCGCCTGCACCGTCGAGCTGATTCCAGTCCGCCGCACCGTTGGCACTCGATACGACTCCGTATATACCCGGGCCAGCTTGATCTACCCATACAGCACCAGGTAAAAAACCTCGATCGATGTCATCATCCGCAGTCGGGGTAGTTTCCGCGACGTGCACATTACTCACAGCTACCGGAGCGGCCTGGAACCCGCCGGTTTGTGCCCACATTACGGCGAAGAGAATGAGAATGATGCCAACCCCGACGAAACCGCTGGAATTATTACCGCTGGATTTATTAGTCGACACTCGATACTCCTCTTTGAATGTGAGCGCGTTGGAGTAATCCGAAAAGAATCACGGCGGTGAGCATGTATTGGGCTTCCGGCCGACTCGCCAGGTCGTCAGAGACAGCCCCGACGATCCCGAACCCAATGAGTACCGGAATCGGTAGCCAGCGTCGCCAGAGCGCCCACAGGAGAACCACTAACGGCACCACTGCCAGAATCCCCAACTCCCAGATCAACATCGCCAGGACGTTGTGAGGGCGTTGGAGCCCCGTACTGGGGAGATAACCACCCCACCCGTAGCCGAACAGCTTCAGACGTGGCTCCTGGTATGGAATCTCATCGCCGTAGGCATCAACTACAGATTGCCGAGCGGCCTCGGTGCCTGTGATACTTGCCACTCGAGACTCGGCCGCACTCTGAAGCGCTTCCGGGTTCAGTTGCCTTCCCTGGGACGGTCCAATAAAAGACCAGATCACAAAAGTTGCTGTAATTACGGCCGCATAAAGAGCGATCTCCCTGGATCTTGTAGTGATCCCGAAAGCCATGACCGCCAGGGCAGTCGACCGGGTGCCGGATAACACGATATACAACGCAGATGTGATCAGAAGGGGCCAGCGATACGAATGACGCCAGGCGACGAGCATGAAGGCGGTCAGTCCGGCTTCACCGAGCAAAAAGGCGTTAAGCGTCAGTCCAGGCGGGCGGTTGGTATCCCACCCCGTCGCTGCCAGGGCCACTGTTTGGAGTGCCAGTCCGACGGCAAATCCCAATCCCAACCACAGGCCACCAGAGCGGTCGCCATTGATGAATGATCGAGCTGCGAACGACACGACCAATATGCGTATCGCTGCAGTCATTCCATCAACCGGGACCGGACTCCATAACGCGCTGATCCCGATCGGCAATGCCAGGAGCAGTGCCCACTTTGGAGGTCGAACGCCAGCAATCCACGCTGTCACGCAGAGAACGGCGAACACGCCGTCCACCAGAGGCCACATAGACGGGAATGTTCCGACCGCCAGAATGGTGCCGGTGAACAACGGCACGACTTGTTCGGCTCTAAATACCTTCCCAGGCGTCGAGGTTCCAACGATCCTCACGCTGTACGACCTTTCGAACTCCAAGAGCTTTCAGGTACGACCGGATCTGTCGTATCTCGAGAAATATCGGCACGTCGAACGACCCCTCCATATATCCCTGCATCATGGCCGGCGTGATCTCAGCCCTGCCTTTGGCGTTCAGAGCCTTAAGCAGCTCTCCGAATTTGCCGATCGTTTCGGCCTCTTGCCGCGCCCTGAACTGGTCGGTGTTCAGCAACATCGGGGCCAGGGCATCGATCTTGAAAGTCGTGTCTGAGAGGCCGTAAAACCGTTGGGCGCAGTGGAGAGTTTTATACTTTGTAATGCCCGGCCCGAGGGGGTGACTTACCTGGGTCACGGTCTTGTAAAGAATCGTCCGTTTTTCGTTTGACTCCGCGCAGGCGAGCATTCGGCCGGGGCCAGTGTGTTCGTCGTAAAATGGATCGAGTTTGTCGAACCCTGGGCACAGGTTCGCTTTTTTGAGACGTCCGGTTGAAATGTTGTATTTGTCCTCACGGCGCCAGGGTTGTTGGCCCGATCGACGATCGACAACGATTGCGTAGTCGCACTGGTCCAACAGCTCGGCAGCAATACCGGCCTGAAACTGCGATGTCCAGATGATCGACAGTCCCTGGTGGCCGGCTTGCATCAGGTTATTACCGATCAATTTCTGGAATGCGCTGTTGGAGTTACGACTGTTCATGACGGTCTTGACTTCATCGATGTACAGAAGGCAATTCGTCAGGGCGCCCGGGTCCTGGTCCGCCAACTGCCCGATGTCCTCAATACGATCACCGAAACTCAGATTGCCCATGTGGTACAGGGTTCCGCCGTCGAGCCAGTATTCGAAGCACATCTTGCCGGCGAGCACGGTTTTGCCTTTCCGTTTCACGCCGAGGATACCGACAACCATCGTTTCACCGAGTGAGGATCCGGCCCGTGGGATCACGTTCTGAACGGCTTGGATATCAGTGGTCATTGATTTATGAACTCGAGCAGCTGGCCCATGACGGCAATATTGGCGATCAACAAGCCGGCGATCACGAGCAGAGCGAACGCCTGTTGTACGACTTCCGGACGGATCCCTTTGCGCCGAACTTTATTTAGCTGCTCGTTATCGATCTGCTGGTTCGCCATCGCGCCGCGGACGGGTATCGCGAACTCAGGGGGCTGGACTGTGAATGGAGTGAAAGCGACTGGTGTACATCCAGTCGTGTCGATCACATAAATAGAGCCCCGGTTTGTATCTCGTCTCGCCTCTTCGGGCAGCAACTTTGCGTGGTGAGAAGGCCACCACTGGAATGTGATTCTTATTCGTCCATCCGGATCGGGAGGGGTGCCAATCACGCCAACCTGCGTGAGCCTCTTGCTCTCGGTCAGCCACCACATCGCCAGGATAAGGGCAGGGGTAGCGACGACTAACCCGAGGGCGTTGACGACGCTTGTTTCGTAGACCTGGTAGGTGAGCGTCACGAACACGACCAATACACCCCAGGTGGCAGGCATCAACAATATCGATCGCCAGAATCCTCCCGCGATGGGATCTGGAAGTTTGTTGTCTGGAAATAGGGCAAGGTTTATTTCAACCTGGCCGTCCTTACGCGTTCCTATCTGCGAAAGGGGCGTTGTTGAGTGGCGGGCCCTGAAGTGTAGGGACACGCCGTTCTTTCTTTTGGCTACAAAGGTGCATTCATTAATCGGACATTGGAGATCAGCAACAGCGACCATTACTGTTCCATCGCTTTCTTGAAAG
>SDBU01009799.1_pt1 | contig 10710 bp, 18 predicted proteins | sample 2277071 | NCBI WGS metagenome assembly SDBU01 (sample SAMN10397929, study PRJNA504765) | marine sediment metagenome | isolation source: marine sediment core GS08_GC12, 126 cmbsf | place: Arctic Ocean: Gakkel Ridge, Loki's castle | collected 2008
TATTCGTGCTGCCCGCTGGTACTGGCACGCGCAGGCCATGAACCGGAGGATCATTGCTGACGGCAGCGAGGGGTACAACAGCCGCGCCGCGTGCGAGCATGGCATTGCACAGACGCTGGGGTTTCCGGATTGGGCAATCCAAAACGCCCTTAAAGAAACCGGGCGGTGTAAAATTGAGGTATTGGAGTTGGGCGTCCTTTCTAGCGGCCTGATTATCAAGAGAAAAATAACCCCCCTGCCCGCCCTGAGGGGGAAGAAATGACAGCAACATACGAGATAATACAGGGCGACGCCATCGAGGTCATGCGGGGTATGGAGGCCGGGAGTGTGGACCTTGTGTTCGGTTCACCGCCTTACGAAGACGCCAGGCTGTACGATGACGTTCAGTTTAAGCTCAAGGGTCAAGCGTGGGTTGATTGGATGGTCCTTATTGTCAAAGAGTCCCTACGGATATGTCGGGGCCTGGTAGCCTTTGTTGTTGAGGGGCGGACCCGCCAGTTTCGATACTCGGCGACGCCGATATTGCTAATGGCAGACCTGCACCGGGCGGGAATACACCTACGCAAGCCGCCTATATTCTTTCGCTATGGTATTCCGGGTAGTGGTGGGCCTGACTGGCTGCGTAACGATTACGAGTTCATTATCTGTTGTACCAATGGCGGAAAGTTGCCCTGGTCGGATAATACAGCAACCGGACATCCACCCAGATGGGCACCGGGTGGCGAAATGAGCCACCGGTTAAGTGATGGATCTCGAGTTAATCAGTGGGGGGCAGGGGCAGGTAACACTTCAGGGCCACGAAACGCTGATGGATCTCGAGGTTCTAATAGCGGCAAGCCATCCCATCAGATACTAACCAAACGCGGTATGCGACGCGCTAATGGGGAGCGACGCTTGCACGGCTACACACAGGCTGCAATAGCAAACCCTGGCAATATCATACGTTGTAATGTTGGCGGCGGAGCAATGGGGCACGAGTTGGCGCATAAAAACGAAGCGCCATTTCCAGAAGAACTGGTGCGGCCCTTCGTAGTGAGTTTCTGCCCGCCAGGTGGGACTGTTTTGGACCCCTTCGTCGGCAGTGGCACAACCGTGGCCGTAGCTGTCAAAGAAGGCCGCAACGGGATAGGTATAGACATTCGAGCCAATCAGTGCAAGGACGCCCGTCGCCGGATAGCCGACACGATGCCGCTGTTCGCGCAGGAGGCACAATGACTGAGACCATCGGATACATCGCGGGGACGTTGGCAGTGGCATAAACTTAGGACGAAGGAATAGCATGGCATGGCTGGTAGTCCGATCACGTTTGGTAGCTTGTTCGCTGGGGGCGGTGGCCTTGATATGGGCCTTGAAAGCGCGGGAATGAAATGCGTATTCCAGGTGGAAAATGACAAACATTGCCTCACTGTTTTACGACGACACTTTCCTGATTGCGTCAGAAACTCCGTTAGACCCTGCGTTGGCCTTGTGGGTGGAGACCCTTGCCCCATACGAAGCGTTGGTAGTAACATTCACGGAACAAGCGCACCGGACTTGTCGGGATACTTTCTCGCAATGGTCGCAAGATGCAAACCCCAATGGGTTCTCCGCGAAAATGTTCCTGCACCTGACGTTGTGGAATACGCAGCGGGACTGGAAGTGCTCGGATACCGAACGGTCGTTGTCGCAACAGATTCCGCTGCGGTTACAGGCGCACGTAGAAAACGTGAGTGGGTGGTGGGATTCAATCAGCAAAACACCTTTGATCGGTTCACACGAGCGTGCACTGACGCCTCGCGGTGTGCGAGGTCTAGCAAGGCGGAGCATAGCGCGAAAGATAGGCGGCTGGGGACACCACTTCACTGTGTTACTACACGACGGCATCGAATGGATTTGCGCGACACTTTGGTTTACGAAGGGCCAGACAGAGGGATACGAGTGCTGTCACATGAAGAACGCGAGCAACTGCAAGGATGGCCTACTGGCTGGACTGACAGCGTACCTACAACGGCTCGCGAACGAATTGTCGGAAACGGAGTAACCGCGCCAGTGGCGGAATGGCTGGGCAGAAGGATCATAGAGGCAACGCCGTAGTGCCGTTGCAGGCGCGGACAGCGTTTGAGTATTTGATGGGCGAAATTAAATAGGAAGGCCTAATAATGTTTGAAATGATAGATAATTGGCCGTTGTGGTTTCGCGTACTGCTGATATTACCGACAATATGGGTTGCGTTTATCATAGGCAACATTTTGGTGGTATTGATAAGCAATGTTGTTATTATTGTGGTCGAGGTGGCCCAAGGTCTGCTCTCGCGCAGGAGCGCACCGCTGGAAGTTAAACGGCTGCCAGGAGAGGAATCAACGTGGCAAATAGCTATGCGTGTCAACCCGGAATACTGGGGCAGGAATCCGTTTAGGAATCCGTCCCCTAAATATGAACCGAAGTGTAGGTGCGGCGAAAGCGCCACTATTATGATCAACGGGATACCTATGTGTGATAAGTGCGACGTCAGCGAAACTTAGCAGAGCCGCTACGCGGCAGAAACGAGCGTGACATGATTTACGAAGCGGTGATTGTGAAGGATAAGGGTAAGGACACCGAAAAAATCGTTTACGACGCAGGGAAATTCATTGCCCGGAGTGAGCAAGAAGCTGTGGTGTTTGCAGTACAGCATCACGAAGCGACCCAGCGGGTATTGGGCGATCCTGCAAAAAAAACAGACGCAGAACTATTGTTCCCCTTTGACCGCAAAACGATGGAGGTGGTCGTGCGCCCTTTTGTGTGACGAATCCTTGGAAAGAAACACCTGTGGGCGAGTATCGCTGGTATCAGGTATTGCCAAACGGCCAATATATTCCAGTCGAACGATAAAGCTACTAACCAGTACAAGTGAGGCGGCCGATGATGCGACAATTCGATTTATGGATAGCTGATGCAAGAGGAAAGAGGTGATTCATGCTACTGACTAAGCTTCTGATAACTATATTGCTGTTGGCCCTGCTTGCGATTCTGCTGCTCTCGGGCTGTGAGGGCATGATGAAGGGCAAGGCGTCGCAGGAGCCACCGACAGAGCCCGACCAGGCACAGCACGAGAGTTGGAAGACGATGAACTGGGTTGTCTTGGCGGGTGTTCTCGGTATGGCGCTCGGCGGTGCGCTGTTGTTGTACGGCCACAAGTTGGCCCTGCCTACCATGGTTGGCAGCATCATGGCGATGTGTACAGCGATAGCAATAAGCAAATTCTACACGGTGTTCGCTGGCGTTGGCCTTGCTGTTGCTATAGCTGGCATGGCGGGCGTGCTGGTGCTGGCGTACCTGCGCGTGCGCAAGTCGTTTGGCGAAGTGGTGACCGTAGCAGAGAGTGCCAAATTAAGCCTTGATGATACTGATGAGTCGCGAGTGTTTAGTGGGATACAGCAGATAGTCGGTAGCGAAGAAAAGACAAGTGTTGCGATACGTGTAGAAAGTCCCTTTACCAAAAGGCTCGTCAAACGCGAGCGTATCAAACAGGGGCTTATCGCCCCAAAGGAGCAATAGCCTATGGACTGGATTCTACCATTGTTGATTGGTGTCGTTGTGGGCGTGGTGTTCGACGAGACGATCATACGTCTTTGGCGTATCGGTCGGGCGAAGATCAAGAAGAACATCGACCACATTGAGTAACCCAAAAGCTGAGCGTGTTCCGGGTCCGACTTACTGCACGGTCGGGCCTGGGCACGCGAAGGGAGCCATCACTTGCTCGGGCTGGGTCGGCGATAGCGTGGGTTTTGGATATTTTCTCACGCGAGCAGGTCGGCCCAGCCTTTATTTTGCTTGACAAACGCGAATATGCGGCTGAGAATTAAGAAATCGTAAACTGTACACAACGGAGAACAGAAATGGATGTGACAAACAATGACCCCCAAGGGGTTAAAAAAGGAACAGAACTAATCAAGGTCAATAAGCGGAGGTATAGTTGCCCCGACTGTCGCGAGGATTGCATCGTTACGGTTAAGCTTATGGCCGGGGATACAGTCAGTGAGTGGTTTGATTACCATGAGGAAATAATTACTTGCCCATCGTGTGGCTGCGGAGAGTTCAAAATCGAGATACCTGGCCAGCTAGTGGATGTAAAAGTAGAAGACAAACACAGGGCTCTAACCGTGGACGATGTGTGTCGCCACCGACTGCCAGACTTGGATGAACTGCTTGAAGGGCTTAATGCACACGAAAAACGGATACCTATTGCCGGAAAGTGTGCTGGGTGTGGACATGATTGTTTATCGGTCGTGGGAATGACTAGGTTGTTGGAATTGCCATGCGCGATGCAAGTATGCCGAAAATGTGGTCTAGTTTGGCATCGGTCGCTTATTGATTGTGGTTTCGACCCCGAGAGATTTGGCCAGTCGTATGTCTGACGCGGCTGAGAATTAAGAGGTGATAATATGAAAATTGCGAAAAGCACTGCGCACCCGAATAACTTCTGCGGCAATGCGTTCCCCGATTGGCTGGAAGTCAATCTGACGCCTGAGTGCAATGGTTCGTGTGCCTGGTGTGTTGAGCGGCAAGGCTGGCATCCGGACTATCGGGCTCCGTGGGACGAGATAGCCGACGCCGCCATTGCGACAGGGCGGCAGAACATCATCCTTTTGGGCGGCGAGCCTACGCTGCATCCCGATTTCGCTAAAGTCGTCAGCCGCATCGCCGATGCCGGATTGCGACCGTGGGTGACTACTAACGGCTCAAAACTCACGCCGGAATGGGTTGACAAGAATATGGTTGGCATTTTCGGCGTTAATGTGTCAATTCACCATTATAATCTCGGCGACAACCATGATATCACGGGAATCAAACTCGGCGAGGGTGTATTAGCTGCTGCACTAGACCGGCTGCTCGATATGGGCGCTGTTATTCGGTTCAATTGTAACGTGATTCGCGGGGCGATTGATACTGTTGGTGCTATACGCCGCTATATCCTTTGGGCCCATAGTATGCGTGCCCATAAGGTTCGATTCGCTGAACTTAAATATGCCAATGGCGACTTTGTCGATCTGGCCGACATTCTCGATCACAAGTATGGCCTAAATGACAATCCATTTGAGGATGGTTGCAATAGTGATGCCGTAATTGATGGTATGCCAGTTAATTTTCGCCAGATGTGCGGGATGCAGACACGGTTGAGACCATGCCCTGACAACCCAGAGGTGATACCGCATCCTGTTTTGTATTATGACGGTAGGTTTTACGATGGATGGCAACAGCCAAAGGAGTCTGATATGAAGCCCAGCGAGTTGTTATATCTGCTAGAACAGGTCCACGACAAAGATGTCACGGTGGCAGAGGCTGCGATTTTGATTGACAGGGCCGAGCGCGGCGAGCAGGAACAGATTAAGCGCAAAGAGCCGGAGGGTGGCGGTAGTTGCGTGTATTAAAGCCCACCTGATTGACTTAACATGAGCCACAACAAAGCGACAACAACTGATGCAGTAGAAATACTGAAACGCAGGTACGGTAACGGCTGGCGGCGCAGGCTACGGTTATGGGTAGCCTATCAGGTCGCAAAGATTCAGTATTGGCTCTATGGACTCCTACACCCAAACGAAAGGCGGTAATTATGACTGAAATAGCTATAGCAAGACGATTGCGGCGTATGGGTGCGAAACGGTTACACAAACCGAGGCCACTAGCGGTGTTGGGCGTAACACCTGATCGTTCGCGAGAGTATGAAATTTGCTCCCATCCTGGTTGTCGTAGCCATCAGACCCATCCCTGTGAAGTATGTGGTCGCGTAGGTGGCCATTTTCAAGATTCCACAAACGAAAGGCGGTAATTATGGCAGGGTTATCAAGCAGACAGAAGACATTTGTGGTGAACTACATCGTGAGCGGCAATGCCGCCGAAGCTGCGCGGGAGTCGGGCTATTCGCTCAAGGCATCTCGGGAAGCAGGGTTTCAATTGCTGCAAAGGCCCGCTGTTGCGGCTGAGGTCAAGCGAGTGCAGGACAAGTTGGAGCGCGAGAGCGTAGTTGACGCCAAGTATGTGATTCGTAATCTCAAGGCCACCGTCGAGCGATGTATGCCGGCGGAAGGCACCTTCGACTCTGCTGGCGCGAACAAGGCGTTGGAGTCGCTGGGCCGTATGCTCGGCCTGTTTGTTGACAAGCACGAGATTGGCGGCGAGGTCACGCATACGCACAAGCACAGCGTTGCCGAGTTGCCACCGAAAGAGCAGCACGCGGCTGCGCGTGACCTGATAGGTCGCTTACGGGCGCTTGGTATCGGCGAAGACGATGATGTGAGCAGGAACTAACGAGAATGACCATTAGCCAAGACATCATATTGGATTGGTGCGAGAAAGTAACGTATGTGCACCGCGAGAATGTTTTTGTCAGGCGGTTGCGAGATGCGGGTTTCGCTACACACGAGATACGAAAGATAGTTGAAGCGCTTGACACTATATGCAAAGATTGTTTCGATGGCCCCAGTTCTTGCCAATGCGAGAATGAAGAATAACGGAGAAATGATGCGCCAAGATAATATTGCCATTCACAGTCAGTTGCATTGCGACATATGCGCCGGCATCCTAATGGTGCGATGCGTAGGGTATGGTTTTTGGTGTCATATTAGGCGCAAGTTGCCGTGGCACAGGTGGCGATGTACCAAATGTGGTCGCAAGTTTGACAGTTTCTCCTGGTATAACTTTAATCTCGCAAATAGTACAGTTATGTATATTTGGGGCCGCAACACTCCAGCAAGCAACTAAGGAGAAATGAAATGACACAATTTGAACTGACTGTGACTTTGGACAAGTGTTACGTAAGCAGTGATTGTAACAATGCGACCCAAGTGGTATTCTGGCGCAAGAAACCGAAACAGGGGCCAGGGTTCTGGACGGCAAGAAGACTGGGTGACTGGATTGGCACAATGGAGGTCCAAGCATTTTACACCAGATTCGGTTGGCTGCCTCAAGTGCCCCGCCACCGAAGTGGAGGACATTTGGCCCGCAAAAACAGGCTAGGAGAGGTGTGGCAGATTGATGACGATGGTCGCACTTGCATATATCCCGAGCCGGGCGAAACGAACCCTGTTGTCGCGACCGAAGTGGAAAACGAAGCTGATGATCTACGGCGGATAAACATAAGGGCTAGGGCAGAAGCATTTGGAAAGCCCGGGGTTACATTGTACTGTATACGATGCGGTCACGAACAAGACCGTATTATAACAACAAGCCCCGCTAAGAATTATTGCGATACGTGTGGTTGTGATACGTGGCAGACACTGCCCGTTGACATGAGCATGCCCACCACTGCCAGAATCCGCGACCCCAAGACCTGCGACACGTGTGCTCGTGTGAACTCCTGCTCCATTCAGGCCAGGTTGCACGTCAGCATTATTGAGGCGGCAGAACAGGCGATGGGCAATAAACCGAATGATGAGTTTGGCCGCGTTACGAACGAGTGGGTCGCATCCTGTATGCGTACGCTGGCCGAGAATTGCAGCAGCTACAAGGAGAAATGACATGGACGAGAAACCCAAGAATTTAGTGCAGGCCACATCCAGTTCTGCAGAAGCCAAGGCAGTATTTGAAGCGTATTTCGGCGCCTATCAAGAACAGGGGGAAAGGATACGTCGGTTCATGGAGAGCATCAAGGCCATTAAGCCCGAACAGGAGAAATGAAATGGACCAAAAACCTAACAATTTATCGCAGCTCCCTTGTACGGCTACAAAAACGTGGATTGGGCTTTTAAAAGCCATGGAGCCGACTGAGCAGTTGGCTCGGTTTGAGCAGAAGATACAGGCGGACTTAGATTCTCTGGCCCCAATTTCTTCTGATGACCTCAAGCTACTATTTGAGATGAGCACGTTGCGTTGTTTGTGGTCGCGAGTTGCCGAGTCAGTGCAAATCCGGATTGTTCGTCAGGTTAACAAGTTGGGTCGCAAGCGGCTGTATTTGCGACGACAATGGGCTAAAACGTTTCAGGAGAAAGAACATGCCTAACGGTGGACCAACCGCATGGGAACAGCGGCAAGAAGCCAAGAAAAGACAGAAGCGTTGGGATGAGTTAACTGCGCAGCTAGAGGCAGCACGCAAGGAAATTGCTGAACTGAAAGCCGCACTCGAACAGGAGAAAAAACATGGACGATAAAACAATTGTGGCGATAGAGAAGATTTGCAAGGACCAAATCAAAGAGAGTTGCGATGGCTACGGTCCCCTGGGGTCTCAGTTGCAGATCCTTCGCACTCAGTTGCGATGTCTTAGCCGAGGCACTCACAAGATGGTTTATGATGGACTGCTTAATGATGCCAGATATATAAGTAGGCATTTCAAGTTTCGGTGTTTGGCGTGTGATTTTACATACCACGTCGGCGAGGCGGATTTGTCTGCCGAGGAGAGTGCGCCCCTAGTGGCGCTTGGTTTGCAAGAACAGGAGAAACAGAAATGAACATCCTAGCAATGAGTGGAACTGGCTGGCTGGTAGTAGCCGTACTATCTAGTACTTTGTCGGTGATTGCCGCTGTGATTTTTGGACTGAGTTTGTGGCGGCTTGTCAACGTAAAGATAGCCGCGATAGTAAAACAACAGTTTTGCCAGGACAATGGCGGACACGACTGGGTTTATTCGTCAGCTTACCAGCAAATTCTGTTTGAGTATAAATGTAGTTGTGGTGCCGTTTTACGGCTAAACCGCACTCAACTTACGCCTTCTCAGGTTCGCGCCTTTGAAGCAATTGGTCTTATTTATGTGCGCCCAAAGGAGAAAAAGAAATGAGCGAGTATTACGTTTGCGTAGGCAGGGAAAGTCAGGGAAGTGTATATTTCTTTCATGGACGTCCCCGCCAGACCAAAGATAAAGGCTGGGAGGAAATGAGTTCCAGTTTACATGATAGTTGCTTCGGCAATTGGGACTTAACGGGCTTTCTGTTGGTGTACGGCTGGTATCCTCAGTTGATACGCGATGAAATAGCTGGCGAACTATGGCAGATTAACGGCACCGAACGCATCCGCCTACACCCATCACCCGAGCAGAAAGAACCGCAGGAGCCGTTGTCCCAACTTGAGCGCATTGAAGGGCTGGAGCGGGCGATACAGAGAGTCGATGGTGTGTTGCTCGACATGGAGGCCAAGGTAGCGGTACTCAAAGATCATCAGGAGAACCACGAACGCCGGATAGACAATATTGTAGCCCGAGAGGCCAAACTTGAGCAAAAATGCGCGGGCTATGGAGGGTAAAGAATGGCTGACGACGATGACTGTAAAAGACCGGACAACAGACGTAAGGCACGCCTGCATTGTAGGTACGAAGACAATTATGACCCCTTATTTGGGAAGTCCTTCGACTTCATCACGTACTGTACGGACAGCGAAAAGGTCCAGTGTAGCCGGGAGATAAAAGCCCCATGCGCGGCCTGTTGTGTTCCTGTTGCTTTTGGAGAAAAGAAATGACGAAGCGAATGGACAAAGTTGAGAAGGATCAGCAGGGTTTGGTCGAGGCTATGGCGAAGCAATACGAGACGATGAATCTACTGGGCGAGAAGGTTAAGACGGTAAAAACTATAGTCAACAAGTTGGCCGTAAAATGTACAATTGACAGAAAGGGCAGGATAAGCATAGACGAGGGAATGCGTGACGGCTTGAACAAGATTGAAGCCAAGATGGACAGAGTAGAGGCCGAAGTCTTTCCCAAGAAGGAGTTGATAACGTGCCGCAAATGTAAATTCGCGGTGGACAAGTTACAGGGAAATACATGGAGGCTGTACTGCACCAACGGCGATAGTGCTCAATGCGGATTTGAGATTCTATTTGGCGAAGTATATTGCTCGCACTTCGAGAGAACCGAATCTTGACCGACCGAATCAGAAAACTCAAGCGGAAGAAGAAACGCCGGCGGCGCGAGGTGGCGGCGTTACCGGAGAAGGAGTTGACGGAGATAGACGACGCCCACGAAAAGATAGCGGCGCTGTGGGTCGAGAGAAACTGCTGGATAGTGGACAAAGAAAGTAATGTGGTTCCGCTACGGTATAACCAAGCGCAAATGCACACCGAGCGGGTTATCGAACTGCAAAAGAAGCAAGGTCGCCCGATACGCATCGTGGTGTTAAAGGCTCGACAGCTAGGTGAGACTACACGGACGTGCGGGCGAATGTATTGCCATGTCAATCAGCGACGCCATCACCGAGCGTTGATTGCGGCTCACGATAAAAAATCCAGCTTGAATATCTTTCGGCGAATACAATTCTTTCAGGAGCATAATCCTTATGCCCTGCCCACCAAGTACAGCACTCGGATGGAGATCACGTTTTCGTCGCCACATGGTTCGAGCGTTCTCGTAGAGACCGGCGGCCAAGAGGCGTTGGGGCGAGGTGATACGTATAATCTGGTTCATATTTCTGAATTGGCTTATTTTGAACATCCTGACCAAACCATGCTTAGTGTAAATCAGTGTGTTCCAGACGGCTCTGGCAGCGAAATAGTGTGCGAAAGTACTCCGAAGGGCCTTGGCGGTTATTTCCATCGCTTATACCGTAACGCTAAGATTGCTCCGTGCGATAAGCATCTGAAGTATATGCTAATGCCCGAGCCGGACGACGGGGACTGGAATGGCTATTACCGCGTGTTTAATCCCTGGTTTATGGCGCAAGAATATCGCTTAAACCCCCCGCCTGGGTTCGTGCTGAGTGAGGAGGAGCAAGAATACGCCACGCTCTATAACCTGAATGACGAGCAAATGTGTTGGCGGCGAGCTACCATAG
>SDBU01009800.1_pt1 | contig 10709 bp, 10 predicted proteins | sample 2277071 | NCBI WGS metagenome assembly SDBU01 (sample SAMN10397929, study PRJNA504765) | marine sediment metagenome | isolation source: marine sediment core GS08_GC12, 126 cmbsf | place: Arctic Ocean: Gakkel Ridge, Loki's castle | collected 2008
AGGGAAAGGTTGCAGAAATTTGGGGTAGAAGCCCTGTCGGCGCAAGAGATTTTGGCTCTAATTTTAGGTCGCGGTATTGCCGGCGAATCGGTGATGATAACCACTCAGAGACTGCTAAGCCAGTTTGGCAATCTTAGAGGAATTGCTAATGCCTCGGTAGAGGAGCTATCCCAGGTGAAGGGAATCGGCATTGCCAAGGCATCTCAGATTAAGGCTGCTTTTGAATTAGCTAACCGGCTGGAGGATTATTCAGCGGCTGGAGACAAGCCCCTGGTTAAGACCCCTGACGATGTGGTAAGTGTGGTGAGAAGCCGACTAAGGGGTAAAAAGAAGGAGCACTTTCTGGCACTTCTGCTGGATACCAGGAGTCAGCTAATAAAAGTCTCCGAAATCTCAATTGGTAGCCTGGATACTAGCATTGTTCACCCCAGGGAGGTATTCAATGAGGCAATATCAGCCAGTGCTGCCTCGGTTATTTTTGCCCATAATCACCCCTCGGGCGACCCTGAAGCCTCAGAAGATGATATAGAGCTGACCAAAAGGTTAGCCAAGGCAGGGGAGATTGTAGGCATAGATGTCCTAGACCACGTCATTATCGGCGATAAAAAATACCTGAGCCTGAAGAGGGAAGGGTTGTTTTGAGGTTGCTTATCTACCTCACCCCCTTAATAAGCAGCCTTTTTGAGGTTAGGATGGGAGTATTAGTATACTATCGTTCCAGAGCTAAATAATGAAAAGAGCATTATACACTCTTACTCTGATAATATTAGTATGCAGCCTGCTGGTGTTCTACTTGCCATTTGGCTGCCAGCCTGAGCCGGAAGTAGAGGTAACCCCTACTGAAGAAAACACCCTTAATCTATATGGTATTGACCCGTTGACGCTTGACCCGGCGGTCTCCGGCGAAATGACCTCTCACGAATACATAATGCAGCTATTTAGCGGTTTGGTTCGCCTTGATGATAACCTGGAGCCGGCGCCAGATATTGCCCAGAGGTGGGAGGTCAGCGATGATGGCAAGACCTATACCTTTTATCTACGGGATGATGTGAAGTTTCACAATGGCAGGGAGGTCAAGGCTGAGGACTTTAGGTATTCCTTGGAGCGTGCCTGTGACCCTGACACCCGCTCTCTAACCGCAGACACCTACCTGGGTGATATCGTTGGAGTGAGAAAGGTATTAGCTGGTAAAACTAAGGAAATTAGCGGCGTCAGGGTTATTGGTGATTACACCCTTAAGGTAACTATAGATGCTCCCAAGTCTTATTTCCTATCCAAGCTGACCTACCCTACCGCCTTTGTGGTGGATAGAGCCAATGTAGAATCAGGAGGAGAGTGGTGGCGGCAACCGAATGGCACTGGCCCGTTTAAGCTCAGGCAGTGGGATGAGGATAGCTTGTTTGTTTTGGAGAAGAATGACCTCTACTATGGCAAGTTGGCTGAGGTAAATTTTGTTGCCTTTTACCTATGGGGTGGCGTGCCGATGAATATGTATGAGACCGGGGAAATCGATGTCACTGGTGTTTCCATTCACTATATTGATAAGATTACCGATGAAGCGGGTCCCTTTTATAAAGAGCTGCAGGTAGCCCCTGAGCTAAGCTTTCACTATATTGGCTTTGACTTTAGTAAACCACCCTTTGACGATGTTAATATTCGCCGTGCCTTCTCCCAGGCTATTGATAAGGATAAATTAGTTTCTCTGGTGTTTAGGAGTATGGTGCAACCGGCAAATGGCATCCTACCGCCAGGTATGCCCGGGTTCAATGAAGATTTGGCAGGCTTAGGTTATGATATAAATAAGGCGGAGGAGCTAATCAAAGCATCCAAATATGGTGATGTGTCTGAGTTGCCGCCTATCACTATTACAACTATAGGCTGGGGAGGATTAATATCGCAAGGGCTGGAAGCTATCATTGCTGAGTGGCGGCAGAACCTGGGGGTTGAGGTAAAGGTAAGGCAGTTAGAGCCACAGAGGTTCCTCTATCACCTCAGGCAGGAGAAGGACGAGATGTTTTATATGGGTTGGGTGGCTGACTACCCACACCCACAGAATTTTTTGGATATTTTGTTTCATAGTGCTGCTGAGAATAACTATGGCGAGTATAGCCACCCTGAGATAGATGCCCTATTGGAGATAGCAGGTGCAGAGCCAGATAGTAACCTGAGTTTAGCGCTATATCAACAAGCTGAGCAAAAGCTGGTTGAAGATGCTGCTTGTCTGCCATTGTGGTTCGGCAAAAATTTTATTCTGGTCAAGCCCTATGTTAAGGGGTATAACCTGAGTCCTCAAGGTCTGGTTATGTTAAATAGCGTCTCTACTGAAAGTGATTAGTGGAAAGGAAAATTAAAGAAAGGCTGGGGCATTCCACCATAGCTATCACTTTAGATACTTACTCGCACGTTGCTCCTGGATTGCAGGAAACAGCAGCTGCCCGATTTGATGACGTGCTTGCCAAAAACATGCAAGAGGTTTATCCTTGATATTAAATTCAAGAATATAAATAGCTTAGGAGAAATTACCGAGTGTCATTACTGAGTATTTGGATACACGACAAACAACAATTACTAGACAAGAACGTTCAGCAGATTATTGGCTTCGCCGGCGAGGGTAGCCTTCATGACGGTAATACCACATCTACTGAATTTCGAGAGTTTCTTAGTAATGTCCCTCCAGACCTAATTCAACTATATGCGCATCAATGTTTGGATAGTTCTTTCAAAGGTTCCGGTTTTGTTCTCCAAGACATAGTCAATGAGATCGGGAATAGACTAGGTTTTAACGTTGTTCCAGGGCGTTACCAGGGTAAACAGGGTCTTATTGGATTTGATGGATTGTGGACTTTGGAAAGCGGACACAACATAATTGCTGAGATTAAAACAACTGACGCATATCGATTTGACCTAAATACCATAGCGGCGTATAGAGAAGCCCTTGTTGATACAGATAAGATACGTGAAAGTAGCTCCTCAGTTCTTATTATTGTTGGTCGTGAAGATACAGGTGACCTTGAGGCACAGATTAGAGGTTCAAGGCACGCTTGGAGTATGCGCTTAATCAGCATTGAGGCATTATTAAGGCTAATGACCCTCAAGCAACAAATAGAAGATCCGGCTATTATTAAGCGTATGAATGACATACTTATCCCAAGAGAATTCACAAAACTTGATGAGATAATAGAGATCGTATTTTCTACTACCGAAGACATCACGGAAGACGAACCAGTAGAAGCTCAACCAGGTAGCGGACCAAAAGAAGAAAGACCTGAACCGATGGCATATCACCAACGGTGTGTAGCTAGGTTAGAGGCTAGCATTCATAAGACTTTTATACCTAGGTCTAAGGTTTTGTACTCTACATCCGATAATGATAGGGCTTTAGTTTGTATGGTATCAAGAGAGTATGGAGACGATATTAAACCGCGATACTGGTTCGGCTTTCATACATATCAGACAGATTTCTTAAAACGAGCAAAAGAAGCCTACGTCGCGTTTGGTTGTGGCACAGAAAATACGCTGTTCATTATACCATTCAAAACATTCTTGCCCTGGTTAGCAGAAATGAATACGACAACTAAAGGTGCAAGACATTATTGGCATGTTCACATCAATAAAGACAAAAACGGCTTCTCACTTAGGTTGAAGAACAATAAACTAATTAACCTAAATGGTTTCCAAATTTAAAAGCTACACAATAGTTGTCTGTTAGCAATTTGTTAGCAAAACGAGAACTTCCTCATCCATCAAAGGTCCGACAAGACTGTAAATTTGCCATATTTAGCTTCAAAATGGCGGAGGGGGTGGGATTCGAACCCACGGTTCCCTTGCGGGAACAACGGTTTTCAAGACCGTCACCATAGACCACTCGGACACCCCTCCGTGGCAGTTTCAGTATAGCAAAACGAGGTTAATAAGTTAATTTTAAACCTCCTATCTAATCACCCTCTGCCCGGTGCTGTCGCCTGCAGGCTAAATAGTCCTCCTCAGAGATTGAAACCAGGGTGCTATTACCACTGGTTATAGTGAACTCGGTCAGCCCTATAGCGGTCTGGCCGCGGCTTTTGTTCCGCTGGATAGCCAATAGATATTATGGAAACAGGTTTAATATTTTCTGGAAGATTCAGTAGTTTTTTGGTAGCCATAACCAGCGGTTCCACTGGATATATACCAATCCAGACCGCCCCTAATCCGTTAGCATGAGCTACCAGCAGAATATTCTGAGTGGCTGCTGAGCAGTCTTCAATACCAAACTCTTTATTTTCTAAATTTATGTCGCAGCAAACCAGAATTGCCACTGCCGCTTCTTTTAGCATTTGGGCATAAGGGTGATACTCTGGAATTTCATTCAGAATCTTACGGTCATTGATTACAACAAAGCACCAAGGCTGCCGGTTACCGGCTGACGGGGCATACATAGCCGCCTCTAGTAGCTCCTTTAGCACTTCGTCAGATACTGGTTGCTTTGTATATTTCCGGATACTCCTTCGGGTAAGAATTGCTTCCATAGCATCCATACAGTAACTCTTCCTTTCTATTTGATTACCTTCTCCCTAACATAAGGCTGGAGGGCTTCGGGAATTGAGATGCTACCATCAGCTTGCTGGTAATTCTCCATTATAGCAATAAGAACCCTGGGCAAGGCTAGCCCCGAGCCATTTAAGGTGTGGACAAACTGGGGTTTGGCATCAGGGGATGGACGATAGCGGATATTAGCTCGTCGGGCTTGGAAATCACTACAGTTGGAGCAGGAGCTTACCTCCAACCACTCGCCGCAGCCAGGAGCCCACATTTCAATGTCATAGGCTTTGGTAGCAGCAAAGCCTAAATCAGCGGTGCAAAGCTGTTTTACCCGATAGGGTAGCCCTAGCTTTTGGCAAACCTGTTCAGCGTTATTGACCAGTTTTTCTAGCTCCTGGTCAGAGGCGGATGGCTCGGTGAATTTGTATAGTTCAACCTTGTCAAACTGGTGACCTCGTTTTATGCCCCGGGTATCCTTCCCGGCTGACATTTTTTCCCGGCGAAAACAGGCAGTGTAGGCAGCATAATAGATAGGTAAAATTCCGGGCGGTATAATTTCATCACGGTGCAGATTAGTAAGTGGCACCTCAGCCGTAGGCACGAACCAGAGGTCGTCTTCTTCATCATGATACAGGTTATCAGCAAATTTAGGCAGGTTGCTGGCGCCAACCATACATTCCCTCTTGACCATAAACGGCGGGTATACCTCCTGGTAGCCGTGCTTAGTGGTGTGGAGGTCTAACATAAAGGAGATAAGGGCTCTTTGCAGCCGAGCGCCTAACCCCTTAAGCACATAGAAGCGGGTTCCTGATAGCTTTACCCCCCTTTCAAAATCAATAATGCCCAGGGACTCACCCAATTTCCAATGGGGGGCTGGCTGGAAATCAAAGCTTGGTAATTCTCCCCACGAACGCACCATGACATTATCTGTTTCATTCTTACCTGAAGGCACGGAGGAATGAGGAATGTTAGGCACCTGTAGCAGCAGCTCTTCCAGTTGCTTATCCAGGCTCCTGACCTCTTCCTCTAACACCCTTATCTTGGCACGTAGCTCACGCCCTTCATTTATAGTTTCCTTATCCATCTTCCTTTCTCGGGCAGTCTCTTTCCGGGTATGCCTGAAGCCTTCCAGCCCAAGCATCTTTTTCCGATGCACGAGGTCAAGCTCCAAAATTTCATCCAGAGGGGCAGTATCCTGGCGCCTTTCTACCGCCTGTCGCACCAGGTCTATATTTTCGCGGATAAACCTTATGTCAAGCATAAATGCTCCTTATTTTGGTATTCCTATCCATCTTGGGGTCCTGTTCATATAGTCACGGTAGGCGTCGCCGTACTTCTCAAGGCAGAAGCGCTCTTCCGGAATTATCTGAGCAAAAAACGACAAGATTACAGATACCATCAAAAGCAATAAGAAAAGCCATGAAGCCGAAGCTATACCCACACCTATGTACTGCAAAAATACAGCAAGATATATCGGGTTTCTTGAATAGCGATATAATCCTTTGGTAATGGGTTCATCAAGCGGCGTAGTAGCCCAAGGCATCCCAGTAATCTGAGACACAATTACTCCTAATATAAAAATAGCAAGACCTATGTAAAACCATACCGTGCCTAATTGTAACGGCAGGAAAACGGAGTATATAAGGAGGAGAAACAGGATCATCATCCAAAAATTGTTGATTTTCTTTTCAGTCTTGTTGAGCGGAACGAAAGAACTTTTTTTAAATGCACCTTCTATATTTTTGTACTTATATCTTAGAATCAGTTCACCAAGAGATACTAGATGAAAAAACAGCCATGCAAGCACAAAGATCCAGGCGTTCCACACCCCTATTTCAAAAGCTGGTACGAGCGACATGATTTTCCTCCTTACGGTTTCCCCCTGAGCTGGGGAAACAAAATTACTTCACGAATTGATTGCTGTCCAGTGAGTAGCATCACGAGGCGGTCAATGCCAACGCCTAGCCCGCCGGTAGGGGGCATACCATACTCCAGCGCCAGCAGGAAGTCTTCATCAATGGATTCTACATCCTCATCCTCTGCCTGATGCTCCTCTTGCTGCTGTAAGAAGCGCTGTCTTTGCTCTATCGGGTCATTGAGCTCGGTGAAGGCATTGGCAATTTCCATTCCGCCGGCAAAGGCTTCAAAGCGTTCTACCAGACGCTCATCATCAGGCTTTGTCTTGGCTAGAGGTGACATTTCCACAGGGTAGTCTAAAAGGAAGGTGGGCTGTATGAGGTTTGGCTCGACAAAGGTTGAAATAAGCTCATCTATGAGCCGGCCCCTGCCCTTTTGAGGGTCAACCTCCATTTTTAACTTTAGCATCTCAGCTCTGAGCGAATCGGCATCAGGGAATTCGTTAAAGTTAATACCGCTGGATTGTATAATCGTCTCACGCAGGTCGAGGCGTCGCCAGGGAGGCTTGAAGTTAATGATATTGTCACCGAATTTAATCTTGTCGGTGCCCAAAACCTTTTTGCTAATCTTAGCTACCATCTTCTCCAGCATCTTCATTACATCATTATAGTCAGCATAGGCTTCATAGCTTTCCAGCATGGTGAACTCGGGATTGTGCCTGGTGGAGACGCCCTCATTACGGAAGGTGCGACCCAACTCGTAGACTTTATCAAAGCCGCCTATAATCAGCCGCTTAAGGTGAAGCTCAGTGGCAATACGCAGGTAGAAATCCTGGTCAAGGGCGTGGTGGTGAGTAACAAAGGGTAGAGCTAAGGCACCCCCGGCCGATGACTGCAGCACTGGCGTTTCTACCTCTAAAAAGCCGCGCTGGTTGAGGAATTGTCTTATAGCAGTAATAACCTGGCTACGTACTTGAAAGGTTTCTTTAACTTCGGTGTTAGCGATAAGGTCCAGGTAGCGCTGCCGGTATCTGGTATCAATATCACTGAGCCCATGCCACTTTTCCGGCAGAGGCTTGAGTGACTTGGCCAGTAGGATGAAATTTTCTACCCGAACAGTAGGTTCACCACTTCTTGTCTGAAGCAAATTGCCTTTGGCCCCGATAATATCACCAATATCCAAGTCATTAAATAATTGAATTTGTTCCTTGTCAAATCGGTGTATGTCCTGGAATAATAGTTGAATTTTCCCTGAGCCGTCGCGGATGTCAACGAATGCGCTCTTCCCCATCAATCGTCTTGCCATAATCCGTCCGGCAACACTAACTTCTTCCTTCTCAGTCAAGCCTTCTTGTTTCTGCTTGAGTAGAGCTACAGCCTCCTGAGTAGTGTGGCTGCGGTGATAGCGATGAGGATACGGATTAATGCCACGAGTTCGAAGCCGTTCAAGCTTTTGCCGTCGTTGTTGAGCTATGCGTTCTAATCTAGATGTCATCTCTCTCCTACGCTCATATGATATAACAAAAAGACTGGGAGTTCCAGACTCTCAGTCCTATATTATCTACCTTATTGTGTCCCGTAGTAAAGCCATCTGGTTATGAGATTGCTTACCAGCCTCACCCCGTTTAGTTTTTATCCAGTAACCCTATTCCTCTGTACCTCCTTAGTAAATAACTTCCTAGCTAGGTGCTGTTTGTTTTGCTTGCTCTCTTAAAATATCCAGCCAAGCGGCTGATTTCACCTCTCGGTCCAGGAGGTATTCAAGATAATGGGACAAGACCTCATCTAACTCATGAGATAGTTCTGGATTCATTTTTAGTTTGCTGGCAGTATCGTAGTCGCTACTCTGCAGTAATCTTAGCACTTTTAGCGCATTAACCGACAGGGGGTAGGTCAAAGGCTGGCTCCGACTGCACCTGGGGCACAGCACGCCACCAGCACTGGGGGAGAAGGCGTTAGTGACCGGTTTTAATGATGAATGGCAGGAGACACACTGCTGAAACTGAGGCCGGTAGCCGACTTCGTTAAGGAGGTGCAGTTCAAGATAGTGTAAAAGCAGTTCAATATCCCTAGCCAGACATAGCCGATGCATTGTCTCCAGCAGTAGCTGGAACAGGGGGTAATTTTCAATATGGTCGGCAGTAAACTGGTTAATTAACTCGGTAACATAGAGAGCGCAGGAGGTAAGCCACAGGTCGCTCTTCAGCGATAGGAAGCTATCAATCGTTTGACTGCCGGTTATAGTATCCAGATTTCGCCCGCGAGCCAGCGACACCTGGCTATGAGTGATAAGTTCAAGGTGTCCGGCCAGCTTGCTTCGGGGGCGCCTGACTCCCTTGGCTACGGCCTGAATCTTACCCAGGTGTGGGGTGTAGAGGGTAAGAATTCTATCCGCCTCACCCAGCTTAATCTTCTTAACAATGATTGCTTCCGTCTGATAAGTTCTTGGCTTTGGCATTCAATTACTCTTGTGTAACGTTTCGGGCTTTACAAAGTGCAAAGCACATGTTAGGTGAAATTATGCCTAATCCGATTACTTTATTTTAACCGCTTGAATAAAAGTCGCCCTTGTAGTCAAATCATCATTAGACATATTCTCAAATCTCGATGCAAGGCGTTTTCTTTGAATTCCTGAAGTATCTTTAATTTTCATGTCACAAACGACTTCAAAACCCAATTTTCGCAAGAGGTTAATATGTGTCGAATGCGGCTGTCTGTTTAGTTGATATGGCCGCCCTTTCCCGTTTATTAATCTCCATACAAAATCTGAATATGCCCAATGTCCATTCCAGTCCTTTGCCATTCCATGACACTTGAAATCAATTTGATGAGACATAAAACCACCTGGTTTTAACCAACGATATAATACTTCATACGTATAAGCAATATCGTCAACATGTTCCAGCACAGCTTGAGAGTATATCATATCGATTGATTCCTCTTTTATAATCCTTGAATCATACCAAGGAGCAAAATAAGATATCTGTATCTTGTCTTCATCCCTATTACCTAGATTTGATAGTGCATTTCTTATAGATTCTAGTCTACTATGTTTCAACGCCTGATTTAGGCGTCTGTCAGTCAAAATATGCTTTGGAAACTCATATGACTCTAAGTATGGCCCAACCCTCGGAAATTCGGCTACATCTGGAATTTTCTCCCGTTTCTTAAATAGGTTTACCAACTCATCGAAAATTTCAATGTCTCCTTTTTTATCGGCATATTTTACGACATCAAAAGCATAGTACTTGTTTGCCCCTGATATCAAGGCGGCCAATCCTACTCCAAGGGAATGTCCTGGTCCAAGTTCAGCAATGGCATGTGGTTGGGTTGAAAGACCATTCTTATAAGCTACGACAAGATGTCTTAACCAAACAGAATAGCAATATCGTGCAGAAATCGTCTTGCCTGTGTCTCTTGAAGCAAGTTTGTATATCCTGTATATCCCAGGAATGTAGGTTGCAATTCCTATCAATAATCGCTTAATATCCATGTTCTTTCCCACTTTGCCTAGGGTATAATTTCATATACCAACCATATAGACAAACTCAAAATTCCTGCCTTCCCTCTAAGGCTCTGGGCAGGGTAACATCAGCGGCATATTCCAGTTCAGTGCCGAACCACGCTGCTAGTTTGATTTTTGCCTAAACCATTGCCAGAATAACCGTGTAATTTTTGCCATAAACCTTGGCACACGCCGGACAGGTAGTATAGAAGAAATACATTTTCTTCATCTCTCTGCCTTTGGCTTTGACATAAGCCTTCATTTCTTTAACCCATTTACCGGCATTTTTGTAGGGCCCTTCAAAAACCCTGGTCAGGAAAGTCCCTGATATCCTTACATTCTCTGCCTCTGGCACTTCTTTACTAACGGCAATATAAACATCGCTTCCCCAGAGAGAGTTTTCATCCGAAAGCATAAGCGGTTCGGGGGCAAGGGCATCCGCCGCCTCAATCATTTCCATATTTTTAGTCATTACTTTACCGAAGCCCAAAGGGATGTGCAAAAAACTCCTGATGTGGTCTTTAATAAATAAGTTATCCACCCAGGTTATCTCTTTTTCATCCCACGGCTCAGGATTAAATCTCGGGCAACACCCTGTTTCTGATTGCTCATTCAGCTTATCCATAACTATTACCTCCCTGTTTATTTACTAAAACTCCTGCCTTCCTTCAATGGCTCGGGTGAGGGTAACAGTATCAACACTATGCTAATACCTGTATTACTTCTTGTTTCTTCGTCAGCTCAAGCATTTTTTCATAGAAACCTTGTGAAGCGTACTTTCTTCTACTGCCTTCGTCTAGACAGATTGATACGCATCTGGCACAAGACCA
>SDBU01009801.1_pt1 | contig 10708 bp, 12 predicted proteins | sample 2277071 | NCBI WGS metagenome assembly SDBU01 (sample SAMN10397929, study PRJNA504765) | marine sediment metagenome | isolation source: marine sediment core GS08_GC12, 126 cmbsf | place: Arctic Ocean: Gakkel Ridge, Loki's castle | collected 2008
CTGCAACTTCTTCTGCAAAACATGTCCCATCCTTCCCTTCGGGTGAAGCGAATCCAGGGAACAAAGAACCGATGGGAGGGATCTGTTACCATGAAATATCGGTTCACTTTTGAATTTCTTGAAAACACATTGATTTTTCGGGCAATCGGAACTCACGATATTCTTAACAGGGAATCTCAATAAGGCACACCGCCCCGCCTTGTTGTGGCTAAACTAAAAAACTCTGCAGTTATTTTGTAAACGTTCACAGTATGTCTGTTTCTTCATCTTTTCCCATTCAACGTTCGATGTTGGACGTTCGATGTTCGATGTTCATTTTTTTTCAGTCCCTCCAGGGCAAAAACAACTTAGCGCTTATGGTGGCTAATCCCCCAATCTTATTTACTGCACTTCAATATCGTCGAAACAACTCTGTCCAGATCTTCCTCCGTCCACCGACCTCTGTCCTCCGACTCCCGACTTCCGACCTCTGATCTCCATTGCAGTATCAATTATTTTGAATGTTCTCTCATCACCCATCTCTTAAATCTGTGTAATTTGCGTGATCTGTGAATTATATCTGTGGAATCTGTGTAATCTGCGGATGAAAAGTGTCTTGAGCTGAAATCGGTAAAAACGATCCCTCGTCCTTACATTCACTAAAAAAAGCAATCAAGAAGAACTCCTCTTCGCCAATATTGTAAACTGTGTGTTTTGCTTCTGATTTGATCCGATATGTTTTTATGTTTCCATCAACATGAATCCTTTCGCTTACTTCCCCAGGGTTGTCTTCAACTGATATTTCACATATTCCTTTGCCTCCGATAATGCAGATAATTTCATCACGATCATGCACATGATTTCCCCTTATAACACCCGGCTTCATTGAAGCAACATGGAGATCTTTTACTTGGAAGCATCCAAAATTTATGACTAGACCTCTATCATCTTTAATAATAGGCGCACACTTATCATCCAATTTTTCTATGAGGCTATTCATTCCGGATCACAGCAAATACATTATTATATTGCGACAATAAATATAACTATTGTCAGTTAACGGATTTACGACTAACAACAATCTTGTCTGCCCCTGGCGGTGGATAGGGCTGCAACAATTCTTTACGCTGAGCCACCTTTATCAATTGATCATCAGCCCTAAGCTTCCTCAGAATTCTTTGCACTCCCATCAGGGCTCTGGGGCGTGATATAATAGCAACAACAGTTAATCCAATTATGCATAGGTCGAGCAAAAAGCTATGTTTTTCTACGTAAAGAAGTCCCAAGCGACTCTTCCAGGGGCGGATGACCTGATTATATTTCAAGTCAGGATCATTGCTACCCGAAAGAATATCACCCTCGTCAGAAAACACGATAGAAGCTAAGTCAGTTATGCCCGGTAGCGCGTCTATCAAATGTCGTTCCTTATCGGAATATAGATCCACATCTTGCTGGACCTGGGGGCGAGGGCCGACTAAGCTCATATCTCCTTTAAGAACATTCCAGAGCTGGGAAAATTCATCAAGCTTGCACCGACGAATTAAATGACCAACCCCGGTGATTCGTTTATCACCGACAGTAGTTGAATCCACACCGCTTTTGTCAGCATCGACTACCATGGAACGCAATTTAACCATACGAAACATTTTTCCGTTTCTACCAACCCTGGGGGCTTTATAAAACGGTGAGTGAAAATCCTGGAGCCATATCAACAACATAAACAGCAAAATCACAGGTGACATGATCAGCAACCCGGTTAAGGAAAATATAATATCAAAAAGACGCTTCATGTCTGTTACTTTTCTTTCTCAAGTAAAAATTGAATTCGATTAGCAATCGATCCAGAATCAAGACCATATTGCCGGCGCAGATATTTTTGTGAACCCACAATGCTGGAAAACCCGGCTTCAAGACCTATTCGCAAAAAATGAGATATGTTAGCTCCATAATCCATGAGTGTTTCTGCCACAACTCCCCCGAGCCCGCCATGAACCGTATGTTCCTCTACTGTTATTACTGCACCTGTAATATTACAGGCTTTAATAATAGTTACAGTATCAAATGGCTTAATGGTGTGAACGCTTACAATGCCAGCATGAATTCCTTTGCCTTCCAAAATACTGGCGGCTTGCCATACTTCTTCCAAAATACCGCCCGTGACAATAATTGTACAGTCGGTCCCGTTGCACAATATTCGGGCTTTCCCCAATTCAAATATTTCAGAAGAATCACGGGGAGCATCATCTCCGGCAGATTTATCAAGCCGCAAGAAGCACGTACCCGGCGTGTTAACGATAGCCTCAGTAGCTTCCATTGTTTCCCAATATCCGCAGGGAGAAACTACGGAAATTTCCGGTAAACTTCGCATGATTGCCAAGTCTTCAGTAGCATGATGAGATATCCCCAAAGCTCCGTAGCTAAAACCACCACCTATGGATACAATTTTGACATTTGCTTCATGATAGCATGCGTCATTTCGGATTTGTTCAAGACAGCGCAAAGTTGGGAAATTGGCTATCGAATACGTGAAAACAATTCGGCCTTCTAAGGCCAGACCCGTAGCCAAGCCTGTCATATTTTGTTCAGCGACACCAGCATTGATGAATTGACGGGGAAAACGCCGGCGGTATTCATCGAATACACCAAAGCCAAGATCCCCGGTGATCAGCATGATACGTGGGTTATGTTCGGCAAGCTCACAAAGTCTTTTGATAAAATGGTCTCTCATCAGAAATGCCCAGTGTCTAAAGTCAAGTGTCGAGTGGCCATAATCTATTGGTATCCGACTGTTTTTCGTTTTGAAACGGACAGGGATCGATTAAGAGCAACCAGTTTCGAGGCAAGCTCAGAACATATCTGTTTAAAATCGTCTAAGTCAGGCTCTTTTAAATAACCAAGATCACAGGCCACCACAAGCTGTGTAACGACTTCCATAAGCGAGCCGTAACTTAATTCGAGAAAGTGAGCGAAATCAGTGTCCGAATTTCTTCCAGAACCTTCGGCGATATTGGAAACCACCGACACCGCAGCGCGACGGACCTGGGCAGTGAGACCGAATCGTTCGTCCGAAGGGAAATTTTCCGTTGTCTTATAGACTTGGCTAACAATGCTTCTTGCCAACCTCCACACCTCAAGTTTTTCAAATCTAAATCCCAACCTCGTCATACTCCCCTTCCTCGCCTTTCGACCCTGGACATTTGTCCTTCGACCTTTTTCCTCTTGAATTTTCAAGTCCCCTCTTCTAATTCCTTGAGAGCTGCGTCGAATTCCTCACCTTTTGGACATCGATAGTGCCAGAGAACGGTATTTTCCATGAATGATACACCTTTACCTTTGGTGGTATGAGCAATTACGGCCGTGGGCCTGCCGATTTCGATAGGTAAATCTGAAAGGGATTTCTGAAACTGAGGATGATCATGACCGTCTACCTCCCGGACGGCCCATCCAAAACTCCGCCATTTATCCGCAAAAGGTTCTAATGATAGAGTTTCTTCAACAGAGGCTAAACTCTGAATCTTGTTGTAATCGACAATGGCTACAAGGTTATCCAGCCGGTGATGGGCCGCAAACAAAATGGCTTCCCAATTTGAACCTTCATCGCATTCTCCATCGGATAGTAAAACAAAAACTCGGTGAGCTTTATCGTCCATTTTTGCGCCCAATGCCATGCCCGCGCCAACGCTCAGGCCGTGCCCAAGACTGCCTGTGGATAACTCAACGCCTGGTATGCCTTTGTGACTGACATGACCGCAAAGATCAGAGCCGTCCTGATAATGTGTCATTAATTTCTTTATATCAAAAAAACCGGTTTCAGCCAAAGCAGCATATACAGCAGCACCGGCATGTCCTTTGCTAAGGATAAAACGATCACGGTCAGGGGCTCCCGGATTATTGACATTTAAACGCAGAGCACCACCATACAACACGGCTAAAATATCAGCTATACTAAGAGCTGATCCGATATGAGAACTGCCGCCGTTGCTGGTCATCTTCAAGGCGTGAATACGAATTCGTTTGGCTAGTTTTTTTGTATCCATAATGCGCCAAATATTTATCCACGGATTTCACGAATTAACACGAATCAAAAATCAAATCACAAATCGTTTCCATTCCAGCGACGATGCTCCGAAGTTTATTAGAACACCGACTTTCAATCCAGAGGCTTTCAAATAATTCAGTATTTGAGATTCCTCTTTTGAGGTAAGCCTATCCAACGCTTTCAATTCCACAATGATTTTGTCATAACAGACAACATCGGCGTAATATTCTTTTTCCAATCGTTTGCCTTTATAGTGGATCGGCAGTTGTTTCTGCGATTCAAAAGGAACTCCTTTGCTGTTTATCTCTAATTCCAAAGCCTCCTGATAGACAGCTTCCAGAAACCCACACCCCAGCTCTTTATGAACCTCCATAGCAGCGCCAATGATCTCATACACCTCATCCTTATATATCAACTCAGTCATATAAAATACTCTTTTATTTTGTGTTAATTAGTGTAATTAGTGGATGTAAAAGTCGATGATACAATCACAGACATAATGCACATCATCATCTGACAATGACATGTTCATTGGTATCATTAGCATGCGCCCAAACAATTTTTCAGTAAAAGGCAAGTTTTGAGTAAAACCCAATTTTCTAAACTGATGCACCGCTTTGCCCCCCCACTGGATCAATGTTCCCACTCCATTTTCGTTGAGGTAGGTCTTCAGTTTATTCCTTTGCTCTGCCTCAATTTCATAATTCTGAAACACATCAAAATGATCGGGATCGCTGTCAGGGGCGGGTGGAAGCACAAGTTGTTCAAGATTGTAAAGTCTATCTTGGTAAATGGAGGCAATGGCACGACGGCGATCAATAACCTGTTGATATTTCTCTAGCTGCATACTTAAAATGGCAGCCTTGAGGTTGTCGAGGCGGCTGTTAAATCCCCATAACACTACCTCACCATCTTTATTACGACCATGATCCCGAAGCAACAAGAGTTTTCGATAAACTTCTTCATCATTGGTCAATACTGCGCCTCCATCGCCAAGGCAACCGAGGATCTTGGCAGGATAAAAGCTAATGCAAGAAGCTACACCAAATGTCCCGGCGCACTTCCCCTTGAATTTGGAACCAAGTGCTTGGGCAGCATCTTCGTAAATCATCAGCCCATGTTTGTCAGCAATTGATTGTATGGAATCCATGTTTGCAGTGCGCCCGTTTAGCTGTGTCGGAAGGATAGTTTTTGTTCGGGGAGTTATAGCAGTTTCGATGGTTTCATGATCAATTAGATGGTCAGGCCCTGCATCGATTGGAATGGGAACTGCTCCAGCAAAATGGATTGCTGATGCTGTTGCAACCATAGTATGAGAACAAAAAATAATCTCGTCACCTATTTTAGCACCACCGGCCATCAAACTCATTTGAAGTCCATCTGTAGCATTCGCAACTCCAACAGCATACTTGGCCCCTGTATACGTCGCTAGTTTTTCTTCAAAGTCTTCCAATTCCTTTTGCATAATAAAGGCACCACGCCGACCAACATCAAGAATTACAGACTTAAAACTATCTTCTTGAGAAACGAAAACATAAGGGTAATTAAAAAAAAGAACTTGTCTTTTGTTTTTCATAGTTGATTGGCCTTCTTACTAAATGAGTGAAAATAACTTATTGAAGTGTAGCAGCACAGAAAATAACCTTATGCTTATTATCAATTTTGTTTGAAGGTAGTGGGGTGGGTTCTAAATATTGAGAAGTATGTGAGTCGATCTCTGCTGGCATTTTTACCAAATTACCAAACACCAGTCTTTTTAACCATTTCTTCCCTGAGGTTGTTTTTGGCATGATATTCAGAATTACAGCTAATTTTTTAAACGGTCGCAATACTTTTTGACGAATTGAAACATTATCAATAGGGGTGTCACCAAAAAACTCTGTTCTGAATTCATATTTTTCAAATAAACTTTTTAGCTCTATTACACCATAATATATATAGCTATGAGGACTCGGATTAAAATCATATAAATCCTTATTCGCGGTTGCAATCAACACCTTTCCGCCAGGACGTAAAACCCGTTTGCACTCACAAACAAACCTTTCCGCATCAGGAATATAATAAATTACCTCAAACATGATTATCACATCCTTGGACTTATCCTCAAAAGACATATCCTGGGCATCAAATTGTCTTAAAGCAATACGCTCCCCATAATGCTGCCGAGCAATAGACAAAATCTCATCAGAATAATCCCCCGCCTCAAGACTCTTGGCAATTCCGGACAGATATCCAAGGCCTTGCCCTGACCCGCACGCAACTTCAACAACATCCTTATCTGCACAATATTGCCCTGCCCAATAGTAGCGGTTACACAGCCTGTCTATTTGCTCCTGCGTAACCTCATCACCAGCCATTTCAGTTACCGAAACGTAATTATTATCCACTACAATTCCCCTTGGTAACGTTCTTTTTACGCTGTTCAACTATCTTTTCGATATGGGTTGCATATTCATCATAAATTTTATCAGCATCCCCGTATTTTTCGAAAAATTCAGATGCGTTTTGGGACAATTCATCATACAGAACGGGATCAGCGGCAAGTCGTTCAACGCAGGCATACAACCCCTCCAGATCACTAGGCAAGTAATTGAAACCTAATCGGTGTTGATCTATCAATTCGGCCATTTCCCCTTCCAGTGAATTGACAAGGGGCAATCCGGCGGATAAATACTCAAAAGGCTTGTTGGGCAAATCCTGAGGAGCATCCTTAACATATGAAAGTAAGCCTGCATATCCCATCTTCAAAAGAGCGTTAATCTCTTTTTCCCCTATCCAACCCGGCAGCACGACATTTTGCAATCCCGCGGCCTTTTTGCCGATCAGATTAGACTTTTCCCCTATGCCAACCAGGACAAAACAGATATCATCTCTGTCTGATCTATCAAAGCGTTTGGCCGCTTCCAGAATAAGCTCCAGTTCGTAAGAAATACCAAAGGTTCCGATAAAGAGAAATATTTTCTGTTCTTTTCTGCCCCTCATCCAGACAGGGGCATCTAAACTTCCGTCAGCATTAGCCGGGGCTTCTGAATCACTCTTCTTGTAGCCAAGATAAAACACCTTGTCAAACGAACTTTGAGCTCTCCCAATCTTATCCAGCCCCCACTTGAGATAACCCCTCGAAACCGCCACCAGAGAATCAGCGCTCTTCAGCAAAGATGCCAACAACGCAAAATCACGGGCCAAAACCATTTTCCCCAACCCATACATCCCCATTTTTTTAAAACGATCCAGAAAAATATCAGGCCAAAGGTCCCTGATATCAACGAGAAACGGTATGCTATTCTTCCGCGCATAACGCGCCGCCTCATACGCAAGCAAGTGATCAGGCATTGAAGCCACTATGACATCGGGTTTGGCAAATTTCTTAGACTGGATTCGAAATTTCAGCGCCACGATCTGATGATCGATATAGCGGGCTATAGAAACGTTTTTCCGATACCTGAAACCACGAAGAACCCTGATAGTATATCTTTCAAAAATATCAAAATTCCTATCCCTGCTTGCTATCATTGCCTTTCTTTGATGTTCAAATGCACTCGCCCACCAGATTACACTATGCCCTCGTTCCAATAATTTATCCGCCAGAACCGCTGTTCGCATCTTGCGGACATCCTTTTTTATCGGAAGAGGTTCGCCTGTTTGGATAAGCCAAATCAGCATAGCCAACCCTTATTGTGTCAAAAACAGCATATCGTTAACCATAAAACAGCCAGCGCTGCGTAACAACCAGTAACCATATAAGAGAATTCTCGGAGTGGTAGATCAAGTACGCTGAACAATACAATGACAGATGGAAGTATTATTAATGCAAAGACAACGCTGGAAGATAGACGAAAAAGTTTTCGAATATTATCCAATCTCCCTTGCCTGAAAACAAAACTCGCCGTTGAGTCCCAAAATGCTGAGAGCACAAAACCTGAAAAAACAGAAACCCAAAGCCAGAAGGCACTTTCAGTGTAATAACCAAAAAGTATTATTAGTGCTGCCCGTGATGCTTTATTTCCCAAACCATCCAGTTGTTCACCAAAATCAGGCGAAGTATTCTGCACACGAGCAATCGCCCCATCTGCAAAGTCCAGGTTGACCTGCCAAGCAATAATAAAAAAACCCAGGATTGGTTTCCATACGCTGCCACTATCAGCAAAAGACAGGAAATAAAATCCTAAAAACGCCATAATCAGTCGCATAGCAGAAAGTAGATTGGCTGAAAACCCCAAGTGATAAAACACATACCCAAACTTGAGGCCGAACCAGCGATTGATCTTCCATACAATCGATCTTTCAGACTCTGCCAGTGCCATTGACTCAGGAAAAGCGATTTGGTGAAATTGCTTCCATTTCAATTTCCGACATACTCCATTTAGTGTTGTTATTTCTCGCCTACGACTATAACATTCTTTGATCTAATTATGCAGTCATCTTTGCTTATACGCATATTATAAACTTTCTGTATCTTCTCCGGTGCCTGCCGGTGCAGATTGATAATTTCTCTCTGCAATACCAGTTTCTGTGACAGCTAATCCGTCCACAAGAGATTGCAACCTGGCTTCTTCTGGTTTTAATGCCCTCTCCGCATATATCCAGCTAAGCGCCATCATGATTGCCGCAAAAATTGCCCCAAAAATCCAGAAGTAGAAACCGGCATTCCAACCAAACTTTTCTATTAGATAACCTGTTCCCACACCGGTTAAACTTGCGCCTAAGTATCCCATTGCATCTATGAAACCGGTTACTGAAGAAGCGGCTTTACGCGAGCCCAAATCTGCAGGTATTGCAGCTACCAATAGTATGTGAGGGCCAAAGGTAAAAAATCCAACAAGTAATAAAACAAATAAACTTAAAACCCAATTATCAGCAGAAATTGTTTTAAATAAATAACAGAAGATAGCCAATAAAATAAGCATTATAAAAGCAACTGGCGCTCTGCGGTTTTTAAATATTCTGTCAGATGCCCAACCTGCAAAGATAGCCCCTAATCCTCCGGCAATAGGGAAGACAATGGCCTTATAAGCAGCCACAGAAATTGTAGCGCCCTGTTCCTCAAACATGAATGTAGGCGCCCAAGACATAAAACCGTAGCGAACGATATTTAATCCAAATAACCCAAAAGCAGCAAACCAGACATGAGGATTTAAAAGTGTAATTTTCAGAGTGTTACGAAAACCTATATATGTATCTTCGCGAATCTCGTTGTTTTCGATGCCTTTTTCTTGTTCCTCTAGGCTTGGCAAACCAACTTCTTCAGGAGCGTTTCGTGCGCGAATAAACCAATGGATGGCAATGAATATACAAAATATTGAAGGAATCCAAAAAGTAAAACGCCAATTAAAATACTGTGTAATAGTGCCGGCCAGAAACCAGGAAAAAGCTCCCCCAAGGATATAGCATGTACCAAGACGCCCTGAAATTTTGCCTCTTCCTCTGAATGGAAACCAATTTGCCATTGCCTTGACAGTTGGTCCCCATCCCATTGACTGAAAATATCCATTCAGTCCCCATACCACTATCATAAGACTTAACATCCCCCCAGTGAAACCAAATATAATGTTCAGCACTGCTGAGGACAATAAACCCAATGTAATTATCCGCCTTGAATTTAGTTTGTCACCAAGTTGACCATTTATGAACTGGCCTATTGCGTAAAATAGAAACAAACTACTCAGCACTAATCCCATGCTGGTTTTTGTCAAAGCGAACTCTTCCATTATTTCAGGCATAGCAATGGAGATGTTTACCCGGCAAAGATAGAAAGATGCATAAGTTACCCACATAAGCCAAAACATTTTCTTTTGCCATGTACTTATCAGTTCAGGTACTGGTGTATTTAGAGTTTTCTTCATTTTTTCCATAGTTCTTCCTTTAGGTTTATCTTATTCTTTATCCCGGTTGATGATTGTGAGGGATAGTAAGGTATTACAATAACCCTGCCATTGATACTTTCCATAACTTCTCTTGCTTTTTCAATATCTTCTTCATCGTGGCTTGTGCTTTCCATTAAGATGTCAGGTTTAATCTTTTTTACATTTGGCAGGGGTGAATATTTTTCTTGTGCGACTGCAAGATCCACATATTTTATTGCACGAGCAAGTTCTATTCTTTCGTCGAATGAAAGTATAGGTTTTGGTTTTTTTTCCATGACTGCTTCGTCAGTCAGGATTCCAACTATTAGTTTTCCATCTGTACCAGCTATCGCTTTTGCATTTTTCATCATTTCTAGATGTCCTTTGTGAACAATGTCCAAGACATAATATGAGTAAACTAGTTTCATTTTTGCTCTCCTAATGTGTTATTCCATCTTTAGTCCAGAATAGTTTGTCATATTTGGCAGAACGAATTTGTCAAAAGGCTTCTGGGTCTGTAGGATACTGATTTTTGATCATATTTTTCCACCTCGCAGTCGATTGACATATTTTTGCTTTGCTTCAAAAAAACCTTTAAACTTGTGCCGGATTACCTATAAACCTCTGCACTCAGGATCCAATAAAACGAGACCTTTGCAAAACGCCCCCTTTTGTCCAATTTCTGTGTTAGGCTCAAATCTTAATCCTCAAAATACTCAATGTATGGATGCTTGTCCCGATGTAGTTTATCGGGGTGGTTAATCCGCCTGAGGCGGATCGCCTGCCTTGAACTTGAACCCCGGTTAAATATAAAAACAGATTTAACGGGGCAGGCAAAATTGAGCAT
>SDBU01009802.1_pt1 | contig 10708 bp, 10 predicted proteins | sample 2277071 | NCBI WGS metagenome assembly SDBU01 (sample SAMN10397929, study PRJNA504765) | marine sediment metagenome | isolation source: marine sediment core GS08_GC12, 126 cmbsf | place: Arctic Ocean: Gakkel Ridge, Loki's castle | collected 2008
GGTTGTAGAGCACCGCCGTCATGGAGGTGATCCCGGAGCGTTCCCCAATCCCAAGAACCGTTGTGTTGAGGTAGCGAACTCCGCATTCGATGGCTGCCAACGCATTGACAAGCGAGAAGCCCCGGTCGTCGTGGAAGTGCCCTTCGAGTTCGACATCCGGATACCGATTCCGAAGACGCTCAAGTCGATGTGCAACCGTAGCGGGTGTCGCCACGCCAACGGTGTCCGGAATGCCAAGGCAATCGACTGTGGGGGCCACCGAATCGTAGACTCGAAAGAGGTCGTCCTCATGAGTTCGGAATGCATCCTCGCCGCTGAAACGCAAGCGCAATCCCGGATAATCGGCTCTCACCGCTTCGGTCAAGTCCCGGGCTGTTCGAATGAGGGTGTCAAGATCCTTGCCGTGAGTACTGCGACGGGAGATCTCCGAGGTTCCGAAGAACAGGCTGAGTCCGTCGAACCCGGCGTCAATCGCCGCGCTGATGTCCGCAGGATGGCAGCGAACGTGCGCGAGTAAGCGAGCGTAACCATCCTGGCCGACGAGAGCATCGCGTGCCTCCATGATTGCTGAAATGTCATCCCTCTCCTGAGAGCTTACGATCGGCGAGAAGAGTTCGATGAACTTCACCCCATACTTGATCAACGCCTGAACGATCTCCACTTTGTCCGTCTGCGTGAAGTAGTAGCGGTAGTGATCTTGAAACAGTGAGGTTTGTGCTCCCTCGCGTAGAGTTGTGTCCACAATCTCCAGCAATCGGGGGGTATAGTCCTTCACGTCCTTTGCGTCCTTCATTTTCCATTCACCGAAGTTCCTTATCTGTACGTTCCAAGTTGCCGTCATCCTTGAGCGATCACACATGGACTGTGTTCTCTGCCCTACCGGATAGCCTCCAACGCCTGGCACAACACTGCAATGGCCGCCTCGTACTCGTCCAGATCGAGGTGTTCGTCCGGGGTATGGTCCAGGGACGAGTCTCCCGGTCCATAGGCGATCATCGGTGCCTTCCACAACTGAAACAGGTTCATGTCCGAGGTACCGGTCTTGAGCTTAAAGACTGGCCTTCCGTCTTGGGCTCTGATTCCAGCCAGCATGGCACGCACCAAGTTGTTCCGTTTGTCCCTCACCACTGCTGGCGTAAATTCGCCTAGCTTCATCCTTGCCTGATCGTCGCCTTCCTGTACAAGACGTCGGAAGGCATCGTGATCGAAGTCCGGCGGCGTACGTACATCCAAGAAGAGTTCTGCACGCTCAGGGTCGCCATCCTGACTGGTGTTGAAGGAGACGAGTCGGATGGATACTTCGTCGAAGCCAATGCCTCGATCGGGATAGGCAGCGCAGATAGTTTCATAGAACTTGACGGCATCCTCGGCTGCCGTGCTCGTAGGGGCCCCATGATGGGCTCGGCACTTCTCCCGCGAGTACTGAAGGGATAATGCCCCCTTGTACCCCAACGTGATTGCGTTCCAGCCACTTGGCTCGGCAACGATGGCGTAGTCAGGATGAGGGGCGGATCTCATGAGGTGGCGGGCGCCTCGGGAATCAGCTTCTTCTCCGACGCAGCCTATCACGGTGAGCGTAACTTTGCTCGAGTCCTTGAAGTTGGATGCGGCCTCAACGCATGTTGCCAGAGAGCCTTTGGCGTCGACGCTTCCTCGACCGAATAGCCTTCCCTCTTCGATACGGATCGGCAAGTCGCCCGACACGGTGTCAAGGTGCCCAATGAGGTAGACATTTGTTGGCCCGTAGCCCATTGTGCCGATGGCATTACCGGCCTCGTCGAGTCGAGCGGCGAACCCACGCGAGGTCATCTCCTCGACTAGCACTCTGGCTACGTCAGCCTCCAACCCCGAAGGACTCGGACAGCGGACAAGTCGCTCTACCAGGGTCGTCAAAGGACCGCCTCCAAGGCACGCATCGTCTCGTCCACATCTGCCTTGGAGAAGATGTACGGTGGCAGAAAACGCAGGATGGTGCTCCCTCCGGATAGCGCCAACACGCCTCGTTCCATCAGCGCTCTCAGCATGGGGCCGACCTTGCAGCGAAGCTCCAACGCGAGCATGAACCCCATTCCTCTCGCCTCTCGAACCTTCTCCGGATTCACTTGATGCAGCGCATTCAGACGCTCCAGGAAGTATGAACCAGTCTTCGAAACGTTGTCGAGCAAACGGTCATGCTCAATAGTGTCGATCACGGCCATCGCCGCCCTGCACGCCAACGGATTACCTCCGCAGGTGCTGCCATGCTGTCCCTTCTCAAACGCCAATGCTTCTCGAAAGATGGTCGCGGCAATGGGAACCCCTCCTCCGAGTGCCTTTGCCACGCAAAGGATATCGGGAACAACGTCGTAGTGGTCGCATGCAAACCAATGCCCTGTACGGCCCATGCCGCACTGGACTTCGTCGAGGATCAGGAGTGCCCCGTTCTGATCACACAGACGCCGAGCGACCTGAAGATACTCGAGGCTGGAAGGATGGATTCCACCTTCCCCTTGAATCGGTTCGAGCAGCACCGCGGCGGTCCCATGCGTAATCGCCCTCTCCAGGCTCGCCACATCATTGAAGGGGACGTGGGATACTCCCGGTAACAACGGCTCGAAGGGCTTGCGGTCAGACGGTTTCCAGGTGGCTGTGAGAGCTCCTAAGGTCCGTCCATGGAACCCCCTCATCGCTGCCACGATGCCTTCGCGCTGGGTGCATACGCGGGCCAACTTCATCGCGGTCTCAACAGCCTCCGTGCCCGAATTGCTCAGGAACACACGGTTGAGATCCCCGGGGGCGATCTCTGATAGCCTCCCCAGCAATCGTGCCCGGACATCGTTGTGGTAGTACCCCGATGCACAAGTGATCAGCGCGCCGGCCTGGTCCGATATCGCACGGACCAAGGCTGGATGCGCGTGCCCCAGTGAGGCAACTCCGATGCCGCTTCCGCAGTCAAGATACTCGTTCCCTTCCTGATCCAGCAGCCGGACCCCATCTCCCTTCACTATCACAATCGGGGCGGGCTTCTGCGCACCACTGGCGTGGGATTCTTCCACACGGATGATCTCTTCCGTCTTTGTCCTTGAGTCCATTGTTCCATCCTTTCCCGACGGGGTAGAGCTGCCCACCTAAGAGAGGGTCGGCCTAGCCGATGACTGTCCCTTTTCCGGCCAATGCGTCACTCACCGGGGTGCTCCCTCTCGCGTCGCCCAAGACCACTTTTTGAACTCCCCCCATCAACGATTCCTTTGCCCCCAGCAGTTTCTTCTTCATTCTCCCTTTGGCGACCCGTTCCATGTGCTCGTCGAGCTGGTCCGGCCGGATGGATCGGATCAGGCTGTCTTCGTCGGATACGTCAAGCAGGAGGCCGGGGACGTTGGACAACAGAAGCAGGGTCTCGGCGTTCAGTGCAACAGCCACCTTCCCCGCGAAGCGGTCGCCATCAACGTTGATTGCAACGCCATTCCCTGAGATCGCCGGAGGTGTAAGCACAGGCACATACCCGTTCTCCAAGAGCAGATTCAGCAGCTTCGTGTTGACCTTCCGAATGATCCCACTGTAATCGCCACGGAGGACCTGCCTGCGGCCGTTCTCGATGATCTTGAGAGTTTCCTTCCGGTCGCCTTCCACCAACCGCCCGTCGAGTCCGGTGAGCCCTACGGCGTTGATCCCCAGGCGTTGCAAGATTTCCACGATCATCTTGTTCATATGGCCGGCGTAGATCATGTTGAAGATTTCCAAGGTTTTCCGGTCGGTTACGCGGCTCTCGTGCCCCGACACCGATGTGACAAAGCGGGGCGGGTGTCCAAGTTTCGTAGACACTTCATTGAGCCTGGCTGAACCGCCGTGAACAAGGACGTAGTCTTGTTGTTTCGATAGATCCTGGCAGAACAGCTCGTAGTCGATACCGTCTCCACCGCCGACTTTGATGACTTTCATGGTAGCTTTCTCTCTTCTCCTCTTGACCTAACTAGGGGTGCAACGCCAACGCCTGCAGTCCCGTATCCTCAGGGAAATCGCACATCAGGTTGAGGCACTGCACAGCCTGACCTGCAGCTCCCTTCATCAAGTTGTCTATCGCGGCCATGACCACCAACCGCCCGGTGAGCGGGTCCTTCTCGAAGCCGATGTCGCAGTAGTTTGTTCCAGCCACCAACTTCGGTTCGGGGAAACGGTAGATTCCAGCTCTCTCTTTGATCAGGCGGATGAACGGCTCGTCACGATAGGCCTTCAGATAGACCTGCCACACATCTTGTTCAGTGAAGTCGCCTTCAATGAAGACGTGGCATGTCGCCAGAATGCCCCGAATCATCTCCACGGCATGAGGAGAGAAGTTTAACGATCCCTCTTGGAGACCCAGTTCCTGAAACATTTCGGCAATATGTCTGTGTCGGCTTGGTTTGTAGCAACGAACCACACCGCTACGTTCGGGATGGTGACTGGCCAGAGAGACGCTGGCCCCTCCAGCAGACGAGCCGACCTTCGCGTCGACGACAACAAGCTTCACGTCAAACGCATTCACTAAAGGCTTCAGAGGCAGAATCGCCGCCGTTGCCGTGCATCCCGGCACCGAGACGTAGCGTGCCTCCCGAATCTCCTCCCGGTGGACCTCGGGCATGCCGTAGGCAAACTCCGAAAGGAGCGCAGGACGTGGATGAACCAGCTCGTACCAGTTGTCATACTCCACCGGGTTTGTCAATCGGAAGTCCGCGCTCAGGTCGATGAGCTTCCCGGCGATCGACTTCAGTCGGTCTATCTGATTCATGAGCACACCATGCGGGAGGGCGGCAAACAACACCTCCACTTCTGGAAAATCGTCTGGATCGATGAATCTATCCAGAGGGACTCCTCGCAGATTGGGGTGTACACGGGCAATTGTCTTCTTCTTGTAGGTTTGGGAGCTGACGGCCACCACCTTGACATGGGGGTGTTGCACGAGGAGCCTCAGGAGTTCACCCCCTACATACCCCGATCCACCGATAACTCCGACCCGAACCTTACGTGCGTCCACGACGTCCTACCTCCAGTGCGTAGTCGATAATCATCTCGGGAATGTCAATCCCGGTGGGATCTATGCTGTTGCGAAACTCGATCGTGTAGTTGACTTCGTGTGCCAGCAAACCGTCTTCGGATTCGATGAGGTCGACAGCGAGCACTCCCCCGCCCACTGCCCTGGCGGCCGCCAAGCTGACCTGCCGGAGCTCACTCGTCAGAGGGCAATTGGAGACGGAAGCACCACGAGCGGTGTTTGTGATCCAATGGTCACTTGAGCGATAGACAGCGCACACCACCGCGTCACCGATGACAAACGCACGGATGTCACGCCCTGGCTTCTTGAGGAACTTCTGCACGTAGAAGATCTTGTGGTAGTAGGATCCCAGATGATCCTTGTGCTCCAGTACGGCCTCCGCGGCGTCCCGGTCGTTGATCTTGGCAAGAAGGCGCCCCCAGGAGCCGGTCACCGGTTTGAGCACGACCGGATATCCCATCTCCTCAATCGCCGCCAGCGCGCTTTCCTGGGTGAAAGCAACCTTCACGTCGGGTGTGGGGACATTCGCATCACGAAGGGCTTTTGACGTCGCCACCTTATCGCCGCACGTCAACGCGACGCGGTACGGATTGATCGCTTGCACGCCCGAGTTCTCGAATAGGCTGAGAGCGTATAGTGCGCGTGCATGAGACACATCGCGTTCGAGGAGGACGTCGAATTCAAACCGGCCATCCAAATCGAAAACGACCTCGCGGCTGTCAACCAGAGACAGCGTGATCCCCCGTCGTTTTGCCGCTTCGATGAGCAGCTTCTCCTCCACTCGAATTCTGGAGAACAGCATCCCCAAGCGTATGTCGTTCATCATCATCCTTTCTTGCCCTCATGGCCCACGCGCACGCAGTGATCGATCAACAAGCCCGGAAGATCCACTTCCAAAGCATTCATGGAGGCCTTGAATTCCATGGCACAATTCACTTCGTGAACAGTGAACCCGTCCTTTGTCTCCATTAGGTCGACGGCAATCGCCTCGCCTCCCACCGCCTGACAGGCTTTGACACACAACGCGTCAAGCTCCGGGGTGATCGGGCAGGGATAGGCCTTCGCCCCCAAAGCCGCATTGGTCAGCCAGTGATCCGCACTGCGAAACGCTGCAGCCACGGTCTTTCCGCCAATGACGAATGCCCGGATGTCCCTATCTGGTTTGTTCACGTACTCCTGCAGGTAGAAGACTCCGTGGTAGTGGGAACTTAAGTGTGCCTTGTGTTCGAGAATGGCCTCCGCGGCCGTGCGATTCTCGATCTTGGCCATGAGCCTGCCCCATGAACCATCCACCGGCTTGAGGACGACCGGGTACCCCAGTTCCTCAATCGCTCTCAGTGCAGCCTCTCTGGTGAAAGCTACCTTGACGCGGGGGGTGGGAATTCCCGCCTTCCGGAGCTGCTGTGACGTCAGGACCTTGTCACCTCCGATCCGGGCGGTATCAAGGCTGTTGACCGTTTTGACCCTCGTGCTTTCCAGCATGTTCAGTACGTGCAACGCTCGAGATTGGGAGATCTCCCGGTCCAGCACCACGTCTACGTCAGGCAGGGTGCAGAAATCGAGCACGAGGTCGTTAGTGTTAAGGGGCACGAGTTGCACGGCTGCGTGTCTCTGGGCCGCCTGAATGAGCAGTTTCTCCTCGTAACGCACTCGAGAAAAAAGCAGACCCAGCTTCATCTTCTTCATGGCTTCCTCCAAAAGCGAGTAGGGATTGAGACCAAGGAGCGTGCTCTCACCAGATCGCGGTTACTCCCCCCAGTCCTCTTCTTCTTCAGGCGCCAGCGCAATCTTGATGGGATCAACGGACATCACTTCCAATTCCGTCCCGCACGTGGGGCAATCGAGAATCTCGTGTGCTATCACATCCGGGCTCAACTTCAACACTCCGCCACATTCAGGGCAGTTTGACATGAAATCCTCCTTGTTGAATTCACCCAACACTCTTGTTGGGATCGGTCTCGCTGTGAGCGGTAACAGTCCTAGATTCGCCATCCCTCTCTTCAGCATGTTCGATGTCTGCTTCAGTGAGAATCGCACGCGCTTCCAACAACTGGCGCTCGACAGCCTCAAGAGCGGTCCCTCCTTTGGATGTTCGGCGGGCAATCGAAGCGTGCACGTCAAACACGTCATAGACGTCCTCGGTGAACGCCGCGTGGATCCTTTGATACGCCGAGAGCGGAAGCGCATCAATAGCCAAGCCGGCTCTCTCGGCTTGCTGGACAACGTTTCCGACGATGTTATGAGCTTCGCGGAACGGGATTCCCTTGAGGACGAGATAGTCGGCCAGGTCCGTGGCCATCATGGCTGCGTTGCATGCCGCCGACATGTGCGCTGCATTCGGCATCATCCACTCCACGACGGATTCGGCAATTGGAAGTTCGGCCACCAAGGTATCGATGACGTCAAACAGGCCCTCCTTGTCCTCCTGAAGGTCCTTGTTGTAGCCGGAGGGCAGCCCCTTGAGCGTCGTGATTAGCCCTATGAGGTGCCCAAGAACCCGACCTGACTTGCCACGGATCAATTCGAGCGTGTCCGGATTGCGTTTCTGCGGCATTAGGCTCGATCCTGTGCAATGTCTTTCGTCCAGTCGAATGAATGAGAACGCCTCGCCTGACCAAAGGATGACCGTCTCGGCCAGTGAGCTGAGATGGGTCTGGAGCATTGCGCCTGCGAACAGGAATTCGACCACAAAATCCCGATCTTCTACTGCATCGAGGCTGTTCTCCGAGACGCTTTCAAATCCAAGCGCCTCAGCCAGCTGATCGCGATCTATCCCAAACGGGTTCCCTGCCAACGCCCCAGATCCCAGCGGACAAACGCTTGTCCGCTCGCGAACCCCAGTCAGCCGACCAATATCCCGTTCGAACTTCCAGAAGAACGACATCAGCCAGTGGCTGAACAGGATTGGCTGTGCACGCTGCATGTGCGTATATCCAGGCATGACGATGCCCAGATTTGCTTCGGCTTTGTGAACAACTCCTGCCTGAAGGGATCGCAAGCTTGTGATGAGATCCTCTACCGCATCGAGCAGGTGGTGACGAAGCGCCGTGGCGACTTGGTCATTGCGCGACCTCCCCGTGTGCAGCTTCCCGCCGACAACGCCAACAAGTTCGTGCAACCGCCGCTCAATGGCGGTATGGATGTCCTCATCCGTGGGCAAGGCAACGAATGATCCGGTTGCGAATTCCTGCTCAATCTCCTGAAGCCCCTCAAACAGCGCCGAATGTTCCTCCGCATCAAGCAGTCCGGCATTCTTCAGAGCCGTTGAATAGGCGACGCATCCCGCGATGTCATCGGGCGCCAACCTCCGATCGAAGGCGAATGAGTCATTAAACACTTGAACGTGTTCGTCCATTGAAGCGGTGAATCGACCGCCCCACAGCTTCGTATTCAAGCCATTCTCGCTCATTTCGTCACCCTTTTGATCCAACGGAAACGCCAGTGAGATTCTGCTGGTTGCGTAAACCAGTCACCGTCAACGGAAGGCCGTACAGGTTGATGAACCCCGTCGCATCAGCCTGCTTGTACACATCGTCTTGTCCGAACGTTGCGAGATTCTCATCGTAGAGGCTGAACGGAGATTTCCGGCCGACGACCGTGCAGCCGCCTTTGTACAACTTCATCCGAACCGATCCGGTGACGGTCTTTACCAGCGAGGCGACGAACGCGTCGAACGCTTCCCGTAGCGGCGTGAACCACATCCCGTTGTAGACCAGTTCGGAGTACCGCTGTGCGACCAGCGCCTTGTGATGCGCCGACCGGCGATCGAGGCAGAGGCTCTCCAGTGCAGCAAGTGCCTTGTAGAGGATCGTGCCCCCAGGGGTTTCATAGACGCCGCGGGATTTCATTCCCACCAAGCGATTCTCGACCATGTCCTCGCGTCCTACACCGTGTGCCCCCCCGATCTGGTTAAGCGCCGTCATCAGATCGACCGGGCCAAGCAGGATCCCGTCAATTCCAACGGGGATCCCGGCTTCAAATTCGACCGTCAGATAGGCCGGCACCGACGGTGCCTCCTCGGGAGAAACCGTCAAGCAGAACGTACTCTCTTTCGGCTCGCTCCACGGATCCTCGAGGTCTCCTCCCTCGTGACTGATATGCCACAGGTTTCGATCGCGGCTGTAAATCGACGCTTTCGAGCTCGACACGGGAATCCCGCGGGTCTCCGCATACTCAAGAGCATCCTCACGGGATTCGAGCGTCCACGCGGGTTCTCGCCACGGTGCGATCACTGGGAGAGACGGATCGATCGCCTTGAACGTCAGCTCGAAGCGAACCTGATCGTTCCCCTTCCCGGTGCATCCGTGCGAGAGGGCGTCCGCGCCCTCCTGATGAGCTACCTCAACCATGTGTTTGGCGACCACCGGGCGGGCAGTCGCTGTTCCAAGAAGATAGGTCCCTTCGTAGATCGCCCCGGCGCGCAGCGCGGGGAAGGCATAGTCGACGAGGAATTCCTCCCGCAAATCGGCAACAATCGCCTTGCTCGCGCCGCTCTGGAGCGCCTTCTCTTCCAGTCCAACTAGTTCGTCCGGTCCTTGCCCCACATCTGCAGTGAACGTGACGACCTCACATCCGTAGGTCTCTTTCAACCAGGGGACGATGACCGACGTATCGAGTCCACCGGAATACGCTAAAACGACTTTCTTTGGATTGCCCATGATGCGTTGCTCTCCTTCCATTTGACGATTCACGTTTCGTATCAAGTTTGCTGGATCGGCAGAGCCTGCCGAGTGCGAAACGGATGGCCGAGCAACATCCTGAGCCGTGAGTGGGATTCCTAGTAGAGAGGAGAATGAATCAACGGAGACACGGTCAGGTAGCTACCCGACCGACGTACGTGCGCGAACTGATGTGTACTCCCATTGATGGTTCATCGCGACCCGACTATAGCCGGGGATGTATCCGAGGTCAAGGGTTGCCGGGAGGAAACCGTCACACGTAGCACAACTTCAATTGGCCTGCGGCCGGACTGACACAAAGGGATTGTGCGTATCCCGTGCTTGCGTGCTGCTCAATCCTCGCTCGCCGTCTCCGTTTGATTGGTGAGTCGCTGCAGTTCGTCGGTCGAGAAGCCGGTAGAATCCTGAGACTGAAAGCCTGCCCCTGAGCCTTTTGCAGCGCAGTGCTATCATGTGGGCAGGGATGAACAAGGAGGAAGGCAATGAAATGGTCCACGCAGCATGCTGACGAATTCGTTTGCGATGAAGAAGGTTTCGCGATCAAGTGCTCGGGGTGCAACAAGACTCTTCAGGGGGCGGACGTGTGCTACCAACCACACTCCCTGACGGAACCGGAGGCCGACGGCCTACGCCAGATGTTCGAGGTGGAGCCGTTTGGCGGTAGTGTGGCCGCGGGCAACGCTCCGATCTTCTGTGACGATTGCCTCATAGGCTTATCAGACGATGCCGAAGCCTGGTTCCGTGAGCAAATGCGGCTACACGCGACCAAGAAGAGCGAGGCACAAGGCTAGAAACTCCGTGACGTAGGGTCTTGTTTCCTGACGTTCTGGGGATTTGGGAGCATAGGACTTCGATCAGAGAATCAGGCGGGTAAAGCCAGTGGTTCCCTCAGAGATCGATAAAACGCAGTCCGAGTGCTAGCTGGGATGTCAAGAAACAAGACCTGCCCCAAGCTCTCCCGGGAATGAATGTCCGAAGGTGCTCCCTGCGGGCACCTTCGGACTTCGAAATCACCTATGGG